>Ga0207655_1000464_pt1 | contig 53211 bp, 51 predicted proteins | sample KBSM44metaG_FD_184398 | JGI IMG/M metagenome (GOLD analysis project Ga0207655, IMG submission 184398) | Miscanthus rhizosphere microbial communities from Kellogg Biological Station, Michigan, USA - KBS M4-4 metaG (SPAdes) (version 2) | ecosystem: Host-associated > Plants > Roots > Rhizosphere >...
TCACGGTTTGCTAATAAAGACATGTAGACGTCTATACATCTGGATTTCATCCTGACACAATGTGCTACAACAACGCAACAGGGAATTAACGACATGCAGACATTACAGACGACCAGCCTGCGGGTGGCGGATAATCAGCTCTTTATTCTCGACCAGCAGGCGCTTCCGCAGGAGAAGCGCTGGCTGGATGCCTCGACGGTCGAGGCGCTGGTTGGGCACATTCATGCCCTGCGGGTGCGCGGCGCGCCGCTGATTGGTCTCTCTGCAAGCCTGCTGCTGGCGCTGCTGGCGGAAAGCGGCAAAAGCCGCGACGAGCTGGCGGCGGCGCTGGACACCCTGCGCGCGTCCCGCCCGACGGCGGTGAACCTGATGAACAATCTCGACCGCATGAAGATTGCGCTGTGGCAGGAAGAGTATGTTCCGGCGCTGGTAGCCGAAGCGCTGCGCCTGATTGACGAAGACAAACGGCTTTGCGACGCGATTGCGAAAGCGGGCAGCGCGCTGGTGAAGCCCGGCAGCCGCCTGCTGACCCACTGCAACACCGGCGGGCTGGCAACGGCGGGCGTCGGCACCGCATTGGGCGTGATTGCCCGCGCGCATCAGGACGGTAACGTAAGCAGCGTCTGGGTGGATGAAACCCGTCCGCTGCTGCAGGGTGGCAGACTGACCGCGTGGGAGCTTGGCGAGCTGGGCGTGCCGTATCGGCTGATTACCGACTCCATGGCCGCCAGCCTGATGGCGAAAGGGCTGGTGGACGCCGTGTGGGTGGGCGCAGACCGTATTGCCGCCAACGGCGACGTGGCGAACAAGATCGGCACCTATTCTCTGGCGGTGCTGGCGAAATTCCACGGCATACCGTTCTACGTTGCCGCCCCGCAAACGACCCTCGATCCGGACTGCCCGAACGGTGACGCGATCCCGATTGAACAGCGCGTCGCCAGCGAGGTAACGGGCGTAGCGGGAAGCTTTGGCGCGGTGCAGTGGGCGCCGGAAAACGCGCAGGTCTATAACCCGGCGTTCGACGTTACGCCTGCCTCGCTGATTAGCGGCTGGGTGCTGGATACGGGCGTGGTTACGCCGGAAGCGGTGGCGGAAGGGAAATTCGCCTGAGTCCGGCTATCCTTTAAGGGGTTCCCCTGAGAGGACAACATCGTGACGCTCGCTCCTGAAACAGACTTAAAACTGGAGCGCGTGGTGAGGTATGTGAAGCCTCTTCAACCCCCTCTCCCTTGAGGGAGAGGGCTGGGGTGAGGGGGAGAATTCATTGATAAAGTCGAAGACAGATTTCTCTTTTTGGTATTCCTCATCTGGCAAGGTTGGTTGGAGCTGATGTACAGAGGATTATCGCCAGTATTTAATCAAGGTTGGAAAAGGAAATACCAACACGCTGTTTCCCCTCACCCTAACCCTCTCCCCGGGGGGGCGAGGGGACTGTTCGGTGCTGGCTCATCAAGCGAGGCGTGGATACGCATCCGCGATTGCATCGCCCGTAAACTGGGCCACCCAGCCTTCCGGGTTATCGAAAATACGAATGGCGGTAAAGTTCGGCTCTGAGCCCATATCAAACCAGTGCGGCGTGCCCGCGGGAACGGAAATCAGGTCGTTTTTCTCGCACAGCACCTGATACACCTCATCGCCAATGTGCAGGCAGAACAGCCCCGCGCCTTCCACGAAGAAGCGCACTTCGTCTTCGCCGTGGGTGTGTTCGTTCAGGAACTTCGCGCGCAGCGCCTCTTTCTGCGGGTTGTCGGCGCGCAGGCTGATCACGTCCCAGCTCTGATAGCCTTTCTCCGCCACCAGCCTGTCGATCGCGTGCTGATACGCCTCGATCACGGCTTCGGGCGCGGGATCCTGTCCTAAATCTCTATCCGCCGCCCAACGTTCAAACCGCACGCCTTTAGCGTTGAGCTGCTGGGCGATCTCGGCGGCGTCGGTGCTGTGCCACTGGTGTTGGCTGGCGTCTTTATCGGAATAAATGGTCAATGCGCTCATGAAGGGATCTGCTCCGGATTAATCTCGTCAAACTGGTGGACCTGGTGGTGATGGCTTGCGCCGTCATCATCGCCGCGAATCAGCTGCAGGGTGCGAAAGCCTGCCCGTTCAGCCGCGTCCAGCTCCTGATGAATATCCGACAGGAACAGGATCTGCGACGGGGCGATGCCCGTATGCGCCGCAATGTTTTGATAAGACTGCACCTCGCGCTTGGCGCCGATGTGGGTATCAAAATAGCCGCTGAACAGATGAGTAATATCACCTTCGTCGCTGTAGCCAAATAACAGTTTCTGCGCGGCGACGGAGCCTGAGGAATAAACATAGAGATCAATCCCTTGCGCCTTCCACTTTTCCAGCGCAGGCAGTACGTCCGGGTAAAGGTGGCCGGTAAAGTCGCCGTTCACGTAGCCGTCTTGCCAGACGATCCCCTGCAGGGCTTTCAGCGCGGTGGATTTGCGGTCTTCATCCATAAAGGCAAACAGGGCGTCGGTAAGCTCGCCTGCACCGGCGTGCGGGTTGCCGATTTCATCACGCAGGTTGTCCAGAATGGATTTCACCGGCTCGGCGTACTGCTGCGCGGTCACGAAGGCCGCCAGCCGCTCGCGCGCGTAGGGGAACAAAACATCATGGACAAAACGGATATCGCTGGTGGTGCCTTCAATATCCGTCACAATCGCGCGAATCATACTCTCTCCAGTTGTCGTAAACGCATTTCGCACTCAAATAAGAATTCGAGTCCTTCCAGATGACGGCGCGCCTCGGCCACGTCGCGTCCCCAGCAGGTTAAGCCATGGCCGCGCAGAAGAAAACCATAATTAAGCGGGCGTTCCTGCGCGTAATGGGCGATTCGCGAGGCGAGGGCGTCGATATCCTGGTCGTTATCAAAGACCGGGATAGCCACCGTATCCAGATGCGTGGTCTGCCCGGTGAGGGATTTTTGCATTTCAAAGCCGCTGATGCTGAGCTCGGCTTCTTTCACCAGACGCGACAGCACCGTGGCGTTGACGGTATGAACGTGCAGGACGGCGTTGGCTTCCGGGAACAGGCGATAGATGAGGGTGTGCAATCCGGTCTCCGCCGACGGCCTGCGGCCAGAGGGCGCGCGGTTGGTGGCGATCTCCACCTGCAGAAAATCCTCCGTCGTCAGGCTGCCTTTGTCTTTGCCGGATTCGCTGAGCCAGCACAGGCGTTCGTCCTGGCGCACCGACATGTTGCCGCCGGTGGCGGGGGCCCAGCCTTTGGCACCGATCCAGCGGCAGGCGTCGACCAGATGTGTGAGTTGCAGGTTGTCTGTCATTTCCTTTTACCCTCGCGGCCAGGAATATTCATATGGTATAGACGTCTAAGCGTCTTGATTGCCAACGACTAACATCGTGTTATAGTGTCAGCAACATAAGTATTACAAGCAGGCACAGTACAATGAGCAATAACGCATTGATTCCGCAGAGTAAACTCCCCAATCTTGGCACCACTATCTTCACGCAGATGAGCGCCCTGGCGCAGCAGCATAACGCCATTAACCTCTCGCAGGGTTTTCCGGATTTCGACGGCCCGACCTATCTGCAGGAGCGTCTTGCGTACCATGTCGCGCAGGGAGCGAACCAGTATGCGCCGATGACGGGCGTGCAGGCGCTGCGTGAAGCCATTGCGGATAAAACGGCGGAGCTGTATGGCTTCAAGCCCGATGCGAACAGCGATATCACGGTGACGGCAGGGGCAACCGAAGCGCTGTATGCGGCAATAACCGCGCTGGTGCGTGCGGGCGATGAAGTCATCTGTTTTGATCCGAGCTACGACAGCTACGCGCCTGCGGTTGAACTCTCCGGCGGCGTGGTGAAGCGCGTGGCTCTCCAGCCGCCGCATTTCCGCCCGGACTGGCAGGCATTCGCCGCGCTGCTGAGCGACAAAACCCGGCTGGTGATCCTGAATACGCCGCACAACCCGTCGGCAACGGTGTGGCAGAAAGCCGATTTCGCCGCGCTGTGGCAGGCGATTGCCGAACGTGAAATTTACGTGCTGAGCGATGAAGTCTATGAGCACATCTGCTTTGCAGAGGAAGGCCACGCCAGCGTGCTGGCCCATCCGCAGCTTCGCGAGCGCGCGGTTGCAGTGTCGTCGTTCGGTAAGACCTATCATATGACCGGCTGGAAAGTGGGCTACTGCGTGGCACCGGCCGCCATTAGCGCCGAGCTTCGCAAGGTGCACCAGTACCTGACCTTTGCCGTGAACACGCCCGCCCAGTTGGCGCTGGCGGATATGCTGCGCGCCGAGCCGGCGCACTATCGCGATCTGCCCGAGTTTTACCGTGAGCGTCGGGATCGCTTTGTGGACGCGCTGAGCAAAAGCCGCCTGGAGATTTTACCCTGTGAAGGGACCTACTTCCTGCTGGCCGACTACAGCGCGATTTCCGATCTGGACGACGTCAGCTTCTGCCAGTGGCTGACAAAAGAGGTGGGCGTGGCCGCCATTCCGCTGTCGGTGTTCTGCGCCGATCCCTTCCCGCACAGGCTGATTCGCCTGTGCTTTGCGAAGCAGGAATCGACGCTGCTGGCGGCGGCCGAGCGTCTGAATACGCTCTGATTATTTTACCGTCCAGGCTTCTGAGTAACGACGGTCTGCAAACAGCTCCAGCAGGCCGTTAATCTGCTTGAGGCGCAGCACCTCGTCGCTATCCATCCCAAGTTCTTTGCCTATCCTCTCGTTGTCCCAGCCGAGCTGCACCAGTTCGCGCACGATCTCAGACATGGCGTTGATCTGATGCCGCCCGCGCGCGCGGTTGTGGCGAATGGTAGCGGCCATGCGGTTATGTTTATCCTGCCGATCCCGGCGCAGACAGGTGACGGGCAAATACCCTTTGAGCTGGCGCTTTAATACCGCACGGTTCGAGCCGATTTCATGCCGGTGAAAACCATCCACGATTTCGTAATGATGCGGTTCGCTTTCGGTCACCACAATGGGCTGGGTGAACCCATCTAGCTCCAGCGACTTGCTCAGCAGCCGTTTTTCCGGCGGCGCCACCGTATTGGGGTTGTAATCGTTGGCCGTAATATCGTCTTGTTTGATCCACATTACGCAGTCGATAGGCTGATCGCGGAAAGGGCTGTTTTCATGTATCGCCTCGCGAAACGCATTAATGGCGACAATTCGCTCATCCTCAGGAAGAGACTGAAGATAGCTTTGTATCTCGGTGATTAGTCGTTGTCGCATAAAATTCCCCACTCCTTGCGTTTTGTTTTCACCCGCTCGCTGTAGCGCTGATAGTGTTTAGGCTTATTTGGGCTGAACGAAAGCGCCCGACACCAGTAGTCGTTATTGAGTAAAACCTTACAAATACGTCGCCAGGAGGGGATATCTTTTGAACCGATGTCGCCTTCCTGCGTATCAGGAATGTCTGACATCCCCTTTTTTTGATACCAGTGAAGATAAATCGCGATTTTATTGCGGTAATGCTCAGCCGTATTTTGCGGCATGCTGTCGAGGAGCAGGAGGGCATATTCACGCCAGCACAGGTGGTTAGGTTTCAGGATTTTCCTGTGGCCATAAAAATGATTATCGTGCCCGGCATAAATACCGCCGCTGCGCACGCCGCTGACGCGTTGACACATGGCTGCCCAGCGCTCGGGCTCCACGACGTGATAGAGCCACAGCCCCTGGCGCTGCTCCGGGCCAAAAGGTTCACAAATTCGCATATAGCGCGGGGGCACCCCGGCCTGGTACATCAGGTCGTAGAGCGGGTTATAGCATCGGCCCGTTTTGGCAAACCAGGTCCAGATATCGGCGGTTTTCCAGTCGTACAGCGGGTAGATATACCAGGCATGTCCGCCCGGCGCGACGGTGGTCCAGGGCTTGTCATCTGAAAACCGCTGCTTGCGCGCGCAAGCGATAGCCAGAAAGCGGTTGTACGACTCGTCGGCACGGATGCCAACCAGCACGGCCGCGGGGCGATTGCAGGAAAACCAGTCGGAGAAGCAGCGAACGAAATCCTCAAAGCTCATGCCCGTCTGGTAGAAGGGGAAGAAGGCGGGATCGGTTATTGCCTCTTCCGGGGGAGGGCGTACCCATTCGGTGTTTGGCTCCCAGCATTGCCATTCCGGCTGGAATTGCGAGAGCGAGTTCTGCGTCGTCAGGGGGAGCGCCACCCACCAGAAGTGGTCTATGACATCAGCGTAAAGCGTACGCATACGCTCAACGTGCGAAATGGTGTAGGAAAATTGCGCTTCCCAGTCGATGAATAAGACGTCTATTTTCCGTTTCATCCTGCGTGCCTGCAGTGCCGTAAGATGGAGCATGACGGTAGAATCTTTCCCACCTGAAAATGAGACGCAGACCCGGGATAAATTATCCAGAGTCCAGGCTATTCGTTCCTCAGCAGCGAGGACGACATTTTGATTGAGGGGATACTTGTAAATTGACATGATCGCTCTCTTCCTGAGTAAATAAGACCATACAACACTGTCAATATTAGGGAGAGGATAATTTCAGTCAATAAATAATCTCAATTAAGATGTTAGATTTTATATATTACTGTGGTGAATGAATCAAATATCCTGGCCCCGAAAGTGAGGGGCGCCGGGGTAAATGTCAGGGTAAGGTTATTTCTTCAATAAAGCTCGAGAATGCCGAACTGTTTAATGCGGAGCGGTTATACATCATATAAATATCTATGCTGGGAAACTGTATATCCGTTTCTATTTTCCGAAGATTCAGCGCTGCGCCGTATTGTTCAAAGGCGGGAACGGGCGCTAAACCGAGAAGATCGGTTGAGCTGATCATCGTCAGGAGCGAAATAAAGGAGTCGCTGCGAAAGATAATATTTCTTTCAGGTAAAGCGTGCGCGGCTTTATCCTGATAGTTCTTTACGCTCGTTTCGTTGCTGAGATAGGCGGTGAAATGCTCATTCAGGATCGCTTCACGCGTAGGGTTTTGGCCGATGCGCGGGTGATCTTCCCGGCACAGCAGGGCGAAAGGCAGCTTATGGAACAGGCTGCAGGCGATGGAACGGCTGTTCAGCGGCAAAAAAGAGAAGACCAGGTCGGCTTTTCGGTAGGCCAGGAGATCCTCGGCGGAATCGGGTGAGAGCAAAACATCATGTAATTCAATTTCATAGTTGTATTTTTTCATGAGCAGCAGCATCGGCCCGAGCATGATTTTTGTGCTCATAAACTGCGGACAGTAAATCACAAAATTCTTTTTAAGACCGCTGCTGTGCATGATATTGATGGTCTGCTCAAGCTGGTTAAGGTTCTGTTCCAGATGCTGATGCAGGTTAACGCCCACGGTGGTGGGGGTAATCCCTTTTCCGGAGCGAATAAACAGGGGATCGTTAAGCTGACCGCGCAACCGCTGGAGTGACTGGCTCACGGCAGAGGGGGTGATATACAGAGTTTCGGCGGCCTTACTGATGCTAAGATGCTGATAGATGCACTCGAAAATGACCAACAGATTGAGATCGAATTTTTTAAGGTCGTAGAGGTTTGCCATGTTTCGTCCTGAGGATGCCGTGTTTGCTGTGGTTATCACATCACTGATAACTATAGATTGAAGTTAACCATTTACAATCCCTGTGGTTAACTCACTTAATTTTAGTTTTAAGTCACCTTAATATATCACGCTATCAAATTAATGAAACAAAACTTCAAGGGTGATTAAGATAATTTTATCTTTGAATAGGGAGTGAATTAATTGAATGACAATTGGCATTTATATAAGGTGAGTGATTCATCACGGAACTATATTTATAACCATCTGAGAACATGTTCGATCAAACCTATCACAGCCATAGGCAGGACTATCTCTCTTATGGATTGCTCATTGTCCGCGTGAATGGTGTAATCAAAACGCTGTTACCGCCTTGATATAAAGGGTTGTAGAGCGCAACGCAACGCCAGCGTCGGCTGGCACTGAATGTACCTGCGGGGAATTCAGGTATCAGGGCCGCCCGTTGAGGCGGCCTTTTTACTTTCTGGTTCCCTTTAATAAGGTTCATCTTGCTGTCTTGTTAAAGTTGTAAGGTTTGGCTGATTGATTTGATAAAGCATACGCATTAGCCCCGATGAAAAAAGTTGGTTACCTTACATCTCAACGAAAACACGGAGGAAGTACAGATGTCTTTGATTAACACTAAAATTAAACCTTTCAAAAACCAGGCGTTCAAAAACGGTGAATTCATCGAAGTTACCGAGAAAGATACCGAAGGCCGCTGGAGCGTCTTCTTCTTCTATCCGGCTGACTTCACCTTCGTTTGCCCGACCGAACTGGGCGACGTGGCTGACCATTATGATGAACTGCAGAAGCTGGGCGTAGACGTTTACTCTGTCTCTACCGATACCCACTTCACCCATAAAGCATGGCACGGCAGCTCTGAAACCATCGCGAAAATCAAATACGCGATGATCGGTGACCCGACTGGCGCCCTGACCCGTAACTTCGAAAATATGCGTGAAGATGAAGGTCTGGCAGACCGTGCGACCTTCGTTGTTGACCCGCAGGGCATTATCCAGGCTATCGAAGTTACCGCTGAAGGTATCGGCCGTGACGCATCTGACCTGCTGCGTAAAGTGAAAGCCGCTCAGTACGTGGCTTCTCACCCAGGCGAAGTGTGCCCGGCGAAATGGAAAGAAGGCGAAGCGACGCTGGCTCCATCCCTGGACCTGGTCGGCAAGATCTAAGTCTGCAAAGCCTGGCGGCGCTGCGCTTGCACAGGCCTACCGTATCGTAGGCCGGGTAAACGACGTGCCACCCGGCAATCAATGGGCGCACCCGCGCCCATTTCATTCCAGCACCATGATGCAAGTTGCATTCAGGCCGCCCGCATAAGGCAGCTTGCATGATGACGTCTTAAGAGAGGGAAGAACTATGCTCGACACAAATATGAAAACCCAGCTCAAGGCCTACCTTGAGAAACTGACCAAACCCGTTGAGCTGATTGCCACGCTGGATGACAGCGCAAAATCGGCAGAGATCAAGGAACTGCTGGCGGAGATCGCCGAGCTGTCGCCGAAAGTGACCTTCAAGGAAGACAATACTCTGGCGGTGCGCAAGCCTTCTTTCCTGATTACTAACCCAGGCTCTGACCAGGGGCCGCGCTTTGCCGGTTCTCCGCTGGGTCACGAATTTACCTCGCTGGTGCTGGCGCTGCTGTGGACCGGCGGGCATCCGTCGAAGGAAGCCCAGGCGCTGCTGGAGCAGATCCGCGATATCGACGGCGATTTTGAGTTTGAAACCTATTACTCGCTCTCCTGCCACAACTGCCCGGACGTGGTGCAGGCGCTGAACCTGATGTCGGTCCTGAACCCGCGCATTAAGCACACGGCGATTGACGGCGGCACCTTCCAGAACGAAATCACCGATCGCAACGTGATGGGCGTACCGGCGGTCTACATGAACGGCAAAGAGTTCGGCCAGGGCCGCATGACGCTGACCGAAATCGTTGCCAAAGTGGATACCGGCGCAGAAAAACGCGCGGCGGAAGAGCTGAACAAACGCGATGCTTACGACGTGCTGATCGTCGGTTCCGGCCCGGCGGGCGCGGCGGCGGCGGTGTACTCCGCGCGTAAGGGCATTCGTACCGGCCTGATGGGCGAACGCTTTGGCGGCCAGGTGCTGGATACCGTGGACATCGAAAACTACATCTCCGTGCCGAAAACCGAAGGCCAGAAGCTGGCCGGCGCCCTGAAGGCGCACGTTAGCGACTATGAAGTTGACGTCATCGACACCCAGAGCGCGAGCAAACTGGTTCCGGCTGCGGTTGAAGGCGGTTTACACCAGATTGAAACCGCGTCCGGCGCGGTGCTGAAAGCGCGCAGTATTATCATTGCGACCGGCGCGAAATGGCGCAACATGAACGTGCCGGGTGAAGATCAGTATCGCACCAAAGGCGTAACCTACTGCCCGCACTGCGACGGCCCGCTGTTCAAAGGCAAGCGCGTGGCGGTGATCGGCGGCGGTAACTCCGGCGTGGAAGCGGCTATCGACCTGGCGGGTATCGTTGAACACGTGACCCTGCTGGAGTTCGCACCTGAAATGAAGGCCGACCAGGTTCTGCAGGATAAGGTTCGCAGCCTGAAAAACGTCGATATCGTGCTGAACGCGCAGACCACGGAAGTGAAGGGCGACGGCAGCAAAGTGACCGGTCTGGAATACCGCGACCGCGTAACGGGTGATGTTCACAGCGTGGCGCTGGCAGGGATCTTCGTGCAGATTGGTCTGCTGCCAAATACCACCTGGCTGGAGGGCGCGATTGAGCGCAACCGCATGGGCGAGATCATGATCGATGCCAAATGCGAAACCAGCGTGAAGGGCGTGTTTGCGGCGGGCGACTGCACCACCGTGCCGTACAAACAGATCATCATCGCGACCGGCGAAGGTGCGAAGGCATCACTGAGTTCGTTTGACTACCTGATTCGCACCAAAACAGCATAATAAAAGAAAGTAAGACTACACCTGCAGCAGCCACCTCTTTATGAGGTGGCTTTTTTTATACCTATTTTAAGACTCTTTTTCCTCTCAATTATTTTCGTCACCGCCTACTGCTTGCGGTAATTGCCTGCTCCGATCAAAGAAATTAATAAGCCTGCTGATAATATCTCGTCGTTTTTTGTTGATTGATATTTATATTTAACATGAATGATAAAGATGTATTTACAACTTCAATATATGAAGCGTTAACCCCTTTTGAAATAAATGGATTAATGCTTCGCGATTTTTTTAACGCGGCAGATATTTCGTCACGACAGATCTCCCTGCGCCATTTATGCGCGGATAGCGAACCGTTGCAGCAAGATGAGGCGTTAGAGGTTGAGTATGACTTCAACGCGCTGTTTGTCGGGCCTGCGACGCTGCTGGCGCCCCCTTACGCCTCTGTCTATCTGGGCGATGAGCCGCTGTTGATGGGCGCTACCACGCTTAGCGTGCGCGAGTTTTTGCAGAGCATGGGGCTTGTCGTCACCGATGAAAATGCGGTGCCTGACGATCACATCAGCGTTGAGCTTGAGCTGGCGGTGATGCTTTGCGCGCATGCCCGCACATCTCCGCACTATCATGACGCGCTCGCCCGATTTGTGACGGGGCATCTCGAATTATGGCTTCCTGCTTTTATTGAAAAAATAAATCAACGTGCGAAAACACCCGCAATTAAACGTCTCGCATTGCAATTAACCAATTGGTTTGATGAATTAAAAACGAGAGTAATATTATGAGCATTGATAAAGGGCAGCTAAACAGGCGCTCCTTTTTAAAAGGGCTGATTGCGTTAGGCACCGTCGCCGCCTTGCCCGGTGGATTATTATCGTCCCGCTGTGCGATGGCGCAGCCGCCCATTCCGTTTAACCCGAAAACCTACAAAATTTTCCGCAACGCCTGCCCGCGTAACTGCTACGACACCTGCAGCTTAAAAACCTGGGTCAAAGACGATGTGATCGCCTTCGTCGACGGGGCGAGCGAATCCACATTCACCCACGGCGCGCCGTGCGTGAAAGGGCTGACCTATCCGCGCCGCGTTTATTCTCCTGACCGTATCAAATACCCGATGATTCAGGACGGGCGCGGCAGCGGGAAATGGCGTCGCATCTCCTGGGATGAGGCCATGCAGCGCATCGCCAGCAAGATGCTGGAGATCAAAAAGAAAGATGGCTCCATGCTTGGCCTCGCGCTGTCGAAGTATTCCGGCAACCTCGGCGTGATGAGCTATGCGGTTGAGGGGATGATGTCCTCCCTCGGCTACACCACGCGCTTTGCGGGTACGCCGTGCTGGCCTGCGGGGATTGATGCCCAGCACTACGATATGGGCGACATGTGGTGTAACGACCCGGAAGATATGGTGAAAGCCAAATACATCATCCTCTGGGGCGCTAACCCGGCGTGGTGCTCCATGCACTCCATGAAGTACATCTACCAGGCGCGTGAGAAAGGGGCGAAAGTAGTGGTCATTGACCCGCTGTTCTCGCAAACCGCCGCTAAGGCCGACCTCTATCTGCGGGTTCGCCCGGGCTCAGACGGCGCGCTGGCGCTGGGTATGGCGCGCCACCTGCTGGATATTGGCCGCGTCGACCAGGCGTTTGTGAACAACTTTTCCCACGGCTACCCCGAGTTCGAACAGTACCTGCGCAGTCACGTTACCGTCGAGTGGGCGGCGGGGATCTGCGGCCTGTCGGCGGATGTGATCCGTCAGCTGGCGGAAGAGTTCACCGCCGTGAAACCCGCCACCGTCTGGATTGGCTACGGGATGCAGCGCCACGTCAACGGCGGGGCAAACGTGCGCGCCATTGATGCGTTTGTCGCCATGACCGGCAACATCGGCGTGGAAGGGGGCGGAGCCCGCTACGGCCATCTGCAGACCTGGGGCTATAACTATCACGCAATGACGCAGAAGCCACCGGCGGGGTCCGTGGGGATGGAGGGGGCCGGCGGTCCGGTGGGCGAGTTCGTCAGCGACAGCGGCGAAAAGAGCCAGTACGCCGACCGTGCGCTGAACCTTAACCAGACCGCGCAGAGTATTCTGGACGCCAACGATCCGCCAATCCGCATGCTGTGGGTGGCCTGCAAGAACCCGTTCGCGCAGGACTTTGACCGCAACAAAATGGAAAAAGCCTTTAGCAAGCTAGAGATGGTGGTGTGTGTCGATCAGTTCTTCAACGAGACGGTTCAGCATGCGGATATCGTTCTGCCGGTCACCACCACCTTTGAACATTGGGATCTCTCGTCCTCTTACTGGCACTACTGGCTCTCGGTGAACGAGCCGGCCATTAAGCCGATGTACGAGTGTAAGAGCGATCTGGACATTGCCGCGCTGCTCTCGCGCACCATCAATAAAATGGAGCCGGGTGCCTGCACCTTCCCGCAGGATATCGACCAGAAAACATGGCTGGATCTGGAATTTAACGACGGCATGGCGAAGCAGTTCGGCATCCGCTCGTGGGACGATCTGCTTGACGGCCCGGCCAAGGCAAAAATGGTCAGCACCGCCGCCTGGCACGATCGCAAGTTTAAAACGCCATCGGGCAAATATGAGTTCCTCTCTGAGCTGTGTGAAAAGAACGGGCACAAAGCGCTGCCGGAGTATCTGCCGGCCGCAGAAGGCAAGCTGCCGTTCCACCTCTTCACGCCGCATTTGCAGTACGGTTTGCACTCCCAGTTTGTGAACCTTGACTGGATGCAGGTCTTCTGGCCCGAGCCGTTTGTGTATATCCATCCTGCCGCGGCGCAGAAAAAGGGCATCCGCGATCTGGCGACCGTACGGGTATTTAACGAAGCGGGTGAGGTGACGCTGCGGGCGAAGATCACCACCAACATACCGGAAGATTTCCTGGTGATGTATGAATCTTGGTTTAACAAACTCAAATACAACGTGCAGAACGTGGTGAAAGACACGCCAGCCGATATGGGCAAGATGGCAACCGGCGCGCCGGGCGCGGCGATCCACAGCCAGTTTGTTGATATTGCCCTTATCGCGAATGAAGGAGCAGACGCATGAGACGCGCATTTTTAGTGAACAGTGACAAGTGTATCGGCTGCCGTGGATGCGCGATGGCCTGCAAGAGCTTTAACCAGCTTGAGCCGGATCGCTTCTGGCGCTACGTTTACCCGCTGGATAAAGAAATTTATCCCCACGAGGAGCGGGCATTTTTCTCGCTGGCCTGTAACCACTGCGAAAATCCGGCCTGCCTCGCGGCGTGTCCGGTAGAAGCCTACACCAAACGTGATGATGGCATCGTGGTGCACAACCCTGAACGCTGCATCGGCTGCAAAAACTGCATCCGCAACTGCCCTTACGGCGCGCCGCGCTTCAACGAGGAAACCAAAAAGGCCGAGAAGTGCAGCATGTGTTACGAGCGTCTGGATGTCGGCATGGCGCCTGCCTGCGTAAATGCGTGCCCGGTCGGGGCGCTGACCATTATTGACCTGGATGCCGATCCGCTGCCGAACAATGCCGTGCAGTATCCGCCGGGTTTCCCGAAAATGCCGCAGCTCAATCCGGGCACGCGCTTTATTCTGGCCCGTCAGCCAAAACAGCCGGGGGATAAATAATGGAAAATTACGAAATTCCGCTGGTTATTTTTACCGTGCTGAGCCAGTTGTCCGTCGGGATGACGCTGCTGCTCACCTGGCGCACGCTGCGCGGTGACGTACACGGCAACCGTATTCAGTGGCTGATTACCGGGCTGATTCTGGGGGCGGCGTCCGTGGCGGCAATCCTCCATCTGGCGCATCCGGAGCACGCCTATAACGCGCTGATCAACCTCAAGCACGCATGGCTGAGCCGAGAAATTCTTGGCGCGACGCTGTATGGCGGCACCATCGGCCTGGCGTTTCTCAGCAAAGGCAATAAGGGGGCTGCGCTGCTGGCTTCCCTGTTCGGCATTTTGCTGGTGGTCGTGCAGGGAATGACCTATGCGGCGCCTGCGATGCAGGCCATTGCCAACGGCATGACGATGATGCTGTTCTTTGCGACCGTCTGGGTAATGGGCTGCGCCGCCACGCCGCTGATTGGGCTGAAGCCCGCCACGGCCGCGCTGCGCCAGGGCATTCTCACGCTGGTGGTACTGATGATTGCCGCCCCGGTTATCTGGCTGAGCGGCGGCACCATCATGAAAATGACCGCCCATGCCTGGCTAAGCTCGCCGCTGTATCTCGGAAGCCTTCTGTGCTGCGCGGTAGGGTTTGCGCTCACGCTGATGCGTCAGCCAAAACAGAAAATGCTGTTTGCGATCCTGCTGGTGGGGCTGGTGCTCGGTCGCCTGACCTTCTTCGGCGATACCGTCAGCACTATCGTGAATATTGGCCACCTGTACTGACAGGAAAAACCCCGCGATTGCGGGGTTTTTTGTCTGCATTTAGCGGACGACCATCACCGGGATGTGGGTGTGGCGGATCACGCTCGACGCATTAGATCCCAGCAGGTGCGTGGTGATCGACGGATTACGCGAGCCGATAACCACGACATCGGCCTTCAATTCGCCTGCGAGTTCGTTCACGGCGTCACGCACGCTGCCGAACCGGACGTGGGTTTTAATGCGGGCAGGATCAATGCTGAAGTGCTCAACCATGGTTTGCAGGCGCGTTTCGGCTTCGTGCTGCAGATGCTCTTCGAAGCGACGCACGTCGGCGGCAAAGCGGTGCAGGCTCAGGCTGGCAGAACCCGGTAATACGTGCAAAAGATGAATAACGCCGTCTTCTTGCGCCAGAAACTCGGCGTGGCGTACGGCCTTGTCGCTCAGTTCCATTTCAAAAACATCAACCGGCATAATGATTGTCTTATACATACCCGTTTCTCCTTGTTTATAAACGCTGAATTCATTCAAACATAAAATATTATCGGTTTCTGTAACCTCAACGGCACTTTTTTATCTCGCCAGGATAAATCTCAAAACGCCCCGATTTCAGGGCAGACCTTCAGAGGACGCTACCCTTTTAGAAGCTGCTCACATCCTTTCGGAGGTTGCATGAAAGCACTCACGTACCACGGTCCACACCATGTTCGCGTCGAAAATGTTCCCGATCCCGTTATTGAACAACCTGATGACATCATCCTGCGCGTCACCGCGACGGCGATTTGCGGTTCCGATTTGCACCTCTATCGCGGCAAAATCCCCAAAGTTGAGCACGGCGATATTTTTGGCCACGAATTCATGGGGGAAGTGGTCGAAAGCGGAAGGGATGTCAAGAATTTACAGAAAGGCGATCGGGTGGTGATCCCCTTCGTGATTGCCTGCGGGGATTGCTTCTTTTGCCGTCTGCAGCAGTATGCCGCCTGCGAGAAAACCAACGCCGGACAGGGTGCGGCCCTGAATAAAAAGCAAATTCCGGCACCGGCCGCGCTGTTTGGCTACAGCCATCTCTACGGCGGCGTGCCGGGCGGGCAGGCGGAGTACGTGCGCGTGCCGAAAGGGAACGTCGGGCCGTTCAAGGTGCCGCAGCTCCTCTCTGATGATAAGGCGCTGTTCCTCTCTGATATTTTGCCAACCGCCTGGCAGGCGGCAAAAAACGCGCAGATTGAAAAAGGCTCCAGCGTCGCCGTTTTCGGGGCGGGGCCGGTCGGCTTGCTGACCATAGCCTGCGCCCGGCTGCTCGGCGCAGAACAGATTTTCGTCATCGACCATCACCCGTACCGCCTGCGCTTTGCCCAGGAGCGCTATGGCGCAATCCCCATCAACTTCGATGATGACAACGACGCGGCGGAAAAAATTATTGAGCAGACGGCGGGGCAGCGCGGCGTGGATGCGGTGATTGACGCCGTCGGGTTTGAAGCCAAAGGCAGCACCACGGAAACTATCCTCAGCAACCTAAAAATTGAAGGGAGCAGCGGTAAAGCGCTGCGCCAGTGCATTGCTGCCGTGCGTCGCGGCGGCGTGGTGAGCGTACCCGGCGTTTATGCCGGATTTATACACGGTTTTCTGTTCGGCGATGCGTTTGATAAGGGACTCAGCTTCAGGATGGGGCAGACGCACGTTCACGCGTGGCTGGGCGAGCTGCTGCCGCTCATTGAAAAAGGGTTGCTTACCCCAGAGGAGATAGTTACGCATTACCTGCCGCTGGCGGATGCCGAACGCGCCTACAGGATTTTTGAGAAGCGGGAAGAGGAGTGCCGCAAGGTGATTCTGGTGCCCGGTGCAGAAAGTCCGGAAGCGGCGGAGCAGAAGGTGAAGGGGTTGGTCAACGCCTTTCCCGGCGGGGTGGTGTGATGTCGCACGCCTACCAGTGACGCTCGAGATACAGCACTGCCGCGACGATAATCGCCAAAATACACATGAAAATTAGTGTGATACTCAGTATCTCACCCATGACCGTCCCCGCGGCACCAAAACAGATTAAGCGTGGATTAAGGGGATTTTGGGTGATATAGGACATTCGGGTGAAATTGCGGAAAGAGGATGCAGGCGCATCCTCTGTGCAAAGCGGGGGCGCTTGTTCAGAAGGGATTAACGGAGATAATCGCCTGCGGCTTCGGGCTGGTAGAGCAGCTCAAGCACTTCCAGATGGGTCGAGGCACCGCCCGGTAGCTCCCAGTGGATGGTATCGCCCGTGCGCAGGCCAAGCAGGGCTGCGCCTACCGGTGCCAGTACGGAAAGCTGCGCGCTGCTGTCGGTCATCTGCGCCGGATAGACCAGCGTGCGGGTCAGCTCTTCCCCGGTGGTCAGGTTGCGGAATTTGACCTGGCTGTTCATGGTCACCACGTCATGCGGCATGGTTTCCGGCGTGCACATTTGCGCCCGGTCGAGTTCTTCGTTCAGCGCGTCGGCTACCGGGAGCGAAGCGAATTCAGCTTTTTCCAGAAGTCGGTCAATGCGTTCTGCGTCGAGTTCATTAATGATAATTGTGGGTCTGGACATTTATTACTCCATGTCGTTAATGCTGCGTGTAACGCAGAAACCAATCCAAAAGAAAACCCTCGCCGTCTGGCAGCGAGGGTTTAACTCCCCTGATGATACTCATTGCGCGACCAGGTTTGAAGTGATGTCGGTCACATTCATCCGTCAAATGAATTTTTGGCGAAAAACGTGACGCTCCGCAAATTTGAATTATCCTTTTTAAGCGCCCTCATCCGGCGACTACCCGCATTCAGCCTTCCTTATCAGGAGATCTCATGAGCGATTACGACAAACTTACCTTGAAAGACGGCAGCTATCTGCATTTTAAGGACTGGGGAAGTGGGCAACCGGTGGTGTTCAGCCACGGCTGGCCGCTGACGGCAGATGCCTTTGAAGATCAAATGTTGTTTCTGGGGTCAAAAGGATTTCGCGTAATAGCGCACGACCGACGTGGGCACGGTCGCTCCGCGCAGCCGTGGGACGGGCATAATATGGATCAGTACGCTGACGATCTCGCCGAGCTGACCGAGCATCTTAACCTTAAGGATGCCATACACGTTGGCCATTCCACGGGCGGCGGCGAAGTGGCGCGTTACGTTGGCCGCCACGGAACGCAGCGCGTGGCAAAAGCCGCGCTGATTGGTGCCGTTACGCCGATTATGATCAAAACCGATTTCAATCCGAACGGCGTGCCGAAAGAGGTCTTTGATGGTATTCGGGAAGGAGTGGTGAACGATCGTGCAGCCTTCTTCTATGAGCTGAGCGCGGCCTTTTATGGCTATAACCGCGCCGGCGCGAAAGAGTCGAAGGCGGTACGTGAAAGCTTCGTTGAGCAGGGGCTGCAGGGTTCCATCAAGGCGCTGTACGACTGCGTAAAAGCCTTCTCAGAAACCGATCTGCGTGACGATCTGAAAAGGATGACTATCCCAACGCTGGTGATCCACGGTGATGACGATCAAATCGTGCCGATCGACACCTGCGGGCGCGTGGCGGCCGAGATCCTGCCTGATGCCGAGCTGAAAGTGTATGCCGGCGGTTCGCACGGCATTTGCACGACCCATAAGCACCAGATTAATGACGATTTGCTGAAATTTATTCAGTCTTAATTTCTGGCGGAATGCGTTACGCTGAGCGTCCTGAATCAGGGCGATGAGCGAAACGCATTTCGCGTCTGCCCCACCAATGAGAGAGCCAAATGTACTTCTATCAACCGTCTCAGGGGCACGGCCTGCCGCATGACCCGCTGAACGCCATTGTCGGCCCGCGTCCGATTGGCTGGATCTCCTCCTGTGATAAAGACGGGCAGCTAAACCTGGCGCCCTATAGCTTTTTTAACTGCTTTAACTATCGTCCGCCGATCGTCGGTTTTTCCAGCAACGGCTGGAAGGACAGCGTGCGTAATATCACCGAAACCGGCGAGTTTGTCTGGAATCTGGCGACGCGGGATTTAGCCGAGGCGATGAATGAAACCTCCGTTACGTTGCCCCACGGTGAGGACGAGTTTACCTTTGCCGGATTAACGCCGGCTGCCAGCAGGCTGGTGAACGCGCCGCGCGTGGCGGAAAGCCCGGTGAACTTCGAGTGCCGCCTGTCGCAGTGCATTCAGCTGACGGGCGCTGACGGCACGCCAGTCGACACCTGGCTGGTGCTGGGGGAAGTGATTGGGATCCATATTGCCGACACGCTGCTGGAAGAGGGGATTTACCAAACCGCGAAGGCGCAGCCGATTCTGCGGGCAGGTGGACCGACGGCGTACTACGGCATCAGCGACACCCACCGCTTTGATCTGGTTCGCCCGGATGCCCGCAGGGGATAAAATGATTGATAACCGGCTTCCCGCCGATCGGCAGTTTTTTGCAGACCTGCTCAGCGGGCTGGTGCTGAATCCGCAGCAGCTGGGGCGCGTCTGGTTCGCGCACTCGCCTGCGTCAGCGCCTGCCGGATGTTTTCGCGCAGAGTGGCCTCGGCTCGACGTGGTGCTGCGCGGCGTTTATGGCAACGCGCTTATTCCTGAACAAAAGGCGATTCGTCAGGGAGAGATGCTGTTTATGCCCGCTCGGGCGGCAAACGTGCCGATGTTTGAAAAAACGGTCATGCTGCTGAGTATTGTTTTTGCCCCGTCCTGGCTGGGGCTGGCGTTTCAGGCTCCCGGCAATGGACAGCCCCAGCGGAACGTTGAGCTTCCTCACCCCGAACGGGGGGAGTGTGCCGCCATGCTGATGGCGCTGACCCATCTGAGCGCCTCTGCGCAGGATCAGGATATCATTCAGCCGCTGGCGCTGAGCCTCCTGCACTGGTGTCGCAAGGTTGCCGGGTTGCATCCTGAACCGGGGCTGTCTCGCGGGGATTTTCTCTATCAGAGTATCTGCAGCTGGCTGCAGGAAAACTACGCGGAACCCGTTTCGCGCGAGGGCGTCGCCGCGTTATTTAACATTTCGCCTAACCATCTGTCGCGTCTGTTTTCTCAGCATGGAACGATGAGCTTTGTCGATTACGTGCGCTGGGTACGAATGGGAAAAGCGCGCACCATTCTGCAAAAATACCACCTGCCGGTGGGCGAGGTGGCGAAGCGCTGCGGCTATCCCGACAGCGACTATTTTTCCAGGCTGTTCCGGCGCCAGTTTGGGCTGACGCCGGGTGAATACCGGGCGCGTTTTCAGTAGCGATCAGAAGCTGATTTCGGCATTCAGCAGGTCAAGCAGGCCCTGCGGCGAGTCTGCTGCGAAGAGCGCCTCCCGAAACGCCTTGTTCACCAGCTTTCGCGCCAGCTGGGAGAAGACCTTAACGTGGTTATTCCCTTCCTGCGCGCCGAGCGTCAGCATGATCACCAGCTCGACTTCACCCATCTCTGACTCCCAGTCGATAGGTTTTTCCAGACGGGCGATGCTGATGCTGGAATGGCGTATCCACTGGGATTTGGTGTGCGGGATCGCGACGCCAAACCCGACCGCGGTGGTAACAATCTCTTCGCGCTGCCAGACATCTTCCTCCAGCTCCAGCGGATTTTCTGTGCGCCCCTGAATCGCCAGGTTGCCGCACAGAAACTGGAGCACCTGCTCTTTTGACGTGAGCGGTTCGTTAAAGACGATGGTTTCCAGCGCCAGCAGCGGGCGCGGCGGCTCTTCCGGCGTGAAGTCCCCCAGCAGCGTCTCTATCTCCTCAGCGCTGCGGCATTCGCAGGCCTGCTCCGCCAACGTCCGACAGGCATCGCTTTCCAGCTGGCGAAGCTGCGCTTTGACCGCAGGAATGCGCGGCCCGCTCATGCTGAACTCATCAATGCCCAGACCCAGCAGTAAAGGAAGATAGCGGCGCTCGCCGCCCAGCTCGCCGCAGATGCCAACCCATTTTCCGTGGCGATGGGCCGCGTCGACAATCTGGCGCACCATGCGTAAAAACGACGGCGTAATCGGGTTATACAGCGGCGACACGCGCGGGTTGTTGCGGTCGACGGCGTACAGGTACTGGGTCATGTCGTTCGAGCCGATGCTGAAGAAATCCACCTCGTCGCAGAAGTGATCGATGATAAAGCACACCGAAGGCACTTCGACCATAATCCCCAGCGGCAGGTGCGGGGTATGGCGTAGCCCTTGCGACGTTAGCGCCTCGCGAACCTTCTGCAGCTCCTGTTTGACCCATAAAATCTGATCGAGGCTATGCACCATCGGGATCATCAAAAGCGCGTTGCCGCTGGCGCCCGCGCGCAAAATGGCGCGAAGCTGGGTGCGAAACAGATGGGCAAACTCCGGGTAAATGCGTACCGCGCGATAGCCGAGGAACGGGTTCTCTTCCTGCGGAATATTGAGATACGGGATCTGCTTATCGCCGCCGATATCCATCGTGCGGAAGATAACGGGTTTGCCCTCGGCGGAGAGTAAAACCTGCTGATAGGCTTCAAACTGTTCCTGCTCGTCCGGCGCGGTATCGCGATCCATATAGAGCATTTCGGTGCGAAACAGACCCACGCCCTGCGCGCCGCTGGCGAATGCGCCGGGGGCTTCCAGCGCGCTGCCGATATTGGCAGCAATATCTACCGGCACGTTATCCCGGGTCAGCGCCGGCAGCCCGGCGTCTTTGATCTGCTGCAGATGGCGTTTGTCGGCAAGGCGCTGCGCTACGCTGTAATAATGATTAACGGCCTCATCCGGCTCGGTGACCAGTACGCTGCACACGCCGTCAAGGATCACCTTTTTGCCCGCGTACGGCTCCAGCGAGGCGACCGTTAGGCCGCTCAGTACGGGTATCGACGCGGCGCGCGCGAGAATTAACGTATGCGACGTGCGCCCCGTTTTCTCCAGCACCATCCCTTTCAGATAGCGGGTATCAAGGCTTAAGAACTGGCTTGGGGTTAAATCTTCCGCCACCAGAACGGTGGGCGTATCCAGGGTGAAGGCCGACGTTGGCTGAAGCTCCGGCCAGGTGATACTCAACAGCTGCTCGCTGATGTCGCGGATGTCGCTGACGCGCTCGCGAAGGTAATCGCTGGCCGAGAGCGAGAGCTTATTGCAGATCTGCTCCATGTTGCGAATGATCGCCTCGGCCAGGCTAAGCCGCTCTTCGTCGATCAGGCGGCGAATATTTCCCCCAAACTCATCGTCCTGAATCAGCGACAGGTGAGCGCTGATGATGGTTTTGCTCTCGCCGTCCAGCCCGCGCAGGCGCTGGTTAAGCTGCTCCGCAAGCGTGGCAAGGCTGTGCTCCAGGCGAGTAATGTCCTCCGGGGAGGCTGGACGCTGGCGATAACGCTGAAGGTTGTCGCTCTGCCAGCCGCGCAGCGTTCCGGCACCGATGCCGCTGGCCAGCGTGATGCCGTGCTGTAGCTGCGGGTTGAGCCGCACGAGCGAACGCGGAAGGGGATGCGCAACGTGCGGCGCATCGCCGGAGGGAATGCTGTCGCTGTCGATGAATTCTGAACTGAGGTACTGATCAAGCGCGCGTCTGGCCTGCTCTTCATCGCTGCCGCTGATTTCCAGCACGCAGCTATCGTTAAACAGCGTGCCGGTGCTGATGAGCGCCAGCGAGCTTTTGCCGTCCGCGTGGGTGTTTAGCCGCTTATTGATAAAACGAATATCGCTGCGCCAGGCGCTGCACTGCTCCTTTAACGCCCAGGCTGGCCGCGCGTGCAGGCCGTTGGGCAGCGGGCAGAAAAACTCAATCGAAAGCATATTTTCTCCTTACCGCGTGAGATCAGCACCTGAAGTCCGTCAGGTGAGCCACGGTCTCACGGTTCATGCATGCCGCCAGCGCGACAAGCAGTTGATGGGTGTATTCAATGTCTTTTTCATCGGCAATGGACGCGGCGCAATGCCCGTGCCGGGTTGGGGGGCCGAGCACCACGGTGGGGATGCCCGTGCCGGAAAGATGCACCGCGCCACCGTCCGTACCGCCGTTGCTGAACATATCTTTTTGCAGCGGGATGCCTAACGGGCGCGCCACTTTTTCGATGAAGGCGGTGAGTTTCGGCGGGGCGATAAGGGTTTTGTCATACAGCACCAGCATTGGCCCCGCGCCGATTTGCCGGTGATTCGCGCTGCCGTAATCAAAGTTTTTTGACCAGCAGGCGGTATCCAGCACGAGCGCAATATCGGGGTTAATCGCTCGCGTGGCGGTCTGTCCGCCGCGCAATCCCACTTCTTCACTGGAGCTGGCAACCAGCCAGAGTTCACACTCAAGCGGAGCCTGATGCATCTCGCGCAGCAGGCTAATCAGCAGGTAACAGCCCAGGCGGTCGTCGAAGGCTTTGCCCATCACCCGGCCGTGGGGAAGGGCGTGAAAAGGCGTATCGAAGGTCACGCGATCGCCTGCGTCAATGCCGCTGGCAAAGACCTCTTCCGCTGAGGTCGCTCCCGTGTCGACGCGCAGATTGTCTACGGTATCGCCTTTAACATCCCCATCCAGCAGGCCGTGGATTTTAGCGCCGGCGCGCGTGGTGATGCGCACGGGCTGTAGCGTGCGGGCCATCATGCGTACGTTGCCGATGGGTAAAACGTCAATCGCGCCTTCCCGGGACACGCTGCGCACCATAAAACCGACTTCATCCATGTGGGCGCAAACCATCACCTTCGGCCCGCTGCTCTGGTTCACGCGGATGAGCACTGAGCCGAGGCCGTCAAACTGCACCTCTTTATGGTACTTCTGTGCCTCCGCGATCAGGATATCGCGCACCTCCTGCTCTGACGCCGCAATGGCATCGGCTTCGCTCAGCGCGCGCAGTAATTCATGGTCCATCAGCGTTCCCCCGTCAGCAGCAGCGTTTTATCGGTGTCGTAAAGCACCTCGGCGCCCGTTTCCGTCACCAGAATGACGTCCTCAATCCGCACGCCGCCCACGCCGTCAAGATAGATGCCCGGTTCGACGGTCAAGAGCATACCGGGCTGCAGCAGCGTAGTATCGGTGGGCGAGAAGCGCGGATTTTCATGCACGTCAATGCCGATGGCGTGGCCGGTGTTGTGGCCAAACTGCGGGCCGTAGCCTGCGCGTTCAATAATTTCGCGCGCGGCGCTATCCACCTGACGGCACGGAACGCCCGGGCGAATCGCCCGGATCGCAGCGAGCTGCGCCTCCAGCACGATCTGGTAGATCGCATACAGCGGGTGGTCCTCAGGCGCCTGCTGTTGCCCGGCGACAAGGAAGGTCCTCGTCATGTCCGAGCAGTATCCCTGGTGTTGGGCGCCAAAATCGAGGGTGACCAGCTCGCCTGCCTCAATCACTTTGTCAGAGGCTTTACCGTGCGGCAGTGCGCCGCGCGGCCCGCTGGCTACGATGGTGTCGAAAGAGGGCTTGTCCGCCCCCTGCAGCTTCATAAACCACTCCAGCTCGGCGGCGACGTCGCGCTCGCGCATGCCCGGCTGAATAAAGCGCCGGATATGCTGCGCCGCGCCGTCGGCAATGCGGCAGGCCGCGCGAATGCGGGCAATTTCATCCGCCGTTTTTATCTGCCGCAGTGCGTCGAGGGAGATACCGCAAAGCGTCGCATGCAGAGTGTCGCGCCACCGGCAGCCCGTTTGCCAGCTGACGTGTTCGCCTTCAAATCCCAGCGCGGTGAGGCCTTCGTCGGCAACGATCCGGTTCACCACCGCGGTAAACGGGTTTGCGGCATCGAGCAGATGCATCTGGTAGCCCGCCGCGCGCGACGCGATATCGTTGTAGTAGCGAAAATCGACGAGGATATGCGCGCGGGTTTTCGTGACCAGCACGTAGCCCGACCCGGTTGAAATGCCCAGATGCGGCTGTTTGTTCTGACGCGATGCGATCAGAACGCCGTCCAGTTTTTCTGCCGTGAGCCAGCCGCGAAGCGTTGTCAGTAAATCCATCTTTTTTACTCCGTTACAGCGTATTGATGGCGAGTTTTCCGCGCTTGTGCAGGGCGTTCCGAATAGTCACCACCAGCAGCGCCGTAATCACCGCGCCGACCAGGATGCTCAGCATATAGGCACCCAGATTGGTCACCAGCGGCCAGGCCCAGATGGCCGATTCAGGGAACCACTGCACGGCGCCCAGCGCGGTCGCGGTCATCGCCCCGGCGATGGCGCCGATCATGTAGGCAGGCAGCGTTGCGAGCGGATTTTCCAGCAGGAACGGGATCGCCCCTTCGCTGATGCCCATAAAGGCGAGGAACATCGCGGTTTTTCCCTGCGGATAAAGCTGCGGGCTAAACAGGCGTTTACCGGTCAGGCGGCGATCGATAAGCGTTGCCAGCCCCAGACCAATCGGTGGGATGACAATGGCGACGGCGCGTGACGTAATCGGCAGCACGTGGTCGGTGGTTAATCCCAGCCCAACAAAGCCCGCCGCCTTGTTGATGGGGCCTCCGAGGTCAATGGCCGTCGCGGCGGCCATGCCGATAGCGTACATCATCGAGCCTGCCTGGCCTGCGGCAAGCAGCAGGGCGCGCATGCCGGCGTTTAACCAGCCGCCAATCGGGGTGATGACGTAGTACATTGCCAGCATCACGAACAGGGCCGAGATAATCGGGATCAGAAACGTGCTTTTGAAGGCCAGCAGATACTGCGGCACGCTGATTTTGGCATTCAGCCATTTCACCAGATAGCCAGCGGCAATAGCGATAATCAGCGCACCTATAAAGGTGGAAGGCACCGGTTTGGTGGCAAGCCAGGTCAGTTTTTCAGGATCGAAGTTCAGCACCAGCGTGGGCTGCGTAGCGACCAGGCCGCCAATAAATCCGGCCGGGAAGGCCAGCTTGCCGCCGATGGAGTTGGCGACAAACGCCGAGAACATCGGGATCGCAAAGCTAAACAGCAGCCCGCCGAAGGACTCCGTCAGATAGCCGAACTTCAGAACGGAGAGGTTAAACCCGGTGAATTTGCCCGAGTTCAGCGCATCCATAATGCCGGTATCCGGCGGGATTTCCAGCCAGACGTAAGCGATAAGCTGTGAAATAGCGAGGATCACCCCGCCCATAATGAGCGTCGGCACCATGCGGGAGATGCCCGACATAATGTGCTGGGGCAGCTCTTTCCAGAAGGTACCGCCCGCGGCGACCGGCGCGGGTTTGATTGCGAGCGTGTCGCCCTCGTGACTTTCCGGGCGAACCGCACTGCGTTTTTTAATTGCCATGACGAAAACCCCTGAGGTTGAGGATTATTATTGTTCTGCTGCAATCATCTCTTCGATCTCTTTCAGGGTGCCCGCCGCATTTTTAATGGCGTCCTGAAGCGTGATCTCGTAGACGTCGCGCGTTTCAAAGCGCTCGTTATCTTCTGGCGTAATGGCGATGGCGTGGATAATGATGTCGGCGTCGGCAATATCCTGCGCCGTCAGGCGATTCTGAATACCGTCCGCGCCCTGGGTTTCAATTTTGACCTCGTAACCTGCTTCAACCGCAGCGTCTTCCAGCGCCTGAGCGGCCATAAAGGTATGCGCCAGGCCCATCGGGCACGCGCACAGTGCAATCAATTTTTTAGCCATGTGAAATTCCTCCTGTAGGTGACGGAACGATTATGGCGGTGAGTTTTCGATTGTGTTTACCGGATAAATAATGCAATGGCTGGATAAATGATGCAGGTGTGCGGAAGTGTGACGCGAATCGTCATATAACGGAAATGAATGACAAGCCGGGCAAAGGGTGCCCGGCGGGGGTTAATAGCCGACCTTATCGACGGTAAATCGTTTACCGCAGTTGCCCGGATGAGGCTGTGGCGCAAAGGATGCGGCAGAGAGCGGATTATTGATGGTGTCGGCTTTCAGGGAGATCTGCATTTCGGTCAGATAAGCAGGATTACCGCTGCAGCTGAGCTTAACGGCTCTGACGTTATCTTTACCCCAGGCCTTAGCCACCGCGTTGTCAAAATCGTTGCGGCTGACGGTTTTACCGTAGTTTGCCGCAAGGAACTGGCCCACGGCGCTGGCTTTCACTTCCTGGTTCATACGCACCATGGTGCCGAAGTAAGCGTCAGGATCAAAACCGAAGCAGACGCCGTGTTTGGCATATTCGTAGCGTTCGAGGCACGAGTTACCACCCGCCCCGGGCATGACGCCGTTGAGCTTTGCGGCTCCTGACAGCGATAGCCCCGTTTCGGCAGCAGAACATTTACGGCTGGCCTTCGCCTCCGGCATATACGGGACAGGGCGCGTCGCGCAGCCAAAGCGCATCCAGCGGCGTTCATCCACGCCGCGCGCCGCGATAGATTTCGGCAGGCCCGGCCACAGTCCGTGGACGGTCAAAAAATCAGTTTTGGTGTTGCTCTCTTTTTGCAGACGACATTCGTCAGGTTCATTGCGATTGCGTTCGACCATGCTCTGGCAAAAACCGGTCTGCCAGGAAAGGGCCAGAACGTAGCGATCGAAATCGCCATATTGCGTTGCCTTGAGTGGGTCTGCCTGTGCGGAGAATACACAGAGTGCAAGCGCCATTGCGCCAGACGGGATAACGATATCCTTCCTGAACATTTGATTTCCTGATCGGTGGGGTGCGATTTATTTCTGGAGGTTATTAAAGCACAAAAAGCGCCCGCAGGCGCTTTTGGAACAGCAGGAATTTCGCTTAGGCCGCGCCGGGAACCAGCACTTCCGTGGCGATGATGACGATGATCAGCCCGACGAGTACAGGCACCGAGGTGCGTTTAACCACTTCAAACGGCGAGATTTTTGCCATCCCCGCAACCGCAACCACCACGCCAGATACCGGAGAAATGGTGCGGCCAAGGTTGGACGCCTGCAGCATCGGAATGGAGAGGTAGGCCGGGTTAATGCCGGAGGAGTGCGCCAGTTTCGGGATCATCTCCACGAACGCATAGAACGGCGCGTTACCGGAACCGGTCGTCATCGCCGCCAGCATGGTCAGCACCACCAGGACCAGCATCAGAATAATACTGGCTGAACCAAACGAGGTGGCGATGGAGATCAGGCTCTGGATAAAGCCAATGGTGCTCAGGCCCTGCGCAAATACGCCCGCGGCAACCAGCAGCATGACCACGCCCGCGAAGGCATCGGCCATCCCGCGATAGGCGACCTCCAGGCCAGAGAACACTTTTTGCGTGTTGAAACCGCGTACAAACTCCAGCACCGCGGCCAGCAGCATGCAGATAACCAGAATGGTGATGATGTGCAGCTGCGGGCCCCATTTGCCGTCGAAAATCAGCACGCCGATAATAGGGGTGAAGGGCAGAATAGAGTAGAACGCCGGCGCGGTAGTGGTGATTTCGCTCACGTCCATCATCTCATGGCTGATGTTCTCTTTTTTATCCAGGTAGCGCTGCCAGAAGAAGTGGGTAATCCCCATTCCCACGATAGCCACAATGGAAATAGGCAGCGTGGTTTTAAAGGCGAAGTCAATGAGCGACATTTCAGCGGCCTTTGCAGCCAGCACGACGTCACCGGACGTCGGGGAAAGAATAATGGCCGCCGGGGACGCACAGATTGCCGCCGCCGCGCCGCGGCTGATGCCGACGTTAACCATCACCGGGAATAAGGTCGCCATTAACAGCACGCCCAGACCGGTGGCCGATGAAACGGCCAGAGACATCAGGCAGGCGAGGAAATAGGCCGCAACCATCAGCAGATAAGGGGAGTTAATATACTGCAGCGGTTTGGACGCCAGCTTCACGACCATATCGTTCGCGCCGATATGGGTCATATAGGCCGCAAAACCACACAGCATCATAATCATCATGCCCAGATCGCCACCGCGGCTCATGAGCAGAATTTTAATGTACTCAACAATGTCCGTCGCGGTATAGCCCGTGCTGGTTTCGCTGGCAGGTAAAACCGGATGGCCCATTAGGGCACTAATGATCAGCAGCGTTAAGCCGCCGACAAATAACACTCCGGTGGCCGAGTATCCTTTAATGATGTAGCGTGCTACACCGACGATGACGACGACTCCGATAAGGAGTTCGATAAACGTAAGCATGGTTTCCCCTGTATCCTTGCTGCCCGAGAGCACAAAAAATCAATAAAATAAAAGAAGGGTGAGAATGTGCCGAATTAATGGCCAGTCCTTGCTGATTAAAATCAATAAAGATACTACTAAAGGAGATATCGACGATATTTTTGCCACCGCACTAACATTTATGCCATATCGATATTGACCCGCTAAGACACCATTATATGTCATTAAATTGATAGTCAACTGTTAATGCATTGGAGGTGATTTTCCCCGGGAAGGAGATGTAACGTAAAACTCGTTAAAAGCGCTTTTCATTCATTCTTTTGCCTGCCTATACTCTCGCCACTTTTTTCAACCTGACGATCCCACTATGCACGCCAGCTGGACCTATCGCCTGCGCTTTCTCAAAAAGCATCTGTTGATGTTTTTGATGGCGTTTGGCTGGCTGATGATCCAGAGTCAGGTTGCCGTCGCGTCTCACAGCTGCACCATCGACGTGCGTGGCGAGGTGGCCGCTATCCAGCATATGGATATGATGGCGACGCCGGGGATTCACAGCGCTGCTGATGCTTCACCGCTTTGTGAGAAACACTGCGTGCCGGATCAGGCACAAAAAGATCCTGCCCAACCGCAGCTGGTGGCGATCCCTGCCGCCATGACCCTCACCCTGAATTCACCAGAATGCACCTCCGCGAGCCATTCTGCGTGGTCAGTAACCCCTCCAGCAGTAGGGCCGCCGGCAACGATACGTTATTGCCGGTTCAGAGAGTAAATAACCCTGTTAATCCGTTGTTTTTATTCAATTAACGTTTAACAGGAGTTTTATCATGCGTGCTTTATTCCTTTCCGCGCTGTTCGGCGCGTCCGTTTCTGTTGCTTCTTTTTCCGTTCAGGCCAGCCAGAGCTGGCAGGGCCACGGCGTGCTTCAGTCCGTCTCCGATCGTTCCGTCATGCTCCAGCACGACGCCATACCCGAACTGAAATGGCCTCCGATGACCATGCCGTTCACCTTATCCCCGGATGCAAAGCTGAACGGTGCGAAACCGGGTGACGAGGTGACCTTCACGCTTGAGCGTGCAGGTGACGGCTTCCGGATCGTCTCGCTGACGCCAAAGCGCTAAGCGAGGACGCCATGAAACAACACACACTGAGCCTGTGGCTCGGTGGGGTGTTGTTCGGCCTTCTCAGCTCCGCCGTGCAGGCGGAGCCGTGGACGCTCGAACAGACCCTGACCGAGGCACAGCGCTATTCGGCGGAGCTATCTGCCAGCCGCAACGAAGCGCAGGCGCTGGATGCAATGGCGGATTCCGCCACGCAGTTACCCGATCCGAAGCTGAAGTTCGGCATAGAAAACGTTCCTGTACAGGGCAATAACGACGGGCGCATGACGCGTGAAGGCATGACCATGCAGAAGATTGGCGTCATGCAACGCTACGTCAGTTCAGAAAAGCGGGACCGTAAGGCACAGACTTTACAGGCGCAGGCGAGAGGGGTGCTGGCGAAATCGGAGGCCATCCGTGCCGCCCTTCAGCGCGATACCGCTCAGGCATGGCTGGATTTGGCGCTCGCGCAGCAGGCGCTTGGCACGGCTAAAAATCTGGTCAGCGAAACCGAGCGTCAACGCGGGGTGCAGAAGGCGAGCGTCGGCGCGGGCAGCTCGAACCCGGACAGCGTGCTGGCGCTGCAGATGACCCTGAGCGCCATGCGCGATAAAGAGACGCTTGCACAGCGTGACGTACGGCTGGCGCAAAGCCGTCTCCTGCAGCTGACGGGGCGAGCGATTTCAGACGTGCGCGGCCCGTTACCACGCTATCAACGGCTCCCGGCAGAGGAGATAACGCTGGAGGAAGGCATTGCTCAGCATCCGGAAGTGGAAGCGGCACGCCGCGAGGCGGAGACGGCGAAAGCCCGTTCTGCTCAATCCGCAGTGGCTGCGATCCCCGACGTGGATGTCGAGGTGTTCTACGCCCACCGTGCCGAAGGCTATGACGATATGGCAGGGGTGATGTTCAGCGTGGATCTGCCTCTTTTCCAGTCCAGACGTCAGGACAAGGATTATGCCGCCGATGTTTCCCGCTCTATGCAGGCGGTCGACCAGCTCACGCTCCTCAAGCGCGAGCACGTTGCGCAGGTCCAGACGCTGGTGGCGCAGTATCAGGCGGCACAAACCCTGTGGCAGCGCCAGCGGGATGAGGTGTTGCCTTTACAGCGCCAGCGGCTGGATGTGCTGACGGCACAGTATCGCTCCGGACAGTCAGATCTCTCGACGCTGCTGGAGGCACGCCGCGGCGTGCTGGACACGGCGCTGGCGGTCAATCAGGCCGAGCGCGAGATGGCGCGAACCTGGGCCGCCGTGAACTGGTTGATACCGCAGGAGCTTGCCCAATGAAAACAACAACCTTAACGGCCGTCGCGATCGCCGTCATCGTGGCCGCCGGCGGTGGCTACTACGCGGGAACGAAACGGCCCCATCAAACAGCAACGCCTTCTCAACCCGCTGAACGCAAGGTGCTTTACTGGTACGACCCCATGGTGCCCGGACAGCGATTCGATAAACCGGGCAAATCGCCCTTTATGGATATGGATCTCGTACCGCGCTATGCCGATGAAGAGAAAGCCGCGGCTGGCGTTAGCATCAGCACGCAGCAGCAGCAAAATCTGGGGATGAAAACGGCCAGGGCGCAGGTGCGCCAGCTGGTATCGCCTTTCTCGGCCTTTGCCACGGTATCCACGGACGAACGCAGCGTGTCGGTCGTCTCGGCTCCGGCCAGCGGGGTGGTAACGAAATTGTTTGTCAACGCGCCTCAGCAGCAGGTGAAAGCCGGGGAACCGCTGGCGCAGCTGTGGATACCGCAGTGGACGACGGCGCAGCAGGAGTATCTGGCGGTTCGCCAGCTTGGCGATGCCGGGTTGACGCAGGCGGCGCGCGAACGGCTTGCGCTGCAGTTTATGCCGGAAGAGGTCATCAGAATGCTGGAGCGCAGCGGAAAGCCCCAAACGGCAATGACGCTTCGTGCCGCTCAGGCGGGATACGTGGTGAAGCTGGACGTGCGGGAAGGTGCGCAAATTACCGCAACTGCGCCCCTTTTTGAGGTCGCCAGCCTCGATCCCGTCTGGCTGGTCATTGATTACCCCCAGACGCAGGCACAGTCTCTTGCGGTGGGCAATAAGATGGTCGCTACCAGCGAGAGTTGGCCCGGCGAGCAGTTCCACGGCACCGTCAGCGAGCTGTTGCCGCAGATGGAAACGACCACCCGAACGCTAAAAGCGCGCGTGGTGCTGGAGAATCCCGGGCAAAAGCTCAAACCGGGAATGTATCTCACCGTTGCCCGTGCGGAAGAATCCAAACGTCCGCCCGTGCTCGCCGTGCCCGAAGAGGCGGTGATTCATAGCGGGGGATCTTCACGTCTTCTTATTGCCACGGGCGACGGCTATTTCCATCCGGTGAATGTCGAGACGGGGCTAACGGCGCAGGGGTGGACGGAGATCCGCTCGGGGCTGAAAGAGGGCGACAGCGTTGTGACCTCCGGGCAGTTCCTGATCGACTCTGAAGCCAGCCTGCGGAGCGTAATGCCGGAGGTGACGCCATGATTGCGGCTATTATTCGGGCTTCGTTACGAAACCGACTGCTGGTGATCCTGGTCGCGCTGGTGATGGCCGGCTGGGGAGTGTGGTCGGTGCAGCGTGCGCCGCTGGATGCGCTTCCCGATCTGTCGGACGTGCAGGTTATCGTCAAGGCGAGCTATCCGGGTAAAGCGCCACAGGTGATTGAGGATCAGGTGACCTGGCCGCTGACGACCTCCATGCTCTCGGTGCCCGGCGCGAAAACGGTTCGCGGCTTTTCCATGTTTGGGGATGCCTACGTCTACGTGCTGTTTGAAGATGGCACCGATCTCTACTGGGCGCGTTCCAGAGTCCTGGAGTATTTGAGTCAGGTGCAATCGCAGCTTCCTGCCGGCGTTAAGGTGTCCCTGGGGCCGGACGCTACCGGCGTGGGCTGGATTTACGAGTATGCCCTGGTCGATCGCAGCGGCAAGCATAGCCTGGCGGATCTGCGGGCCATTCAGGACTGGACGCTGAAATTTGAGCTTAAGGCGGTGCCTAACGTGTCGGAAGTGGCAAGTATCGGTGGCATGGTGCGCCAGTATCAGATTGTGGCCGATCCCGCGAAGATGCGCGCGCTTAATATCACCCACGGCCAGCTTTCCGGTGCCGTTCAGGCAGCGAATAAGGAGAGCGGCGGTGCGCTGCTGGAAATGGGCGAGGCGGAGTATATGGTGCGAACCACCGGCTATTTGCGCTCGCTGGACGATTTCCGCAACGTGGTTATCACCAGTCGCGACGGTGTACCCATCCTTCTCAAGGATGTCGCGACAATTGGCTTCGGCCCTGAAATCCGCCGTGGCGTCGCGGAGCTTAACGGGGAAGGCGAGGTCGCCGGTGGCGTCGTCGTGATGCGCTACGGGCAGAACGCTCAGGAGACCATTCATGCAGTGAAGGAGAAGCTGGAAGCGTTACGGAAAACGCTGCCGCAGGGCGTTGAGATTGTCCCGGTGTATGACCGCTCCACGCTCATTGAGGCGTCCGTCAAAACCCTGACCCACAAGCTGCTTGAAGAGTTTGCCGTGGTGGTGGTGGTCTGCGCGCTGTTCCTGTTTCATTTCCGCTCGGCTCTGGTGGCGATCGTTTCGCTCCCGCTGGGCATCCTGGGCGCATTCGTGGTGATGCACTATCAGGGGATCAACGCGAACATTATGTCGCTGGGCGGTATTGCCATCGCCATCGGCGCGATGGTGGATGCGGCGATTGTGATGATTGAGAACATGCACAAGGTGCTGGAGCAGTGGCGGCATGATAATCCGGGCAAAGAGCCGGCGTCGGGAGAGTACTGGCGTCTGGCGGAGCGTGCGGCGGTAGAGGTAGGGCCGGCACTTTTTTGCAGCCTGCTGATTATCACCCTGTCGTTTATCCCGGTGTTCTCGCTTGAAGCGCAGGAAGGGCGGATGTTCTCGCCGCTGGCGTTTACCAAAACCTGGTCAATGGCCGTGGCGGCGGGGCTTGGGATCACCCTGGTCCCCGTGCTGATGGGCTATTTTATCCGCGGGAAAATCCCGGATGAGAAAGCCAATCCGATTAACCGCGCGCTGATCCGCCTGTATGAGCCGCTGCTGGATAAAGTACTGACCTTCCCCAAAACCACCCTGGTGCTGGCGTTCGCGCTTTTACTCGCCACGCTCTGGCCGCTAAGCCGCCTGGGGAGTGAATTCATGCCGCCTTTGGACGAAGGGGATCTGCTGTATATGCCGTCTACCTTGCCGGGTATCTCTGCCCGGGAGGCCTCGCGTCTGTTGCAGCAAACGGACAGGCTAATCAAAAGCGTTCCGGAGGTAGCAAGCGTGTTTGGTAAAGCCGGACGCGCGGAGTCGGCAACCGATCCCGCGCCGTTAACCATGCTGGAGACCACCATCCACTTTAAGCCTCGCGAGGAGTGGCGGCCCGGCATGACGCCGCAGAAGCTGGTCGAGGAGCTGGATAAAACGGTATCGCTGCCCGGCATTGCTAACGTCTGGGTTCCGCCTATTCGCAACCGTCTTGATATGCTCGCAACCGGGATTAAAAGCCCGGTAGGCATTAAGGTGAACGGCAATAATATTGCGGATATCGAGCGCGTGGCGCAGCAAATTGAGCAGGTGGTGAAGCACGTTCCCGGCGTGACGTCTGCGCTGGCGGAGAGGCTGGCGGGCGGGCGCTACGTCGACATTCGAATCGACAGGCAGAAGGCCGCCCGCTATGGCGTTTCCGTTGATGAACTGCAGAGCATGGTTTCGACGCTGGTGGGTGGGGATAACATTGGCGAGGTGCTCAACGGACGCGAGCGTTACCCGATCAATCTGCGCTACCCGCGCGATCTGCGCGATAACGTCGACAAGCTGCGGGTATTACCGGTGATTGCGGCGAACGGTAGCCAGGTGGCGCTGGGAGAGCTGGCCGATATCGTCGTTACCGAGGGGCCGCCGATGCTGAAAAGTGAAAACGCCCGCCTGTCCAACTGGATCTATGTCGATTTGCGCGGACGCGATCTGAAGTCCGCCGTGGATGAAATGCAAACACGGGTAGCGGAAAATGTGGTTTTGCCCCAGGGCGTTTCGCTCTCCTGGTCCGGTCAGTTTGAATATCTCGAACGCGCAACGGCGAAGCTCAAAATAGTTTTGCCGCTAACGCTAATGATTATATTTCTGCTGCTTTGGCTGACGTTTAAGCGGGTGACGGATGTCCTGATAATAATGGGGACATTACCCTTCGCTCTTATTGGTGGAGTCTGGCTGCTGTGGCTGCTTGAATATAATCTCTCTGTGGCGGGAGCGGTAGGATTTATCGCTCTTTCTGGTGTTGCCGCGGAATTTGGCGTAATTATGATTCTCTATCTAAATCATGCGCTGGATAAATACCGAAGTCGCGATCCTGACGGTGGAAATGCGGTATTGATGCGGGCTATTCATGAGGGCGCGGTGCTGCGCGTGCGTCCAAAAGTGATGACGGTGGCAACCATCATGGCGGGGCTGCTGCCCATCATGTGGGGCGGCGGCAGCGGCTCTGAGGTGATGCAACGCATCGCTGCGCCGATGATCGGTGGAATGGTGACGGCCCCCTTACTGTCGATGCTGGTTATTCCCGCCCTGTATAAATTGTTACATCAACGTTAAATGTACATTCCTGCATATGCTTATTTTGGTGTGCAGGAAGTTACCTATCGGAATATTCCCATAACTCCCGTCATTAATTAAGAATAACGCTGATGTTGTTAAGACTTCATTCAAGTATTCTATGGTAAACTTTGCTTTGAATACTAAGAATGGTAATTGCATTGTGATCGCACGGAATAGATTTTTTCTCATTTTATTGTTTATTTTTGGACAGTTAACCTTCTCTTCTGTTGCGCAGGCAGAAGGTAACGAGGCCGATAATGGCTGGTTCTCTACCTTTACGGACAACGTTTCGCAAACCTGGAAGGAGCCAGAACACTATGATCTCTATATTCCAGCCATAACCTGGCACGCGCGTTTCGCGTACGACAAAGAAAAAACGGATCGCTATAACGAACGTCCGTGGGGCGCGGGTTTTGGCCAGTCTCGCTGGGATGAAAAGGGCAACTGGCACGGGCTCTATCTGATGGCCTTTAAGGACTCATACAATAAGTGGGAGCCTATCGGCGGTTACGGCTGGGAGAAAACCTGGCGGCCGCTGGCTGACGATAACTTCCGCCTGGGGCTGGGCTATACCGCTGGCTTTACCGCGCGCGATAACTGGAAGTACATTCCGATTCCGGTGCTCTTGCCGCTGGCCTCCATTGGCTATGGACCGGCAACTTTCCAGATGACTTACATACCCGGAACCTATAACAACGGTAACGTTTACTTCGCGTGGATGCGTTTTCAGTTTTAACTGAAAAAACGTGACGTGTTGGTGAAAAAATGCACTGACGTTGAAACCGATAGGATAAAAAACGCCCGGCAAAAATTAACGCGACTTTTGTCACTTTTTATCAAAGAACCGCTGGACAAAAGGTCCCGCAATTGGTGTACTGATACCCGACACAGCATTTGTGTCGTTTTTTAATGTAAAGGTAATTTTGATGTCTAAGATTAAAGGTAACGTTAAGTGGTTTAATGAGTCCAAAGGATTCGGTTTCATTACTCCTGAAGATGGCAGCAAAGACGTGTTCGTACACTTCTCTGCAATCCAGACCAATGGTTTCAAAACCCTGGCTGAAGGTCAGCGCGTTGAGTTTGAAATCACTAACGGTGCCAAAGGCCCTTCTGCTGCTAACGTAATCGCTCTGTAATTCAGACGCGTCAGCAAGAATTTCAAAACCCGCTCACTGAGCGGGTTTTTTTCGTTTTGAATCAACCCAGCAGATACATTTTCAGGAAGCTGGCGATAATCAGGACGCTTAACAACACCATTCCCGCACTCATCAAGCTCTCTTTCATTCTGTCACCCTCGTTCAGTATTGCCCTCAGAGTGACAGAGAAAAATTAAGCCAACATTAACGTCCCGATGGTCAGTGCGCACTGGCGGAAGAAAATAGCCAAAATGCGATCCCCGTCATCGCAAAAGAGCCGAGCATGTTAACCGCAACGTTGGTCAGCGCCCAGCCGATTCGCCCTTCCTGAATCAGAAAAACCACTTCGGCAGAGAAGGTTGAGAATGTCGTCAGGCCGCCGCAAAAACCGGTGGTAATCAGGACTTTCCACATGGGGTCAATATGGGTCATACGGTTAAACCAGGCGAGCCCCATGCCGATGATAAATGCGCCAATCAGGTTTGCTGCCAGGGTTCCCATCGGAATAGCCTGATGCAGGGGATTAAACCGCATGCTTAAAAGCCATCGCGCAACGCTACCCGTGCCCCCACCGATAAAAACGGCTATAAGTAGTTGTAACACGCTAAATACCTGCTATTTGATCTATAAGATCATCGAGTTTAACGCCGATTATAACCAGGGGACAAATATGTATGTTGCGGTAGGGCAGTTTGCGGTGACGCCCGACTGGGAGGTTAATGCGCAAAAATGTATCTCCCTGATGGCGGAGGCACGGCTGAAAGGCGCATCTTTACTGGTTCTCCCGGAAGCCCTTCTGGCGAGGAATGACAACGAGCCCGATCTCTCGGTAAAGTCAGCGCAGCCGCTTGACGGGGCATTTATACGCATGCTGTGTCAGGAGAGTGCCGGGAATGCCCTGACCACCGTTCTGACTATTCATGTACCCTCTACGCCAGGACGAGCTGTGAATACGCTGGTAGTCCTGCGGGCGGGGGCAGTTATCGCAAGCTATGCGAAGCTACATCTCTATGACGCATTCAGTATTCAGGAATCAAGGCTCGTTGATCCGGGAGACGCCGTTCCGCCGCTGTTGGACGTGTGTGGGTTCAGGATTGGATTGATGACCTGCTACGACCTGCGTTTCCCCGAGCTGGCACTGAACCTGGCGCTACAGGGGGCGGATATTCTGGTTTTACCCGCCGCCTGGGTCAGGGGGGCGTTAAAGGAGCATCACTGGGCAACGCTGCTGGCCGCACGGGCTCTGGATACAACCTGCTATGTGGTCGCGGCAGGCGAGTGCGGAAATAAAAATATTGGCCAGAGCAGGGTGGTCGATCCGCTGGGCGTGACGGTCGCGGCGGCGGCGGAAGCGCCGGTTTTATTGATGGCGGAGATAATTTCAGAAAGAATTGCGCTTGCGCGCCAGCAATTACCCGTTCTTCGTAACCGGCGGTTTGCGCCACCGCAATTATTATGATGATTTTTTCAACAATGCTTGATTCATCTCGTTACAGATTGCTATTGTGTGCACGCGCCAAATGACCGTTAATACGATCGGGTTTTTGGGGCTGAATGCAGCCTGTTTTATGTAAAGAAGGTATCTATGGGTGAGATTAGTATTACCAAACTGCTGGTGGTTGCCGCACTGGTCGTCCTGCTGTTTGGTACCAAGAAGTTACGCACGCTGGGTGGAGATCTGGGTGCAGCCATTAAAGGCTTTAAGAAGGCGATGAACGACGATGATGCGGCTGCGAAGAAAAGCGCCGAGGATGACGTTCCTGCAGAGAAGCTTTCTCACAAAGAGTAACGGCAATGCCTGCGGGCTTGCGAAAAAAAAACCGGCACATGAGGCCGGTTTTTTTGTATTAGTGTAAAAGGATATTACAGGTTTATTTAACTTCTTCGCCTTTCGCCTGCATATCGGCATGGTAAGACGAGCGAACGAAGGGACCGCAGGCCGCGTGGGTGAAGCCCATCGCCATCGCCTCGGCTTTCATCTCATCGAACTCATCCGGGCTGACGTAGCGCTGTACCGGCAGGTGATGGCGGCTCGGCTGCAGATACTGGCCCAGCGTGAGCATGGTCACACCGTGGCGGCGCAGATCGCGCATCACTTCGATAATTTCGGCATTCGTTTCGCCGAGGCCAACCATCAGGCCGGACTTGGTCGGAATATGCGGATGAGCTTCTTTAAAGCGCTCCAGCAGCTTCAGGGACCAGTTGTAGTCTGCGCCCGGACGGACCTGACGATAGATACGCGGCACGTTCTCAAGGTTGTGGTTAAACACATCTGGCGGCGTTGCGGTCAGAATGTCCAGCGCGCGGTCCATACGGCCGCGGAAGTCAGGCACCAGCGTCTCAATCTTAATGCTTGGGCTTTTTTCACGGATGGCGGTAATGCAATCCGCAAAGTGCTGTGCTCCACCGTCGCGCAGGTCATCACGGTCAACGGAGGTGATGACGACATAACGCAGGGCCATGTCGGCGATGGTCTGGGCCAGCTTAAGCGGCTCGTTCGCGTCAGGCGCAACGGGGCGGCCATGCGCAACGTCGCAGAACGGACAGCGGCGGGTACAGATGGCACCCAAAATCATAAACGTCGCGGTACCGTGGTTAAAACATTCAGCAAGGTTCGGGCAAGAAGCTTCTTCACACACGGAGTGAAGGCCATTCTTGCGCATCGCCGCTTTGATCCCCTGGATACGCGAAGAGTCAGCCGGAAGTTTAATTTTCATCCATTCCGGTTTTCTTAACAGCGCCTCGCGCTCTGTTGCCACGTTTTTAACCGGGATAAGGGCCATTTTATCGGCATCGCGGTATTTAACACCGCGTTCCATCACAATGGGTTTACTCATAGCGTGCGTGTTCCAGTTGCGAATATCGAAGGAAAGCGTTTCAATTCAAGGGAATGTTGTATATATCAACTATTTTTGAACGAACGACAGGCAGTATATCATTGAAACGGTCGATAAAGCAGCCTGCCGGGTCGCCAATTTGTAAAATAGTTGTTGTTTTGTGCCTTTTGCCCTGCATGGCGCAGGGGCTTATGCTGCACGTCGCTGTCAGAAGGCCTGACGGATGACGTTAATGACGTTTTCCAGCACCGGGTCGCGCAGGCTTAGCTTGTTGTAATGCACGGATATTTCAACCGTTTCTGCATTGAGCTGGCTCAGCGGAATACTCTGCAGCGGCCAGCATTTGCGCAGCAGATTGAAGAGGCGGACAGGCATCACGCAGAGCATGTCGCTGCTGCCAATCAGGGCTGCAACGGTAAACATATTGTAACTGCTAAAGCTGATCTGGCGTTCAGGGAAGAGTTCGTCTAAACGCTGACGCTGCGGGTTCTGCCCATGGCCCTCGGTCATGAACGACGAATGCTCATACTTGCGCAGGCTTTCCAGAGTTAAAGGTTCGCTGAACGCTGGATGCTGCTGCCGACATACGAGTGTCAGATGGTCGGCATAGAGAACATTCTGCCCTAAGGCTCTGGCAGTGAAGCTATTGCTGTCGATTATCAGGTCGGTCTGGAATTGCGCCAGCTGAGTTTCCGGCTCATTTATGGGAACGTTGCGAATCAGCAGCTGCGGCGCATGCTGTTTTATGGCCTGGTAGATGGCCGGCATCACCAGAACCCCCAGAGAAGGGGAGGTGCCAATGGTGATGGTCCGCTGTTTGTCATAGCTACCGGTTAGATCCAGTGCCCCCAGGATCGATTCCAGCCCCTGGCTGATGTACTCGTGAAGATGCGTAGCGTAGGCGGTTGGCGTAACCCCCTGACCCTTACGAATGAATAAGGGGTCAGGAAATATCGCGCGCAATTTTTGAATTGACTGGCTAATTGCCGATGGCGTGAGATTAAGAATTTTCGCAGCGTTAACGATACCCTTGTGGACATATACCGCCTCAAAAATAGTCAGCAAATTGAGATCAATATTACGTAAAGTCCGAAAAATTTGCGGCTTATCTTGTCCACCAGGTTCATTCAGGCGTTTGGCTGGTAAATTAGTAGACTCCACGCGTTCACTCCGTATTCATTCATAGTATGAATGATAGTTGAATTTATTTATTATGCTTGTAGAGATTCGTAAAGTGCTGGTTGTGTTTCACTTGTTTATCAAAAACAAACAGTTGTGTGATTATCACGCAAGTTACATAGGTTCTGCAGGCAGCAATGGCTGTAGAGTAAATAATATGTAACGCCAATATTCGGGCGCTTCGAAAATATAGAATCTGCGGATTATTGTAAAGTATAAAAGCGGCAAATAAGCAGTGGCCCGTCAAATAATCGAGCCAGGATGTATGATGTATTAAGCAGGGATATATTCGTAGGAAGGATTGTTAAGCAGCGCTAAAAAGTTGTTTAAAAGTACAGGACGAATATTATCTGGCGTAGCGGTCTCAACCCACTGGCGCATTTGCGTCATTTCCATTCCGGCATAGCCGCAAGGATTGATGCGCTGAAACGGCGTGAGATCCATATTTATATTCAATGCCAGCCCGTGGAACGAGCAGCCTTTACGGATGCGCAGGCCTAAAGAACAGATCTTCATTTCACCAACATAAACCCCCGGCGCATCGGCACGCGGATGGGCTTCTATACCGTATTCACCCAGCGTGTTAACCACGGTTTGTTCCAACAGGGTAACCAGTTCGCGTACGCCCAGCTTACGGCGTTTCAGATTAAGCAAAACGTACATCACCTGCTGCCCGGGGCCGTGATACGTCACCTGCCCGCCACGGTCGCTCTGAATCACCGGGATATCGCCCGTCATCAATAAATGCTCGGCTTTCCCTGCCTGGCCCTGCGTAAACACGGGAAGGTGCTCAACCAGCCAGATCTCATCGGGGGTGGTGTCGTCGCGTGAATCGGTGAAGTCATGCATGGCCTGGGAGACAGGCTCGTAAGGTTGAAGCCCGAGTTGACGGACGAGAATTTTATCCTGGAACACAACAACGTCTCCGAAGACGAGGGACAAAAGATGGGAGGGAGTATATCACAGCGGGGAGGCGGGTTACCCGGTAAACCGGGTAACCGCAGAGGGACTACAGCACCATACGAACAATTTCGATATTGCCGAGTTCTTCGTACAGCGTCTCAACCTGCTCAATGTGAGTCGCGGTGATGGTAATAGAAACCGAGTGGTAGTTGCCCTTGCTGCTTGGTTTTACTGACGGAGAGTAGTCGCCCGGCGCATGGCGCTGTACCACTTCAACCACCTGATCAACCAGCTCAGGTTTCGCCAGACCCATCACTTTGTAAGTAAATGAGGTAGGGAATTCAAGCAGTTCGTTAAGTTTGGTTTTCATGTCAGCTCCGGCGTAACGTCAAAAAATAATAACTCCCACGTCAGGTGGGAGTTATCAGGATACTAAGTATATGGGGATCAAAATCACACTTTCAAGTGTTCAATTTTTAGCCAAACCAGTGGTGGAACATCAATTTAATGTAATCAATGATTTTACCGAAGAAATTGCCTTCCGGAATTTCATCCAGGACTACGAGCGGGCGCTGGTCGATGGTTTTGCCATCCAGCTGGAAGTTGATGGTGCCCACAACCTGGTTTTTCTGCAGCGGTGCGTGCAGCTCGGTGGTGTTGAGCACGTAGCTCGCTTTCAGATCTTTCATGCGGCCACGAGGAATGGTGAGATAAAGGTCTTTATCCACGCCCAGCGAAGCACGATCGTTATTACCGAACCAGACCGGCTCAGAGGCGAACTCTTTCCCCGCTTTCAGCGGATTCACGGTTTCGAAGAAACGGAAGCCCCAGGTCAGCAGTTTTTTACTTTCGGTTTCACGGCCTTTGAAGGTGCGACCACCCATCACGGCGGAGATCAGACGCATCTGGCCTTCAGTGGCGGAAGCCACCAGGTTATAGCCCGCTTTATCGGTATGACCGGTCTTGATACCGTCAACGTTCAGGCTGTTATCCCACAGCAGGCCGTTACGGTTGGTCTGACGGATGCCGTTGAAGGTAAACTCTTTTTCTTTGTAGATGGTGTATTCGTTTGGCACATCACGGATCAGGGCCTGACCAATCAGGGCCATGTCACGTGCGGAGCTGTACTGACCGTCTGCGTCCAGGCCATGTACGGTCTGGAAGTGGCTATTTTTCAGGCCCAGCGCAGAAACGTAGCTGTTCATCAGGCCAACAAACGCGTCCTGGCTGCCCGCGGCGAAATCGGCCATTGCCACGCAGGCATCGTTACCGGACTGCAGGTTGATACCACGGATCAGCTGAGAAACGGGTACCTGCATGCCAGGCTTCAGGAACATCAGCGATGAACCCTTGAACACCGGGTTACCGGTTGCCCACGCATCGTTACCGATGGTCACCAGGTCGGTTTCTTTGAATTTACCCGCCTTCATGGCCTGGCCGATAACGTAGCTGGTCATCATTTTGGTCAGGCTGGCCGGATCGCGACGGGCATCGGCATTCTGTTCAGCCAGAACTTTGCCAGAGTTGTAATCGATCAGGATGTAGGATTCCGCGTCGATTTGCGGAACGCCAGGGATCATGGTCTTGATGTTCAGGTCATCCGCGTGCGCTGCAGAGAGTGCAGCCGCGCAAAGGGCCGTGGTGAGCGCGATGCGCTGCACAAAACGAGCAGAGAAAGTGGTCTTCATGGTCGAACTACGACATCCGTGATGGAATTAAAAAAAGTGCCTTACTATAGCAAAAGCTATACAGGCAGGCATCCGACTTTCAGTGCGACTTTGTGAATGTAAGTTACACAAATTGACAATTCGGATACCGCCAATTAATTACTTCGCAACAGTGATAAATGACTGCAATTTCGCTTCATTTTGCAAACGTTGCTGCAGGGCGACTGCCTGCGATTTGCTGGCAAACGGCCCCATCTGGATACGCCAGACCGCGCCGTTTTGCTCAACGCGGCCCGGGACATCAAACTGCTGGGTCAAGCGCTGCTGATACTGTTGCGCACGTGCCCGATCGCTCACCGCACCAACCTGCACCACAAAGCCGCCCGCAGAGGTGGCCGGAGCAGACGCTGGCGCACTTTGCGCGGTAGCCGGAGCCGTTACGGGCGCTGGCTGAGTAACCGGAGTGGCTACAGGAGCGGGCGTTGGCTCGCTGCCTTCCAGCACGCCCGAGGCTAACGTCGTCGGCGCGCCCAGGAAGCCGCTACTTTTTACCGGAGCACCCGTGCTGTCATCGCTTTGCAGGGTGTCGTTGCTGATGGGGCGAATTTCTCCCCCGGGCTGAGCAGGCTCCGCCGGGGAAGACACGCTTCCCATTCCGCCATCTAGATTCGGGCGGTCGGGGAGGGCGTAAGTCTGTTTTGCCACCGTCGTACAGGCTGTGCCTGGCCCGGAGAGCGAACCATCCTGCGCCACAATAATCGGGTCGATACGGACCTTGGTATTGTTCGAGGTGTTCAGGCGATCGGCGGACGCACGAGAGAGTGAAATCACGCGATCGTTACCGTAAGGGCCGCGATCGTTGATTTTCACCACGATCATTCGGCCATTCGCCAGGTTTGTTATGCGGGCATAGCTCGGGATAGGCAGCGTTGGATGTGCAGCCGTCAGCTGCGTTGGGTCGAAGGCTTCGCCAGACGCGGTCAGATTACTGCCGGGTTCCGCATCATAGATAGCGGCAAAGCCAGCCTGGCTGAAGCGGGACGGGTCCTGAACGATTTTGTAGCTTTTGCCGTCGCGCTGGTAATCCTGATTCGCCGTTGCGTTCGGCTGTTCATAGACCGGTTCGGCACCGCTAATCTCAACGATTGGGCCATTACAGACCGCAGGCTGCGGCGGCGCAACGGTCGCCTGCTGCTGACCATCATCACTTGTACATGCAGCAAGTAAACTCGCTGCAATGCAGATCCCCAGCCATTGCTTACGCATTGCGATCCCCTTATTTTTATACGCTTTTTGACAACATTTTTCTGTGGGTGTGGATCGACATCACGATACCAAACCCGGCCATCAACACGATCAGTGCCGAGCCTCCGTAGCTCACCAGCGGCAGCGGTACGCCTACAACCGGCAGAATACCACTCACCATACCAATATTTACGAAGACATAAACGAATAAAATCAACATCAATCCACCGGCCATGACGCGACCAAAGGTGGTTTGCGCGCGTGCGGCAATCCATAGCCCTCGCATGATCAGCAGCACGTAAAGCGCCAGCAGGATCAGGATGCCAACCAGCCCCAGTTCCTCCGCCAGCACTGCAAAGATGAAGTCCGTATGGCGCTCTGGCAGGAACTCCAGCTGAGACTGCGTGCCGTGTAGCCAGCCTTTACCGCGCAGGCCGCCGGAGCCAATGGCAATTTTTGACTGAATAATATGATAGCCCGCACCCAGCGGATCGGTTTCCGGATCGAGCAGCATCATCACGCGCTGGCGCTGATAATCATGCATCAGGAAGAACCACAGGATGGGAATAAAGGCCGCAACCAGCACTACGGCGATGCCAATCAGACGCCAGCTCAGCCCCGACAGGAACAACACAAACAGGCCGGAGAGCGCGATCAGAATCGAGGTGCCAAGGTCAGGCTGCGCCGCAACCAGCAGGGTTGGCAGGAAAATCAGCACCAGCGCGATCGCGGTATTTTTAAGCGAAGGCGGGCAGACGTCGCGGTTGATAAAACGCGCCACCATCAGCGGCACGGCAATTTTAGCAATTTCCGACGGCTGGAAGCGGACAATACCCAGGTCAAGCCAGCGCTGCGCACCTTTGGAAATGGCACCAAAGGCATCTACCGCAACCAGCAGCACGATACAAAATATGTAGAGGTAAGGCGCCCAGCCTTCGTAGACGCGCGGCGGGATTTGCGCCATGACCACCATAATGACCAGGCCCATCGCAATCTGGCCAATCTTGCGCTCCATCATGCCGATGTCCTGGCCGCTGGCGCTCCAGATAACCAGAGCGCTGTAGACCAGCAAAGCCAGCAGGATCAGCAGCATGGCTGGGTCGATGTGGATTTTGTCCCACAGCGATTTTTTATTCGGATTATCCGTCATGATTATTGGTCCTCCGCCGCAGCGGCTGCCGGGTTTTCTGCCGGCAGGTCGGTGTTGTTGTCGCCCAGCATAATATGGTCGAGGATTTGACGCATGATGGTACCCACAGCCGGACCTGCACCGCCGTTTTCCAGGATCATCGCCACCGCAACCTGCGGGTTATCATAAGGGGCAAACGCCGTCATGAGCTTGTGGTCACGCAGACGTTCCGCAATTTTGTGTGCGTTATAGGTTTCGTTTGCCTTCAGGCCGAAGACCTGCGCGGTACCTGATTTGGCGGCCACTTTGTAAGGGGCACCGGCAAAGTATTTATGCGCCGTCCCGTTAGGGCGGTTTGCTACGCCGTACATCCCGTCTTTAGCGATTTCCCAGAAGCCGGAATGAATATCGCCCACCGGGGCTTCGTGCGGCTGCATCCACGGCACTTTTTTACCGTCTTCAACCGTACTCTGCAGCAGGTGCGGCACTTTTACCACGCCATCGTTGATGAGGATCATCATGGCTTTGTTCATCTGCAGCGGGGTGGCGGTCCAGTAGCCCTGGCCGATACCTACCGGAATGGTATCACCCTGATACCACGGCTTTTTAAAGCGCTTGAGCTTCCATTCGCGGGTGGGCATATTGCCTGAGCGTTCTTCTGAGAGATCGACCCCGGTGTAATGCCCGTAGCCAAATTTACTCATCCACTCGGACAGGCGGTCAATCCCCATGTCATAGGCGACCTGATAGAAGAAGGTATCCGCGGACTCTTCCAGCGATTTGGTCACGTTCAGATGGCCATGGCCCCATTTTTTCCAGTCGCGATAACGCTTTTCTGAGCCCGGCAGCTGCCACCAGCCCGGGTCAAACAGGCTGGTATTGCGGTTGATCACCCCTGCGCTTAACGCAGACACGGCGACATAAGGTTTGACCGTCGATGCAGGAGGATAAACGCCCTGGGTTGCGCGGTTTACCAGCGGCGTATTGGGATCGTTAAGCAGGCCGGAATAGTCCTTGCTGGAGATGCCGTCGACAAAGAGGTTAGGGTCGTAACTTGGCATGGATACCATCGCCAGAATGCCGCCCGTACGCGGATCGGTGACCACAACGGCAGCGCGGCTGCCGGCCAGCAGGGTTTCAATATACTGCTGGAGCTTAAGATCGAGCGTCAGATAGACGTCATGTCCCGCCTGAGGTGGAACCTCTTTCAGCTGGCGGATCACGCGGCCACGGTTGTTGACTTCAACCTCTTCGTAGCCGGTTTGTCCGTGCAGGACATCTTCGTAATAGCGCTCAATGCCCAGCTTGCCGATATCGTGCGTCGCGGCGTAGTTCGCCAGCTTGCCGTCCTTATCGAGGCGGTCAACGTCTTTATCGTTAATTTTGGAAACGTAGCCAATCACGTGCGTCAGCGCAGAGCCGTAAGGATAGAAGCGGCGCTTGTAGCCCTTTACTTCCACGCCCGGGAAACGGTACTGGTTTACGGCAAAGCGGGCCACCTGCACTTCGGTCAGGTTTGTTTTAACGGGAATAGAGGTAAAGCGGTGCGAACGAGCGCGTTCTTTCTTGAAGGCGGCGATATCGTCGTCGGTGAGATCGACAACGCCCTTCAGCGCTTCCAGCGTATCCTGCACGCTGTCGACCTTCTCCGGCATCATCTCGATCTGGTAGATGGTGCGGTTTAACGCCAGCGGCGTGCCGTTGCGGTCATAAATAATGCCGCGGCTGGGCGCGATAGGCACCAGCTTGATACGGTTTTCGTTCGAGCGCGTCTGGTAATCGGTAAATCTGACAATTTGCAGATTATAAAGGTTGGCGATCAGCACGCCGGTCAGCAGCAAAATCCCCGTAAAGGCGACCAGCGCCCGGCGCACAAACAGCGCGGACTCAGCCGTATAGTCGCGAAAAGAATTCTGTAGTTTCATCCGCTGCTTAATCTACCCTGGTCATTCACTACTCGCGGTGATATGGGTGGTTGGTAGTAATGCTCCACGCGCGATAGAGGCTTTCTGCCACCAGAACCCGAACGAGCGGGTGGGGAAGCGTCAGCGCGGAGAGGGACCAACTTTGTTCTGCTGCCGCTTTACAGGCGGGGGATAGCCCCTCTGGCCCGCCAATCAACAGACTGACGTCACGGCCATCCTGCTTCCAGCGCTCCAGTTCGTGCGCCAGCTGCGGCGTATCCCAGGGTTTTCCTGGAATATCGAGGGTCACGATGCGGTTTTTGCCTGCGGCAGCCAGCATCAGCTCTCCCTCTTTATCGAGAATACGTTTAATATCCGCGTTCTTGCCGCGCTTGCCTGCTGGGATCTCCACCAGTTCGAACGGCATATCCTTCGGGAAACGGCGCAGATACTCGGTAAAACCGGTTTGTACCCAGTCCGGCATTTTTGTGCCGACGGCGACCAGCTGCAACTTCACGCATTAACCCCAGAGTTTTTCCAGCTCATACAGGCGACGGCTCTCTTCCTGCAGGACGTGGACAATCACATCGCCGAGATCGACTACCACCCAGTCAGCCGTGGCTTCGCCTTCCATGCCAAGCGGATAAAGCCCTGCAGCGCGTGATTCCTGAACCACGTGGTTAGCGATAGAAACTACATGGCGAGTGGATGTCCCGGTGCAAATAATCATGCAATCGGTGATGCTGGATTTACCCTTTACGTCGATAGCGATGATGTCCTGACCTTTCAGGTCATCAATTTTGTCGATAACAAAATCCTGGAGTGCTTTACCCTGCAAGTTTTCCCCCTGGGGTGAATAAGATGGTGCAACTATGAATTTGTGGCCAGACAGTATACCTGAACTGACGCCAGTGTCGGGACAAATGTCGCCGGCCGGGCTTTTGAAGGCGGGTATCATCCCACCCTCCGCCTGAGATTGCATCGCCATTTTTGTAAAACAATTTCTGTAAAGCAATGAACGGCGGGAAAGTCTGGCAGCGGAGGATAACAGTATGGCTTACTCTGTCAAGGCAGGATAATCAATAAGGCGCTATTTCGTGCTGCCCGGCTATGCGTCTGCGCTTTTCTGATACAGCCCATGCTCGTGAATATACGCCAGCACTGAGGATGGCAGCAGATCGTCGCAGGCCAGCCCATTCTGCAGCCGCTCACGAATAATGGTCGCAGAAATATCAAACCACGGCGTCTCCGCCAGATAAATCTTGCCGGCGGGCAGGGTATGCAGATCTTCTACATTGTCGGTCAGATGCGCCTCAAGCCAGTCCTGATACTGCTCTTCCCGCATGGTTAACGGATAGCCCGGGCGGCGGCAGACGAGAAGGTGGCTGTTATCCAGAATGGTTTCATACTGGTGCCAGCTGGGGAAGTTAAGCAGCGAATCCTGGCCAATGATGAAGGCCAGCGGCCTGTGTGGCCCTTGCTCTGCCCGCCACTCCTGCAATGTTTGCGATGTCCACGAAGGGGTATCGCGGCGCAGTTCCCGCTCGTCCAGGCTAAAGAGCGGTTTATCCGCTATTGCCAGCGCGAGCATCTCTTTACGCTGCTCGCTGGTTGCTTCAGGCTGAGGGCGGTGGGGCGGGACATTATTAGGCATGATGGTCACGCGCTTCAGGCCAATCAAATTTGCCAGTATTTCGACGGGCTTAAGATGCCCGTAGTGGACCGGATCGAAAGTCCCGCCGTACAACGCCTGTAGTGAATGCATACTATCCATCGATAAATACGTCAGCCAGCGCCTTGTGGCAGAGCAGAAGTGAAAGGCTTTCCAGCTCCGCCCAGATTGACTGGCCGTAATCTTGTTTTAACGTAAGCTCAGCGCGCATCAGCAATTGAATTGCCTGACGAAGCTGCTCGTGGCTCAGGCGGTTGATTGCCTCAGTGGTCATCGTCCGGCGGTTTTGCCATACGCGGTGTTTATCAAACAGCGATCTTAACGGCGTAGTGGCCGACTGACGTTTGAGATTGATCAGCAGCAGCAGTTCGCGCTGCAGCGTGCGCAGCAAAATGACGGGTTCACTGCCTTCCAGCCGCAGCTGCTGCAAAATATGCAGGGCGCGTTTGCTCTTAGCCGACAGCAAGGCATCCACCCAGTGGAAAGGGGTAAAGTGCGCAGCATCATTTACGGCCTGCTCCACGCGCGGCAAGGTCAGTTTACCATCAGGCCACAGCAGGGATAGCCTGTCCAGCGCCTGTGCCAGCGCCAGCAGGTTGCCTTCATAGCAGTAGCAAAGCAGTTGATTCGCTGCGTCATCCAACTGCAGGTTATGCTGTTTTGCGCGCGCGGCGACCCATTTTGGCAGGTGTGCCTGTTCAGGCGTCTGGCAGGTAACCAGCACTGCGTGAGTCGCCAGCTGGGTAACCCATACTGCGTTTTCCTGCGCTTTGGTGAGCTTGTTGCCGCGTACAATCAGCAGCAGATCGCTGTGCAACAGGCTAACCAGCGTAGCAAGCTGTTCATTGATCGCCGCGTTAGGACCATTTTCCGGGAGCAGGATCTGGATCGTCTGGCGCGACGCGAACAGGCTCATCGCCTGGCAGAGCGAAAAGAGGGCATTCCAGTCGGTACTGTTATCCAACTGGAAGGTATGGTGTTCATCGAAGCCCTGAGTCGCCGCCACATGGCGAACGGCATCAAGGCTTTCCTGAAGTAAAAGCGGATCGTTTCCGAGAAGCAGATACGCCGCGCGCAGCCCTTCATTGAGCTGCGCGCGGAGTTGTTCAGGATACAGCCTGATCATCAGTTACCCATGGAGGTAGAAACAGGAGACGCATCGGCATCCGGTTTTTCGATGATGTCAGAGCCCTGCTTCGTTGATGCGGCAATACTCGGCAGTTTGCGGATCAGCTGTTCCGCAGCCTTGTCGTACATTTCGTTGATGATAATCTGCTGCTCGGCATCTTTCGCCAGAGCCGTTTGCGGGTTATCAAAGAACGAACGGTACACTTTGGTGCTGATTGGGTAGATGTCTTTACCCGGGATTAGCACTGCCGCGTTAACCGACATGACCATCTGGTACTCAGCGGTACGCCCGTCCTGGAAGATAGAAGCCGTATCTTTGCTCAGGGTCATACCCAGAACACGGAGAGACGGTACATCCTGGCGCAGCGTATCTTTCTCGACAAGCTCAACGCCGTTCAGGCGCAGCTGGTTACGTATAGCACGGCTGAGCGGACCATTCGGATCCGATGAGTCGAAAATCATCGTTTTCATCTGGGCAGGCACTGCCGTGGTGTTGCGCAGGTGCCAGCCGCAGCCAGCGGTGACAAGCACCGCCAGAGATAAGAGTATTGTTGCCAGTTGTCGCACGTTTCCTCCCGCGCTTAGCCAACGACCAGATTCAGCAATTTACCCGGTACGTAGATCGCTTTACGTAGGGTAACGCCCTCAAGATATTTCGCAACCAGCGGTTCCTGGCCTGCGCGTTCGCGAACCTGCTCTTCGCTTGCATCTACGGCCACGGTAATTTTACCGCGCACCTTGCCGTTAACCTGTACCACGACCAGCGTGGTGTTTTCCACCATTGCCGCTTCGTCTGCGACCGGCCACGGCGCGTTGTCGATATCGCCTTCGCCTTTCAGCTCCTGCCACAGGGTAAAGCTGGCGTGCGGGGTGAACGGGTTCAGCATGCGAACGACGGCCAGCAGCGCTTCACGCATTAAGGCACGATCCTGCTCGCCTTCCTGCGGTGCTTTCGCCAGCTTGTTCATCAGTTCCATAATAGCCGCAATTGCGGTATTGAAGGTCTGACGACGACCAATATCATCGGTGACTTTTGCAATCGTTTTATGAACATCACGACGCAGGGCCTGCTGATCTTCAGTCAGTGCAGCCACGTTGAGGGCCGGAGCATCGCCCTGAGAGGTGTGCTCATAAACCAGTTTCCAGACGCGCTTCAGGAAGCGGTTCGCGCCTTCCACGCCGGATTCCTGCCACTCAAGGGTCATGTCAGCCGGAGAAGCAAACATCATGAACAGACGTACGGTGTCTGCGCCGTAGCGTTCAACCATGACCTGCGGGTCGATGCCGTTGTTTTTGGACTTGGACATCTTGCTCATGCCGGTGTAAACCAGTTCATGACCTTTAGCGTCTTTCGCCTTAACGATACGGCCTTTCTCGTCGCGCTCGACAATCGCATCAACCGGAGAAACCCAGTTACGCTCGCCGTTCTCGCCGACGTAATAGAACGCATCCGCCAGTACCATTCCCTGACACAGCAGCTGCTTAGCCGGCTCGTCAGAGTTCACCATGCCTGCATCACGCATCAGCTTGTGGAAGAAGCGGAAGTAGAGCAGGTGCATGATGGCATGTTCGATACCGCCAATGTAGATGTCTACCGGCAGCCAGTAGTTTGCCGCATCGGAATCCAGCATGCCTTCCTGATACTGCGGGCAGGTATAGCGCGCGTAGTACCAGGAGGACTCCATAAAGGTGTCGAAGGTGTCAGTTTCGCGCAGCGCAGGCTGGCCGTTGACGGTGGTCTTCGCCCACTCAGGATCGGCTTTTATCGGGCTGGTAATGCCGTCCATGACTACGTCTTCCGGCAGGATCACCGGCAGCTGATCTTCTGGCGTTGGCATCACGGTGCCGTCTTCCAGAGTCACCATCGGGATTGGCGCACCCCAGTAACGCTGGCGGGAAACCCCCCAGTCGCGCAGACGGAAGTTAACCTTACGCTCGCCGACGCCCAGAGAGGCCAGCTTGTCGGCAATGGCGTTGAAGCCCTCTTCAAAGCTCAGGCCGCTGAACTCACCGGAGTTGAACAGGGTGCCTTTTTCAGTCAGCGCTTGCTCAGACAGGTCGGGTTCAGAACCGTCGGCGTTCAGGATCACCGGCTTGATGTTCAGGCCGTATTTAGATGCAAATTCATAGTCGCGCTGATCGTGACCCGGTACGGCCATGACCGCGCCCGTACCGTACTCCATCAGCACGAAGTTCGCCGCCCAGACAGGGATGGCTTCGCCGGTCAGTGGGTGGATCGCTTTAAAGCCGGTATCCACGCCTTTTTTCTCCATCGTCGCCATGTCGGCTTCGGCCACTTTGGTATTGCGGCATTCGTCGATGAAGGTCGCCAGCTCCGGATTGTTTTCGGCTGCTTTCTGCGCCAGCGGGTGGCCTGCGGCCACGGCCAGGTAGGTCGCGCCCATGAAGGTGTCTGGACGAGTGGTATAGACGGTCAGAGTTTGGTCGTAGTGCTCAACGTTGAAGGTAATTTCTACGCCTTCAGAACGCCCGATCCAGTTGCGCTGCATGGTCTTAACGGTGTCAGGCCAGTGATCCAGGTTATCCAGATCGCGCAGCAGTTCGTCAGCGTAGGCGGTGATTTTGATAAACCACTGAGGGATCTCTTTACGCTCAACTTTGGTGTCGCAGCGCCAGCAGCAGCCGTCGATAACCTGTTCGTTCGCCAGCACGGTCTGGTCGTTCGGGCACCAGTTAACGGCAGAGGTCTTCTTGTACACCAGGCCTTTTTTATACAGCTCGGTGAAGAATTTTTGTTCCCAGCGGTAGTATTCCGGGGTGCAGGTTGCCAGCTCGCGGCTCCAGTCATAGCCAAAGCCCAGCATTTTGAGCTGGTTTTTCATGTACGCGATGTTGTCGTACGTCCACGGCGCCGGGGCGGTATTGTTTTTTACCGCCGCGCCTTCCGCAGGCAGACCGAAAGCATCCCAGCCGATTGGCTGCAGCACGTTTTTGCCCAGCATACGCTGGTAGCGTGCAATCACATCACCGATGGTGTAGTTACGCACGTGGCCCATGTGTAGTCGACCAGAAGGATAGGGAAGCATCGACAGGCAGTAATAC
>Ga0207655_1000465_pt1 | contig 53059 bp, 47 predicted proteins | sample KBSM44metaG_FD_184398 | JGI IMG/M metagenome (GOLD analysis project Ga0207655, IMG submission 184398) | Miscanthus rhizosphere microbial communities from Kellogg Biological Station, Michigan, USA - KBS M4-4 metaG (SPAdes) (version 2) | ecosystem: Host-associated > Plants > Roots > Rhizosphere >...
GACCATCGCCGCCAGATCGAAGTCGGCGATACCGGCCGAGGAAATCATCGTCAGGCCAATCACCACGAAGGTCATGATCAATGCGTTGCCGCCCCGCAGGCCAAAGCGGAAGGACAGGAACAGACCAATGCTGATCAATAGCACGCCGCTGACGGGGTAATAACGCAGGACCGGGATCAACAGCAGGCCGATACCGGTGGTCAACATGGCGGCCAGTGCGAGAACCAGTCCGGCCTTGAACGGCAGCGGGCGATTGACCGAGGCCAGCAACAGCAGGCAAAGCACCGGCGCCAAAAAAGGAATCGGCAAGCCCAGGCCGAAACTGGCGGCGAGGCTCAACGCCGTGCCGGTGGCCAGGCGCAGTGCCCGTTGATCCCGCGGCGTGCGCCGAGTCGACATACCCTTAATAGGCATAGCTCAGCCAGCTCATGAACCCCACAAACACATGGCCGAGTGGGTTCAGCGGATTGCCCTCGGTGGGGAAGGCCATGACTTCGGCCTGCCCACCGGCACGGATCCCCCGACTGTCACGCAACGTGCTCAACGAGTCTGGCGAAAACTCGATAATCACCGGAAAACGCTGGGCCGGCCGCAACCAGTCGCGGCTGTTCTGCACGCTGGGCAAGGTGCCAGGGGCGGGGGGCTGCCCCACGCTGACGCCGTAACCGACGCTGCGCACGCGCCCCTCGAAGACCTCGCCCGGCAGCGCATCCAGAACAATCGAAACCGGCGTGTCGAGCTTCACCAGACCGAGGTTGTTCTCGGTCATGTCCGCACTGATCCACACATCATGAATGGCGATCAGGGTCATGACCGGGCTACCGGCAGCGGCGAATTGCCCTGTGTCAGTACGCAGATCCGTAATCAGCCCGGCCGAGCGCGCGCGAATCTGCGTGTTGGACAGATCCAGTTCGGCTTTGGACAACGCCGTGGCGGCACTGCGCAGCAAGGCGTTGTCTTCCTCGCTGCCACCTTCCTGCTCACGCGCGCGCTGCACTTCGGCGCGGGCAGCGGCGACCTTACTCACAGCCTGCTCGCGGTTGGCGCGAGACACTTCGAGCAGACGTACGGAAATGGTGCCGGGGTCTTCGCGATACAAACCCTCAAGACGCTGATTGTCCTGGCGCGCCTTGAGCTCATTGGCCTGGGCGGCCCTCAAGTTGGCTTGCGCCGAGGCAATGCCGGCGGTGCTCGCACCGATTTGTCGGCGGGTCGATTCGAGGTCGGCGCGCGCACGGTCGACGGCAATCTGGTACGGCTGTGGGTCCACCTCGAAAAGGATTTCGCCGGCCTTGACGTCCTGGTTGTTGCGCACGTTCACCCGAACCACGCGGCCCGCCACTTCCGAGGCGACCGGAATCACAAAGGCACCCACCCGGGCCTGTTGTGTATAGGGTGTGAAACGATCCGCCAGCAGGTACCAGGCCAGGCTCAACAGGATCAGTAATAGCACCCACTTGATGCCTTTTTTTGCCGGGTCGGCAGCCGGCGCTGGCGCCTGGGTGACAGGTGTCTCGGGCGTGGACTGGGCGGCTTCACTCATTGGTCTTTTACCTTGTAAGACATTGGAATGGCAGGCTGAGCAGTGGAGGGTTCTTCCAGCAGATCGCCCCAGTCGGTGCGTTTTTCCATTTGCTGGCGGGTGGTCGGATCAACTTTCGGCTGGGCGCTGTACCAGCCACCGCCCACGGCTTTGTACAAGGCAATGACATTGCTGACGGCATTGCTGCGGGCGACCAGATAATTGTCCTGTTGTTCGAGCAAGGCGCGCTGCGCATCCAGCACCCGCTGGAAGTCCGAATAACCTTCGCGATACTGCGCGCTGGCCAGCACCAGCGAACGTTTTGCGGCCACTTCAGCCTGACGCAGGATGCCTTCGCGCTCCAGGGATTTGATCAAGCCATAGGCCGCATCGTCTGCCTCGCGTGCCGCCTGGCGAACCTTGTCGCGGTAAGCCTCGATCAGCTGCTGTAACCGCGCATCCTGCACGCGCACGTTGTTGCTGATCTGGCCGTGATCAAACAGATTCCAGCGCAGGCTGGGGCCGCCGATCAAATCCAGATTCCGGGGCGTGCCACTGAGCGTGTCGGTGGACCAGACGATGCTGCCCAGCAAGGTCAGCGACGGATAGAAATCGCTCTCGGCCACACCGATCAGCGCTGACTGGGCGGCGACATTAAGCTCGGCGGCGCGCACGTCGGGCCGACGCAGCAGCAGGTTGGCCGGTACATCTTGTAAAACGGCACGGTCGACCAGCGGGATCAGTCCCATGTTCTCGACCAGTTGCGGCAGTGCGCCGGGCGGCTGACCAATCAACACCGCCAACGCATTGCGGGTCCGTTGCAACTGGTCTTCGAAATTGGGGATGGTGCTCAACGTGCCCAGGTACTGGGTCCTGGCTTGTTGCAGGTCGAGCTCGGCAGTTTGGCCACTGTTGAAGAGCTTCTCGGTGATCTCGAAGTTGCGCTTTTGCTGTTTAGCGTTTTCCCGGGCGACACGCAAACGGGCTTCGGTGGTGCGCAGCGAAAAATAGGTATCGGCCACTTGCGCGCGCAGCAGTACGAGCACGTCTTCATAGTTGGCCTGGGCGGCGAAGTAGCTGGCATCGGACGACTCGATGGCGCGACTGAAGCGGCCCCAGAAGTCCAGCTCCCAACCGACGTCGAACCCCACGCTGTGTTGCCAGAAATGGCTGTCTCGCGGGTTGGTCCCGCCGGATTGCCTTCGGTTGAAGTAAAGACTGTCGACACTGGCTTGCTGCAGTTGGGGGTAAAGACCACTTTGAGCAATGCCGAGTTGGGCGCGGGCTTCCATGACGCGCAGGCCGGCGATTTTGAGGCTGGAGTTACGTGCATCCGACTCGGCAATCAATTGATCGAGGACCGGATCGGCGAAGACTTGCCACCACTGGCGAATGTCCGGGTTCGGGCTGCGTTGGCTGGATTGCTCGAGGGCAGGGGTGCTCCAGTGTTTGACCCATTCTTCACCGGGCGGCTGGAAATCCGGCCCAAGCCGTACGCAGCCACTGAGGCCGAGTACGCCAAGCAGCACGAACCGGCCACGCCAGTTCAGCAGGGTTGTATCTGGATGCATTACGCATTTCCCGACCAACAAAGATCACTGGAGCATAGCCGTCCAAATGAGCACACGGCTGCTACGCTTTTTAACGTGCCATCAAATCTACTGTGATCCGTTAGAAAGGTACGACGATTATGAATAACACCCCGGGTGTTGCTGAACCCCACTCAGCCGGTTGGCGCTTCAAGTTGGGAATAGTCATTATCTGCGTGATGCTGGTTTCCTGGCTGTTGGTGCCACTCGCAGCCGCAGCCGATGTGCCGGGCACAAAAATCGCTGCACTGACTGGCGTGCTGTTCATCAGCAACAAAATCCTGCTGATTCTCGCCATTGCCATCATGGGCAAGTCCGGATTCCAACAGTTAAAGCGTACCCTGTTCGGTTATGTGTCCAAACTTGCACCCAGCACGGACGTCGAAGTGGGCCCATGGCGTCATAGAATTGGCCTCGTGATGTTCTTCGTGCCGATGATTTCCTCCTTTCTTGAACCCTACGTCGACAACATTTGGCCGGGGCTCAGACCCAACCTCTGGCAAGTTCAAGCGCTGGGCGACCTCATGCTGATCGGTAGCTTTTTTGTATTGGGCGGGAATTTCTGGGAGAAAGTGCGCGCCTTGTTTATTCGCACCGCCCGTGTCGCAAACACGAGTGCGGCGTGAATGAATTTAGTGGGCGAGGGTAGTGAGTACTCGTGCATTCAAGCTCTAATGGCTAGCTCTACTAAAGAGCTATTTAGCATAGTTATTATTAATCATGTGCATTATGTCGATAGAGTGCATGTATGCGTTGGTCGCTATTTCAAAGGCTGGAGGGCTCAATCTACATGACGACCAACACCATTGATAAACCCATTCCCAGCGCTGAGTCTGTGATCGCAGCACTGAGCCTGGAACCCCACATGGAAGGCGGTTTCTACCGCAGAACCTTTCAAACCGATCACCACGCGATGGTCGAAACCGCTGGGGGTCGGCGCTACCTGATGACATCGATTTACTACTTGCTGACCAAGGATTCGCCAATAGGCCATTTTCATCTGAACCAATCGGACATCGTGCATTACTACCATGTGGGAGACGCGATTCAGTACAGCCTGATTTTTCCGGACGGCACATTAAAAACGGTTGTGATGGGCAGCGACATAATCGCCGGACAATGTTTGCAGTTGCATGTACCGGGTGGCGTCTGGAAAGCTTCGCAGCTTACAAGCGGACTGGCGGGATACGGTCTGATCAGTGAAGCGGTTTCACCAGGGTATGATTTTGCAGATATGGAGATGGGCAGTCAGCAAAAGCTTAGCGAGCAATTTCCCGAGCACACGGAGCTGTTTGAGAAGCTGATGAGAGAATGAGTGGTTGAGGCGATTTTGTCAGCATTCACTAATAAACGGAATTTATAACTAGTTGATTTGTAAATGTTTCCACGTATTGGTCAATAATTGACGGAAAAATAGCCAATGATTGACAGTTTTTCCGCCGATTGATGAACTTTTTCGCGTAGGACGTGGGGGCGCTGATTTCTCATCACGAGGATGGGGAATAACCGGTTGTAGTAATAGATGAGACATTGATTGGGAGGGTAAAGGTGAGGATGGCGCAATTATGTAGTGATCGATTTAGGAAGCCGTTGAGTTGTATTCGCTAACTTTCTCACTGACATAGCGTTCCACAGCGTAAGTCGGGAGATATTGTCTGTGTATGAGCACTCTCATGTAGTTCAGTGGGATGTCCATCAAGAAATTTAGTAACGTATGGTCGCCTTCCCGTATTTCTCTCCATAAATGCAACTGAATAGAACACTGCGTCTCACTGAAAATTCTCGTGGAATTCGGAAACCAAGGAACCCCACCGTTGGGCGAAATACTCCACGCCTTAATGTTGTTTGAGTTTGAGTGAATTTTACAAAGTAGGATGAATTGGTCCTTTAGAGTAGGGTGACTATTTGTAAAAATGTACCCTATTATTTTATTTGTTTCACTGTTCATGGAGCAGATAACATGAAGCGGCCCGAGCTGAGCCCCTTTTGAAGGTGTTACGGGAATTCCAAGATTAAAGTAGCAGTGGTGTATTTTTGATAGGTTGAGGTATTTTTTCATATTCCGAGCCCTTTTTTGAATAAGGCGATATGGCGGTTGTTTAAAATTTCGAGCGCGGGTTTTATTTGAGTCATGTTGCTAAACATGTGATAGCCGTAAATTTGACGACAAGAGCGACCAATATCTATAGGCCTCCAGCCCCACGTGATACGTTCTGAGCGTACCTCTTCATTAAGTATTTTAATTTGTTGTGCCGTGACCCAGCCCGTGACAACTCCCATCAACACGAGTGCGCATGCACGTTCCGCACAATTGCTTTGCAGTGCGCCGATTTTCATCAATAACTTAAGCCCGTGGACCCTCAATGAGGGTTCCTTTGGACGTGGCGTAGTGATGAATTGAGTTGCCAGGCCAGCACCTGCAGGAGCAGCTTGCAAAAAGAACTCTATCAAAAGCTTCCGTGCATTGTAGGTTTTCACGAGCGGACTGATGAACGAAGAAGACCCTGCGGTCAATTGCTTTTCCATTCGGAGCATCTGGATCTGTATCTTGAGTGCGATTTTGACGACTTCAGCAACTGCGTGTCGTGGCAAATTCATACGCAAAGGAGTTGTAAACGGTAACAGATATTGCAGGTACCCTCTCTGACGATCTCTAAAGCCAGTCAAGATCTCGCAATGAATGGGGCATATAGGTGCTAGGACATATCTCCAGTTCTTCTGAAATACAATTCTTTCATATTTTCTGAGTGAGTCGGCAATACACGACAGGCAAGTGTAGTCTGCAAAGCTGTGAGGCAATATCCATGAAGCCTGGGCACGAAATTGTTCAAAGCTAAATCTCTTCAAATGAAATGATTCACGCATCCTTGCTTCAAAGTGGTATGGCAGGTCGAAGTCGGGATCGACCGTATCTAGACCATCGAGACCCGCCAATTGGCGTTCGGAAACGGTTTGCAGTATGTCTGCTTGCGAGAGCGTTGCTGCAGGTAGTCGTTGAAGCCAAGAGGAGAACGACTCGTCACACGCTGGTAAGCTGGCTGTATAGTCGGGCATTCGATTGAGTCAACTCCTTAAGCGACAATCGGAAAAGTTCAGATGGGATATGGCTTACATTGGAAAGTATGCTGTGAATGGCACACTGCCGAATGTGTATTAGCATGTGGGCTGTGTTGCCTTTGCTGAGTTTATGAATTTCTTTCATGTGGTTTGAAAAGGGAGCATCTAACCTTAACGTCTCTCGGCACAGGCATGATAAATCGTCTAGATAATTTGATAGAAGGTTGCCGCGCTCCCATTCATTTATGTGTAGGTGCTCCAGCGTACTTTCCTGGTTACCCCAAGAGTGCTTGACCTGGTCTAACGGTGCGGCTAACACCAATTTTAAGTTTAACGGAAAGGCCGTTAATTTTTTCCATTGGTCTATATGCCTTCGCTTCTGCACAGGACTCGCAACGCCCGTCAGATAATCTTCGACTACCACGACAGAAAAGCCCAACATCTGCGCAAGATTCATGACGGGCGCGGGCAGTTGATTCATTGCGGAAACTTCGAGTACCTCATAAGTACATTCGAATCCAAAGTGACGTAATAGCCTTGCTATTGGTGGTAATCCAGGGTCAATCCCTGTTTGTGGCATGATGAATACACCACCGTCATCCGTTCGTAGTGATAGGTAGATGCCTTGCGCTACTGTCGATACCCCTGAGCCTGAACGGCCAGTGATATACAATATGGGTGGTGGAGGTTCCTGGTTTTGCAGGAGGTACGCTGCCTTCTTAATTGTGTCTGTCGCTTGAGGTGTGCTCAGGGTTAAAAGCTCGTGCACTTCAGCGACCCGTCGGATCAGGGCGTCTTGTCGTTTCATGTCAATGCGAAGGCGACTTGATCAAAATAGACACGCCAAATTTGAGGGCGAGCAATGGCGCGCGATCAACGAGTTCCGGGGTGATTTTTTCGGTGCCTGAGATGATGGCTTCGGCCGCACACACTTGAATGATTTTTGCCACGTTATCCATAATGCCTGCCGAGAGGGCATACAAGCGGGTTGCGAGCTCTTCGGACCACAGCATTGATTCCAGCTTCAACGGCAAAACGCGCTCATAACCTGCCAGAAACGCTCTGAAATTCTCGTCCAAAGACCAAGTCGGAAGGGGCAGTTGCATGTATCGCCGTTCCAGTTGTGGATCTAGACGAAGCGCTTCACTTGCTTTGTCGATTCCAAATGCAAATACGCTGAGATTGTAAGGGTCACCCGAAAGGTTTTTGAGCAATGATAAGTTTATTTTTTGCTGAAACGGGGTGAGTGTCAGTGCGTCATGGATTTCGTCGATGACGATGCCTCTTATGTTTAGCCTTTGTACAGTGAGTGCGAATTCTTTCGAGGCATCATACCCGCTGAATTTGCGTGTAATTGGCATGCCGAATGACTCAAACAGCAATTCCCGGAAGTTATAGTTATTAGGGTTTTGACGGAAACTCATGAATATCAGTTTCTCTTTTTTCTCTGCGTTAACGGCTTTTATACGTTGGATGATGCTTGTTTTGCCATATCCGCCACTGCCCCAAACCAACATACACGGTGCTTGGATCTTGTTCTCAACCTTGAGCATGTAGCCAATCGTTTCGATAATTGATTGGGACGTTGGATAGTCAATGAACACGTCTTGCAGGCAGATCATGACCCGTTGTTCGTCTGGAAGCAGGGTGAGATGCTGTAAAGATTTACGTAGGTGGGCGTACGGTTTGATTTGATCGCTCATGCTAATCCTTATCGTCGAACAAAGCGGGTGGTTTGGAAAAATTTACCGCGTCATTTGGCTGACGAGCCAGGACCTGATGGTATTCGTCATTGATCGGTATTTGCTTAGGTACACCACTAGAAAAACGATCCTTGTGCTGACGTTGAGCCTCGGTCTGAGTCGTCTCGCGTTTTTTTTGTTGGGTTCTTTTCTTCGATTTTTTTACCAATTCATTGTTTTTTATCAGTTGCTGAAGCGCTTCGGGATCTGTGATGGTTCCAGCAGGTCGCCCTTGGTTGAATGCGCGATCTACCCGGTAGTACTCATAGTTAATGAAGTTGTGTGTGGATCGAATAAGGGGCACACGAATATAGTCATCATGTATTTTTGCCCAGATGTGCGTCATGTCATTGGGGTCATACTTTACAGTTGTTTTGCCTTTGCCCTGCTTGATCGCCAATTCTGGGGCATAATAAACCCCTGCATTAATCGTGATTCCGCTGTTCCGTACGGGCTTGTGCCGTTCGGGCAGGAAATCAATGTATAGGTTTCTTTTATTGATAATCATCGGAGGGAGCGACATTGTTTTGTGGGAGTAGAACTCCTCCCAAGCATCTTTAGGCGACTTCCTGAGTTCGGAGTGAACCGTTCCGTGGTAGATCAGAACTTGCCCGGCAAACCAGGCGCAAAATTCCTTGAACGTCAGGACCGAGTGTTTTTCGCTGTCATATTCTCCACGCTGTTTAACATTGGAATAGGTAGTGCCAGGCAGGAAATGAACGGAAGTGGTCATCAGCGTGCCAATAAGGCTCTCAATGGTCCCTCCCATGTGTTTCTTGCCGATTTTGCGCCAATGTGGTTCGCAGCCGTGTTTTCTTAATCCTGCCTCCAAAACCGGAGAATGAAATTCTGCGGCATTGTCCATGCCCAGTTTTTCAGGCATCCCGTAATAGGGATAGCTAATCCCATGGGTGGGAGAGTTGGGGGACTCTTTTTTTTTGGCAGTGCCGCCATGCAGACAGTCTGTTGCACTGAAACCAGCGAGGGAGGGAACATGCTCAAGTAGAAACCGAGAATGATTCGGGTATGGACATCGATGAGCAACGTTACCCATGGCCTGCCGATGGTGAGACTGCGGTCATGCTCGGCGCGAAGAATGAGATCAACTCGGGTATGGTCCATTTGCGCGTGCTGGAGCGGGTAGTCCGTGTGGACGTACCCTGGTCTGGTTTGAAATCGCTGGTTTGTCGCGTCCAGACCGTGCTTTTGCCTGAACACAATTTTGGGATCCATCTTCTTAATCAATCGCTGTACAGTTGAGAGACCTGGAGGCGGGAGCCCCTTTTCTGCACATGCGGCTTGAGTCTGTTTCCAAACATGGGAATAGGAGGCTGCCGCTCCTTGGTAATGGCGGTCAAAACACTCCTTAACAACAGCAACCACTGCCTCGGGAATTCGGTGGCTTCCTGTTTTGGCGCCAGGGGAGTTTTTTATGATGCTCAGTGCGCCCAAGGCGTGATTGAAGCGTGATGCCAGTTTGTAAAAGGCGGATTTCTTCAGCGAGAGTTTTTGAGCCGCCTCGTTTTGCGTCATGTCCCCGTTGAAATATTCTTTGAGAATCACTGCCTGCTCCGCAGCTGCGATCAGCTTCATGGCTTCCTTGGGGTCTGCGGGATCGTAGGTTGTGAGCTGAGTGATGGTTTCCTGCTCTTCAGGAATGATCTCCACATCTGCGACCGCCACAATTTTCGTTTCACCTGTGTCGTTAATTCTGACGCTGACCTGCTCAGTATTTTTTACTTCCGTGATAACCGCCAGCTTACCCAGCGCGATCACAACTGTTCCTGCCGCTATGGATTGTTTCACTACCAAGCCCCTTCCATTTGAAACGCAAGAGTACGAACGGACCGCATTAAGTACGGTACGTTTCCTTACTAATTCCAGCTTACCGTCCATTTGGCGGGCATAAAACGGGCATAAAAAAATTTAGCTCATAAAAATAAAGCCATATTTATCAACGTGATGAATGATTTTCATAGGGCTGAAAACATTCCGCATTGTAAAAATTAAGGAAATTTTGATTAGAATCGTACTAAGCACTTAAGAGTGAGATGGATGGGGCGACATGCAAAACCACTGACGGAATACTTTCGCTCAATGGTTACAGCGGCGCATCTGGCCGACTGTTTGGGGGTCGCTCGAGCAGGGTTTGCCTTAGCTAGATGGTTCGAGAAAGATCAGCACTTGCCGAAGGGATCGGCTGACGAAAAGGCATGGCGTCGTTTCCTAAACGGGCATCAGCCCCACCAGTCGCGCCTCAAAAAAATCTTTCATGCGGTACCTTCCGTACGGGCTTTTTACGAACACCCTGTTTGGCAGGCGGCGGGGTTGTCTTGTACCCACAGCCAAAGCCTCTGCATCCTCAAATCCTTCGGGTGGGACGGGACGCAATACGGTAGGAAATGGTTCAAAGGCATCTATAGTTTATCAGCACTCGACCAACTGGCCTGTCTCTTAGCGATGCTAGGTTGTAGCAGTCGACCCACTTATTGCGCGGAGATTGCGCGCCGGTTGTGTGTTGCGTACATCGAAATCAGCACCGAGGAGCCTTGGCAATCATTTGCCAATGATCTATGGCTCATCATCAACGTTAAGCTGGCCCATAGCAGTGAGGTTACAAGGCGGCTGACGGAGCCGGAGGTTACGTATGAAAGAAAATTTTGGACCTTAGTAAAAAAAGATTTTTTTGCTCATGAAGCCTCTGCAAGCTTCGAAGGGTGGTGTGCCTGGCGAGAGGCAGTCTTGGCTTTGGGGTGGCTAGATCGGGAGCGACTGGTTACTTACATTGATGGACGGAAAGATGCAGCACCTTCAGCCTGCAATGTTTTGGTGCTCCGTGTGTACAAAAAGGTTAGGGCCAAAATGTATCGAACACTCAATTAACACCAACGTCAACGGGACGTCATTCTTTAATCGCGGACTGCATGGCATTCAGCATGTTTTTGTGCAGGTTCCGAATGTGGACAACTTCGGATTGACACTGTGTTACTTCAAGTCGCAAGCGTTGAATGACCACGCACAAGTCACTCATGATGCCAGTAGGGTCACTTTTTTCAGTGATGAGGTAGTTGATTGCACCCTCCATGCTTTCGGCACCGTCGACCTTTTCATAAAAGTCGGTCCGCAACAGGTAGGAGGGCATAGGCATGATGCTTTTCTCAAGAGCGGGAGTCGTGTTTGGCGTTTCTCTGATGTTTTTTAACAGCTTGACAATGGTAGACCTTGACCCTTGATTTCCCAAAGCGCTACGCACGGCGTCAAGCGTCGGCGGTGTGGCCATTGACTCCAATCGTGCCAGCGCGATTTCAACGTCCGCTTGAGATATTTTTCTTCTCATAACAGTAAACCCTGAAGGGGTGGTAGTAAATTTTACATCTTAACATGAAGGTGCAGGTGGCGTCTTCAATCCGACGAGATCACCTAAAGCTAAAGTTTTACTATCGTGTGTGTAGGTGGTAATGCGCGTTAAAAGTCGCAGCGTTTTACACGACTGACAATGGTTGCTCGGTCGAAATATTATAATTCCTTGGTTGTCTGTGCCGTGCTTTTTTGTACTTTGTTTCAATTTTAAGACTGCTGAGTTGAACTTCGTGATTCTAATGGCGAAGTTTTGATAGTCCCCGCATCTAGTTTGGGGTGGTGGATGGATACAATATTGAACTAATGGATAAATTCTGCCTGGGGTAACGGATTAGGGTGACGTTCAAGTTAATTCCAGTATTGGCTGTTTTCTTATCTGTGCGGGTTGAGCGGTTCAAGGAAGTAAGTAAACGGCTGAGTCAGATTTAGTGAGTCCCGCAGTTCTCAACCAATAGAGGCTATGGCTTCGTTTTTTTACGGGCTGGTTGCCTCGCTGCTCAATGTTGAGCTTACGCAGTGTCACTTTAAGATGTGGAGCCGGTCTGCTCGGCGTGCCATGTGGGCGCAGGCGCTTTTGAAGGTCAGTCATCTGCGCTAGAAGGCATCCACTACACTGCGATTAGCTTGGAGGGCGGTTCGTTACTCTCGTTCAGCGGCGATGTATAGCGTGCGGGACTTAGTTCGCTGGCTATCGTTAATCAATGATTGCATCGGTTTGTAGAGAAATACTCTGTTTCCTTAGAAGAGCGGTGCGTCATTTCCAGATAATTTCTCCATGTTTTCATTCGTAACCCTCAAATATATCCAGACCGCAGCGTCGGTTCCGGAGTCAAGGGCTTATGTCGCCAATAGAAAATTGCTGTTTTGGTATTGGATCTCTGATTGCATTGAGATGCTTCTGGCTCGGCGATGTCAGACCTTTAGAGCTGATCAACCGCGGTTGGTATATAAAAATATGCCTCGGCAGCTGGGAGGAGGGCATCTGTACCTGCTCTGTCAATTTCATCTCGTTCAACGCTTCAATAAGTCCGGATAACATTCCATTATCAGACCTAATTATGCGGTGTATGCGCATGGTCATGGAGTACCGCAGCTCAGCTAATTAAATTTGCTACCAGCTTGGCTTCAAGAATCCGGCCTATTTCAGCAGTTTTTTTTCAGCGCTATGCTCAGGTAACCCCTAGGGAATATCGCCAGCGTCAATTGGGTCTACATTGAAGTGGCGGTGGCTGCGGGCTTTGAGTGCTGCTTGTCGTGTTCATCACTCTCGGTTTCAAAATAAAGCATTAGGGATAGCATTTTTTTTCATGATCCGGCATGCAGTCATCGACTGCACGGGCCTCTGCGTAAACTAATGCGGGGCATGAATGCTCAGATATAAAAAAGCCACCGAACCGAAGTAAGGTGGCAAAAATTTTTACCAAAGGAGCGAATCAGAACAGGTTGCCGGTCATTTAATCGGGGTGAAAATATGACGGTTTAGTGTGCTTCTTCGGGACCGATACTAACACGTGACCCACTCATTCATTGTTGCAATATTGAGGAATGACTATTGGTTAAATTGTGTTGAAAAAGGAAGGCGGTTTGAAAGGTCAGAGTCTGACTTTGTATCAGTTACTTAATTCAAAAATTGCTAAAATCGTTGTTTTAATGTTTATGCGTTAAATTTTTATCTTCCACTGCGTAAATTCCTTTGGCCCGCCAACCGTTCACCCTGAAACACCAATCCATCATTAACGGTATCTCCTGCCTCGTACTGCTGACCGTGGCGATGGTGGGGATTGCCTATTCAGGAAAGCGGTTCTGGAATCTGGAATCCGGCTTACGCGACGCTCGCGCTCCTATTAATCATTGGTTAAAACCGGTTCAGGTTTCCCGCGCATCGCCAGTTTGCGCAGGACCACGTAAAACACCGGCGTCAGAAACAAGCCGAATAACGTCACCCCAAGCATTCCGACAAATACGGTTACCCCAGTCGCCAAGCGTACTTCACTGCCTGCACCCTGTCCTAGAAGCAGCGGTACAGAACCGGCGATGAAGGCAATTGACGTCATGATGATCGGGCGCAGTCGCAGGTGGCATGCTTCCAGTGCGGCCTCGATGATGGTTCTGCCTTGCATTTCAAGCTCGCGAGCAAACTCGACGATCAGGATCGCATTCTTGCAAGCCAACCCCATTAGTACCACCAAGCCGACCTGAACGAACACGTTGTTGTCTCCGTTGGTAAGCCACACCCCAAGCAATGCTGAACACATGCACACCGGCACGATGAGAATCACTGCCAACGGTAATGTCCAGCTCTCATACAGAGAAGCGAGCACTAGGAAGACCAGCATCACGGCCAACGGAAATACGATTAATGCGGAGTTATTCTGGCTGACTTGTTGGTAGCTCAGGTCGGTCCACTCCAACTCGATACCGCGTGGCAACACACGCTCGGCGATTTCGGTGAGTTTGGTGATGACTTGCGCAGAAGAGAACACTCTCGGGTCAGCATCTCCGATCACGTCGGCTGCTGGTACACCGTTGTAACGGATGACAGGGTCGGGACCGAAAGTAGGCTCTATTGTCACCATCGAACCGATAGGCACCATTTCCCCGCGATCATTGCGTGTGCGCAATTTGCCGACGTCTTCGACGGTTTGGCGGTGCGATGTGTCGGCTTGGGCCATAACACGGTAGACGCGGCCAAACTGGTTGAAGTCGTTGACGTACACCGAGCCCAGGTAGGTTTGCAGCGTGTCGAATAAATCGGTCAATGACACGCCTTGAGCTTTGGCTTTGACCCTGTCGACCTTGACCTCCAGTTGCGGGATGTTCGCTTGATAGGAACTCACCGGCCAGGTCATGCCCGGCGTTTGGGCGATTTCCGCGAGGAAGGCGTTCAGCGCATTTTGTAACGCGCCATAGCCGAGGCCCGCGCGATCTTTCAAGTAAAGCGAATAGCCAGAACCGTTCCCCAACCCTTGAATCGGTGGGGGCATCAGTGCGTAGGCCGTACCATCTTTGATCGTAGCGAATTTAGCATTGAGTTCATTGTTGATGTCGGCCGCACTGCGGGTGCGTTCATCGAACGGTTTGAGAATGATGTAAAGCGCCGTAAGGTTTGGCGTGTTGACGTTTTGCAGCGCGTTAAGCCCTGCGTAAGCTGGGACGATGTCGACACCTTCGACGCCTCGGGCAAGGTCGATCATTTGCCGGGTCACGGTGTCGGTACGAGAAAGCGACGCACCTTCCGGCAGTTTGGCGCCGCCGAACAGATAAAGTTTGTCTTGAGTGGGGATAAATCCCCCCGGCACCTGTTGAAACAACATCACCGTGCCGCCCAGTAGAATCGCGTACACCAAAAACACTGCGCCACGTCGGTTCAACGTCCGTGATACAGCGCTGGTGTAGCGTTCCGAGCTACGCAGAAAAAACCGGTTGAACGGTCGAAACAGCCATCCGAGCGCATGATCTATCAAGCGCGCCAACGTGTCTTTTGGCGCGTCGTGGCGACGCAGCAATTTGGCGGCCAAAGCAGGGGAGAGGGTCAATGAGTTAACGGCGGAAATCACCGTCGATATCGCAATGGTCACTGCAAACTGTTTATAGAATTCGCCGGTGACGCCGCTGAGGAACGCCATCGGCACGAACACCGCACACAGCACCAATGAAATCGCGATGATGGGGCCGCTGACTTCGCGCATTGCCTTGTGCGCTGCTTCTCGCGGATTCAATCCTTCTTCGATGTTCCGCTCGACGTTTTCTACCACCACGATTGCATCGTCCACGACGATGCCGATGGCCAATACCAGGCCGAACAAGGTCAAGGTATTGATCGAGTAACCGAGCAAGTACAAGAACGCAAAGGTGCCCACCACCGACACTGGCACTGCGATCAACGGAATGATCGATGCCCGCCAGTTTTGCAGGAACAGGATCACCACCAACACCACCAACAGGACCGCTTCGAACAATGTGTGCTGCACGGAGCTGATCGATTCACGCACGAATACGGTCGGATCCCAAACGGCTTTGTAAGCGATATCCTTCGGGAAGTTCTCAGCCAGGCGGTCCAGCTTTTTGTAAACCTGATCAGCCACGCCCAATGCATTGGCGCCGGGGGACAGGAAGATGCCGGCGGTGGTGGCGTTCTGTTGGTTCTGCATGGCACGCATGGTGTAATCACTCGCGCCCATTTCTATTCGCGCGACGTCCCCCAACCGCACGATCTGCCCGTCGCTGCCTTTTTTGAGTACGATATCGGCGAACTCCTGCTCACTGCGCAAGCGTCCCCTCACGTTGATAGAGATCAGCGTATCGGTGGCTTTTGGTGACGGTTCCGCACCGAGCTGACCGGATGAGACCTGCACGTTCTGCTCACGTACTGCATTCAGGGCGTCGGTCGCGGTCAGCCCACGAGATGCCAGCTTGTCGGGATCGAGCCAAAGACGCATCGCATAATCACCCGACCCATAAACCCCGACGTCGCCGATCCCGCGAATACGCGATAGCTCATCCTTGATATGCAGGGTCATGTAGTTGCGAAGATACAGCGAGTCGTAAGAGTTACCCGGCGAATACAGACTGACGTACATGAGTGGCGTGGGTGACTGTTTCTGGGTGGTAACTCCAAACTGCCTGACTTGCTCGGGTAAACGTGACAGCGCCTGACTGACGCGGTTTTGCACGCGCACAGCGGCGGTGTCAGGGTCGACATCGGGCAAAAAAGTTACGACGACTTGAAGGCTGCCGTCGGAACCTGCAACTGACTTCAGGTACATAATGCCTTCGACGCCATTGATGGCTTCTTCCAGCGGCGTCGCAACGGACTCTGCAATTTCCTTGGGGTTGGCACCGGGGTAGGTCGCTCGCACCACCACGCTGGGCGGGACGACCTCAGGGTATTCGCTGACAGGCAGCAACGGAATCGCAATCAGGCCGAGCGCGAAGATTATGATCGACAGCACAATGGCAAAGATCGGGCGATCAATGAAAAATTTGGAGAAATCCATGGCCGTGCCCTCAGTTTTTAGTCGTTTTCATAGCGACTTCGGAGGGGTTTACCGGCATGCCCGGATAATAGATTCGCTGCAAGCCGCCGATGATTATTTTGTCGCCAGGCGTCAGGCCGGATTCGACGATACGCAACCCCTCGTTCATTCGCCCCATCTGAATGTCCTTGCGCTCTGCAATATTGCCCGCGCCCACGACGTACACGTATTTGCGGTCCTGATCGGTCAGCACCGCTTTATCGTCGATCAGAATCGCGCTTGTCTGGATGCTGCTGGACAATTGCACGCGGGCAAATAACCCCGGTGTGAACAAACGGTTTTTGTTTGAAAGGGTCGCGCGTAATCGAATGGTACCGGTGCTGGGGTCTACCTGATTGTCGAGAAAATCGACATCACCGACATGAGGGAAGCCCGGCTCATTCGACAAACCGACCCGCACACTAAGTTTGGTGGCATGGTCCTGGGCATTGCGTGCTTGCTCGCTGTAGCGCAGGTAACTGTGCTCGTCAGGATCGAAGTAGACATAGACAGGGTCCTGCGACACGACCGAGGTCAACAGGGTCTGATCAGCCACTGCAAGGTTGCCCAGTGTCAAAGATGCCCGGCTAGCCCGACCGTTGATGGGCGATCGAACTTCAGTGAACTCGAGATCAAGGCGGGCGAGGGCCACCGCTGCCGTTGCGTCCTGAACGTCTGCCTGACTCTGGGTGAAATTGGCGCGTCGTGTGTCTGCATCCTCTTTCGACATCGCGTTGTTTTTGACCAGTATCTGAGCCCGTCGGTCCTGGGCCTCGTTCATCACCACCGACGCTTTGGCGCGTTCAAGTCTCGCGAGGGTACTGTTCAAGGTTGCCTGGTATTTACGCGGATCAATCACCACCAGCAGGTCGCCTTTGCGGACGGTGTCACCTTCCTTGAAGGCAATTCGCTGCACATAGCCTGTCACGCGCGGACGTATCTCTACCGAGTCCACAGCGTTCACCCTGCCGTTGAATTCGTCCCACTGGCGTATGGGCGTGCTGACAACCACTGCCGCCTCCACTTCGGCAGGCGCTGAGCTGGCAATCCCTTGCTTTTGCTCTTTACACCCCGTCAACGTCACCGCCAACAATAGGTTTGCGAGGATTAGTAAAAGGGGATTTCTACGGCGATTTAACAGCGAGAATTTCAACAACGTGATTAAGCTATGGAGGGGGATATTCATTGAGCTACTGTCCTTTGTATACCGAGTACCCACGGCCAGGTGTTCCAACAATTATGGAGTTGAGGTGTTGGAAGGGCAGGTACATCTACCACGGGGCGAGTGCGCGTTTTTACGCCTTTGAACACATCCAGCAGTGCAGTCTTTGCTGTATGTATAGGCTCGCCATTGTGCAGGGGTAACGAAGAAGAGTAACGATCCGATATGACCTAAAACAACTAGTCCATTGAAGCGCAATAGTCCTGAAAACGAGTATTAACCGATTAAGACTGCATCCCATTAAGGGCCAAAAAAAAGTTAGGAGAACCGGCTTTTTCGTCCGAGCCAATGGCCGTATTGAGTGGGTAGAACCTCTGCAGCATTTTCAACGCCGAGTTCGTATGCCGCGAAGCTGGCCCAGTGCGGATTGGCCAGGTGCGCACGTCCCACCATGACGAGGTCGAGTTGCCCATCGGCGATCACTTTTTCGGCAACGGTGGGTATGCCCATGCCCCATGCGGAGGCAACGGGAATGCCTGCTTCTTCGCGCACTCGCTGTGAGACATCGGCCAGGAAAGGAGTGCCCCAGGGAATGTCGATGTCAGGGATGGTAAAACCTATGCTGACGCTGAGCAGGTCCAACCCGTTGGCTTTGAATTGACGAGTCAGGTCGATGGCCTCGGCCAACGTCTGTTCGTCCCGTCCGTCATATTCGATGACGCCCAGGCGGATGGTCAGCGGCAAGTGTTCGGGCCATACATCGCGCACGCCGGCCAGCGTCTCAAGGAGAAACCGAGAGCGGTTTTTAAACGAACCGCCGTAAGCGTCATCGCGTTTGTTCGCGTGGTCGGACAAAAAACTCTGCGCCAGGTAGCCGTGGGCAAAATGCAATTCTAGCCATTCGAAACCCGCTTCCAGCGCCCGGCGTGCGGCACTGACAAAATCATCGCGAACGCGGGCAATCTCCGCGACCGACATGGCCATCGGAGGGGAGGGCATGTTGGCGCCGAACGCAATGGCCGAGGGACCGATGGTTTGCCAGCTACGCGGATCTTCTTCGGGCATCTGCCCGTAACCCTCCCATGGAAGCATCAGGCTGGCCTTGCGTCCGGCGTGTCCAAGCTGGATGCCAGGCACGGCACCGCCAGTCTTGATTGCCTGCACCACGGGAACAAGCGCCTGAGCCTGTTCGTCATTCCATAGGCCCGTACAAAACGGCGTTATGCGACCCTCTGGCGAAACTGCGGTGGCCTCAACAATCACGAGTGAAGCACCACCACGGGCCATGGACGCCAGATGGACGAGATGCCAGTCGCCGACGACTCCGTCATCGGCCGAATACTGGCACATCGGGGCGACTGCGATGCGATTACGCAGGGTTATACCCTTAAGGGTCAACGGCTGGAAAAGTGCGGACATACCAAGTTATCTCACGGGGCAAAACGCTAGGTTAGGCGCCCCGCGTTGGCGGAAAAAGCGGCTCTGGCTCCGTATTCCACGGAGCTAAACTTCCGCAATCAGCGATGAGTAACAGTATTGCACTCATTCTTCAGCAAGCGCGTTCACCTGGAGGTCATAGGACTGGCGCGCATGGCGAAAACCCTCGGCGTTTTCAATGACCCACGTCCATAGCGGAATCATCTGCACCAAGAGGCCCATCCCGATTTCCGACAATTCATATTCAACGCGTGGTGGAACCTCATGATGGTCATGACGCACCACCAAACCGTCGCGCTCGAGTTGACGAAGCGTGCGTGTGAGCATCCGTTGAGTGACGCCGTGCATGCGTCGGCCGATTTCTGCATGTCGCAACTTGCCCGCTACGCCCAGCGTATGAACAACACCCAGAGACCAGCGATTTCCGGCATGTGTCAGCACTTCGCGCTTCAACCCGTCATCCTCTGCGCTCAGGGCGTCACAGGCGGCTTGAGAGCGTTTTAATACCTCTGATCTGTTCAATTGTCCTCCGGTATCACCGGTGTGCCTTCTTATGAGCGAACTCCAAGTGTGCCAGCATCGGCAGCGCCTCAGAGGGGGCAAATCAATAAGGGGAGATGGTTATGCAAGATGACACACGTACGACGGATCGCGGAATCCTTGTCCTTGGCGCAGGTGAATTGGGTATGTGCGTTCTTCGTCAGTTAGCCAGACTGGCGGCGACGCCCAACGGTACACGCGTGACGGTTCTGTTACGTCCTTCCACGCTGGAGTCCAACGAGTCGAGCAAGAAAGCGTCCATCGACGAGCTACGTGCCTTGCGCATCGAATGTCTGCCGGGTGACTTGATGTCTGCTTCGATTTCCGAGCTCAGCGCGTTGTTTGCCGGTTTCGATACGGTGGTCAGTTGCATCGGTTTCGCGGCGGGCAAGGGGACGCAAGTCAAACTGACCCGGGCGGCAATCGAGGCCGGCGTCCGGCGTTTTGTTCCGTGGCAGTTTGGCGTCGATTACGACGTCATCGGCCGGGGCAGCGCTCAGGATTTGTTCGATGAACAACTTGATGTGCGAGATATTTTGCGCGGGCAGGAACGAACCGAGTGGCTCATCGTTTCCACCGGAATGTTCACCAGCTTCCTGTTTGAACCGGTATTCGGCGTGGTGAACCTTGCTGAAAATACCGTCAACGCACTGGGCAGTTGGGACACCGCTGTTACCGTCACCACCCCCGAAGACATCGGCTTGCTGACCGCGGAAATTCTCTTCGCGAAACCGCGTTTGAAAAATCAGGTGGTGTACACCGCCGGTGACACGCTGACGTATGGCGAGTTGGCTGACAAAGTGGATAAGGTGCTTGGACGCGATGTCCTGCGAGTGGAGTGGAGCGTTGCCAAGTTGAACGCAGATCTGGCATTCGACTCCGATGACGCCATCAAAAAATACAGGGCTGTGTTCGCGCAAGGGAAGGGCGTCGCCTGGGATAAAAGCTGCACGTTCAACCATCAGCAACATGTTGAAGTTATGGATGTGGAGCGATGGATGCGCCTTAACCTCTGCTAAGGCGTTCACCTGACGCAGGGTTTCCCTGCGCTCAGTTGAAGTGGACCAAGTCGCGAATTTTCAATACGGCCTTATGGTCGGCAAGTACTTCGGGTAACGAGTTTTTCAGGTATTCCACCCAGGTTTTTATCTTGGCATCCAGAAAATGCCGAGACGGGTAAATGGCATACAGACCCAGCTCTTCCAGACGATACCTGGGTAACACGCGTACCAAGGTGCCATTGCTCAACCCTTTGATGGCGGCATGCACCGGCAGTATTCCGATCCCCATGTCGTTGCTGATTGCAGTTTTCATCGCGTCCACGGAGTCCACCAAAAAAGGAGAGGAGGTGATAGTCACCTCCTCGTGCCCGTTCGGACCGTCGAACGCCCATCGTTCCAGAGGAATAACCGGGCTGACCAAGGTTAAGCAGGCGTGATTGAGCAGGTCTTGAGGCCTGTACGCTGCGCCGAATGCTTTCACGTACGAAGGAGAGGCACAGACAATGCTGTAAGTCTCACCCAGCTTTTGCGAAACGTTTGTGGAGTCTGGCAAGTCGATGGCCAAGATAATCGACACATCGAAACCTTCGTTGACCAAGTTGGGAATCCGATTGCTCATACTCAGGTTAAACGTGACATCGGGATAATTTTTCCGATAACGGGCGATCGCGTCCACCACATAGTGCTGACCTATGCCGGTCATCGAGTGCACATTCAGCTGTCCCGTAGGTTGCGTGTGGGCATCACCCGCTTCGACCTCAGCCTCTGCCACCGATTTGAGTATCTGTTCGCACCTGAGCAAATACCGCTTGCCGGAATCGGTCAGCGCGATTCGCCGCGTGGTGCGATTGAACAGGCGAGTTCGCAGGTGTTTTTCGAGCTGCGAAATCCCGCGAGAGATATTTGCGGTGGTGGAATCAAGCTGTACCGCGGCGGCAGTGAAGCTGCCCGCTAACGCCACGCTTCGGAAAATTCGCATGTTTTGCAGGATGTCCATTGGGACTCTCCGAGTAGTCGAAATTTAGTGTGGCATAAAGTAACAGGGCGCCGTAAACCCTATTTATTGTCTTTTTTAAAGCAACAATCATTCGCTTTTCTGATGACTTATCGGTGTATTTATTAGCCTCTAGACTCCCCGGCCCTTAGCGCTATTCAAGTCGGGAGTCATTCACGGTGCCGCGATTCATCAGCCAAAATTTCAAGTTCCAATGCGTCCTCTGGTTAGGTTTGGCTACCAGCGGCTGCATCGGAACCCAAGGCATTGCTCCTCAAATGAAAGCGCTTCACGCCAACGACCTAGACTCGGGCAAGGCAATTGCTCGAGCAGCGAAGGAAGCCAATTGGCCGTCATTTCAATGGTGGCGTGACCTCGGTGACGAGCAACTCAATCAGTGGCTGGAGCTCGCCCTGAAGGACAGCCCGAGCCTGGCTGCGGCATCTGCGCGTGTTCGCCAGGCCAGGGCGATGGCTGGGATCGCTGAGTCTGCCGAGTCATTGCACATTGACGGCAATGCCTCAATTAAACGTCACCATTGGCCAGCCGACCCGTTTTACGGCCCCGGCGACTTGTCCAATAACAGCACGTGGGACAACAGCTCTTCGCTGGGACTTAGCTACCCACTGGATATGTGGGGACTGGAAAGCAACAGGACCGAACAAATGCTGGACAGTGCCCACATGAGCGCAGCCGAAGCGCGTCAGGCTCAGCTGGAATTGCAGAACAATGTGGTGAAGGCCTACATACAATTTTCACTGAATTTCGCTCAGCTCGATATCGCCAATGAAGTCCTCGCTCAACAGACGCAAATTCTGGAACTCGCGCAGCGTCGATTGAAAGGCGGAATTGGCACTCATTTCGAGATCAGTCAGGCGCAAACACCGCTGAGTGAAACACATCGACAAATCGATTCGCTGGAAGAAGTCATCGCACTGAATCGCAATCAGTTGGCCATGCTGGCGGGGAAGGGGCCGGGTGCGGGGGCCGTCCTGCGACGCCCGGTTTTGTCGTTACAACAAGCCATAAAGTTGCCCGCTGTGCTGCCTTCCGAACTGATCGGTCATCGCCCGGATGTGGTTGCCAGTCGATGGCGGGTGGCAGCGAATGCGCGGGGTATCGATGTGGCGCACGCAGCCTTCTACCCTAACGTCGATCTCGTCGGTGGCATTGGTTACATGGCCAGCGGCGGCGGGATGCTTGAGTTTATCGCCGGCAGGAAAATCAACTACAACGCAGGTGCCGCAGTTTCCCTGCCGATATTTGATGGCGGTCGCTTGCGTTCGGAATTGGGTGAAGCGTCGGCGGGCTATGACATAGCTGTTTCGCACTACAACCAGTCCTTGGTCCACGCACTGAAAGATATTTCTGATCAATTGATACGCCGGGCATCGATGGATCGCCAGCAGGTGTTTGTCACCGAGTCGGTGGCATCAGCCAAGCGTACTTATGACATTGCACTAACCGCCTATTCTCGCGGTTTGACCGACTACTTGAACGTTCTGAATGCACAAACCGCGTTGTTTCACCAAGAGAGCATTCAGCAAAAGGTCGAGGCTGAACGGTTGACGGTGCATGCCGCATTGATCGTGGCGTTGGGCGGAGGGGTTGCCAGCCAGTTGGATACCCCTGTCGAACAACAGATGACTCCTCGCAAGCCCCAGGCCGTACTGCACGCCCTTGATCAATTGATGAGCCAACCATGATGGCATTACTTCAATTAAAACGACGGCTCGCTTCGCTGGAACCTCGTAGAAACCTCGTCGAGTGGATCAACAATGAAGGGTTTACCGCGATCTATTTGTTCAAGGTGCTGGTCGCTTCTTTCCTGACCTTGTGGCTTGCCATGCGCCTGGAACTGCCGCAACCGAGTACGGCAATCACCACGGTTTTCATTGTCATGCAGCCACAAAGCGGGCACGTCCTGGCCAAGAGTATCTATAGATTTATCGGTACGTTAGTCGGCTCCGCATTCATGGTTTTTTTAATGGCCATGTTCGCGCAGCAGACGGATTTGTTTCTGGCCGGGCTGGCGATTTGGGTCTGCATTTGTTCTACAGGCGCTGCGCGAAATCGCAATTTCCGCGCCTATGGTTTCGTGCTTGCCGGGTACACCGCAGTAATGGTTGGCTTGCCGGTGGTTTCTCATCCTGACAAGGTCTTCATGGCCGCCGCATGGCGGGTGCTGGAAATCACGCTTGGGATTATCTGCGCCACACTGGTCAGCGCCACACTGTTGCCCCGCACCGCGAGCGCCAGCATGCGCAACACGTTGTATCAGCGCTTTGGCAATTTTGCGGAGTTTGTCGTTGCCGGCATTCGCAGTACCATCGACCAAAAAGCATTCGAAAGCGGTAACGTTCGATTTATCGCCGAAGCGGTCAATCTGGAGGTTCTGCGCAGTATCACCATCTTCGAAGACCCACACATGCGTCGGCGCAACGGTCGACTGAACCGACTGAATAGCGAGTTCATGGCAATCACCACTCGCTTCAACGCGTTGCATCAGTTGATCGAGCGGTTACGTCATCGTGGTGGCGAGTCTGTGGCGCTGGCAATCGACCCAGGGCTACGAGAATTGGCAGATGCATTGGAGCAGTTTGCGGGACACTCACTGACACCCGCCGATGCCGAGTTACTGGCCCTGCGTACGCAAACCTATAAGGCAGGCTTGCCCGAGCACGTGCGTCACCAGCGTTCGGCGTTAATGCAGATCAATCCTGGTGCGAACGATTTACTCGATTTCCATACCGCCTATGAGTTGCTGTATCGCTTTGTCGATGAACTTCACAGCTACGCCTTGACCCATTCGTCGCTTGCTGACCACTCCCACGCGAGGGAAAAGTGGGACGAACCGTTCATGCCGCAAACCAACTGGATGGCAGCCATTGCAGCGGGTCTGCGCTCGGCATTTGTGTTGCTGTTCCTCAGCACGTTCTGGATCCTCACGACATGGCCCAGTGGCGCGGCCATGACGTTGGTGTCCGCACTGACGGTTGGCTTATCAGCGTTCTCTACAAACCCGAAACGGATGTCTTTTCAGATTGCTTGCGGGACGCTGCTGGCGGCAGCCATTGGTGTGTTCCTGGTATTTTTCGTGTACCCGCTCATCGACGGATTCCCATTACTGTGCTTGGTCATTTCACCGGTGATCGTCTTGGGTTCTTATTGGCTGGTCCGCCCGCAATGGACCGGATACGGACTGGGAATGCTGGTGTTCTTCGGGACCAGTTCAATCCCGGACAACATGACGCTTTATAACCCCTACGGGCTGATCAATGACTACATCGCGATGGTGTTCGGCATGTTGGTATGCGCGGCGGCAGGGGCGATTATCCTGCCTCCAAACAGCCCATGGTTGTTGCATCGGCTTGAGCATGACCTGAGACGACGGATCACTTTCGCTATCAACGCACCGTTGAAAGCGCTGGGTTCCAGTTTTGAAAGCGGTAGCCGGGACTTGTTAAACCAGGCTTATGGCCTCGCGGCAGGCAAGCCAATGGTGCAGCGAAAATTGTTGCGATGGATGTTGCTGGTACAGGAAATCGGTCACGCAATCATCGAGCTTCGGCGGGAGCAGGCAGTGCTGCCGATACATCCCAGCTACGCCGAGTCACAACCATGGCGCCAGGCCATTCGAGCGATGGGGCGAGCCCTGACACGACTGTTCCTTAAACCGACTCAGGGTCATTTCAACCGAGGTCTCGCCGCCGTCGAACACGCGATCGACTGTGCGCAACGAACTGAAGAACCATTCGCTTCGCATTTCGACACTTCAGTCCTCCGTCGAATAGGGAGCTATTTGCACTTTATTCGCACCTCACTACTCGATCCGCAATCCCCTTTGTCCGAATACGCCTCTCTCGTCGAGAGCAAGGAGTGAACCATGTACAGAGAAATAGCGTTCCACGGCGTCTACGTACCCACCATGACGTTGATCTTTTTTGTCGCGGCAGTTCTGGCGTGGGCACTGGGTGCTTTGTTTAACGGCGTCGATCTGTATCGATTTTTCTGGCACCCGGCGCTGCTGCGCCTGAGTGTCTTTACCTGCATTTTTGGCGCCTTAGCGCTGACTGTTTACCGTTGAGAGTGCTCGGATGAAAAAGCTTTTCAGTTTGATCGCGACGTTGACAGTGCTGGCCTTGGCGCTGTGGCTTGGCCGGATTCTTTGGGCTAATTACATGGACACACCCTGGACGCGGGACGGCAGAGTACGCGCTGACGTCATCAATGTTGCCGCGGATGTGGCGGGTGTCGTTGTTGAGGTGCCCGTGCGCGATAACCAGGTGGTAAAAAAAGGTGATGTGCTCATGCTGATTGACCCCGAGCACTACCAATTGGCCGTCAAGCAAGCCCAGGCGCTGGTGGCTTCGCGCAAGGCAACATGGGAAATGCGCAGACTGAACGCCAATAGACGCGCCGACATGGATAACCTGGTCATATCCAGCGAAAGCCGTGAAGACGCCAGCAACATCGCCGGGGCGGCCATGGCCGATTATCAACTCGCTCAAGCTCAATTGGAGGCTGCTGAGCTCAACCTAAAACGTACCCGAGTGCTTTCGGCGGTCGATGGCTACGTCACCAATTTGAACGTTCATCGCGGCGATTACGCCAAGATGGGCGAGTCAAAAATGGCTGTGGTTGATCGTCACTCTTTCTGGGTTTATGGCTTTTTCGAAGAGACCAAACTACCCCATATCCGTGTGGGTGATTCCGCGGACCTGCAGCTGATGAGTGGCGAACTGCTCAAAGGCCATGTCGAGAGCATTGCCCGCGGTATCTACGACCGAGACAACCCTCAGAGCCGCGATCTCATTGCCGATGTCAATCCGACCTTCAACTGGGTTCGCTTGGCTCAACGCGTGCCTGTGCGCATTCACCTGGACCAGGTGCCAGACGACCTGGTGCTGGCGGCCGGCATTACCTGCACCGTCATCATCAATCCTCAACCCGAATCGGGTGATAACACCGCACTCATTGAAAAATGAAGGAGTCTTCCATGAATTTTCCTGATGCTACAACTTCAAGCAATCGCGAACTACTGGGCAGTCTACTTAACCGCCAGTCGCAATGGCCATTGGGGCTGCCTATTCCCGACGCCGACGAATTGAGCCTTGTTTTTCAAGTAGCAATGCGCGCGCCGGATCATTCAAATCTGAAGCCGTGGCGATTCATTACGGTCCGGAATCCGGCCACCCATGAGCTCGGCGAAGTGTTTGCCGCGGCAGCTTTGAAGCGCAATGCACAGGACCAGGGAAAGGCATCGAGGTCGCAGGCGACTGCCGCGCCGATGTTGATCGCCGTTGGCGTAAGGATCTCGGTATCAGACAAGGTTCCGGAGATTGAACAAATGTTGTCGGTGGGTGCTGCAGCCATGAACATTTTGAACGCGCTGCACATCCTGGGTTACGGCGCTTACTGGGCATCGGGACAGAATTCTTACGATCCGGACGTACGTCGTGCACTGGGGCTGACAGGTGATAACGAGCGTTTACTCGGGTTCATTTATGTCGGTACGCCGAGCAAGATCTCTCGTCTCAAAGCTCGGCCATCTGCTGCCGAATTTGTTACTGACTGGCTTGGTCCCGTACCGGACAGTGTGGCTTCGCGCGGTTGAAGTTCCCGGAGTGGGCAGCGTTCGCCAACCCGTTCAATCTTTAGAGTTCTAGGAAAAATATGTCTCTTCGCATTCGTTCAACGCGTTTGACTGTCCCGCAGATTGTCAGTCGCAAGGGTAAAGACAAAATCGTCTGCCTGACGGCCTACAGTGCACCTATGGCGGCGCTTCTCGATGCGCATGTCGACTTGTTGCTGGTAGGCGATTCCGTCGGCATGGTGGTGCACGGTCTGCCAAGCACAGTCGGCGTGACGCTGGAGATGATGATCCTGCATGGCAAAGCGGTGATTCGAGGTTCGGAACGAGCGCTGGTGGTGATCGATATGCCTTTTGGCAGCTACGAGCGAAGTCCGGCGCAAGCTTATGACTCGGCCGTAAAGATCATGCAGGAAACAGGTTGTCAGGCCGTAAAGGTCGAGGCTTGTGAAGGGATCGCTGACACCGTCGCTTTCCTTGTGAAACGTGGCATCCCCGTGGTCGGCCATGTCGGGATCAGGCCACAGGCTGTGCATACCGATGGTGGCTTCAAAACGAAAGGGCATACCATCGATGAACGACAGCAGATTTTGGCGGATGCCAGGCAAGTGAGTGACGCCGGTGCATTTGCCATAGTGGTCGAGGGAGTTGTCAGTGAACTCGCCGATGAAATTACCCGGGCGGTGAGCATTCCCACCATCGGTATCGGTGCCTCCAGCGAATGCGACGGACAGATTTTGGTGGTCGATGACATGCTGGGTCTATTCGAATGGACACCCAGGTTTGTCCGTCGTTACGCCAGCCTTCACACCCTCATTGACGAGTCGGTAGCGGCCTATGCGATGGATGTCAGAAATGCAGTGTTCCCCAATAGTTCGGAAACCTATGCCGCGCGCAAAACCTAGCCACGGAAGGCGCGCTTTGGGCTAGGAGAAATAGCCGGAATTGGCGGTGGGTTATTCCAGGGTTGTCAGATAGTTTTGGATGACGTGGCGAATGCATCGACCACCGTTATGTTGTGTTTCGCAGTCTGTTTATGCCTGGGAAACACGATAGGAGTCTGCAACCTTATGAGTAAACACACGATAAGTTTTGCGACCATGGCAGTGTTTGCTGTGGCCGGTCTGTTAAGCATCAGCATGTTCGCCAACGGCGTGTTCATGATCGTCAATCCAGCGCTGTGGTACACGGAAGTCCCGGGAGTCGCCAGGACCGGTGCATTCAACCAGCACTTCATCCGTGACATCGCGATTTTATACATGATCATTGGCGGCGCCCTGTTGGGCGGTGTTCTTCGCCGAGAATCCAGCGTGATGTTGTGGGGCACGACGGCGCTGTGGCTTAGCGGCCACGCGGTTTTTCATGTATGGGAAGTGATGGCAGGCCTGTGCGGTCCCGAAACGCTGATCGGCGATTTTCCAGCCGTGACATTACCGGCCCTGATCAGTCTCGGCTTGACTGTATGGGCGTGGCGCAATCCTCATGTCAAATGATTCCAGTCTCAGGAACTAAGGGTATTCCATGAACAATACTGAAGGGGGTGATCAGACCCCGGTCTCGATCATTCAATTGCTGGATCAATCCTACCGTCGGTGGACCGGTGAAGGGCTCCCGTGTCCGTTGTCGAACACGGGGCTGCGTGAGGAGTGGTTACACAATCGTGCGCCGTACAGCCTGGTGTCCCACAACGACGACGAGGACCCGCATTTCATTTACGCCAATGAGTGTGCGTTGGCCTGTTTCAAATACAGCCGGGAAGCGTTTTACGGCATGCCGTCACGGTTCAGCGCTTCAAGCCTCGACAGGGAGGCGCGACAAGCACTGCTGGAGGTCGTCACGGCCAAGGGCATTGCCACCGGATACGCAGGCTATCGCGTCGACCGTCATGGCGAGTCGTTTATGATTCACGATGGCATCGTGTGGGAAGTACTGGACGAGGCGGGTGTGCGAAAAGGGCAGGCCGCCTTGTTCTGGCCAAATGCTGCACCCTTCGGCAGGCTCTAGGGCTGAATCGATCCTGTCAGATCGCGCCACAGGCGATCCGTGAACTTCCACCACCGTATTTTACCGGCGTATCCGCATAGTTATCGCTGCCGGCATGAATGATCAGTGCGCGCCCCTTGATCTGTTTCAACTGTTTCAACCTCGGTGCCAGTAACGGCTCCGAAGCGGTGCCTTGTGGACTGACCAGCATCAGCGGCAGGTCACCGAGGTGACCTCGACCGTTCGGCCCCGAATGCTTCAAGGTTTGCCCCGGGTCCATATGTCCACCGGCGGCCATGGCCGGAGACTTTACACGGCTACCTGGCGCGCAATTCCCACTGTCATGTACATGAAAGCCATGGGGGCCGGAAGGGAGCAGCTTCAAGTCCGGGGTAAACAACAGTCCGTCGGGTGTTTCCTTGATAGTGATTGTACCTATAGGAATCGGTGCCTTAACAAGGCTCATCAAACTCATGGGTACGGATATGGAATCCGCTTGGGCGATGCCCGCTGTCATCACGCCAAACAATCCCAGCAAAATACGTCGTTTCATAGGTCAACCTGAAGGGTAACGGTTTGTAGCAAATCGCACGTCAGGCGATCTGCTGAAGAATGTCTCGCACCCGGTTCAGGGCAATATCGATATCCAGTGTTTCAATGGCGCCGAAACCCATGAACAAGCCTTGCTTGGGCTTTTGCATGTCGAAAAAACCGTTGATTGAATAGAGCCCCACCTCCGATTTCCTTGCCAGCTCGATCAGCAACTCAATGTCGATCGGCACCTTGCACAACAAGGTCATGTGAAAGCCTGCACTGCTGGGTATGGCTTCGAACCAGGGTGAGAGGTCGTCGTTGACTCGTTCCAGCAGGCGCTCACGCCTGGCGGCATAAATGCCGTGGCAGCGGCGGATATGTTTGAGCAAGCAGCCTTCGGCAATGAATTTGGCCAATGTCCACTGAGGCAGTGTCGAGGTGTGCAGATCGGTCAGTTGTTTGGCCCTGATTACCGCTTCCAGAATCGTTGGCGGCAGGATCATGTAGCCGAGGCGCAATTGCGGCAGCAGCGTTTTCGAGAAGGTCCCGACGTACGCGACGATGCCGCAGGTGTCCATGCTGTGAAGTGAGTCGGTGGGTCGTCCTTCGTACCGAAACTCGCTGTCGTAATCGTCCTCAATAATGATCGCCCCCAAGGTTTTTGCCTTTTCCAACAGCGCCTGGCGACGAGCCGGACTCATCGGCATACCGAGGGGGAACTGATGGGAGGGGGTCACATAGATCAGACGAGTACCTTCAGGTATCAAGTCAATCAGCATCCCTTCCTCGTCCACCGGGATACCGACGACGTTGGCGCCGTAGGAGCGGAACAGCATACGGGCGGGCGGGTAGCCGGGATCCTCCATGGCGATGGTGCCGCCGTCGCGCGTCAGCACGCGGGATATCAGGTCCAGCGCCTGTTGTGCGCCATTGCACACCACCACTTCATTGTCCTGACAATTGACGCCACGGGAGAACGCGATGTGTCGGGCAATGGCGTTTCGTAACGCCGGCAGACCCTCTGGAGAGCCATACAGCCCCTTGGACTGGGAAATCTGGCGCAGGGCGTTTGATGAGCAGCGACGCCACTCGTCTTGTGGGAATAGACCTTGGCTGGTGGCGCCGCCGATGAACTCGTAACGTAACGCGCCGTCCAGTTCCGGGTGTCTCAAAAACGTCGGCATTGCATCCCAACGTTCAAGACTCTGTGCGCTGGCCAAATCAAGATGGGTTTGTTTAATTGTCGTTTTTGTCGGGCGGGCGTTTACGTAAGTACCTTTGCCCACTTTGCCCGCGAGCAGATTCTCATAAGTCAGTTGCGCATAGGTGTCTGAAATGGTTTTGCGGGAAATACCCAATTGTTGAGCCAGCAAGCGACTCGGAGGAAGCTGAGTGCCAGGCGCCAATTGGCCGGTTTCAATCGCGTTGTATAACTGGTTGTAGAGCTGCCCCGCCAGGTTCTTATGGCCATCGATGACAATATGAAATTCCATGAGGCGTGACTCCAGCGCAGATTTGGATTTTGAAACACTCATTAAGAGGTTTAAGACTACCGCAATGGTTATCGCTGGAAAGTTGCGTGCAGGTAATTCAGAAAATTGGCCTAGTCCAATGCAGAGCGATTGTTTACTCACGTGCTTGAGATGGACTTCCTTAAATAGCCGGTATTGGAGGTAGTTGAAGTGTCTTTCGATGGTTAGGCTGGCGTGACAAAAAATATAAATTAGCCGCCTGGAGATTGATCATGAGTGCACGTCTGGATTATTACGCCGCTTCACCTAAAGCCATGAAAGCGATGATGGCGATGGAAGCATTGACCAATGGTTTGAGCATCGAACCGGCACTGCTTAACCTGGTCAAGGTTTTCGCCTCGCAACTCAATGGCTGCGCCTTTTGCACGGACATGCATTCGATTGATGCACGTCGGCTCGGCGAAACGGACCGGCGTTTGTATTCCGTCGTTGTCTGGCGCGACAGTGTTTTTTTCACCCCCCGTGAAAGGGCGGCGCTGGCCTGGACGGAAGCCGTCACCTTACTGTCCCAAAGCCATGTGCCAGATGACGTTTGGGAACAGTTGAAAGGTGAGTTCAATGACACTGAGATGGTCGACCTGACGGTGGCTATCAACACCATCAATAGCTGGAACCGCTTAGCTGTGAGCTTTCGTCAAAAGCCCAGCGTGTGAACGATTGTTCTGGGCCAGGTTGCGCACAAACACGTAAAAAACCGGTGTGAATACCAAGCCGAACAGGGTGACGCCGATCATCCCGAAGAACACAGATGTGCCCACCGCCTTGCGCATCTCTGAGCCAGCGCCTGGCGTCGTCACCAGGGGGAGCACACCAAGGATGAACGCGAACGATGTCATGAGAATCGGGCGTAACCTCAGCATGCAGGCTTGCGTGACCGCCTCAAGGCGGGCCTTTCCTTCCTGTTCCAGTTGCACCGCGAACTCGACAATCAAAATGGCATTCTTTGCCGCCAATCCTACCAGCACCACAAAGCCGATTTGCGTCATGATGTTCATTTCCAAACCCATCAGCCTTAGCCCTGCCACGGCAGCAAGCAGGCACATGGGGACGATGAGCAGAATCGATAGCGGTAGCGACCAGCTGCCGTATTGCGCAGCCAGCACCAGATAAACGAACAGTACGCACAAGGGGAATATCAGCAACCCGGTGTTGCCAGCGCTTGTCTGTTGGAAGGTCAGGTCCGTCCATTCGAAGGCGATGCCAGGTGGCAGTACTTGCTTCGCTAGCTCTTCCATCGTTGTGCTAGCGAAGGCAGACCCCTTGCCGGGCAAGGTATCACCGCTTATTTCGGTGGCCGGGTAGAGGTTATAGCGGGGCACGCGTTCAGCACCCAGAACATCGCTGAGTTGAGTCACGCTACCGATCGGGACCATTTCACCGTCGGTATTGCGGGTTTTAAGTCGAGACAAGTCTTCGGCGGTTGCGCGGTACGGCAAATCTGCTTGCGCCGTTACCCGATAAGTGCGTCCGAGAATATTGAAGTCGTTGATGTACGCGGAGCCAAAGTACGTTTCTATCGCCTCATTGATACCTTGTGCGGGGACGCCCAGCATTTCTGCGCGCTCTCGGTCCAGATCGACTTTGATTTGTGGCGTTGCCGCTGAGTAGGTGGTGTAGACCCCGACCATACCTGGGGTTTTATTAGCTGCCACGACCAAGTCCGCGGTGGCCTTTGCCAACGCTTCGGAACCGACGCCACCGCGATCTTCGAGGCGCATGGCGAAACCTCCGGTGTTGCCAATGCCTTCGACGGGAGGAGGGGAGACGACGAGAATCGAAGCACCGGCAATCGATGCAACGCGTTCACGCAACTGCTCGATGATTCGTTCGGCCGTTTGCCCTTCCTTTATCCGCTCGGGGAATGGCTTGAGTACGACATACAGCGCTGCGGCATTCGACGAAATGGTCTGAGTGGCCCCGGAAAAACCGGAGAACACCGGAACACGTGAAACACCGGGAACATTCTTGGCTATCGACTCGATCTCCCGCGCCACTTTTGTCGTGCGTTCGAGGGAAGCTCCGCCGGGAAGTTGTGCAATCACCACTAGATAACCGCGATCCATGGCCGGTATGAAGCCTTTAGGGGTGTTGATCAGCAAGAAGGCGGTTGCGCCAATCAGCAGTCCGTAGAGCACCAGCATCATAGGTGTCAGCGAGATCAATTTTCGCACCAGTCTTCCGTATCCATCGGACAGCGCACCAAATCCATGATTGAACCCAGCTGCCATTCGTTCGATGGCCCTACTGAATCTCTCAAATCGTCGAGCCGGTTTCAACTTTTCATGGCGCGCGTGAGGGCGCAGGATCATGGCCGCCAACGCGGGAGATAGCGTCAGCGAGTTGAAGCAGGAAATAGCGGTGGCGATCGCGATCGTGATACCGAACTGGCGGAAAAACTGACCGGAAATTCCGCCAATGAAAGCCGTCGGCACGAACACAGCACAAAGCACCAGCGTGATGGAGCACAGTGCGCCGCTGACTTCGCGCATAGTCAACAGCGTTGCTTCTTTCGGGGCGCGGCCATCACTGAGGTGCCGTTCGACGTTTTCGACAACCACGATAGCGTTGTCAACAACGATGCCAACCGCGAGCACCAGGCCGAACAACGTCAGGTTGTTGATCGAAAATCCCAAGGCCATCATGGCAGCGAGTGTTCCCACCAACGAGATAGGGATGGCCAGAATCGGAATGATCGAAGGCCGCCAGCCTTGCAGGAAGACCAGGATCACCACGACCACCAGAATCACCGCCTCAAAGATGGTCTTGACCAGTTCACTGACGCTGTCGGCAATGAATTCGGTTGGGTTGTAGGCAATGCTGTAGTCGATTCCCTTTGGAAATTCCTTCTTGAGCTGCTCCATGGTCTGTTCTATTTCACGTGTCGTCTCCAAGGCGTTTGCACCCGGGCGTTGCAGGGCTTGAACCGCTACGGCGGGCTTACCCTGCAGATAGCTGTCCGTGGAGTAGGCCAGCGCACCGACTTCAATACGCGCCACATCCTTGAGATGGACGATCCGCCCTTCAGCGCCTTTTTTTAAGATGATGTTGTCGAAGTCGGCCGGGGTTTTCAAACGGCCTTCAAAGATCAGGTTAGGTTGGAACGATTGATTTTCCACCGGGGGCTGAGCAACTGTTCCACCTGCGATCTGGGTATTTTGCGCGCGCACCGCGGCAATGATTTCGCCGGGCGTCAAATCCAGTGCGGCTGCCCGTTCAGGATCAAGCCAGACACGCATCGAATACTCACGGGCGCCAAAATACTGAATGTCACCTACGCCATCTATGCGCTTGATGACGTCTGTGACACGACGGATCAGAAAGTTGGAAACATACAGTTGGTCATAGCTTTCATCGGGAGAAAACAGAAAGATGGTGCAGAACTGCGTGGGGGAAGATTTGCGCACCGAAACACCATTGCGCTGCACCGGCTCGGGCAGACGCGGCACCGCCAATGCCACTCGGTTTTGTACCTGGACTTGGGCCTTGTCCAGATCTGTGCCGGGTTTGAAGGTGACTGTCAGGTTGAGCCCGCCATCGGAGGTCGCCTGGCTATACATGTAGATCATGTCTTCGACGCCGTTGACCTCTTGCTCAATTGGCGTAGCGATCGTTTCGGCGACGGTTTGCGCTGATGCACCCGGATAGGTTGTCGTGACAATAACGGTCGGCGGGACGATGTTTGGGTACTCGGAAACGGGAAGCATGAGGTAGGCGAGCGCACCGACAATTACGGTGACGATCGACAGGACGATGGCGAGTACCGGCCGTTCAACGCTGACACTACCGAGGCTCATTGAGTGCGCTCCACGGTGGCCAGGCTTGCATCAACAGGTTTGAGCTGAACAACAACTTTTTCGCCGACTTGTGCGCGCTGAAGCCCGTCGACGATCACACGATCCTGAGGTTCCAGGCCTTGGGTGATTTCCCGCAACTTGCCATATAGACGACCTAGTTGAACGGTCCGCACGGCGACGCGATCCTCATGATCGACCACGTTCAATACGCGCCGGGTTGCATCAGTGGTCAGCGCAGCGTCAGGGACGAGTAATGCGCGATGCGCGCCATCGCTGATGAGCTGTACACGAGCGAACTGCCCCGGGTTCAGCGAGTGGTCTTTGTTATGAACGCTGGCACGTCCGCGCAACGTTCCGGTCGAACGATCAAGGCGATTCTCGATGAAGTCGAGCGTGCCTTTGCGTGTCGGTGTGATTTCACCGGGCAAGGCAATCAATACCTCGCTGCCCAGATTATCGGCAGAAGGCCTTTTACCCTCGACGACCAACCGCCCATAACGAAGGTAGGTTTGTTCATCAATGTCGAAGTAGACGTCAATCGGGTCAATGGATACGACGCTGGTCAATAGCGTCGCACTGTTGTCGCCTCCTGCTATCAGGTTACCGACGCTGACAAGCTTGCGGCTGATCCGGCCATTCATGGGCGAGCGGACCTGGGTGAAAGATAAATCCAGTTGCGCACGATCAAACACACCTGACGCCGTGGCGACGGCCGCACGTGCGGTCTGCTGTTCGTGGACGCGCTGGTCATAAATGTTTGCAGCGATTGCACCGGAAGGAATCAGACGCTTGGCACGAGCCAGTTCAATCTCGGCCAGTTCAAGTCGCGAGCGTGCCGACGCCAGTTGGCCTTGCGCCTGAGTAAAAACAGCTTGATAGGGCCGAGGATCGATGACGAACAACAAATCGCCCTTGCGCACGATTGCCCCATCGATGAACGCAACCTGATCGATATAGCCGCTCACACGAGCTCGTATGTCCACCGAGTCCGTGGCTTCGAGCCGACCTGTGAAACTGTCCCGGCCTATCACGTCGCGTTGGACGGGAGGGCTTGCGATGACGGTGGCTGCCGAAGCGGCCGGAGGCGGTGGCTGATTGCAGGCGGCAAGGATGAGTAACGTCGGGAATACCGCCGCAACGCGTAGGGGATGTGCAACTCGTAGCATCGGAGGTCAGCCTTGAATGTCTGAGAGGATAGGCGCGGCCAGCGGAATCTGGCTCGAGGGCTCGCGCATCTGGCGGTGGCTACGATAGGCAGCTTCTCTCTCAGGATTAAGTAGGCTGGAGTTCCGCTATGAGCGGAAATTTTGCTCCGTAGTTGCCGATTTTTTTTCGAGCGCTCGGCGGACGGGGGTGGCGGCTTCGGGAAACAGGTGCACGTGCAGGAAGTCGATAAACACGCGCAGTTTGGGGGCGGGGTGTCTGCCCGATGGCCACATGATCTGAAATACGCCCGCCTGAGAGCAGTCCTCCAGTATGGGAACCAGTTTTCCGCACTCAAGCCATTCCTTGATGGCGAAATCGGGCAAGTAGGCGATACCGATACCTTGCACCGCAAAACAGATACGCGCCTCGAGGTTGTTGCAGACCATTGAAGTGGGAAGGTTCAGTTCACTGTCACCATCGGTCAGACTCACTGGCCAGCTTTGTAACTTTCCGGTATTCGGGAAGCGAAATTGAATGCAGGAATGCTTTACCAACTCGTTGGGATGCAGCGGAACGCCACGCTCTGCAAAATACTCGGGAGCGCCGACCAGAATCATTCGGTAACTCCCCAGTCGTCGCGAGGTCAAGCGTGAGTCTGGAGAATTACCACTGCGCACAACAGCGTCATAGCCTTCCTCGACTACATCGACTCGACGATCCGAAAATGTCAGGTCGAGGTCGACATCGGGGTAGGCTTTTTTAAATTGTGCCATGACAGGGAGAAACGGCTCTCCAACCAGTGGGAGGCTGACCTTGAGTCGTCCACGGGGCGCCAGTACCGTTTGCGTCAATTCCGCTTCTGCCGCTTCTATCTCCGCCAATATCCTTCGACACCGTTCGAGGAAAAGCGCGCCTTCCGCAGTTAACGTGATGCTGCGGGTGCTGCGATGAAACAGGCGTACACCCAGGCGCTCTTCAATTCGGACAATACTTTTGCCGACCGCCGAGGCGGAAACGCCTAGCACACGGCCGGCCGCTACGAAACTGCGCGTGTCGGCGACCTGCACGAAAACGTTCAAGGTGTTGAGGCTGTCCATCAGGGCTCCAGATTGCGTGAGGGATGGTTCCTGATAGTCGGGAACGTCATCTACCTTATCCGATTTCAACGCGTGCGGCGCTCGATTGCGGAACTGAACTTCCGCACATAACGGAACTGCCCCCTACTTAATCCACTGCATGGCCTCTCATATCCTCTCGGTACATTGTCTTACCGAGGAATCACCATGACCGACATGATCAATCGCTGGGAAATACCTTCTCTGGGCCTGGAAAAACTGGCACTCGCATCGGTGCCGCTACCCGTACTCAAAGCTGGGGAGGTGCTGGTGAAGGTCGAGGCGGTATCGTTGAATTACCGCGACGGTGAAGTCGCTGAAAACGGAATGGGCGTCCCGTTGACGTTCCCTTTTACGCCCGCATCGGACATGGCGGGCACGATAGTCGCCGTCGGTGAGGGTGTCACCCGGTTTACCGTGGGTGAGCGGGTGATCTCGATCTGCATTACCGGATGGGTTGATGGTGCACCGCTGTCCTGGGCCATCGCGCCCACCCAGGGCGGCCCGATACCCGGCATGCTGGCCGAGTATGTCGCGACACCTGCCGAATGGTGTGTGCGTGCGCCAAAGTCGTTGACGCCGGCGCAGGCCAGCACGCTACCGATTGCCGCGCTAACCGCTTGGATGGCGCTTATCGAATTGGGCCATGTGCATGCTGGTCAGACGGTCGTCGTGCAGGGGACCGGCGGGGTTTCACTGTTCGCGGTGCAACTGGCAGCCGCGTGTGGCGCAATGGTTATTGTTACGAGCAGTAGCGATGAAAAAATCGAGCGTGCGATCAAGCTCGGCGCCACCCACGGGATCAATCGCCGCCGCGAGCCCGAATGGCAATCGGCAGTGCTGGAGTTGACAGATGGCAGAGGCGCCGATCACATCCTGGAAATGGCAGGCGGCGACAACGTGCGGCGTTCGCTTGAGGCGGTCGTGAACGGTGGCAGGATTTCGGTGATTGGGCTTCTTGAGTCGGATAAATTCACGGCCCCGATCCTCGCCTTATTAGGAAGCCGGGCATCGATCACCGGTATCTCGGTGGGTCCTCGACGCGCGCTGGAGGATCTGGTTCGAATGATTGATCAGCACTTGATCAAGCCTGTCATCGATCACATTTATACCTTTGCCGAGGTGCCGCAAGCCTTTGCTCACCTCAATCGTGGTGCGTTCGGCAAAGTCGTCATTGAGGTCAGCCGCTCATGACCGTGAATGACATTTCCAAGGGAGAACGCGTTCGATCTCTACCTGTCGACCTGGCGAGTCATCGCGGTTTCGGTCGGGTATTTCAACCGGGCAAGCTGACGCTGGGGCTCATCGCACCTCTGGAGGGATATCCCGACAGCGTGGCTCCCACCCTCGACAATCATGTGGAGATGGTGCGCAAGGCCGATGAAATCGGCATTGCTGCACTCTGGCTCCGAGACGTGCCTTTTTACGATCCTGGCTTTGGAGATGTCGGCCAGATCATTGATCCAATGGTATATGCAGGTTTTCTGGCGGCGCATACCCGCCAGATTGCTATTGGCAGCGCCGGGATCGTCCTGCCATTGCGCGACCCTCTGATCGTGGCGAAACAATCGACCAGCGTCGACCAGTTACTGGGCGGTCGTTTTATTCTTGGGCTTTCAGGTGGGGATCGAGCAGAAGAGTTTCCGGCGTTCGGTGTTTCTTTCGACGACCGTGCAGAGCGGTACCGTGATGCATACGCAATGATCCGGGCCGCGGTCGGTAATGAATTTCCAACCTGGCAAAGCGAGTTCTACGGTGAGTTGAGGGGCACGCTGGATCTGATTCCCAAGCCGGTCGCCCCGGGCTTTCCCGCGGTTGCAATTGGCCGCTCGGGCCAAACGCTGGACTGGCTGGCCGCCAATATGGATGCGTGGATCTGGCACGGAGCGGACGCTCGGCACATGGCGGATATTTTGCCGAAGTGGAGGCAGGCAACGGCGGACAAGCCCTTCAAGCCTTATGGTTATGGCACCTGGTTCGATCTGGCGGAGGACCCGGACTTGCCTATCCAGCCAGGTCGGATACTGAAGGGAGGGCGTCATGCTCTCACGGCACTCTGGCGCGAGCAGGAAGAGGCCGGGGTGAACCACGTCGTGCTCAACATGAAACAAACCCGGCGGCCTGTCACCGAGATTCTTGATGAGTTGGCGGAGTTTATCTTGCCGCAATTTCCCACTCACACAGTGGCAATGTCGTCATGAGTACTGCAACAGCGTCTGGTAAATCCATGCCCTACATCATTCTTGGTTTGTTCGGGCTTTACACGCTGGAGTTTGGCGTCGTTGGTATCTTGCCGATGATCGTCGCGCGATTTGAGGTCAGCGTGTCGCAAGCGGGCCTTTTGATGGGGTTGTTCGCCTTAATCGTGGCAGTGCTGGGACCTTTTCTGGTCCTGCTCTCTTCCCGATTCGAGCGTAAGAGAGTCCTGATCGTTGCGCTTTTCGGGTTTTCCGTTTGCAGCGTGCTGTCAGCCTTTGCACCCAACTTCGCGACATTGATGGTGTTGCGTATTGTCCCGGCGATGCTCCATCCGATATTTTTCGCGGCTGCCTTTTCCACCGCAGTCTCGCTTTATCCGAAAGAGCGAGCAGGGCATGCGACGGCGCTCGCGGTGGTCGGTACAACCCTGGGCCTGGTGATTGGTGTGCCGCTGACCACGTGGGTGGGCGCCAGCATTTCCTACGAAGCGTCGTTTTTCTTTTGTGCCCTAGCCACTGCGCTGGCCGGTCTGGGATTGCTTTTCAAGTTGCCCCATCACGAACGCGCCGCGCGCATTACCTTTGGCAAGCAACTGGCCGTGCTGCGCAGCCCGGCAATGTGGTTGGCTGTTGGCGCGACCGTGTTGGTCTTCACTGCGATGTTTTCGGTCTACAGTTACGCTGCCGAGTACCTGAAGACCCAGACCGGCATGGATGGGCAGACCATCAGCGTAATGCTGGTAATTTTCGGGATTGGCGGCGTGTCAGCCAATCTGATCGTGGGCCGGCTGTTGGGTAGGCATCTGGTCGTGACCGCCATTGTCTATCCCATTGTGTTGGCGGTGGCGTACCTGATTCTTCTGTCCTTCGGCAGCGCATCGGTGACATCGATGACAGTAATCGTGCTGCTCTGGGGCGCCGCTCACACAAGCGGCCTGGTGATCACCCAGATGTGGCTGACTTCCGCGGCGCCTGACGCTCACGAGTTCGCTACCAGCCTCTACGTCTCGTCCGCCAATGCCGGTGTAGTCGTTGGTTCGTCAACTAGTGGGTTGTTCATCAATACGTTCGGTATGACAGGCGCCATCTGGTGCGGGCTGCTATTTGCGGTTCTGTCGCTGACGGTGATCGCGTTGAAAGCGATATTTTATGGCGCCTCGGCCGAGGCAGCTAGGCAGGCCGTAGTAGAAGCAAGTTGATCGAAAAGAGTCAGGGCTGAACAGTGTTCGGGTTCCTTTCCTTGGGAGGGAACCCGAACTGCCTGACGTAGGCTCGACGTAGTTGTTGCTCGTTTCCGAATCCACATTCCCGGGCGATTTGCTTGAGTGAAATGTGCGCGTCGCTCAATCGCTGTTTGGCGGCTTCGATTCTAAACAGCTCTACGGTCTTGGCGGGTGTTCGGCCGAGGCACTCGACATAGCGCCTGGCAAATGTGCGAGGTGTCATTCCAGCATGTTCCGCCAGCATCTCGACACTCAGGTCTGCTGCCAGATTATCCATCATCCAGGCGTGCAGCTTTCCGAAGTCGGCATTAACGGCGCACTGGCTTGAAAGCGGTCTTGATTGCTGTGATTGATCGGCTGGCCTTTTTAGGAATACAACTAATAGACGCGCAACATCCATCGCCGTAGTGTAACCGACATCATCCTCTAGTAGCGCCAGCGCCATATCGACTCCTGCGCTAAACCCCGCAGTACTCCAGAGCGCACCGTCACGCACGAATATCGGTTCGTGCTCGATCTGCACCGCTGGGTATTTTTGCTGTAGCAGCGTTGTCGCGTGCCAATGGGTTGTCAAGCGCTTGTGATTGGCCAGGCCGGCCTCTGCAACCAGAAATGCCCCGGTACATACAGCGCATAGGCGCCGTGCCAAAGGCCCTTCAATTTTCAACCATTCGACCAGATCCGAAGGCACCGGCGGATGTGTGGGCGGGCCACCGCCGGGAACAATGAGGGTATCAATCCCGATTGAAGCGTAATTCTCCACGGCTTCGGTAAGTATGGATATGCCGCATGAGGTCTTGATGAGACCGCCAGCCATCGACACAACAACGATTTGATACTTGGGAAGCGTGGGGGCCATCTGATAGGTGGCAGCGATATCCAACACGTCACTAATACCGGCTATATCGGACAGCGTTACTCCATCAAACGCGGCAATGACCACCAGTCGTTTCGGGCTGTCTGGCAGGTTTTGACCGCTTTTTGTCATAGGGACCGACTCGGTGTGAGGAGTAAGGTAATAACCACGACAATTCGTAGGAGATTGATCCGATGCTAACAGAGATTTTTACCAAGAAGAACACGGTTGCACGGATCTCGCCCTATTCATTGATGACCTCGCATACATTGACTTGCGGCTGTCAACTCAAGGGTTCGGAATTTTTAAAGTTGGTTGAAGAATTCGCCAATTTCACGTCAACTTTCGGTGCATCTGACTGGAAGCGTCCGGTTCGTTTAGTGCAACCTTTTCATTGGACATGCGGTGCACAAGGTTTTCAGCGACATATTATTGAGTCACAAAAATCTGGCCATGTTGATGGAATAACCAAAGCGATATGGGCCGCGGCACAAGAACACTCCGGACAACATTCCGGAAGTTTGGAATTTGAAAAAGGACGCCGTGGCGAATCTGGAACGATTGATACGATTTTAGTCAACGGTAAGGTATTTACGTCTGGTCTGGATATGCCCTGGTGTGAAGCGCTGGCCATTCACGCGGGAGTCGTGGTTGCTTCAGGCAGTAATGAATCCATTCGAGCGCTGGCCACCCCTCATACAGAAGTTCTGGATGTTGGTGGTCGGACCGTTATTCCTGGGTTCAATGATGCGCACATGCACCATACCCCTGATCCATCGGGTATCCGGCTGCCTGTTGATCCGATGGCCAACCCCTCGTTCGACGATATACGTCCATGGATTGCTGACGCAGTCGCCGCGTCCCCGGCGGGCACCTGGATTTATTCCATCATGGGGGAACAGTTGATCAACGATAAATTGCTCAACAGGCTGACGCTGGATGAAATCAGCCCTGAGCATCCTGTCATATTCCTCGGCATGACTAACCACACCAACGTGGTCAATACAGCGGCAATGCGACGTTTGGGAATAGCCGAGGAAGAAGCAGATCCGGTGGGTGGCACGTTTGAACGTCTGCCCGGCAGCCACAAGATTTCGGGGCGCATCAACGAGTATGCGCAATGGTCGCCGCAGCGCTGTTTCGCCTCGATGGCGACGATTGAAGAGGGTGTCAGCAGTTTACGAAACCTGTCGGACGATTGTGTTCGCTGGGGTATTACTACCTTGCAGAACATGTCATGGACACCCGCTGAGCGTTACGTGGAAATGGTCAAGTCAGCGAATTTGCCGATAAAGGTCCGGGTGATTCGGTTTCCCCCATCAGGTCCTGAAGGGCGGATTCTCAGTGAAGGTCGCAGCTTGAATCGGGTTATTTCCGACCGAATTGAGGTGCATGGCACCAAATGGATCCTTGATGGCACTCCGGTTGAGGGGGCAGCGGCAATCGGTCGCCCTTACTCTAAAGATTCGCCAGACAGTGGCCGCGAAAACTTCATTGCCTCTGATGTCTCTGAAATGTTGCGTGAAAGCCTGGTCGCCGACGAGCAACTGTTATTGCACGCGATTGGTACGACAGCGCTGGAAACCGTGCTGAATGCTGTGGAAGCGTTGAAACCGGCCGTGGATTGGAAGGCTAAGTCCTTACGGGTGGAACACGCTGATGGACTGACGAAATCCCAAGTCGAACGGATAAAAAACGCTGGCGTCATGGTCGTGCAAAATCCGACGCACTTTTGGTTTTACCTCGATAACGAAGTCTACAACGTGTTTGAGGGACCTTTTCAAAGCCTGGAGGACGCAGGAGTTGACGTAGCCATCGGCTCCGATGGTCCGCTTAATCCATTTCTGAGCCTGATGGCGGCGATTACACATCCCGCACGTCCTCATGAAGCGATGTCAATGGAAAGCGCTGTTCGAGCCTATACCCATGGCAGCGCGATCAGCGAAGGCAAGGGCGCGTCCAAAGGGCGCCTGACCTCTGGTTACGCCGCGGATCTGGCGGTGCTGTCCCAAGACATTTTTTCGATCGCCGTCGAGCAAATTCCAGGCACCCGGAGCGTCCTGACGTTAGTCGACGGCAACGTGGTGTATCGAGATTTTTGAATTGGTTGTTGTAAGTAGGTTGAGGGAGGCGGGTACGTTTACCTCTAATTTTAGGTTGTTAAAAAGGGTTTATAACGCATGACGCTTAAAGAAGAGATACAACGCGCAGAAGACAAGCTGGTCGCAGCCATTGCGGAAAGAGACACCGTAAAAATTGCAAATTTATATACCGCTGACGCTCGGCTCATGCCGCATGGTGTTCCGACATTGTCCGGAAGAGGCGAAGTGGCCGCTTTTTTTGAACAGGCTTTTACACTGGGTATTGTTAGCGGCAAGTTTACCACGCTTGAAGTTGATGGCTCGGAAAATGAAGCGGTCGAGATTGGCGCCTATGAACTTTTTGCACAACCGCCTTCCGGACCTCCGGTCATTGCTGAGAAAGGGCGCTACTGCGTAGTGTGGAAACGTGTCGACAGTCAGTGGTTGCTTTTTCGCGATATGTTTAATAGTGATGCTGCTACAGTTTGATTTGACTCTAAAAGCAGTACATTTAACCAAGAATAACAATTTATAATTTTTTTGAAATTTACTCTGCCCTAAAAATAATTCTTAGCGGAGCTGATGCACATGAACACTACGTCCAATGGCGCACTTAAGAAGTGTTGCGCAGTCTCTTTTGCAGCCGGTTTTTTGTCGATGGGCGCTGTTCAGGCGAGCGATCTTCCAGCTGTCAATCTGGGCAACACAACGTTTTATGATGGCACTCCGTTGCCAGGAGGGGCGGGCTGGACTTCTTCACTTTATTATTCCAATTATCAAGGCCGAAAGGTCACTGATAAGCATGGCGACGAGATAGGACTGCCGAAATCCACGACCAATGTGGACTCCAGCATCCTTCAGATGATTTATCAGGACGGTGGCGGGGTCGGTAAAAACTGGGGGCTTAGTTTTTTGCTGCCTGTTGTCACCAAAGCACACGTCAATGACGGCTTGAACAATGCGGTCCTTGATGCCCAGGAGGGCGTTGGTGATTTGAGTGTCGGAGCCTTCCTGCAGTTTGATCCGATCATGGGCAAGGAAGGTCCTCTGTTTGCTCAACGGTTCGAAGTGGATGTCATTGCTCCGACTGGCAAGTATGACAAGAACAAGGCGATCAACCCGGGCTCCAACTTTTGGTCGTTCAATCCCTACTGGGCGGGTACGCTCTGGGCAACGCCAAAAACCACTGTTTCTTGGCGCCTGCACTACCTGTGGAATGGCAAGAACGATGATCCTTCGCCGGGCGCCTACGGTGCAGAGGCACGTGACATGCAGGCCGGTCAGGCGGTGCATATGAACTTCAACGCGCTGTATGCCTTTCGACCGGACTTCCAGGTCGGGATCAACGGCTATTGGCTTAAGCAGTTCACTGATACCCAGATCGATGGCCATGACGTATCAGGCCGCAAGGAACAGGTTTTTGCCATCGGGCCAGGTGCCGTGTACAGCTTCTCGAAAGACAACATCGTTACGGCTAACCTCTACTTCGAGAGTGAGGCAGAGAATCGCCCGGAAGGTAACCGCTTCGTACTTCGCTGGCTGCATAAGCTCTAGGCTTTTCATGAGTGCGAACAAAGGGGCGATCAACGCCCCTTTTTTTGCGAAATATCGACCTGTTCTCGGGAGTGACTATGCCACCCGACTGTGGCGTTTCAGATTCATTTGAACGCTGGAGCAAGGCGCTCCAGACCGTATGTGGACCTGTCGTATCCTCGCCCTTGCGACGTCATGATCTTTTTATCGGAGAGGTTCACCGACAGGACTTCGATGGTTTGAGCGTGGCGCACGTCAGAACTAATGCCGCGCTCATTACGCGGCAATCGCCGTCTATCGATAGGGACGATGATCGGTTTTTTTACCTGTTATTCCAGCGCAGTGGCAAAGAGCGCATCTGTCAACACCATCACTCTCTTGAGTTGATTCCCCAAGACCTGGCGCTTCTCGATTCTGCTCGCGCATTTGAAATTGCACCACGTGGACTGATCGAAAACGTATCCATACACCTTCCGCGAGAGAGGGTCGAACGCCAACTTAAAGCGCGAACGATGTTTACCAAGTTAGCCAACGACTCGGCTTCGACGCAGTTGATCCGGGCATTGGTTCATTCGCTGATCAACACGCCCGGCCACCCCGGTGGAGCCCCTCGATCGGGCGACAGCGAAGCGTTGCAGTGCGCTTTGCTTGCACTGCTGCCCATGGCGCTGACTGAACAGCCTCAGGCTTTTGATTTGGAGGGGCACGTCGCATCGAACGATTTGTATGGGCTTGCGTTGGCACTGATTGACGAGCAGTTGCAGGACAGTTTACTGAGTCCTGCGACACTGGCACGCCGTCTGCATTTTTCGTTGAGAACGCTCTATCGTTTGTTTGAGGAGCGAGGTGAGACAGTGAGTCGCTACATCCAGCACAGGCGCCTGATAAAAATTGCAGATGAACTCTCTGCGCCAGGTAAAAACCATGAGTCGATCACGCAGATTGCATTTAAATGGGGTTTTTCAGATGCTGCCCATTTCAGCCGTGCGTTCAAGCGAGAATTCGAGCAAACACCGCGGGACTATCGGGCTCACCAGGCGAATTCGGATTGTGCGAACGCCTTCAAGGCGTCCGCAGCCAGTTTGCATCAATAGGTGATACAGACCGATTTGAGTTCAGTGAAGCCTTCGATCGCGCTACGGCCAAACTCGCGGCCCATACCCGATTGTTTGTAGCCGCCGAAAGGCAGGTTTGGATCAACCGGGACATGGTTGTTCACCCAGACCGTGCCGGCTTCGATTTGTGGAATCAAGTGCATGGCTTTGCCGAGGTCGTTGGTCCAAATACTGGCGGTCAGGCCATACTTGTTGTCATTGACCATACTCACTGCGTCATCAAGATTTTCATACGAAAGCACCGAGAGCACGGGCCCGAAAATTTCTTCTTGAACGGCCGTCATGCGTTGATCGAGATTCGCCAACACTGTAGGTTCGACGAAGTAACCTGGCAGGTCGGGTACCTTGCCGCCAGTGCAAAACTGTGCGCCTTCAGCCTTGGCTGCACTCAATAATTTCAAGACGCTGTCTTGATGCTTGCGCGACACGAGCGGGTTGATCTGGGCATCGGGGTTCATGCCAGCGCCGATCGTCATCTGCGATACCTGGCTGGTCAGTGCCTCAACAAAGTCCTTGTAACGACTGGCATGCACATAAAATCGCGACGCTGCAGCGCAGACTTGCCCTTGATTGACCAAACCGCCGCCAATTGCGCCGGCAACGGCTTTGTCGATGTCTGCATCTTCAAGAATCAGCATCGGATTCTTGCCGCCGAGTTCGAGCGTAAAGCGGGTCATGTTTTTCAGGGCTGCGATCCCGACCTGCTTGCCTACGGCAGTTGAACCGGTAAACGACACCTTGTTTACCAGTGGGTGCGCCACTAGCGCAGCTCCCGCTTCGGCACCGAGGCCGAGTAAAACGTTGAACACGCCCGGTGGAATGCCGGCTTCAATCGCCAATTGCGCGACTCGTAACACGGTGAGCGGTGTCTCGTCGGCAGGTTTGATTACGATGGTGCACCCACACGCAAGAGCGGGCATGACTTTCCACAAGGCAATCATCAGTGGAAAGTTCCATGGAACGATGCCGGCGACGACGCCAGCAGGTTCGCGGCGGGTATAGGCATTGAACTTGGCGTTCGCTGGCATCGGGATCGACACATCCAGTGTCTGCCCTTCGATCTTGGTAGCCCAGCCCGCCATGTATCGCATGTAGTTGACAGTGGCGCCCACTTCGATGGCGCGCGCGATATGGATCGACTTGCCCTGGTTCAGTGTTTCCAGCTGCGCGAGTTCTTCGCCATGCGCCTCAACGAGGTCGGCAAAGCGCAACAGGATCCGCTCCCGCTCGGACGGCGTCAGGCCGCTCCAGATGCCTGATTTAAAGGCTGCATGGGCGGATCGGACCACGGCGTCGACTTGAATGCTGTCAACCAGTTGCACGCTGCACAGTACTTGCGCCGTAGCTGGATTTCGTAGTTCGTGCGTGCTGCTGGACAGTCGTGTGGCCGTGTTCCCATCAATGAATGTTCCATGACGCTGGGCAAGGAAGGCGTCGACACTGGCGTGTCTTTCAATGGTGGGCGTGTTCATGGATGTACTCCTCAAAATAAGCCATCAGGCTGCAGAAGAGAGGAGGGTACGCGGACGGGCGCTGCTCATCTTGACTGTGCGTGCCCTCCGCACATGACTCTGGCTGCCAATCCACGTGTTGCCCGAAGCAGCACGCAAGGGTATTTTTCAGGTTGCGCGAAGTTCCGGATTTTTCAGGCGGACGCAAAGCCACAGCACATATGACCCAATCACAAAATCCACGCTGGCGCAAAATATCGGGTACCAGTCTGGCGCGCCGGGGTTGGTGAAAAACAGTTCGTGGGTCAAGTCATACACGCCGTGAAGGAGCCAGAGTCCGCCGACGATGCACGCTGACTTTCGCACGTTGACAAGGGCGAACAAGATCCCGCCGATAAGAAAGGGAATCCCGACCATCAGCTCTTTGAATCCCGTCGCCTGCTCACCTGCATACAGCGCAAACAGGCAGTAGATGCCCGGCAATGCAACGAGGCTAGCCGAATACATCCAGCGCTCAACCTGGAACCTTTTAGCCAGCACTATCGCGAGCACCCCTACCAGCAAACCCACCATGCCCTCAATCACTGTTCCAGACTCCTGAGCCAACTGTACTGTTGAGCGAAAAAAATGAAGTGTCTGCGGTTACTGATTTTCAGTCAGCATCAACCGTCACGAAAGCGTTGCGAAAGTTCTAGTTGAGCATGAGCCAGTTGCTGCAGCTCAAGGCCGATTTCGTTACTGCGCCGGGCTTGCTCGCTACTGTGTTCGGCCAGGTTGGCTATTCGGGTAATTTGGCAATTCACCTCTTCAACCACCTGGCCCTGCTCTTCGATGGCCGCCGCCATTTGTAAGCTCATACCGGTAATATCGCCTACCTCCTCACAAATTCTTCGCAACGCCAGTTGTACTTGAACCACGTCTTCACTGGACGCATGCGCAGCCGCTTCCCCGCGCCCGGCTGTCGCCAGTGCCGATGCGCTGCCTTCACGCAATTGCACGATAGAGCGCTGAATATCTTCGGTAGACTGACGTGTACGCAAAGCCAACGCACGCACTTCATCGGCAACTACCGCAAAGCCGCGCCCAGACTCCCCAGCCCTGGCGGCTTCGATGGCTGCGTTGAGCGCCAACAGATTAGTTTGTTCGGCAATGCTGTGAATCGCATCAGTGACACCGCTGATGGATTCGATGGACTCGGCCAGCTTGCTGACGGCACGGCTGATGTCTTCTACGCAGACGTACAAGGTTTGAGTAGAGGCCAAACTTTGTACGGCAATTTTTTCGCCGTCTCGTGCCAATCCATCGACGGCGAGTGTGGCTTGTGCTGCTTGCTGCAGGTTGCGTGAGAGCTCCTGGATGGTTGCACTCATCTCATGGATGGCCGTCGCCGACTGCTCAGTTTCCTGCAACTGCTCATTGAGCTGGCCTACTTGAACTTGAACCATTGAGGACGATTCCGCGACCCGGGTCAGCAACGTCTCACCACTGATCCGCGTTCTTCCCATGACGGTACGCATGCGCAGCGTTTGGCTGTGCAACGCCATGTCGAGCCGGGCAATGGAGCCGGGGGTGTCAGTGTACAAAGCAGTCAGCAACGGCTCACTGTAAACATGTGGGTGTTTCGACAAGCTGTCCCTGAGTTCCTTCTTCAACGTCGTTCTGGACTGCCAACACGCAGCTATCAGAATCGCGACCAGTGCAGCGCCGAGGCCCTGGCTGAGGTACTCGAAACCGATTGCGAAGGCCAGACCAGTGAAAAGCAGAGCAAAGAGTCCATTTGTCACGACCGCATGCTTTATGCGACTACCCAATTTGAAAGGTTGTAGGCCGCTGTTCAAACGGTTGTAAATGTTTTCGATGCGTTCGATTCGATCGGCCTTGATTGGATGATAAACCGCTCCGAACGCCGACAGTGTTTGCTGGCTGTCGTACAGCGGGACGACGTACAGATCCCTCCAGAAAATTTTGCCTTGTTTGTCACAGCCCATCAGAGCGGCGCACCAGGGTTTACCGGATAACAGGGTGGCAAGCATTGATGTGCTTATGCGCTTTGGCATGCGTTCATGCACGATCAGCTCATGCCGATTGTCAGTCAGTTCTTCGCGGGCGTAACCGCACATGGCGACATACGCATCGTTGCAGCCTATCAAGCGGCCTTGGGTATCCAGGCGCGAGAAGGGCAGTTCTCTTTCTGCATTCTCGTGCGCTGTAGAGGCACTCACGATTGCCCGGCTCATTGAGCGCTACCTCGCGCGCATGCACTGAAAGTTGGTGTGGGTTGTAGATCGCTCATGTGCAGCTATCCTTTTTTGCGAGAGTTGCCCCCAACAGGGCCGGACAGTTCAGTGAAATCAATGGTTGAGTTCGGTTCAGGTGATACCCATGCACACGTATTTCAATTCGATGTAGTCGTCGATTCCGTATTTGGAACCTTCGCGTCCCAGCCCGGACTGCTTGATTCCGCCAAAAGGGGCAATCTCCGTAGAGATCAATCCCTCATTGACCCCGACCATCCCGCATTCCAGTGCTTCGCTGACTCTCCAGGCTCTGCTCAGGTCTCGGGTATAGATATAAGCGGCAAGACCGAGCTCGGTATCGTTCGCCAGAGCAACAGCTTGTTTTTCAGTGTCGAAGCGAAAAATCGGAGCCAACGGCCCGAATGTTTCGTCGTGGGCAACCAGCATGTCAGCTGTTACATCACCTAATATTGTTGGCTCGAAGAACGTGCCGCCTCGGGCATGGAGAGTGCCACCTGCCAATAACGTCGCACCTTTTCCTAACGCATCGCGGATGTGCTCCTGAATCTTGGCGACGGCTTTTTCATTGATCAGTGGCCCCTGTTGGGCGCCTTCTTCGTCCGCGGGGGCGATTTTGAGCGCATCGACCTTTAATGACAGGCGTTTGACAAATTCGTCGTAGACGCTGTTGTGAACCAGTAATCGATTTGTACAGACGCACGTCTGCCCGCTGTTGCGAAACTTCGATGCCATTGCGCCTTCGACTGCCGCCTCCAGATCCGCGTCTTCGAAAACGATGAACGGCGCGTTACCACCCAATTCCAGACTAACCTTTTTGATGGTTTCAGCGCATTGCGCCATCAGTACTTTGCCAATTGCCGTGGACCCGGTGAACGTAAGTTTTTGAACCAAAGGACTCCCGGTCAACTCTGCCCCTATTTCTCGCGACCGGGTGCCGGTTACCACATTGAAAACACCGGCGGGAATCCCGGCGCGTTCACCCAACTCGGCCAAGGCCAGTGCTGAAAGTGGAGTTTCCGACGCAGGTTTGAGCACTAGCGTGCAGCCAGCGGCGAGGGCTGGGCCGACCTTGCGGGTGATCATTGCGTTGGGGAAGTTCCAGGGCGTAATTGCGGCCACGACACCAATGGCTTGCTTAATCAACAACAGGCGGCGGCCTTGTTTATCATGAGGAATCACGTCGCCGTAGATCCGTTTGGCCTCTTCAGCGAACCACTCGATGAAACTTGCGCCGTAGGCTATTTCACCTCTGCTTTCTGTCAGGGGTTTGCCTTGTTCCCAACTGAGTAAACGCGCCAGGTCCTCCTGGTTGGCCATGATCAGATCGAACCATTTTCGCAACACTGAACTGCGCTCCTTGGCGGTCTTGCCACGCCAAGCGGGGAGGGCTGCGTTTGCTGCGCATATGGCGCGGGCGGTTTCCGCCTGGCTCAGAGAACTGACTTCGGTAATGGTTCTGCCATTGGCTGGATTTCGCACTGCAAAGCGCGCGCTATCATCGGCCGCAACCCATTCGCCGTTTACGTAGGCGTGCGAGCGCAGTAGTTTTAGATCATTGAGTTTCATAGGGCCTCTTGAATGCTCAGTAGACGTCGCCAGGGGCGGTCACTTCAGTGGTCGTTTTGAATTTTCCTGCCAGGGCCTGTAGGCTTCGCATCAATACAGTGGTGTCGACGCCGACGGCGACAAACAGGCAGCCCAGGTCCAAATATCGCCTAGCGAGGTTTTCATCTGCGCTGAGGATGCCGACGGCTTTGCCAACACGTTTGATCCGAGTGATTGCGTCTTCGATAGCCGACTGGACATCCGGATGGCCAGGATTGCCGCGATGCCCCATCGAAGCACTCAGGTCCATTGGGCCGATGAACACTCCATCGACGCCATCAACGGCTGCAATCGCATCGAGATTGGCGAGCCCTTCAACGTTTTCAATCTGCACGAGCAGGCACATTTGCTCATCGGCGCTGTACAGATAGTCGGGGATACTGTTCCAGCGCGACGCTCGTGCCAGGGCACTTCCAACCCCTCGTACACCAAATGGCGGATAGCGCATGGCGCGCACCAGTTGTTCGGCCTGGCCAGCACTGTCGACCATTGGCACCAGCAGCGTCTGGGCGCCGATGTCCAACAGTTGCTTGATCAGGGCGGTGTCGCCAAAAGGTGGTCGAACCACCGCTTGGCTGGCGTAGGGCGCGATCGCCTGCAATTGACTCAGCAGGCCGCGCAGATCGTTGGGCGCGTGCTCTCCATCGAGCAGCAACCAGTCGAAACCGGCATTCGCGGCCAGTTCGCCGCTGTAGGCATCAGCCAGACCCAGCCACAGCCCTATTTGAGGTTCGCCGCGGATCAGCCGTTGTTTGAAGATGTTGATGGGCAATTGCATGGTATGACCTCAGACGAAACGGCAGGAAATCGAACCCAATTGGTCGTAGTCGACGTGGAAGGTATCGCCGGGATTGGCGGCAACGGGGCGGGTGAATGAGCCGCCGAGAATGATCTGGCCAGCTTCAAGGGTGACGTCGTGAGCCGCAAGTTTGTTCGCCAGCCACGCCACACCTTTCGCCGGGTGATTGAGCACTGCGGCGGAGACACCGGACTCCTCGATGACCCCGTTGCGGTACAGCACGGCCGGAATCTTGCGCAGGTCAAAATCGTGCGGACGGACAGGACGACCACCCATAACAACGCCGGCATTCGCTGCGTTGTCCGAAATAGTGTCGAACACCTTGCGCGTCACGTTGCTGGCAGGGTCGACCTGATGGATGCGCGCGTCGATGATTTCCAGTGCCGGGATTACCCACTCGGTGGCATCCAGCACGTCGAACACGGTGACGTTGGGGCCTTTGAGTGGCTTGCCGAGGATGAACGCCAACTCCACCTCGACGCGCGGCACGATGAAGCGCTCGAAGGGGATGTCGCTGCCTTCGTCGAACAGCATGTCATCGAGCAGGGCACCGTAGTCGGGCTCGGTGATGTTCGACGACACCTGCATGGCGCGGGAGGTAAGGCCGATCTTGTGGCCTACCAGCTTGCGGCCGGCGGCGATCTTTTTCGCCACCCAGGCGCGCTGGATGGCGTACGCGTCTTCGATGGTAATGGCCGGTTGATCCAGCGAGAACTGGCGCACTTGCTCGCGGCTGCGTTCGGCCCGGTCGAGGCGTTCGGCGGCGTGCTGGATAAAAGCGTTGTCTAGCATGGGGGAGGTCTCTTGATTCAAGGGTTGACGAT
>Ga0207655_1000466_pt1 | contig 52905 bp, 36 predicted proteins | sample KBSM44metaG_FD_184398 | JGI IMG/M metagenome (GOLD analysis project Ga0207655, IMG submission 184398) | Miscanthus rhizosphere microbial communities from Kellogg Biological Station, Michigan, USA - KBS M4-4 metaG (SPAdes) (version 2) | ecosystem: Host-associated > Plants > Roots > Rhizosphere >...
AATTTAAGAGATTGCTTAAAGGACGGCAAGGTGGATCAAAAAGCCTTTGATTACCTTCGTAAAACTTATCCTTTGCGCCGTGAATGGGCTGCTCATGGAGGGCCAAAAGCATGAGCATAGATTTTAAGCCAACATGTGATATTCAGGCGCTTAAAGCACGAGCAAAACTCTATAGACAAATTCGCCAATTTTTTATTGAGCGTGATGTTTTAGAGGTTGAAACTCCGATCTTGTCTCAAGCGGGTGTAACTGATGTCCATCTGGCTTCTGTACAGGCTCAGCGTCATGTACATGGCAAAAAACAAACGCATTATTTACAAACTTCACCAGAGTTTGCCATGAAGCGTTTATTGGCGAGTGGTAGTGGTGCGATTTATCAAATTTGTAAAGTTTTTCGAGATGATGAACATGGGCGTAAGCACAATAGTGAATTTACCATGTTGGAATGGTATCGTCCGCAATTCAGCTTGAAAGATTTGATGCTAGAAGTCACTGATTTATTAAATGTGGTTTTGGCTGAACATTTTGGTGAAGTTCGACCAACCGTACTCAGTTATAAACATGCATTTATCGATCGTTTGGACTTGAATCCACTACAAGCAACATTGCAACAATTAAAAGATGCAGCACAGCGTGTGGGGCTCAATCTTGATTTGGGTGATGATCGTTTAGCCTATATTGATTTGTTATTTTCTCATATGGTTGAGCCAAGTTTAGGTTTTGATACGCCGGTATTTTTAACTGATTTCCCACCAGAATTGGCCTCGTTGGCAAAGACCAAACTGGATGAGGACGGTGAGTTAGTTGCTGCACGTTTTGAGCTCTATATTGAAGGGTTAGAACTTGCCAATGCCTATGATGAGTTAATTGATGCTGAGGTTTTGCGTAGTCGTTTTCAAGCAGATAATGCAGAGCGTGAAAAGCTGGGCTTATATGTGATGCCAATCGATGAGTATTTGCTCGCTGCTTTACCGAATATGTCGGAATGTGCGGGTATTGCTTTGGGAGTTGATCGTTTGTTAATGGTGGTGATGAACCAAATCAAGTTGGAAAGGGTGATTACATTTCCTGCGGAAGTGTCTTGATATAAAGTTGTTTTGGACTATAGGCTGCTGGTATTTATGAATGCTATGGTTAACGAATGCTTGGATATTATTTAATAGAAAAAACTATGTATAAAACGCCTCTCATTGCTGAGAGGCATTTTTTTAAACCGTATGATGATGATGACCTAACTCATGCTTTAAATGAGCAATCGCTTCAATACGTTTTTGAATTAACATTTCACCAATATCAGGACCTTGAATATCCGAGGGCAAATCCGATGCTTTAATCGTCCGTACGGTTTTCATTGCATCTAATAGGTAATGTGCTTGGGGGTATTCGCGATTTTCTAAGCCTAAACGGCCTTTAGCATCACATTCACAAGCTTGTGCAAAAGCTTCAACGCGTTCAGGGCGACGCAACACATCTAAACGCTGTAACAAACGCCATAAAGTGCCTGCTTTTAAGCTAAAAGCCTGATGGCATTTTAAGTGTTCTTTACATACTGCTAGAGCAAGCTGTTTCGTTTGAGTAGGCACTCGTAAACGATCACATACATCTGTGACAGGCTGAATCCCGCGTTCTTCATGCATGATATGACGAGGTAATTCATCTTTTGGGGTTAAAGCTTTACCTAAATCATGTACTAGTACAGCAAAACGCACATCTAAAGAGTAATTGGCTTTACATGCTTGCTGTAAAGACATCAATGTATGAATACCACAATCAATCTCAGGATGATATTCAGGTCGTTGTGGAACGCCAAACAGGGCATCTATTTCAGGAAAGAGCACTTTTAATGCACCACATTCACGTAAGACTTCAAAGTAAACATCTGCATGCTGTTCCATTAAAGCACGAGAGGTTTCTTTCCATACGCGTTCAGGTGTCAGTGCTTCTAATTCGCCAGATTCAACCAGTTTGCGCATCAATGTAAGGGTTTCATCGGCAATACGAAAACCATATTGTGCATAACGAGCAGCAAAACGAGCCACACGTAGTACACGTAAAGGATCTTCTGCAAAAGCGTCTGAAACGTGGCGTAAGATTTTATGTGCTAAATCATCTTGACCATGATAAGGATCATACACTTGACCTGCCTCATCCATCGCCATAGCATTTATGGTTAAGTCACGACGAATTAAATCCTCTTCCAATGTGACATCTGGATCGGTATAAAACTCAAATCCATGATAACCATGTCCCGATTTACGTTCAGTACGGGCGAGGGCGTATTCTTCTTTTGTTTTAGGATGTAAAAACACAGGGAAATCTTTCCCAACGGGTTGATAACCTTGGGCTAGAAGTTGTTCTGGCGTAGCGCCAACAACAACATAATCCTTTTCGTGATAGGGGTGACCGAGTAAATGATCTCTAACGGCACCGCCTACTAAATAAACTTGCATGAAAAAACCTCTATTCTTACTGCCATCATGCAACAGAATAGAGGTTTTCTCAAGTACAGAACTTGAGTGATTGACTAAAGTTCTGAGCTATTGATGTTAAATTGACAATAAGGCTTAGCCTTCAGCTTGTTGAATCTCAGCAACGGTTAAAGCTGTCATATTAACCAAACGACGTGTTGTCGCCGTAGGTGTTAAAATATGAACAGGTTTAGCAGCACCAAGCAAGATAGGACCAATGGTCACATTGTTGCCTGAAGTTGATTTTAATAAGTTGAATGAAATATTTGCCGCATCAAGATTTGGCATAATCAACAAGTTCGCTGAACCTTTGAAGCGTGAATTTGGAAATGCAAAATGACGAATATTTTCATCAAGTGCAGCATCTGCGTGCATTTCGCCATCTACTTCTAATTCAGGTGCGATTTCAGTCAAGATTTCAAATACTTTACGCATTTTTTGTGCACTTGGATCATTTTGATCTGAACCAAAGCTAGAGTGCGAAAGTAATGCAACTTTTGGCGTCATCCCGAAACGACGAACTTCTTCAGCAGCTAAAATAGTCATTTCAGCAAGCTGTTCAGCAGTAGGATTGGTATTTACATAAGTGTCTGCCATAAAGATATTACGATCTTCAAGCATTAATGCATTAAGCGTAAAGAAGTTGTTACGACCTTCTTTTAAACCAATCACATTTCTAACAAAGTCTAAATGAATATCATAACTTGCATAAGTACCACATAGCATACCATCGGCAAGACCGTGACGAACCAACATAGCTGCGATCAGGGTAGAACGACGACGTGTTTCACGTTGTGCATACTCAGGCGTTACACCTTTACGTTGCATCAAGTTGTAATAGTCATCTGCAAACTTATCGTAATCAGGATTCTTTTCTTGATCCACGATGGTAATATTTACGCCGTGCTCAAGACGCAAACCTAATTTTTTGATATTTGCTTCAATGACTGCAGTACGACCGACCAAAATAGGTTGTGCTAAACCTTCATCTACTGCGATTTGGATCGCACGTAATACACGAAGATCTTCACCTTCAGCATATGCAATACGTTTAGGCGCTGTTTTCGCTTGTGCAAAAATTGGTTTCATCATCAATGCTGAATTATAAACAAATTCAGATAGACGTTGACGATAAGCAGAGAAATCCGCAATTGGGCGACTTGCAACACCTGAATCCATTGCAGCTTGTGCAACAGCAGGGGCAATTTCAAGAATTAAGCGTTGATCAAGAGGACGCGGAATTAAGTAATCACGACCAAATGATGCAGATTTTTCCCCATATGATGCAGCATCAGCTTCAACATGTGCCATACGAGCAATCGCATGTACACAGGCAATTTTCATTTCTTCATTAATCGTCGTAGCACCAACATCTAAGGCGCCACGGAAGATATAAGGGAAGCAAAGTGCATTGTTTACTTGGTTCGGATAATCTGAACGACCAGTTGCCATAATCACGTCTGGGCGTACTTCATGTGCATGTTCAGGTAAAATCTCTGGATCTGGGTTTGCCAGCGCAAAGATGATTGGATCAACTGCCATCACTTTAACCATTTCTTTGGTTAAAATACCTGCCGCAGAAAGACCAAGGAACATATCTGCACCCGCAATGACATCTGCAAGTTGAGTTCCTTCAATATCTTGTACATAACGTTTTTTAGACTCATCCAAGCCTTCACGTTTAGTGGTCAATAAACCACGTGAGTCAGCAACCACGATATTTTCTTTTTTAGCGCCAATTGCACACAGCAAGTCTAAACAAGAAAGCGCTGCAGCACCTGCACCCGAAGCAACAATCTTGATTTCATCAATTTTTTTGCCATTTAATTGTAAAGCATTGAGAAGAGCTGAGCCTACAATAATTGAGGTACCGTGTTGGTCATCATGAAACACAGGGATCTTCATGCGTTCACGAAGTTTTTGCTCAATATAAAAACATTCTGGTGCTTTAATATCTTCGAGGTTAATACCACCAAAAGTAGGTTCTAAAGCTGCAACGATATCAACAATTTTATCTGGATCATTTTCAGCAATTTCAATATCAAAAACGTCTACACCAGCAAACTTTTTAAATAATACGCCTTTACCTTCCATTACAGGCTTAGATGCTAATGGACCAATATTACCTAGACCTAAAACGGCTGTACCATTACTGACCACTGCAACCAAGTTACCACGAGCAGTATAAAGGGCTGCTTTAGAAGGGTCTTTTTCAATTTCTAAACAAGGCGCTGCTACACCTGGCGAGTAAGCAAGCGCAAGGTCATGTTGATTGACGAGTTGCTTACTTGGTGTAACGCTAATTTTTCCTGGTGTTGGAAATTCGTGATAGTAAAGGGCTTGCTGTTTTAAAGATTGATCATCCATCTGAATCTCGATTATTACATGTTCCAGCGAGGCTGGTGGTTTGACTTAATTTAATCGAATATAACATTTGTTGAGCGATACCGACAGTCAAAAAATAGTTATTTCAAACAAAGTAATAGATATAAAGTCTAAAAAAATTAACAAATCTTTATAAGTTTATGCTGTTCCAAATATTTTGTGCTGTCTGCCGATGACAATGCTTTAGAAAAATAAAAGCCTTGTAAAATGTAACAACCATGTTTTTCTAAAAATAACGCTTGTTCTTTTGTTTCAACACCTTCAGCCACCAAGGTAATACCAATTGCATTGCCCATTGCAATAATCGCATTGACGATGGCTTCATCTTTTTCTTGTCCGATTTTTGAAATAAAAGCTCGATCTATTTTTAAAATATCAAAAGGGTAACTGGTTAGATATGCTAAAGATGAATAACCAGTCCCAAAATCATCCAAAGAAATAGAAATATGGCGATCTTTTAATTGTTGTAAGAGAAAATTGACTTCTTCAGATTTATCAAATAGAGATGATTCAGTGAGTTCCAATTCAAGCATATCCCCCGAAATGTTATATTTTTTGAGGGCGTAATCAATATCTTTAACCAACTGACCACGGTAGATTTGTTGAGCAACAATATTAATCGATACTCTAAAATGATCAAAACCGAGCGATTGCCATTGCTGTATTTGTTGACAAGTTTCATGTAATACAATTAAGCCAATATCTGAAATGAGGCTAGTTTCTTCAGCAAGTGGAATGAAAATATCTGGCAAGATATAACCCAAACTTGGATGTTGCCAGCGCACTAATGCTTCGAAACCATAAATACGGTGGGTTTTAACACAAATTTTAGGTTGATAATGTACGGTTAGTTCTTTGTGTTTAATCGCTTTTCTCAACTCATTTTCTAAATTAATACCTTGGTTGAGTAGAGGTGTTTTTTTATTAGAATAAAAATATACAGTATTTCCACCTAAACGCTTTGCTTCATGTAATGCTGATTCTGCGTGGCCAATGAGACTATCGAGTTGTAAACCATGCTCTGGATATAATGCAACGCCAATTGAGATCGTAATGGTTTGTTCTTGTTCTTTAACATCAAAAGGTTGTTTAAATGCATCTAAAATATGTTGGGTATGTTGATGAATATTAATGTTATTACTACTTAAATTATAGATCACAGCAAAATCATCATTATTTAAATAGGCAATGAGAGAGGCATTTGGGCAACATAATCTTAACCTGTGAGCGACTTGTTTTAATAACTCATCACCTTCTTTATGACTCATAAATTCATTAAATAATTTAAAACGGTCGATGTTGATGCGTAAAACCGCAAAGTTTTTAAATGAATCAGAATAGTGAATTAAATAATTATGCAGTTGTTGTTTAAAATAAAAGCGATTTGGCAAATCGGTGAGAATGTCATAATGTTCTAAATACGAGAGTCGTTGTTCTTGTTTTTTTCGATCAGTTAAGTCAGTAATAATGCCCACATAATTGGAAAATTTATTTTTTTCATCATAAATTGCGTTGATATGTACCCAAAGTGCGAGTTTTTTCCCAGAGGTAAAATCAATTTGCAATTCAGATTCAAATTCTCCCTTTTGAATTAAACTTTGGGTAATCACATTATACATTTGCTGAGTACGTGGGTTATTATTGATCGTAATATCAAATAGATGATTTCCAACGATATTGTGTTGTTTGTAATCTAAGAGTTTTTCAAAATAAGGGTTTACTTCTAAGTAGCATAAATTATTATCTAAAATGAAAACACCTTCAGCCACTTGGGCTAAAACATTTGCTGCGAGTTTTAACTTTTCTTGGTCAGTCTTTTCTTTTTGAATGTCACGTTGGATACCCACCATTCTGAGCGGTTTGTTATTGATATTCTTAGAAACCACTTTGCCAATGTCTTGAATCCAACACCAGTGATTATCTCGTTTAACTCGGTAGATTGCTTCAAAACGCTCAGTTTTACCTTTGAGATGGTGCTTGAGAGTTGTTTTATAATTAGCAATATCATCAGGATGAACATATTCATCTACACTATTGTGTTTTAGATTGAGTTGTTTAAATTCGGCACCGCTTTTTGAGTCAGAGATCTCAAAAGTTCGTTTTTCAATATTCCAGACCCAAGAGTGAATACCGGCAGTTTCATGTGCAAAAGCTAAATTGGCCTGATGATTCTCTAAACGGTCGTTCATCTGTTTAAAATCAAAAGTCCGTTCTTTAACTTTTTGTTCTAATAAATGATTATGTAGTTGCAATTCACTTTTCATGACCTGTGTTTTTAAGATTTCATTTTTAAGTTGTATTTCAAGGTCTGTATATTTTCCAAGCTGTTCTTGCGATTGCTTAAATAAAAACTTATTTTTGAGTTCTAATATTTCTGCATTAATATAAATTTTATGTGAGGCATAAGTACTAAAGAATAGTAAAGAAAACCAAATAATGAAAATGGTACTATAGATTTCGTTGGTATTTTGAGGGAAAAGCAGGGGGATTGTCAGTATTGGGATTACAGAGGGAACAAATAAGGCAATAAAATAACTAAATTTTTGGTTTAGAAAATTCATTGCCAAAACATATGAAAAACTTAATAAAAAACTGGATAAAAGAAATGAAAAAAATGGGTCAACCCGATTTGGCATCATCATAAATTCTAAATTGATGATATAAACGCCAATCCCAAATAAACTTCCTAAAATTAAACACGAAAACTGAAAAAAAAGATCAATATTTTTAAATTTTTGAATTTTATTTTGCTGTAAGAGATAGGTGGAGAAAAAACATGCTGATAATACAAATAAGACAGTGACAATAAACCAACTGCTTAATAGCTCTGAAGACGTATCAAATAAGTAAATATAAAGTAAAGCGTCACAGATGCACGTAAAAAATACCCAAATAAAAAATATCCGGATATCTTTGGTTATCTTTCTGATGTTCGAAGAATTCACATCATATGAAAGAAGCTCTTCCTGAACATCATTCATTAGCGCTTGCACCTCTGCTATTTTTAGAATGTGTAGGTTTAACGGAGCAACTATTTAAAATTTGCTAATTAATAGTTTCTTTGGGATTAAAATACTGTGAAATCATCCAATTTGCAATTATTTTACATGACATACATCACTTTTTAAAGCTTTGATAATTCAAAATTGACAAAGCAACGACAGGGGCAGTTTCAGTTCTTAAAATACGTTCACCAATGCACCAATTTTTAAATCCAGATTGGTTTGCCTGATCAATTTCAGCTTCATTTAAACCGCCTTCAGGGCCGATCAAAAGGGCAATATTTGGACTAATTCCTTTGAGTACATCAGTCTGCTCTTTTTCAGGTGCAAGGACAAATCTAGTCTCGGGCAATTCAGTTTTTATCCACTCATTTAGGCTGATAGGCGCTAAAATCTCTGGAACAATATTCATACCACACTGTTCACAAGCTGCAATCGCTATACCTTGCCAATGATCTAACTTCTTTTGATCTCGATCATATTTTAAGCGCATTTCACAGCGTTCTGACGTCAGTAATTGAATTTGAAATACACCCAATTCAACAGCTTTTTGAATCGCATAATCCATACGATCTCCCTTACTCATTACTTGTCCGAGAAGCGCTGTAAAAGCAGGGGTACGATTGTTTGGATTAAACGAAATGACTTTAACAGCGGCCGATTTTTTGGCGACCTCTGTTAAAGTCACTTCATATTCGCCACCTTGTCCATTGAACAAGGTGGCTATTTCACCGACTTGTGCACGCAATACTTTGACCCAATGATGAAATACTGTTTCAGTGAGTTCAACCGTAGTTTCGACAGCTAAATCAGTTTCAATATAAAAGCGGGGCATGCAGTTTTACTCACAAGTGGATGATGCAATTTTGATTTAAGCTAAACCGAGATCAAGTACCAATTGGCGGTTTGGCTCAGTATGATTCATGCTATAGAAATGCAAACTTGGTGCACCTCCGGCAATAAGGCGTTCACACAGTTTGATTACAACTTCATGGCCAAAGGCTTTGATACTTTCAGAATCATCACCATAGGTCGCCAGTTGCTTACGAATCCAGCGTGGAATTTCTGCACCTGTACCATCTGCAAAGCGGATTAAATTGTTTGCATTGGTAATTGGCATAATGCCAGGCGCAACAGGAATATCGATTCCTTGCTTTTGGATACGCTCTACAAAATAGAAATAGGCATCTGGATTAAAGAAAAATTGAGTGATGGCTGCATTTGCACCTGCTTTGACTTTTTCAGCAAAGTGCTTGATGTCTGCATCAAAGTTGTCAGCTTGTGGGTGCATTTCAGGATATGCTGCAACTTCAATTTTAAAATGATCACCTGAGTATTCACGAATAAAACGGACCAAATCAGTCGCATAAGGAAGCTCACCTAGGCCGACTTGACCAGAAGGTAAGTCACCTCGAAGCGCAACAATACGGTCAATTCCTTGAGCCTTATAGATATCGAGTAATTCAGCAATACGTACTTTATCATCACCAATACATGAAAGGTGAGGGGCAACAGGTGTGCCTTTACCATTAAAGTCAGCAATTGCGGCTAGTGTACGCTCACGAGTAGAACCACCAGCCCCATAAGTAATCGAGAAAAACTCTGGATTTAAAAGCTGTAATTCTTGATGAACAAGCTTAAGTTTTTCCGCCCCTGCATCAGTTTTGGTCGGGAAAAACTCAAACGAAATTGGAACACGTTTGGTCATGGTTAAATCCTTTTTTATTCATACTTTTTTAATTTGTTTTAGCCTCTCCTAAGTCCTTTCTTAAAAAAGAGAGGACTTAGCTTTTAATTCATTAATCAGTAAATGAATATTGCTTCTCCCTTAGGGAGAAAGCTAGGGAGAGGGGATTAAAACTTAGTACTTATAAGCCTCAGATTTAAATGGACCTTCAACTGCAACGCCCAAGTAATCTGCTTGAACTTGAGTCAATTGCGTCAATACACCACCAAAACCAGCAACCATTGCTGCAGCAACTTCTTCATCTAACTTCTTAGGAATCAGTTCAACACGGATCTGTGCTGCTTTTTGATCTTCTGGAAGATCAGCAAATTTTTCTGCGAATAAGTGCATTTGACCTAATACTTGGTTTGCAAAAGAACCATCCATCACTCGCGAAGGGTGACCAGTTGCATTACCAAGGTTAACTAAACGACCTTCTGAAAGAAGAATCAGATAATCATTTTCATTTTCTGTACGATACACTTGGTGTACTTGAGGCTTAACTTCAACCCACTTATAACCACGTAAATAGTTTGTATCGATTTCAGTATCAAAGTGTCCGATATTACATACAACTGAACCAGCTTTTAATGTATCTAACATTGCAGAATCACATACGTGATAGTTACCCGTAGTCGTCACGATCAAGTCAGTATTTTGAAGAAGGTCTAGATTAATATCTTCTTTTTTACCTGTTTGTACACCATTTTTATATGGAGAAACAACTTCATAACCGTCCATACATGCTTGCATTGCACAGATTGGATCAATTTCAGTTACACGGACAATCATACCTTCTTGGCGAAGTGATTGAGCAGAACCTTTACCGACATCACCATAACCAATCACAAGCGCACGGCGACCAGATAACAACATATCTGTACCACGTTTGATTGCGTCATTTAATGAATGACGGCAACCATATTTATTGTCATTTTTAGATTTCGTGATCGAATCATTCACGTTAATTGCAGGAACTTTTAAAGTACCATCACGAAACATTTCGTTTAAGCGTTGAACACCTGTTGTGGTTTCTTCTGTAATACCGTGGATTTTAGCAATAAGTTCAGGGTATTTTTCATGAACAACAGCAGTTAAATCACCACCATCATCAAGAATCATGTTGGCATCCCAAGGCGTGCCATTAACATTAATTTGTTGTTCAAGACACCACATGTATTCTTCTTCAGTTTCACCTTTCCAGGCGAATACTGGAACACCAGATGCTGCAATTGCTGCTGCTGCATGGTCTTGAGTTGAGAAGATGTTACATGAAGTCCAACGTACTTCCGCGCCTAATTCAACCAGTGTTTCAATTAAAACAGCAGTTTGAATGGTCATATGAATACAACCAAGAATTTTTGCACCAGCAAGTGGTTTTGCTGCTGAATAGCGTTTACGTAAGCCCATCAATGCTGGCATTTCTGCTTCAGCTAGTTTGATTTCTTTACGACCGTAGTCAGCTAGGGAAATATCTGCAACTTTATAATCTGTAAATGAAGCATTAACCGCGTTCATCACGATCTCCTTTATATTAAAAAAATATTGATCATTCAGTTCGCGGATGCCGTTGTTGACCAGCACGAAAGTCTGACCGAATCGTCGAGCCTAGCGATTTCACATTTATGTGCCTGTGAAAAAGTCGCAGCATCCCTCGACTGGCGACTATTGTACCTAGATTTTAATAGAGTTCAAATGTAGTTGGTTAATATTCAACTAAAAGATAGAATTGTTTTTAAATAGAGAATCTATGCAAAAATAAGATCCGTATTTATTGATCTATAAACAAAAATAAAATCAAGATGATGCTTTTTAATGGTTGCTAAGTCACTGAGGCATGTATCTGGGATTGCAGTATTTTTAACGATCAAAAGTACTTTGCTTTTTCTGTGACGTGGTTTCGGTTTTGAAAAGTAAATATTGGGACAGTGAGTTTATGGATATTTTAAAAGTAATTGATCAGCATAGTTTTGCATTGAGGCAAGCCATTGAGCAGGCTTCTCTTGAACAGCGGAAAAGTTTAGTGAAAGCTATTTTTGCTTTTTATGAAAAATTACCAAACTTTCAATCTTCTATTGAACAAAATTATCAAATAAAAATTGATAAAAAACAATTGTTTCATGATATTGATCAAGAAAATTTAATTGATTATCAAAAGAGAATTCGACAATCAAATGATTCTGTAGATGAATATGCCGATGATTATGAGGAATTAGAGGCCATTGAAGTGATTTCTTTGGATGCGTTTTTCTTGATGGTATCAAATCAAAACAAAAGCCAGTATTTAGTGGCTTTGTTTAATGCTATGATTGAAGTACTGGATTATTATGAGAATTTTTCAGAAAACTCAATCTATTGGAATGAAGTTTTAGAAAAAGAAATTCTTTTGCAAGAACAAATTATCAAACAGATTGCTACAAATATTATTTTTGATGAATCCATTTATTGTGTGCATTATCAAACAATAGAATTTCCTGATTTAGATTAACTGATTTGGATGAAATAGAATGAAAAAAATCGTATTGATCACATCGATTCTGACAGCGACATCTGCTTTTGCTAATGACTCTACGGGCTATGTGGGAACAGGGGGAATTGAGTACCTTAAAAATAAAAATATTGCAATGCAACGTGAAGACTTATTCATTAGTAAAAAATTAATTAAGGTTGATTATCAATTTAAAAACCTCAGTAATCAAGATATTACTGAAACTGTTTTATTCCCTTTACCACGCGTTGATAATACTTTTGAATCCGATTTTGCCCATACTGAGGAATTATTAAAAAGTTTTAAAATTCAGGTTAATGGAAAAGCGGTTCAACCGACAATGCATGTGCAGACATTTATACAAAGAGATGAAAAGTCTAAAGCAATTGATGTCACTGAGTTATTTAAGCAATGTGGCTTTTCACAAACTGAAATGTTAAATCCTTGGAATCGCAAAACTGATGAATATGGGATATTTGAAAAGAAACTAAAAGGCTGTTCAAACCCTAAAGTAAAAAGTATTTTGCCTAAAAATCCAGACGAAGTCATCAACTGGTCTTCACAAGTGGTTTATAGCTGGAAGCAAACTTTTAAAGCCAATTCAATTACACAGGTCAAACATCAATATAAACCTTTAGTGGGTGGTTCGGTTGCACTATATCCAGATGAATATAATCAACAATTTTGTATGGACAGTAATTTTAAGAAAGGCTTGAAAAAAGCACAGTCGGAACATTCGCCTTTTAATGCACTGAGTTATATTTTGACTACTGGGGCAAATTGGGCAAAACCGATCGAAAATTTTAAATTGATCATTGAACGTGATCCGGGAGAGTTGGTATCGTTTTGCTGGAAAGGTAAAGTCAATAAAATTAGTCCGACACAGTTCCAAATGGTTGAGAAAAACTTTGTACCTAAACAAGATTTAGATGTAATTTTTGTGCATTTAGGTAATTAAATTAGTGAATCAAATTTAAGCTCATTCTATAGTCAACATGTCAAAAAACTTAGACACAAGAATATAGTTTCTTTTAATAAGTATTTTTAATTAAATCAATTGCATGGAAAAATAAATTATTTGATTATAAAAAAGTTTGCAATGCCACACCTTACACTCAAAGTTTAAATAGCTTTGCGTAGGCGATGCCTCACTTTTCAGAGATCAAAAGATGACAAAAATCTTTTGTTTAACAGGGCTCTTGCGCTGCAAACAAAGCAGTGCTTTATTTTTGCTCATATACCCCCGCCCAACGGCGACATCCATGTCGCCCCACGGTAGGATCACCATCTAGGATTCAAAAGTAAAAATGAATTGATAACCAACAGTTCTAAAAGTTCATACAAAAATATAAGCTTTATTTATGATCAATGACTTGATAACAATCATTTGTATGAATAATTAGGTGGTTTGACTAATGTGGGCTGAAATTTATCAATTATACCGAAGTGTCTTCAGCTGACTTGGCTTTTTCAGCCCAAAAATCAGCTTTTTCTTCATCAACATCAACCCCCATCCCGTGTTCGTAAATACAAACAAGATCACGCATGGCTTGAACTTCACCCAGTTTTGCTGCTTGCTCAACCAATTCGACTGATTTCACCAGATCCTTTTCAACCACATCCCCACGGCGATAGAAATTGGATAACTCTAAAATCGCAGCAGGATGTTGATGTTTGACCGCTTGCTCTAACCAGCGGTGGGCATGTTCAAAATAAGCCTTGGCTTCTTTAGGATCTTCTTCAAGGATATCTTTTGCATAATAAGCATAGCCTTCACCTAACCAATACATGGCTTCAACATGGCCTAATTGTGCTGCTTTAAGAGCCCATTCTTCTGCAAGTTGATTGTTATCTTCATCTTCACTTTGCATATATATTTCAGCAAGTTCAAATTGTGCTGCTGGATTACCCATTGCAGCACGATTGAGTAGTTCTGAAGGGATTGAAAGTGGTTTAGACATAAAAATACCAACACTAAGCAATAAATTTGATAAAAAAAGCCAATCTAGAGATTGGCTTATGAGTATAACTGATTTTTTGAAACAGTTTAAATGAGTAGGATCACGCTGGTGACAAAGCTCATTCCCGCACAAAAGCAGGCAACAAATTTCACTTTTAAACTGTAATAGGTTAATAAGGCACCCACAAATAATGCTGAAAATGTCAGAATGCCAATCCAAAAACTGAGCATACTACTAAGCGGCCCTGATATTACGCAAATGATCAGTGAAATAAGCAGTAAAGTCCAACCTAAAATAGAAGCGAGTCGTGTTTGTTGAGCTGTTAACTCCTGTCCATACATCTGTTTTTGATGCTTTGACATTGCACTGGCAAGTGCAATAAAAGCCAAGCTAGACAAAGACCAAACCAGTAAGAAGAAAATCACGCTGAAATCTCCTTATTTGATGGTGCATTTCTAGATTTTTTGACAGGAAGTCCTTTGTGCTTTTTAACTTTATAAAATGACAAGAAAAATAAAATGGCGAGTACCCATGTCATTAAATCAAAAGAGGCAATCATCCATTGGTCATTGGCAATGCTGTTCCAAAATGCTTGACCACCCGTGGTAAAGTTGACAATAGGCAGTAGTGCAAAAGCAACACTAGCAAAAGCTAGAAGCTCAAGCCAAGCCTGACGGTGTGGACGAATCGCTGCATAAATTAACGTAGCTAACCATGCGATAAAGAAAGCACGAATTTCCCAATTTAAACGTGTTTCTATCTCAAATGGGATGAAACGATTGGCATAGAAATAACTTGCACATGCGATAGGTAGTCCAATCACAGCAGCAATATTCATCACTTCAACAAAACGATAACCAAATGATTTATAGCCTTGCTTTTGTTGTTGAGGTGCACGTTTGACACACCATAAAATAAGTCCAGTTGCAATCATTAAGGTACCTATTACGCCAGAGAAGAACAATAACCAGCGGAAGGTTAAATCAAGACCTCGAGCTTCATGCAATACAGTCACAACATTGTAAATTCCCATCGGGATAGATGCATTCTTTGTTTGAACAGTTTCATTGATGTCTTTACCAGTTACACCATCGAATTTCAAAATTGGGTAAACACCACGTTCTACCACACTTTTTGCATATAAAGCACGAAGTTCAATGGTGGCATTGGATGTATTTGGCGCAAGGATTTGAATAGAGGCAATTGGATTTTCTTTCCATTGTGCCTGAGCTGCTATAATAAGTGGTGTTAAGTTCGTAAGTGGTGCAGGATATCCTGCTTCTTGTTCATGTTGTTTGCCTCTTTCTCCTCGTGAGCGTTGTTCAGTGATGCCTCGAGCTTGGGATGTATTTGCAGATACTGAGCGATTTTCAACATTTCTATTGCGAGAATTATTTTGCTGAACTGCGCCTCCGCGCATTTCTTGAAAAAACTCTTGTCGATCTTTATAAACTTGGTTGATTCCCCAAGGCATAAACATAAACATCAGCAATAACAAACCACTGAATGTAATCATAATGTGAAAGGGTAGGGCAAAAACAGCTGTGGCATTGTGTGCATCTAACCAAGATCGTTGCCCTTTACCGGAACGGAAAGTAAAGAAATCTTTAAAAATTTTTTTATGGGTGATAATGCCACTAATAATTGCCACAAACATCAGCATAGTAGCCAAACCGACGATCCAACGGGCCCAAATACGATCAAATCCATACAATTCAAAGTGAAAGCGATAGAGAAATCCACCACCGCGCGTATCTCGAGCCTCAATGACTTGTCCAGTTGCACTGTCTAGGGTGATTCTTTCTCCACCACGACGTGCTTGTAGATCTTCACCTTTTTTGCGGATATTTAACTCAGTTGTGGTTTGTCTGGAGTTGGGTAATTGAATTGACCAACTACCTGCATCAGGATAATTTTTTTGTAAATAATTTAAAGCAACCTGCGTTTGCTGTACTTGAGAATCACTTGGAACAGATTGATGAATTTCAGGTTTCATCCAAGCAGTTATTTCAGACTGAAAGAAACTCAATGTTCCTGTCAAAAAAATTGCATAAAGTAACCAACCAAGAATTAAGCTTGCCCATGTATGTAACCATGACATGGATTGGCGTGGACCTTCAACTTTTGCATCTACGCGCATCTTAATTCCCCATCATTTTATAAATGACAAATAAAATGATACTTGGAACAAGTATGCCTAAGCTGGCTTTTAATGTCTTATTGACCATAAAAACCCAAATGAATGCGGCACAGTGAATACAGAAAGCAAGAAGTGTGGCGCTCATTGCAGCGGCAGCACGATAATCGGCAAATGTTTTTGCAATCACTATAGCGGACATGGATGCAAGCAGGTAACCACCAAGAATTGCCAGAGCAAAACGGTAGGCAATCATGACGCGATATTGTATGAGAGAGTGTGCGGATTTAGCTCGTGTTGATACAGTCGGAGTTGAAACAGATGCGTTTAGGACATCGAGTTCAGTCTGGCTATTCATAGGCAATCAAATAAGAAAGGTTAAAAATTAAGTAAATAATAACAATTATCATTTACTTTTTAAATACAAAAAATTAAATTCCACCAAAATAAAGCACTGGATTTAATTTAATTTTTATGTTCACACTTTTATACAAGTTAATTCTGAAGATATGTGTGAGAATTTTATAAGCTTTTTATGGCTATAAAATTTTTTTCGTGAGTATATTTTTGTGCATGTGCTTTCGAACATAAAGCATACAGCGTATTCCGATATTTATTTATATCTTGTAGTGATATCGTGGAAAACAATAATATGGAAATTTAATCATGTTTATTCATGCTGAAGACGCAAAACAATTGGCAGCCAATTCTAACTTAAATATAGAGCTATATAAATTTCGTTTAGCTCAAATGATTGAAGAAAATGCCAAGCAGGGCAATACTGCTGTTTTTACAGTTTTACCTAAACATCTAGCTTTAGAGGATATTCGGGGGCTTTCTTCTGAGTTAACTCAGTTGGGATACCATGTTCGCTTTGAAGTAGATGAGTTTTTTTATAGTTTTAATGTGTTTTGGAATTAACTCAGCAATATAGGCAACATGTTGGAGCATGGCCTATATTGAAGAATTTGATCGCATTAATTGTTTATGAATCTACCTTTTGGTATTCATTGATGACTTCGAGTGCAGCACGAAATGCTTCTTGTGTCGCTGGTGCGCCACAGTAAGGTAGGCTGTGTAATAATACTTCCTGAATTTCTTCAACTGTCGCGCCATTATTTAATGCGCCACGAATATGACCTTTAAGTTCGGTTGGGCTTTTTTGCGCAACTAAAAATGCAATGGTAATCAAAGAGCGGTATTTACGTGGTAAAACACCCTCACGTTGCCAAGTTGAACCCCATGCATGCTCATTGATCCAGTCTTGCAAAGGTCTTGTAAAAGGAACAGTGTTATCTTGAGCGCGTTTTACAAAACTTTCTCCCATCACTTCTGTACGGACTTTTAAGCCATTTTCATAATCTTGTTGAGACATTGCTTTTTTCCTCAGCTGTTATATTTTTAACACTATACCGAAATAACAAAATAACCCATTGGCAATATGTCTATGTTAAAAAACAGCGATGGTGAATCGCTGTTTATGGTCAACGTTTTATATCGTCTTATCTCTTAAATGGCATTTGCCAAATAGATTTAAGTTGAGTGAAGATGAGGATTTTCTAATACCAATACCTGCTCTAATTTTTCATCAAAAATATCTGTGAGCATACTGTCATAACGCAGGGCATTATATTGGGTTAATTTTGTGGCTAAATCATCGCTGATTAAGCCACGAGTGACTGCATCCTGTATGCGCTCTTCAAATGTTAGCCCCTGATATTCACCTTTAGATTCCGCTTTTTTAAAGCTGTTCCAATCGTCTTCAACGGTTGAGAGTAGATTGAAGGTGGCTTCCATTCGGCCAAAAGCATCATTCGGATCAACAGTATAATAAACCTGCGTTTTTAAATAATCTCGGAATGGGTTATCTTGCATGAGCAGTTCTGCTGCTTCACTCTTTTGACGATCACTCGGTTTCTTGATCGGTCGACCAAATGGGAAACAAACAAATTTAACCAGACTTGATGCAATTTGAATCGGAAAATTATCAAATAAGCCATAAAATGCTTCTTGGGCATCATAAAGCGTTTCATCTAATGCAAGTTTGGCATGTACCTGTTCTTGCGTGGATCTTTGACCATTTTCATAAAATTTGAGTATGGCTGTCGCAATAAACATTTTGGAGTGAATGTCAGCTAATCGCCCTGAGAGCATTTCTTTACGTTTAATATCACCAGCTAATAGTCCAAGACACATATCTGCGGTTAGGGCAAAATCAGTACTGAAGCGATTGATGATTTTATAATAAGGTTGAGTAAAAGCATCTGATGAGTCAGGTCGTTGATTACTTGCCCCAAACCATCCATAAGTGAATGCACGAGCTCCACGGTTTAAAGTGTAGCCTAAATGTTGATATAACATGGTGTTAAATGTGTTTAAGGCAGAAGCTTTATCTGCGGCCTGTAACAATTGTAATTCCTCAAATAAATAAGGATGGCAACGCATTGAACCTTGACCAAAGATCATCAACGAACGGCTTAAGATATTTGCTCCTTCAACCGTTATCGAGATCGGAATAGCTTGATACATATTGGCAAGAAAGTTACGCGGACCTTGTTGAATACCACGACCACCTGTGATGTCCATACCATGATTGACGATTTTTCGCATCGTTTCAGTGGCGTAGTATTTTGCCATTGCGGTCATAACAGCGGGTTTGCCACCTTGATTTAAACCGCAAGTGACTAAATAGCGGAAAGCTTCAAGCATATAGGTATGGCTGACGATGTCACTGCTAACTTCTTGGACCCCTTCAAATTTACCGACTGATAATTTAAATTGTTGACGAATTTTAGCGAATGCACCTACAGATAAATACGTCATTTCACCTGCGGCTGTAGACAATGCAGGAAGGGAAATACCGCGTCCAACAGCCAGACATTCCATCAGCATACGCCAGCCATTCCCAGCATTTTTTGCGCCCCCAATAATCCAGTCAATCGGAATAAAGACGTCCTTACCTTCAACTGTGCCATTCATAAATGGAGAACCACCCGGATGGTGCCTAGGTCCAACTTCTACGCCTGCATGAGAGGCGGGTATAAGTGCACATGTAATACCATACTCAGTTTTAGTTTTATCTCCCAATAAGCCATCTGGGTCATACAGTTTGAAGGCCAGACCGACTACGGTTGCAACGGGTGCTAAGGTAATCCAGCGTTTTGAGAAATTCATAATTAAGCCAAGCACTTGTTGACCTTCGAACTCCCCATAACAAACTACCCCAGTGTCAGGAATCGCTCCAGCATCAGAACCCGCTTCAGGACTGGTTAGTCCAAAACAAGGAATTTCTTCACCCTTGGCTAAGCCGGGCAAATAACGATTTTTTTGTTCATCTGTACCATAATTCAGTAAAAGCTCACCCGGCCCTAATGAGTTAGGCACCATACAGGTTACGGCAGTGGTTAATGAGCGTGAAGCGATTTTGCTCATAATACGACTTTGTGCAAAAGAGCTAAATTCACGACCACCATAAGTTTTAGGGATGATAAGTCCAAAAAAGCCATTGTCTTTAATAAATTGCCATGTCTCTGCGTTCAGGTCTTTATTTTGATGAATTTCCCATTCATCTAGCAACTGACAGAGTTGTTCAACCTCATGATCTAAAAAAGATTGCTCTTCATTACTAAGCGTCGGGTAGGGGTAATTGTTAAATTTTTCCCAATCTGGCGCCCCCATAAATAATTCTTTTTCCCACCAACTGGTACCCGCATCCAATGCTTCACGTTCAGTGCTACTCATGCTTGGCATTGCATTGGCTAATGTTTTATAAGCTGGTTTAGTCAAAACTTGCATTCGCAGTGGCTCAATCAGTAAAACTAAACTGATAAGAATAAGCGGGAGACCAAGGATGAGAGACCATGGGCTGATCACTGCACTCAGAATCGCAATGACAATCGTGGTGATACTACCGATTGTCCGATCAAGTGCAAAAAAGAAAACGGCCCAGAGTGAGATGATTTGAATAAGTATTGCGATGAGTAATAGCATTAACATATTACCTCTACAGTTTTAATATTAATTTGGGGATCGGAAATACATCATTGAAGCTTATTTTTTCATTAATGATGTGATGAAAAATTAAACATGTAATTTATTAATAACGATTTTTTGACTTACTATTCAAGGTAAAAGTATTGTTGTTTTGTGAGTATAAGTTAACCAAAGCATATTTATTGTCATATCGTGACCAGAGTATTGGGGAATAAATAAATTTTCCATTCATTTGCTCATTCACTTTTTAGACAGACTTGAATGATTTAAAATTTAAACAGTATCTAGCTGATTTTTTTTTGTGCTGTTCGGCTTGTTTTATGTCGCTGAAGCGCGTCGATGTGTTTTCAATGGTTTTTAATTGGTTGCTCTATTTGTAAGAATCAGCAAGATAAAATTTTTAATGTTTAAAACAATAAAGAAGAAGATGGTATGGATTTTTGTTGCTCTTAGTCGGAATGGCTATTTTTACAAAAAAGTGATTAATTTTTGTGCAAATGTTGATGTTAATGCAATATTTGTGATGTACCATTTTTTTACGAAATGTCGTTATCACAGATCTTACGTTGACTGTAATATCAGGAAGGCTGATACTCTTGGGGTTAAATTTAAGCAAGTCGGTTCGTAAGAGCTGGGTCACAAGCTCGGTTCTCAAAACACAATCTAAAGCAAGGGGCTATATATGGCTGGTGGAAAGTCAACAATCATTTACACACTGACTGACGAGGCGCCATTGTTGGCGACTTATTCGCTACTGCCGATCATTGAGACCTTTACTAAGCCAGCTGGCGTAGAGATTGTCAAAACTGATATTTCTGTAGCTGCTCGTGTTCTTGCAGAATTCGCGGAATACTTAAGCGATGAACAGAAAGTATCTGACAACCTTGCACAGCTAGGGCGTCTTACTCAAGATCCAGACACTAACATTATCAAACTCCCAAATATCAGTGCATCTGTTGCTCAGTTGAGCGCATGTATTAAGGAACTTCAGTCAAAGGGTTATGCAATCCCTGACTATCCTGAAAATCCAACAACTGAAGAAGAAAAAGCAATTAAGGTACGTTATAGCAAATGCCTTGGTTCAGCGGTGAATCCAGTGTTACGTGAAGGTAACTCTGACCGTCGCGCACCTGCTGCAGTGAAAAACTATGCCAAGAAACATCCACATTCAATGAACGAATGGAAACAGTGGTCACAAACACATGTTTCTCATATGGATGAGGGTGATTTCTACCACGGTGAAAAGTCAATGACACTTGACCGTGCGCGTAACGTCAAAATGGAACTTATCACCAAAAATGGTGAGAGCATTGTGCTGAAGCCAAAAGTTGCATTACTTGATGGCGAAATCATCGACTCAATGTTTATGAGCAAAAAAGCGCTTTGCGATTTCTATGAAAAAGAACTTGATGATTGCCGTGAAGCGGGCATTTTATTTTCGTTGCATGTAAAAGCAACGATGATGAAAGTTTCACACCCGATTGTATTCGGTCACTGTGTAAAAATTTACTATAAAGAAGCATTTGAAAAGCATGCCAAGTTATTTGACGAGTTAGGTATTAACGTCAATAACGGTATGGCTGGTCTTTATGAGAAGATTGCAACTTTACCAACATCATTGCGTGAAGAGATCATCGAAGATCTTCATGCTTGTCAAGAACACCGTCCTGCACTTGCAATGGTCGATTCAGCGAAAGGTATTACCAACTTCCATTCACCAAATGATGTGATTGTAGATGCATCTATGCCAGCGATGATTCGTGGCGGTGGTAAGATGTGGGGAGCTGATGGTAAGCAGTATGATTGTAAAGCTGTTATGCCAGAGTCAACATTCGCACGTATTTACCAAGAAATGATCAATTTCTGTAAGTGGAATGGCAATTTTGACCCACGTACTATGGGTACTGTGCCAAACGTTGGTTTGATGGCGCAAAAAGCTGAAGAATACGGCTCACATGACAAAACTTTTGAGATCACTGAAGCAGGTGTTGCAAACATCACAGATCTTGAGACTGGTGAAGTGTTGATGTCACAAAACGTTGAGGAAGGCGATATCTGGCGTATGTGTCAGGTGAAAGACGCACCGATTCGTGACTGGGTAAAACTTGCAGTAACGCGTGCGCGTAACTCAGGTATGCCTGCAATCTTCTGGCTTGACCCATACCGCCCGCATGAAAATGAATTGATCAAGAAAGTACAAAAATACTTGAAAGATCATGATACAGCGGGTCTTGATATCCAAATCATGTCACAAGTACGTGCAATGCGTTATACGCTTGAACGTGTTGCTCGTGGTTTAGATACAATTTCAGTGACAGGTAACATTTTACGTGATTACTTAACTGACTTGTTCCCAATCATGGAACTGGGTACTTCTGCGAAAATGTTATCTATCGTTCCGTTAATGGCGGGCGGTGGGATGTACGAAACAGGTGCGGGTGGTTCAGCGCCTAAACACGTACAACAGCTTGTAGAAGAAAACCACTTGCGTTGGGATTCTCTTGGTGAATTCTTGGCATTAGCAGTTTCTTTAGAAGAGTTAGGTATTAAAGAAGACAATGCGCGTGCTAAGTTGTTGGCGAAGACATTGGATCAAGCGACAGGTCAATTGTTAGATAATGATAAGTCTCCATCTCGCCGTACGGGTGAGCTAGACAACCGTGGTAGCCATTTCTACCTTGCGAAATTCTGGGCTGAAGCACTTGCTGCTCAAAATGACGATGCTGAATTAAAAGCCAAGTTTGAACCACTTGCAAAAGCTTTAGCTGAGAACGAAGACAAAATTCTTGCTGAACTTGCTGCTGTTCAAGGTAAGCCAGCGGATATCGGTGGGTACTATGCAGTTGATACGGCTAAAGTTGAAGCTGTAATGCGTCCAAGTGCTACGCTTAACGCTACACTTGCTAATGTTTAAGTTTTAAATGCTATAAACCAGCGATCTTGTTGGTGAGAAAAGCCGATGCATAAGCATCGGCTTTTTTATTGAGGGAATAAATCTTTGTTTAAGTAATTTATGTGCAAGTTTTGTATGAATCAATTTAAATGATGAGGGGGAGATTGGTTTTAATTGGTCTTGAGTTTTTTTAAATTATAAAAATAAAAATGCCCAATGAATTTCATTAGGCATTTTTATAATATGCGACAATCGATTAATGGCTTCGAATAACTAAATCCTATCGACCATTACGTCCACGACCACGTGGGGTTTTGGTATTTGGACGAGTGGTACCATTGGTCTTACGACGTGGTTTTTCACCATCTTCCATTTGCCAGATACGTTTAGTACCTGACTTTTTTGTTGAACCATCTTTATTCTTGCGAACAATTGGTTTTCCACCTGTACCACCAGGTTTCTTCACATAAGATCGTGAACGATAAGGTTCGTCCGCAGGAATATTTTGGAAGTCAGGATAAAGCAATGGTTCAATTTCTTTGGTTTCACCAGGCTGTAAACCCATTTGTACCAAGTCAATTGCACCAATTTTGGTACGGATTAAACGTAAAGTAGGGAAACCGACAGCTGAAGTCATACGACGTACTTGGCGGTTACGGCCTTCGCAAATCGAAATTTCAATCCAAGATGTTGGAATGTTCGCACGAAAGCGTACAGGTGGATCACGATCCCACAACCATCCAGGCTGTTCTATTTTATTCGCTTGAGCAGGTAAAGTCATACCATCTTTTAGCTCAACACCTTTGCGCAACTGTTCAAGGGCTTCTTCAGTCACATCACCATCAACTTGCACCACATAAGTTTTAAATTTCTTATTGGCAGGATTGGTAATGTACTGATTTAAACCACCATGATCAGTTAAAAAAACTAAACCTTCAGAGTCCATATCGAGACGACCCGCCAAACGCAAAGTCGAGTCATCTACGAAGTCTGACATCGTCATATGTGCTTCGTCTTTACGAAACTGGGAGAGGACGTCATAAGGTTTATTAAGAATGACAATTTTCACTTTAGACCACTAATAAATATCAATAAAATTTTTGAGTTTGATAAAGTTACCCGTTTGAAGAGAGTTGGGTAAAGATAAAGACTACGATATGTGCGCTACTATATCAGATTACGCTTTGTATTCTTCAACTTTATTTATTTACCAAGCTTGAGTTGTAAATACATTTTTCTTAGATGGGCGATCTTAAGATACGAGGTTTTTAGAGTAGGGTGGGAGGTTTTATCTTTTTGCAATTTACCATTGCATAAAATTAAGCTAAACAACTGGAAAAAACAGCGTCTATTGAAGTAAAACCATATAATAAAAAAGCTGTACCACCTTTGGATAGTACAGCTTTTTTGAATAGTGTAGATCTCAAATTTTAATCAGTGATCACAAGCTATTTATGACTTAACCATGTTATTTAGTGGTCATGTTTTAGATATTCTGGCTCTTTCGGTAATTTAAAACTACACAAGAAACAGATCACTAACATGAAAATCACATAGAAGAAGAAGGTGCTTTCAATACCGGCTGCTTTGAACTGTAGTGCTACAGATGGTGCAGAACCGCCAAAGATTGCATTCCCCACAGCATAAGAGAAACCAACACCCAATGCACGAACATGTGGCGGGAACATTTCTGCCTTAACCAATCCACTGATAGAGGTATAGAAGCTGAGTAACATCATCAGGAAAATAAGTAGCAGTGCAACCATCAATGGTGAGTAACTGAAATGTGGCATCCAGATCACCATAACTGGATAGATGAAAATTGCCATAGTTCCACTGAACGCAAGCATTGCAGCACGACGACCAATGCGGTCAGAAATAGCACCAAACACCGGTTGTGCAAGCATAAAGATAAATAGTGAAGCTGTCATAATGAATCCGACAGTCTTACTATCCACACCCATATTGGTGAGGTAGGTCTTTGAATATACTGTAATCACATAAAAGGTGAGGGAACCCGCAGAGGTATAACCTACGACCAATAAGAAGGTTTTCCAGTGATTTTTAAACAGTTCACTTAAGCTTCCTGATTCTTCTTTATCACTGTCTTCGCTAGATAATGTTTCTTCCAAACGACTACGTGCAAGTAGGGAGATAATTGCAGCAATACCACCAATGACAAAAGGAATACGCCAGCCGCCATCAAGCAATTGCTGCTCTGATAGGAATGCCAGCATAATAACACCGAGCAAACTTGCTAATAACTGACCACCTGACAAGGTGACATATTGGAAAGAAGCAAAAAAGCCTCGTTGACCCTTTAAGCCAAGTTCACTCATATAGGTTGCGACAGCACCATATTCACCACCTACAGATAAACCCTGTAGCAGGCGAACAAGTAAAAGTAGGAAAGGTGCTGCCATCCCAACTTGTTCATAGGTTGGGAGTGCGGCAAATAAGAAAGAGCTTACTGCCATAAGACAGATTGAAATGACCATTGATTTTTTGCGGCCATGTTTATCAGCAATTCGTCCGAAAACCCAGCTACCAATTGGTCGCATAAAGAAGCTGGCTGCAAAGACACCCCATACATAAATGGCTTGAGTACCGGAGTCCATATCTGGTGCAGTTAATGCTTTAGTGAAATATGCCGCAAATACAGCATAAATATAAAAATCAAACCATTCTACTAAGTTTCCTGAAGCTGCGCCGACGATACCGCGTATACGGCCTCGTTTCTCTTCTTTACTGTAAGTTTGATCCATTATTTACATCCATGAGTTAGGTTGAATCGTAATTAATTCAAAATTCATTGCGATTTAAAAAAACAGGAATAATGTTAAAGATTTTAAGACTAAATAATAATTGCAAAGATGGTTAATTTGATTGGAGGCTATAGGATAGACAGAAGGAATCAAAAAATGAATTTCGATTTATTCTTTCATTAAAATTCATGTGAAAACATATAGTAAAAGTGAAATATTTTTGTAATTAATCTTAAGTCGATGATGTTTTTTTTAATAATTTGATTTTTAAATTAAAAGCAATGGCAAAAAATACCAGTAATCAAAATAAATTTACGGGTTTTTGTTTGTGTTCTATTGTGGTGCGTATTTTAATACAATGAAATATATGAATATATTGTGGTTTTAAGGTGGCCAGTTTGGTCATTAATCTATTGTCAAAATGTTATAAATTTTTAAATTAAATAACGAATATCAAATCAAAAAATTGAAAATAAAGCTTATAGTGAAAAGGTATATTAGCTCTCACTTTTAAAGATCCGATTGGGTGGTTTTGTAGTTATTTTGGCGGCTGATATGTTGGATAGAGTGGCTATCATTTAAAAAATAAGAATTAACTACTTGTGTTTACAGTGTGAAACATGGAGAAGATCCGACTCTTGGAAAATTTCTTTGTGTGGAAAAACATAGCTAATACTTTTATTTTTCAATATTCGAGGTGATTGAGAATATTGATTTATATAAAAAATGATGAATTAAATGACATTAAATAATGGAACAATGTGCTTTATTCAGTAGAGAAATGTTGTTATTCCTCGTATAAATCTCAAAAAATGTACAAATTAGACTAGACTGATATGCGTTAAGAATGGTTAGAAATATTGTCGATTTGGCAATTATTTTGGATTTGCCAACTATAATAAAATGGAGAACCTCAACAATGGGTTATCAGAAGATCGTAGTGCCTGCTGATGGTAGCAAAATTACTGTAAATGCGGACTTGTCACTGAATGTTCCAAATCATCCAATCATTCCTTTTATAGAAGGGGATGGTATTGGTGTTGATATTACACCAGCCATGAAAGCTGTTGTGGATGCAGCAATTCAAAAAGCATATGGTGGCAAACGTTCGATTGAATGGATGGAAGTTTACTGTGGTGAAAAGGCAGATAAAATCTACGGAACATATATGCCTGAAGAAACTTTTGAGGCGCTGCGGGAATTTGTTGTTTCGATTAAGGGGCCATTAACCACACCTGTGGGTGGCGGTATTCGTTCATTGAATGTGGCTTTACGCCAAGAGCTCGACCTCTATGTTTGTGTACGCCCTGTACGTTGGTTTGAAGGAGTGCCGTCACCTGTTCAACACCCTGAACTGACCGATATGGTGATTTTTCGGGAAAATTCCGAAGATATTTATGCGGGTATCGAATGGAAAGCAGATTCTCCTGAAGCGAAAAAAGTCATTAAATTTTTAAAAGAAGAAATGGGTGTAACTAAGATTCGTTTTGAAGATAATTGTGGGATTGGTATTAAACCGGTATCAAAAGAAGGTACTCAGCGTTTGGTGCGTAAGGCGATTCAGTTTGCGATTGATAATGATAAGCCAAGTGTAACTTTAGTGCATAAAGGCAACATTATGAAATATACCGAAGGTGCGTTCAAAGAATGGGGTTACGAACTGGCAATTGATCGTTTCGGTGGAGAGCTGATTGATGGTGGCCCGTGGGTAAAAATTAAAAATCCAAGAACGGGTAAAGAGATCATTATTAAAGATGTGATTGCAGATGCATTCCTACAGCAAATATTAATGCGTCCTTCTGAATACTCTGTGATTGCGACACTTAATTTAAATGGTGACTATATTTCTGATGCATTGGCAGCTGAAGTGGGTGGTATTGGTATTGCACCGGGTGCAAATATTGGTGGCGCAATTTCTGTATATGAAGCAACTCACGGTACAGCACCAAAATATGCAGGCCAAGATAAAGTCAATCCAGGCTCTATTATTCTTTCTGCGGAAATGATGCTTCGTGATATGGGGTGGATTGAAGCTGCTGATTTGATTATTCAGGGCGTATCGGGAGCGATTGCTGCGAAAACTGTCACCTATGACTTTGAGCGATTGATGCCAGGTGCAACTTTGCTTCGCTGTTCTGAATTCGGTCAAGCGATTATTGAAAATATGGATAGTTAATTAAAAGATAAACGCACTAAAGTCAGTATAATCAAAGGTCTGTCAAGTGCAGACCTTTTTGTTGTATTCAAACTAATTAATTATTCATACCAGTGACTTTTATTAAGTCATTGATTATAAATTAAGCTTATGTTTTTTAATAATTTTTATAAAATTTTAGTTATCAATTCATTTTTTAGATTTTTGAATCCTAGATGGTGATCCTACTGTGTGGCGACATGGATGTCGCCGTTGGGAGGGGGTACAGGACGTACCCCTCGCCCATGAGCAAAAACAAAGCACTGCTTTGTTTTCAGCGCAAGGTTTGGCATCGCCTACGCAAAGGTATTTAAACTTTGAATGTAAGGTGTGGCAGTGCAAGCTTTTTATAATTAAATAATTTGTTTGTCCATACGATTGATTTAATTGAAAATATTGATTAAGGGGAATTATGTTCTTGTGTCTAAGCTTTTTTGACAGGTCGATTATATATTTCTTAAACTTTAGGCTGTGAGTAATTGCACCAATAACTGATTACTGTAGACTGTTTTTAGCGGTTGTTTGAAAAAATATTAATTATATTTATAGGGGTGGTTAATTGAATATAGAAAGAGATCCACAAACTTTAGTTGCTCCACTTGATCAATTAAATTTTTTACACGAAGCCAAGCAATATATTGATAAAAATCTCACCAGTACTCAAGCCTATTATCTAATGACCAGCAAGCCGCCAGTTTGGTTGAAGGCTGCGTTTAAGCTAAGGGATTTTTTAAGCCAGCGTTTAGGTGGTGTGCAACCTATTCAAGGCTTTGGTGAATCAACTAAACCACTTCAAGTAGGTAGGAAAGCAGATTTTTTTGATGTGATTAAAGTCTCCGATCGTGAGCTTTTTTTACAGTCAACCGATAAACATTTGAGTGTATTGCTGGTTTTACAAATCGAGGAATATGATGAACTTAGAAATGAACTGAAGGTGTGTACCAGTGTAGTCACCTATAATCTTTTCGGGAAAATTTATATGCTGCCTGTGTCTTTAGTTCATGGTTTTATTGTTCAGCAATCACTTAAAAACCTTCAAATTAAATCTTGAAACTGAAGGATTTGAACTATGACAAAATGCTGTAAAACTTGGCAAAAAAAGTCATATTTATACCTTAATTGTAAATGAAAAATCCTGTGAATAAGAAAACTCCTGTGTAAATAGCAATTTAAATCAATTATTGATATTTTGTTGAAACTTAAATGGAGTGTTGGTTGTGAAAAAAGTATTGTTGGTTATCTTAGCTTTAGGGATTTCGCATCATGTATTTGCTAAAGACGTACACAAATGTGTGGTAAAAGGTTCGGTAACTTACCAATCTAGACCTTGTGCAGGAACTGCTACTGTAAATCCACAGCAACAACTTCAACAAAAATTAACCCAACGAACTGCAAACCAAACTTCGATACAGCAACAAAAAACTCAGTCTGAAATGCATCAGTATTCTCAACAGCAACATCTGCAACGTCATTCAGGAAATGGAACTTCTAATGAGATTTCAGATACAGTTGAAGGTAAAAAGAAAAGTTTGGCTATAGCGCAAGAAGCTTATAAACAAACAAAGAATCGTTAATTATTTTTTAAATTGGCTTAGACCGTTTTGTTTTATGGGCATCTGGTTTTTATTAAAGTTACATTTATTAAAGAAGTTTGCGGGATAAGCTCCATATAACAATAGTTTGATTGATGAAGAGTATTGCTGAAAGTGATTTATAAAGCTTCTAGGTCACAGGGTGGTGTGATTTTTACTTAAGTTTTTCGCTTTAAATATATAGGAGATTGTCGTCCTATGGCTGTAGGTGAGTAATGTATTGGATGGGATTATTCTGTTATATTAATTAGCCTAATTAAATTTATTGAAAGCCTTGAATTTATGTCACAGACAAGTTCGAAAAAATTTTATATCTTTGCGACATTAGCGTTGTTATTTCCAGTATTTTTAGTGGGAATGGCTTTTCTTGCGGCTAAAAGTGATGCTGAAACCAAACGACAATATGATCAAATTCGCCAAGAACATGCTGAAAAGATTGAGTTGCAAAAACAACAGCAAAAATTAGGGCAACAAAACTTATCGCAGCCTGAAACTAAGAATGCAGTGTCTTGATAAGCGATCTTTAATGAAAAATCACAAAGACTAAAGCTAAAAAAACCGCCTGATTTGGCGGTTTTTTTTCATCAAAAATTATTTATTTTTGTCTTTCAATTGAGGGATCGCAGATCCTGTACCAACAGCCAATAAACCAGTATTGGTATAAATACCAAGTTTTGCACGGGTATCAGTGATATCAAGATTACGCATAGTCAATTGGCCGATACGGTCAGCAGGACTAAACATTGAATCACCTTTTTCCATGGTTAAACGCTCAGCTTCATAAGTGAGATTCTCTGATTCAGTGTTCATAATCGTATAGTCATTACCACGACGAAGTTCTAAAGTCACAGTGCCTGAGATTGCTTTAGCAACCCAGCGTTGTGCTGTTTCACGTAGCATCAATGCTTGTGAATCGAACCAACGCCCTTGGTACAATAAACGACCTAGACGTAAACCATTGATGCGATATTGTTCAATAGTGTCTTCGTTATGAATACCCGTTACAAGACGTTCATAAGCAATATGAAGAAGCGCCATTCCCGGAGCTTCATAGATACCGCGAGATTTTGCTTCAATAATACGGTTTTCGATTTGGTCAGACATCCCAAGACCATGACGACCACCAATACGGTTGGCTTCAAGAATGAATTCAACAGGGTCTTCAATACGCTTGCCATTTAATGCAACTGGGAAACCTTCTTCAAACGTTACAGAAACTTCTTCAGCTTCAACTTTTACATCTTCTTTCCAGAATGCAACGCCCATGATTGGTTCAACGATTTTGATGCCTGCATTGAGATATTCAAGATCTTTTGCTTCGTGAGTTGCACCCAACATATTTGAATCTGTTGAATAAGCTTTCTCTTTCGACATTTTGTAATCAAAACCATTGTCGATCAAGAACTGTGACATTTCAGCGCGACCGCCTAATTCATCAATAAATTGCTGATCTAACCAAGGTTTGTAAATTTTAAGTGCTGGGTTGGTTAATAAACCATAACGATAGAAACGTTCAATATCGTTCCCTTTATAAGTTGAACCATCGCCCCAAATATTAACATCATCTTCTTTCATAGCTGTAACAAGCATTGTACCTGTTACTGCACGACCTAATGGTGTTGTGTTGAAATAAGGAACACCCCCAGTGCTGATATGGAATGCACCACATTGAATTGCAGCAATACCTTCCAATGCAAGTTGTAAGCGGCAGTCAACCAATCGGGCTTTTACAGCACCATAGTTTTCAGCTTTACGCGGAATTGCATCGTAGTCATCTTCATCAGGTTGACCTAAGTTTGCTGTATAAGCATAAGGTTCTGCGCCTTTTTGTTTCATCCACAATAAAGCTGCTGAAGTATCTAGACCACCAGAAAAGGCGATACCCACTTTTTTGCCTACTGGTACATTCTGCAAGATCGTTGCATTATCAGTCATTGCTCGTCCTAACTATTTCGAAAGAGGCACCACATATATGGGTGGCCAAAGAGAATTTTATAAACGCAGTATTATAACACCCTTCAATACAAATTTTGGGCTGTTGTCAGTGGAAATCATTTTTTTTTAATTTGAAAAATAGATTAATATAGCAAAAACGATGGTTTTACATTGAGTAAAAAACTGAAATGGAATCAAATAACAAAGATAAAAAAGTGTGACGAATACAGAAAAATCAAACTTCATCAACATTGCATAAAATTGTAGCATTTGCCTTGATTTTTGATTTAATAAACATGCTGTATTATGTGTTTACAAATCAAGGCAGCTATTTTGTTGGTGCTATATTAGAGAAATTGGTGTTAATTCTTATTCACTTCTCATGCGCAAATGGAGTGAAATCTGGAAGCTTGTGCAATCGTTTAGGCTCAATTTTCTTTCCTCTTTTTATGCTCAAAATATTTCCTGTTGGTACTTTGTTGCCACGGTTATGCTGTTTTTCTCAGTGTTTAAATCGGAAAACGCGCACCAAATAAAATAACCCAATATAAATTATGAAAGCTAATGTTTAAAAGCAAAATATTGGTGTGGTTAAAGCTGATCATTCAATCCGATAAACTGCTTTTCAATCGGCGTAAATACATGCTCACTTCGTGCAATCAGATAGAATCCAATATCTCGATATTGTTCAGGTGTTTCTCGATAATATTGAATATTAAATTTTTTAATCAGTGATTTTGCAATCATTGATATTCCCATACCCAATTGAGTGAAATTGACTAAGGCCTCATGATCATAAATATGGGTTAACTCGCCTTTGGTTAAATTATAGTCTGTGTAAATGTGATCTAAAGTGGTTGCATAACAGCATTCTTCAGAAGCAAGTAAAATATTTTGATGATTGAGACAATCTTCAAGGTTGTCATGGTTGATGACATTTTTCCCAATAATCACAAGCTGGTCATCTGCTTTTTGAATATACTGAATATTTTTCTGCTTGGGATGACCTAAAACATAGGCGATATCTAGATTTCCAAGTAATATTTCATCTTCAATATAACCTGTCGCACCTGTTTTCATGGTGATCGAAAGTTCAGGGTAAGTTTCATATAGCTGGCTAAAAGAAGGGTAGAAACGCATTCCGCCTAAACTGGTGTTGGTACCAAAGCGTAAATTTTTTTCCTGCTGATAGATTTTATTTTCAGTTTCCTCCCATGTGAAAATCATTTTTTTATATTGCTGGTATAAATTCATGCCAGATTCAGTGAGCTCAACACCTTTAGGTTTTCGGATGAATAGTTGACGTTTATAGTGATTTTCAATCTTTTTTATTTTTGCAGTCATATTTGATTGTAAATAATTGAGTTTATTTGCTGCTGCTGTAATGCTTTTTAGTTCAGCAACAGTCACAAATGATTTGATATCACCCATATCGATATTCATTTCAATTCCTCAAAAATGCATTGAATAAGCGCTGACACTAAAGTATCCACTTTGGCATCAAAAAAAATGATGTGTACATTAAAACACAGCATTATTCATGATGTCATTTATTTTCTATACTCTAAGCACTTTCCATCTGTTGAGTACAGCAAATGAATCTTCGAGTGATTGGTGCAATTGTATTATTGTGTCTCGTCTGGGGATCTTTGTGGGGATTGGTCAAACATAGTTTGCAAATATTTCCGCCATTCTTATTTATTTCTACGCGTTTAATCTTAGCTGCGCTTACCCTTATGTTGGTTCAAGTACTGTTAAGAAAATCTGTTTTACCCGCAAAAGGTGAATGGCAAAAACTGATAATCTCAAGTTTGATGATTTGTATTGGTTTTTATGCAACACAAACCTTTGCCATGCAATTTGTTGATTCAGGATTGTCTGCAGTTTTAGTGTTTACTATGCCTATTTTTATTGGTGTATTGGCGCATTATATTTTAAATGAGCGTTTAAATAGCCAAAAAATGATTGGGTTGGTTCTTGGCACATTGGGCTTGGTTGCGATTCTTTGGCCACAATTAAATCATATTCATTTGAATTTATCGTTAATTGGTCAAGCTTTCTTAATCTTGTCTGGCTTCTTTTGGGCTTTAACCACAGTGTATATCAAACAGAATTTTGCAACTTATGACAAAATCAAATTGACCTTTTGGCAGTTGTTGATGGGTGGAGTGGTGATTTTGATCGGTGCTTTAATTTTTGAACCTGTAGATGTTAAAGTTTGGATGAATCCACTGAATGATTCAATCCTGTTCTATATTGCTGTAATTGGTACTGGTTTTGCCTTTGCCTTGTGGAATTGGATTGTGAGTCAGGTAGATACCTTTGTTGCGTCTATTTCAATCATGTGTATTCCTATTCTAAGTTTATTTTTTGGTTATGTGCTTTGGCATGAGCCGATTACAATCAACATTATTATCGGCGCGGCATTGATCTGTTCAGGAATTATTTCAAGTTCTTTAAACCTTAAAATCAAGAAAAAACCTGAAACCTTATTGAGTTGTGAGCATCGTTAAATCAATAAATGTGTATTGATGAATTAATTTATAGTTGATTAAATTTATATAATTTTTTAATTAAAGTGAAAAGCAAAATCAGTGAAAATTTATTGGTTTTGCTTTTTTTCTTTCTGCTTTTTCTTTCTATTTTTACTTGATATTTGTTTGTTTAAGGCGATGCCTTAACGCTTATTTTAACTGATTGTTAAATTGGTCTGACTAATTTTGGTTTTGAGGTATTTCCAAACCCGATAATAAACTTAAATCAGTGTTACTAAAAAGTGCATTAAGAATAGCATGCGACTAAAGTTGTAGAAAATTAGTTTAATTTAAAAAAATATAATATAAAACAAATGAGTTATTCGATTTGAAACCCTGAAATCTGAAGGATTGATTTGTGAATTGACTGAAATACTTGCAATATTGGTCATACCAAAATAATTAATTGAGTGTCAACTATTGATCTTTAAATCAGCAAAAATTAATATTAAGTGGCAGTTAGTGCAAAATTTTTTAATTTAAAACTAAATTGGTCATACCAATTATTGAGAAATAAATGGATGATTCAATGACATTCCACGTTCTAGCAAGCATTTCAAGGAGATGACAATGCTTCAACATTGGCAACAGATTTATGATCCGATGGGCAATATCTGGGTATCTAGTGCTATTGCGCTTATACCAATTATATTTTTCTTTTTAGCCCTTGCTGTATTCCGCATGAAAGGAAGTGTTGCGGGGACAATTACGGTTGTATTGGCTTTACTGGTTTCATTATTTGCTTATCAAATGCCAACGATGATGGCATTGGCATCATTGGTCTATGGTTTCCTTTATGGTTTATGGCCAATTGCATGGATCATTATCGGAGCAGTATTTCTATATAAAATTTCAGTAAAAACAGGACAATTTGATATTATTCGTTCTTCGATCTTGTCGATTACTGAAGATCAACGTTTGCAAATGCTGTTTGTGGGATTTGCTTTTGGTACGTTCTTGGAAGGTGCCGCTGGTTTTGGTGCACCTGTCGCAATTACCGCTGCATTGTTGGTGGGACTTGGTTTTAAACCACTTTACGCAGCAGGTCTATGTTTAATTGTAAATACAGCACCTGTGGCATTTGGCGCAATGGGTATTCCAATTATTGTTGCTGGTCAGGTTTCTGGTGTGGAAACGATGGAAATCAGTCAGATGGTTGGTCGTCAATTACCATTTATGGTGCCAATTGTGCTGTTCTGGATCATGGCGATTATGGACGGTTGGCGTGGTGTGAAAGAAACTTGGCCTGCTGTCATTGTTGGTGGTGGCTCCTTCGCACTTGCACAATATTTGACTTCAAACTTTGTGGGGCCAGAATTACCAGATATTACTGCCTCAATTGCTTCTTTGGTTTCATTAACAATTTTATTGAAATATTGGCAGCCAAAGCATATTTTCCGTTTTGCAAATGAAGATGCCAGCATGGATGAGAATCTTGCTGCACAAAAACAACAGAAATATAGCCTTGCTCAAATAGCTAAAGCGTGGTCTCCATTTGCAATTTTAACTGTGATGGTCACGATATGGAGTGTAAAACCGTTTAAGGATTTATTTACCAAAGATGGTGCGCTACATGATTTAGTGATTTCAATCCAAGTGCCTTATTTGCATCAAATGATTCAAAAGATGCCACCTGTTGTTTCTGAAATGAAAGATTATGATGCAATTTATAAGTTTGATTGGTTCTCAGCCACAGGTACCGCAATTTTTATTGCAGCGATCATTACCATTATTTTCTTAAAAATGAAGCCAAAAGAAGCTGTTGTAACTTTTGGTGAAACGATTAATGAGTTAAAAATTCCAATTTATTCAATTGGTATGGTCTTGGCTTTCGCCTTTATCGCAAATTATTCAGGTATGTCTGCCACGCTTGCTTTGGCACTTGCACATACGGGTCAGGCATTTACATTCTTCTCTCCATTCTTAGGATGGTTGGGAGTATTCCTCACAGGTTCTGATACCTCTGCAAATGCTTTATTTGGCGCATTACAAGCCACGACTGCACAGCAAATTGGAGTTCCAGAAGTATTATTGGTGGCTGCAAATACCAGTGGTGGTGTGACAGGAAAAATGATTTCGCCTCAATCGATTGCAATAGCATGTGCGGCAGTGGGGCTTGTAGGTAAAGAATCTGATTTGTTCCGTTTTACGGTTAAACACAGTATAACGTTTACTGTAATGATCGGTATTATCGTTACACTACAAGCTTATGTATTCCCTTGGATGATTCCATGAGAATGAAGCATCGTTGAACCAACACAAAACTGAGGAAAGCAGATGAAAGTCTCTGACAAAGTGGTACAAAGCCTTCGTATGTTAATTGAAGAAAAAAACATGCAAGTCGGAGAACGTCTACCTGCTGAACGAAAGTTGTGTGAACAACTCGGTGTATCCCGTTCCTCTTTAAGAGAAGCGATTTCACAACTGACCAGTACGGGTATGCTGGTCAGTAAAGTTGGAGCAGGGACGTATTTACAACAATTCCCTGTGAACTGGTCAAAATTTCAGATTGTTGAACCTTTAAGTAATTTGATTGATGAAGACCCTGCATATCGTTTTGATGTGCAAGAGGCTCGAACAATACTTGAGGGTGGTTCAGCTTGGTATGCTGCGCAACGTGCAACGCCTAAAGATCTAGCTCAGATTCGCGAATATTATGATCAGATTTCATATTTTCAGTCGATTGGCGATGATGAGCAGGCTTCTCTAGCAGATGCTAAATTCCATTTAGCGATTGCTGAAGCATCACACAATTTAGTATTGATTCAGATGATGCGGGGCGTTTTTGATCTGTTGCAATTTAACGTGCTACTGGGTAGACGTAAAGTGTATTCAGAAACACATCGTTTTGATCAATTGCATGATCAACATTTTAAAGTGATGGATGCAATTGAACGTCATGATCCAGATGCAGCAAGAGATGCAGTATGTGGACATATAGAATTTGTAGTACAGCAAGTACGTATGATTGATGAGGAAGAAGCCCGTCGTCAGCGTGCGAGTCGATTAAACAGGATATGAGCATGATTATTTCTTCTGCAAATGACTATCGTGAAGCCGCGCGACGTCGTTTACCACCATTTCTTTTTCATTACATTGATGGTGGTGCATATGCGGAATATACACTGAAACGAAATGTAGAAGATTTATCAAAAATTGCGTTAAGGCAACGTGTTTTAAATGACATGTCTCAGCTAAGTCTAGAAACAAAATTGTTTGATGAAACTTTATCAATGCCTGTTGCATTATCTCCTGTTGGATTAACAGGTATGTATGCACGTCGTGGTGAGGTTCAAGCTGCTATAGCGGCAGATAAAAAGGGCATTCCTTTTACATTATCTACAGTGTCAGTATGTCCGATTGAAGAAGTTGCACCAGCAATTAACCGCCCAATGTGGTTTCAGTTATATGTGCTGCGTGATCGTGGCTTTATGAAAAATGCTTTAGAGCGAGCCAAAGCTGCAGGTTGCTCAACCTTGGTGTTTACTGTTGATATGCCTGTACCAGGGGCGCGTTACCGTGATGCACATTCTGGCATGAGTGGTTCAAATGCAGCGATGCGTCGTTATATGCAGTCATGTTTTCATCCACATTGGGCTTGGAATGTCGGTTTACTGGGTCGTCCACATGATTTAGGAAATATTTCAAAATACTTAGGAAAGCCGACTGGACTTGAAGATTATATTGGTTGGTTGGGCAATAACTTTGACCCGTCTATTTCATGGAAAGACCTTGAGTGGATTCGTGAATTTTGGGATGGCCCAATGGTAATTAAAGGAATTCTTGACCCTGAAGATGCCAAAGATGCAGTTCGTTTCGGTGCCGATGGTATTGTTGTATCAAATCATGGTGGTCGTCAGTTAGATGGCGTCTTGTCATCTGCGCGCGCACTTCCGCCAATTGCAGATGCCGTCAAAGGCGATATTAAAATCCTTGCTGACTCTGGTATTCGTAATGGTTTGGACGTTGTACGTATGCTCGCATTGGGTGCAGATACCTGCATGCTGGGACGTGCCTTTGTTTATGCATTAGGGGCAGCGGGTGGTGCAGGCGTTTCAAATCTGCTTGAGTTAATTGATAAAGAAATGCGTGTCGCAATGACTTTGACGGGCGCCAAAACAATTGCAGACATAAGCGCCGATTGTTTAGTGAAGTTAGACAAAGGATTAGATGAATGATGTATTTTTGATAATTCATCAAGATAAATGACATTTTTAAATTTGATAGGTGCAAATGTCATCTGAAAAGCTTTCAGGTAGAACGACCTTATAACATGTTGTTTTTGCAAAGCATCAAATGAAAAGATGTGATTTAACAAGTTTTGTGGATAAGCGAGGTTTAAGCTACTTTTCATCAAAACAGTAGCTTGAACTGATCATTAATCCCTCAATACAAATAATATTGAAAAAAATGCTGTCGGAATGAATGCCTTATTGACTGAGATTAAATAAGGGTTCATCAATAGGATAGGGAAAATGCAATCTAATATTGATTCACAACAAACCATTCAGCAATTAATCAACATCGTCGGTCAGCAACACGTTTTAACTCATGATAATGATACCCGCCTTTATCGTCAGGGTCGTCGTTATGGCTCAGGGCAAGTCTTGGCTGTTGTGGTTCCTGGAACTTTGTTTGAACAATGGCAAGTGTTACAAGCTGCTGTAAATGCGGACTGTATTGTGATTATGCAAGCTGCAAATACTGGCCTCACGGGTGGTTCAACACCTTTTGGTGATGATTACGACCGACCAGTTATTTTAATGAGTACACGTCGTTTGACTGGTATTCAAGTGATTAATCAAGGTCAGCAAGTGATTTGCCTACCTGGTGCAACCTTAGATCGTCTTGAAAAAGAGTTGGCACACTATAATCGTGAGCCGCATTCAGTAATTGGTTCATCTTGTATTGGTGCATCGGTTTTAGGTGGAATATGTAATAACTCTGGTGGGGCATTGGTTCGTCGAGGGCCTGCTTATACGGAGTTAGCGCTTTATGCACGGATAAATGAGTCTGGTGAATTAGTATTGGTCAATCATTTGGGTGTGAATCTGGGTGAAACACCTGAAGAAATTTTGACAAAACTTGAAAATAAAAAATATCAACTCAATGATATTATTAATAATTCTAGTTGTTGTGCTTCTGACCATCGTTATGCGCATGATGTTAAACAGGTCGATGAAAATACGCCTGCACGCTTTAATGCTGATCCATCACGTTTATTTGAAGCTTCAGGTTCTGCGGGTAAAGTCTGTGTCTTTGCAGTGCGTTTAGACACCTTTGAAAAAATTCCAAGTCAGGTATTTTATGTGGGAACCAACTCACATGCCGATTTGACTGAAATCCGCCGTTTCTTATTGAAAGATTTGCCGAGATTGCCGATTGCTGGTGAATATATTCATCGTGTTGCCTATGATATTGGTGCTGAATTTGGCAAAGATACCTTTATGTTTATCGAAAAATTTGGTACGGCAAAAGTGCCTGCTGCATTTGCGTTAAAAGATAAGGTAGACGGATATCTTGAAAAAATTGGTCTTCGCAGTTTGTCTGATAAAGTTTTGCAGATGGTGACGAAGTTGTTGCCAAATCATTTGCCAAAACGAATGAATACATTTCGTGATTTATATGAACATCATTTGATGATTCGTATCGAAAATCAGGATGTTGAACAAGTTGAACTCTTTTTAAATGAGTATTTCCAACATAAAACATCAGGCCATTTTTTCCGTTGTACAGATGAAGAAGGCCGAAAGGCATTTTTACACCGTTTCGCAGTGGCAGGTGCTGCCATTCGTTATCGTGATACACATCGTTCGGAAGTTGAGGACATTGTTGCGCTGGATATTGCTTTACGTCGTAACGATCGTGAATGGGTCGAAACTTTACCTAAAGAGATGGATGATTTGATTACCCATAAATTGTATTACGGGCATTTCCTCTGTCATGTGTTTCATCAAGATTATATTGTCAAAAAAGGTGTAGATCCTTTGGCGATGGAACATCAAATGTGGCATTTGCTAGATAGTCGTGGTGCAGAATATCCAGCGGAGCACAATGTCGGGCATTTATATATTGCAAAGCCTACTTTAAAAAATCATTATCAAAAACTTGATCCAACCAATAGTTTTAATGTTGGGATTGGGCAGACCAGTAAATTAAAGTACTGGAAATGATGATGTTGAGCCGTTTTAATTTAACTTGCTCATGCTGATTGATCAAATCAGCAGTCTTTAAAAAAAGTAATAAATGAAGAACTGATTTATTTGATTAACATAGCCATGCTAAAAAACATGGCTATTTTTTATTTCGGTTCGCCAAATTTGGAAGAAATAAACCCAAGAACAAAAGCACTAATCAAGAAGGTAATACCAGCATAGAGTGCGGATTGTGTCGTAAACCATACTGCAATGGTTAAGATTGCAACGATAGCTGTGCAAATCCAAATCGCCAAACCAGAAGTTTCTAAAGAGTGTTGTTGAGATTGAGCATGGTTGCTTTGTTCAACTGTTGATTGGTTTTCTGTGGTGGTTAAATTGAGAATAGGGGGATGCAGATTGACACCATAAAAGAAATAAGGATGATCATCAAAACGCGCAAGTTCAATACGTTGCATTTCGATAAAAGAGTGCTGCTGTGAATCATCTTGTGCTTTGTTTTCGATGTGTTGTAGCAATTGGGTTAAGAAATAAGCATCATTTAAATCCAAAGGTAAACCACTGGTCCGCAATAGAATGTACTCAGGATAATGTTGTTCGATTAAAGATTTAAAATCATCAAAATGGTAGATATTTTCTGTACCAAAAATTTCTATAAATAAGGGTTTTCGAGCTGCTAAATTGAGAAGTGCTTGTTGTTGGTCAATGACTAAATAAGCATACTGACTCTCTCCAAAATCTTCTTGGCGTTCTTCAAGATCAACTTGATTGCGATCATCGTTGATATCAAGATCATCTATATATCTAGTCCAGAAAATATTCTCTTGCTTAAACAGCATAAACCATAAAATTGGAATAAACGCATTTGCTTCAAGTTCAAAAGATGCGCTTTGAAAAAACTCAGCCCATTGATTTTGACTACCTCTTGGCATACGGCTAAAGGTAGAACTGGTTAAAAATACTGGGTGGCTCATAACGTTGATGCCTTTTCTTATTTACTTTTATTCAGCAGTTATATTGCAAAATAACGAAAATTGACACAGAAGATTGTTATAAAACTGTATAACACTTTTCTTTTATGAATCATATCAAGATGTGTTACTTCTCGCTATGCGTAAGACAGTTAGAATTGACACTATATACGATGAAAATATCAAAAATTGCCATCAAAAAAAAATTAAAACTCGATAAAGTAGTATGCAACAAGTTGCAAAGCCAAACTTAAAGGATTCATCATGTCAAATAGCTATGCAAATATCTTAAAACCACTCCATCTGGGATTTACGACCATTAAAAATCGTGTCGTGATGGGCTCAATGCACACGGGTTTAGAAGATCGTTTTTATAACTATCCAAAACTTGCTGCATATTTTGGAGAACGTGCCAAAGGTGGTGTTGGGCTAATTATTACAGGGGGGATTTCCCCAAACCGCCAAGGTTGGTTACTCCCCGCTGGTGGTACGATGAATACTTTAGGTGATATTGCACCACATCGTTTAGTCACACATGCGGTACATAAGCATGGTGCAAAAATTCTGATGCAAATTCTGCATGCAGGGCGTTATGGTTATCAGCCATTTGTTGTGTCTTCAAGCCCAATTAAATCGCCGATTTCGATGTTTAAACCACGTCAGATGAGCGACAAACTGATACTTGAAACCATTCAAGATTATGCTGAAACAGCTAGTCTGGCAAAAAAGGCCGGTTATGATGGCGTAGAGATTATGGGTTCAGAAGGCTATTTGCTGAATCAATTTTTAAGTCGTCATGTTAACCAACGTGAAGACCGTTGGGGTGGGCCAATTGAAAATCGTATGCGCTTAGCGGTAGAAATTGTAAAAGCGATTCGTGCTAAAGTTGGTGAAAAGTTTATTATTTGTTTCCGTTTGTCGATGCTCGATTTAGTTCATGATGGTAATACCATGGATGAGGTGATCACTGTTGCACAGGCATTGGAAAAAGCAGGTATTACTTTGCTCAATACAGGGATTGGTTGGCATGAGGCACGTGTACCCACCATTGTCACCTCTGTTCCACGCGCTGCATTTGTAGATTACACAGCAGAAGTGAAAAAGCATGTGGCTGTACCTGTCATTGCTTCTAATCGAATTAATATGCCTGATACTGCTGAAGAAATTTTGGCAACCGGTAAAGCTGATATGGTGCAAATGGCGCGTCCATTATTGGCAGATGCTTTTTGGGTAAGTAAAACCGCAACCAATCGTGTTGATGAAATCAATACTTGTATTGCGTGTAATCAAGCCTGTTTAGATCATAGTTTTCAAAATAAGCGTGCAAGTTGCTTGGTGAACCCACGAGCAGCACATGAAACTGAACTGGTTTATCTCAAAACAAAAAAGCCGAAGAAAATTGCAGTTGTAGGTGGTGGTGTTGCAGGAATGTCTGCAGCCACTATAGCTGCAAGTCGTGGACATCAAGTAACTTTGTTTGAAGCCTCTACTGAGGTCGGTGGACAGTTTAACCTCGCTAAAGTTGTGCCCGGTAAAGAAGAGTTCCATGAAACCATACGTTATTTTAAAGTTCAGATCGAAAAAACTGGTGTAGATTTACGTTTAAATACCAAAGTGAATCGTGAGCAATTAGAGCGTGAAGGTTTTGACGATGTGGTGATCGCAACAGGTGTGATTCCACGTGGTTTAAATATTGAGGGCAGTAACGCACCGCAAGTGTTGTCTTATGCTCAAGTATTACGTGGCGCACCTGTCGGCAATAGAGTTGCTGTTGTCGGTGCAGGTGGTATTGGATTTGATGTATCTGAATACTTGTTAAAACCTGAGCATCAGCCGCAACCACAACCTTTGGCAGATTGGCAACGTGAGTGGGGCGTAGACCCAAATCCGAACTATATGACTGAAGGTGGCTTTGTTCCTGCTGAAGTAGAGCAACCGGTTCGTCAAATATATTTGATGCAACGTAAAACCACACCTCTTGGTATTGGTTTAGGTAAAACCTCTGGTTGGGTACACCGTGCACAATTGAAAAAACATGCAGTAAGAATGATGCGTGGTGTGCAATATAAGTCTGTAACCAATGAAGGATTATGGATTGAAAGCAATGGTCATGATCAATTGTTACGAGTCGATACGATTGTGGTGTGTGCAGGTCAGGAATCCGTTAAGGATTTAATGCCTCTAGAGGGGGAGTCAACTTTAGCAAATTACCATATTATCGGTGGTGCAAAATTGGCTGGTGAGCTTGATGCCAAGCGTGCGATTCGTGAAGGTGCTGAAATAGCAGCTAAACTTTAATCAAAATCATCTATTTTGATGAAACAATATGCATTTGAATGGTTTAAGTCTATTTTTTTCTTGTCAGAATTGGAAAAGCTTAGTATTCTTGCGCACATGGAAGCGTGGCAGAGCGGTTTAATGCACCGGTCTTGAAAACCGACGAGGGTGTGAGTCCTCCGTGAGTTCGAATCTCACCGCTTCCGCCAAATATTTTAAAAGGCCCTTGTTTTTACAAGGGCCTTTTTTTTTATGTGTATTTTTTTCTCACACTGTAACTCACATAAAATTTTAGATTAGATGACATTAATTGGGTGTATTTAGGGCATTGTAGGAATAGTCACTCATTTAGTTTAAATTTCTACAAGCTCATAAAATGACGTTCATCAAATAAAAAATCCCAATTAGTGACTCAGGGGCTGTGGATTGATCCTAAACGAAAAAATGGACATATAGTCGCTTTAAAGCTAATGCAATATTAACTTTGGAGATGTAAAAATGGCTAAATGCTTTAGTCGTGAAGTTAAACACTAAGCAATAGATTATGCGCTTTCGAATTTATATGTGTCTGTAGTTGCAATCGGCCAGAAATCAGGGGGAAGCTATTTAACATTAGACAATTTGAAAACTTATTTAAATTACAATAGGTCGGTGTTTGGTGAAAATCTCTGCTGATGCAAAAACAGCTGTTTGTGCATCCACATCAAGTTTTAAATCATTCACTAGTACAGGCTTTACTAAATAGTATGTGATTGATAGTGGAAGCAATTTTTCTATTTCTAATTTTCTTATTAATAACATAAATTATCTGTGTGCTTTATAAAATGAATTTTAAGGTAATTCTTGTTGGCCAATTCTATTTTGTTTCATGCTATGGAATCGCTTTGAAGAATTTTGATAAAGGATTAAATAATCCGTCTCAGCCATACAATGAAATTGATTCTAAAATGAAATTGATTCTAAAATATTAAGTGAAAATATAAATAAACCAATTCCAAACAGTCATGATGATTAATTTAATGCATTGATATCACAACCGAATGGGCATATTTTATCCCAAGCAACAATAGATAAAATAAAAATGATACTCAAGCAAATGCCTAATCAGGAGGTTGCACACTATTTGTCGAAAGCATTTCCTTTAAACAATTTTAGTTCTATTCAAAATAAAAAACAGTTTTCAGAAAGGCTATTAGAAGTACTCACGAGTGAAGCTAGTGTTTCTAAAGAAGATATATAAGGTAAACTCATTTTATCTAGAAATCAAAGTAATAACTCACAGTCTGTGCACATGTCGGAAGTTTATAAGAATCAACTAATCATTGCTTACTTCGATACATTAGGGAAACTATCGAAAATTGATCAGGTTTTGTGAAATGAGTGAATAAGTATAATTATTTACGCTTCAGCCTGTAAATCCTCAAAGTGATCAAAACTGGGTGAGTTATGTTCTATTTGATGGTTAGAAAACGGGTGATTATGCGATTCAGTAGTATCAGGTTAATGATATGTTAACTCCTATTGCTCACGCCTATTATTCGATTGGACAAGTGTTGGATTAATTTAAAATCCACAAAGAGCACTCTTTATTTTATTTAAAATATTGAATTTATATATATTTTTATTTAGAAATTATATTCTTAATTTTTATTATTGAAATTGATTAGAATTATACACGGCGTCCTATTTACAAAACGTAATAATTTAAACATAATTAAATGTGAAACTCATCACAATCACTATTGACATGAATAATTTTAAATTTAATAAACTTACTTTGAGTGTTTTTTTTACGATTTTAGCAACAACAATACAAGCTGCAGAACCACAGCCGCGTCCAGATTTAGAATTAGATGCTGTTCAGCGCCAGCAACAACGTGATGAAGCATTACAAAAGCAATTACAGCCCGAAGCTATAGTGCAAACGGGATTAGAAAAACAACTTCAAACCCAAACACAACTGCACTATCTAAAATCAAACAGTGAAGATGTATGTTTTGAAATTAAAAAATTTGTGTTGATGGGAGAGGATGCGCATCAATTTACTTTTGCTATGAGCTCTGTCACGCAAGGTGAACATAATCTCATTGGCCGATGTATTGGGGTACAAGGCTTAAACCAAGCCTTAGATCTGATTCAAAACAGTATTATTAGTCATGGTTATGTCACCACCCGCATGCTGCTCCCTCAACAAAATATTGCTTCGGGCGAGATTAAACTACAAGTGATTGCTGGGAAGGTAGATCAAATTCAATTTGTTCAAGGAACGTCAAAGCGTGCTCATAAATTTAATGCCTTGCCTGTTCGCTCTGGGGATATTTTAAATATTCGGGATATTGAACAAGGCTTAGAAAACTTTAAACGTGTGCCGACTGTTGAGGCAGACTTTAAAATCAAGCCCTCAGAACAACGTAATCAACCTGGCTATAGTGATTTAGAACTGGCATGGCAACAAACAAAACCCTACCGGATTCATTTAGGTGTTGATGATGCAGGCTCAGATTCAACTGGGAAGTATCAAGGTACAGCAACCTTATCTTTAGACCATCTGTTTACTGCAAATGACCTGTTTTATGGTAGTTATAACCATGATTTGGGCGGAGGAGATCAAGGTAAACGAGGTACAGATGGCTATTACTTAAGTTATAGCATTCCACTCAAATATTGGTTACTTAGCACCAGTTATAGTCAGTCTGATTATAACCAAACGGTTGCAGGTGATAGCCAAAGCTATAACTATAGCGGCAAAAGCAAACTGATCGGGGCTGATTTATCTCGGGTACTTTATCGTGATGCCAAACGAAAAACTACAGCCAGTGTAGGAGGCTGGTATCGGGAATCACAAAACTTTATCAATGATGTAGAAATTGAAGTACAACGTCGAAAAACTGGTGGCTGGAAAGCCAGTCTGGATCATATAGAATATCTAGCCAATGCGACATTAACAGGCAATTTAACCTATAAACGAGGTACAGGTGCATTTAATGCAATGCATGCACCTGAAGAAGAGTTTGGCGAAGCTTATACTCATGTCGGTATTTTACAAGCCAATGCCGGTCTGCAAGTGCCATTTAAAGTCGGTAATCAATCGCTACAGTATCTCGCTGAATGGCGAACACAATATAGTAAAAAACCCCTGACCCCACAAGATCGATTCTCGATTGGGAATCGCTATACCGTAAGAGGGTTTGATGGTGAACAAACTTTATTGGCAGATAATGGATTTTTAGTGCGTAATGAAATCAGTGGCTCGATGTTTAAGCTTCCGATGCAATGGTACACCGGAATTGACTATGGTGAAGTGGGGGGTAAAACCGCACATGAACCGAATCCATTGTTGGGAACAAGTTTAATGGGCGCAGCCTTTGGATTACGTGGGCAAGTCTTAAAATCGGTCAATTATGACGTTTTTGTTGGGACGCCGTTAAAAAAACCAGACCACTTTAAAACAGACAATGTGACGACAGGATTTAGCCTGAACTGGATGTATTAATCCATTACATTCAATGTCCATATGCAACATTCAATCTTGAAAAAATATTAAAACATTTAGGTAAAACATTATGAATAAGAATCGTTATCGCGTTATTTTTAGCCAAGCACGTGGCATGTTTATTGCGGTTGCTGAGATTGTAAAAAGCCGTACCAAAACAGCGGGGCAATCACATGCTGTTGGTGAAATCGAAATAGAGGATGTCACGGGAGCATCTTCAATCACTTATAAAAAACTCAATCCTGTTAATTTTGCTGTGGTGAGCCTATTGGGTGCAGCAATTTACACCTTGCCGATGGCGACGATTGCTGAAAGTCAAATTGTGGCAGATCGATCAGCACCAAACTCTCAACAAGCCACCATTCTCAACAGCAGCAATGGCTTGACCCAAGTCAATATTCAAACCCCAAGTGCAGGTGGTGTATCACGTAATACCTATACCCAGTTTGATGTGGGGCAGGAAGGTGCGATTTTAAATAATGCACGAAATAATACCCAAACCCAATTGGGTGGCTGGGTACAAGGTAATCCATGGCTCGCCAAAGGTGAAGCCAAGGTCATCCTGAATGAAGTGAACAGCAGTAATCCGAGTCAATTAAAGGGCTATTTGGAGGTTGCGGGTAAACAAGCGCAAGTGGTGATTGCCAATCCATCTGGTTTAGTCTGTGATGGCTGTGGGGTGATTAACGCAGATCGTTTTACCTTAACCACAGGTCAAGCAGTAATGCATCAAGGTTATCTTGATTCATTCCGAGTACGTGAAGGGCAAGTTACGATTGAAGGGAAAGGCTTAAATGGAAGCTTAACCCCTTATACCGATATTTATACACGTGCTTTAAATGTCAATGCGGGTCTATATGCCAATGAGCTAAAAACCGTGTTGGGTCAAAACGACATCAATGTTCAAGATCCAAACTCAGCAAAAATTAGTGCAACAACAAGTACCCCATCTTCACCTACACCGAGCTTTGCCCTTGATGTTGGAAAATTAGGTGGCATGTATGCTGGAAAAATCTATTTGGTCGGTACTGAAAAAGGTTTAGGGGTACGTAATGCAGGGTCACTCAATGCTTTGAGCGGTCAAATGCATTTAAATGCCAATGGTGATTTAACCAATACAGGCAATATGATTGCCAATAAAGATCAAATTCTAATTCAGGCAAGCAATGTAAAAAACAGCGGTAATATCAGTAGTACACAACAACAAATACAGATTCAAGCCGACAATATTCAAAACACTGGGCTGATTGCGACTCGTGATGAAATTAAACTCAATGCTCAAGGCAAGATTGATAATAATGAGGGAGTGATCAACGCGGGACGAATTGATTTTACTGCACAAAACTTAACCAATAATAAAGGTAAAATCGAGCAAACAGGTCAGCAACAACTCAACATTGCTGCAAAAAACTTAGACAATACTCAGGGCTTAATTGGTCAGGCAACCGTCGATCCTAGCGGGACAGGGCAAACACCAGGTGGAACCACATCGCCAAGTGTGACTGATCCTGAGCAACAGTCTTCAGCGCAAGACTCAAGTACGGTTGAAGTTGCACCCACAGACCTGACACCAAAAACTTTTGAAGCAGGAAATATTCAGATTGCTCAAGATATTGCCAATGTAGAAGGTGCAATTGTCAACAATGCTGAAATCAATCTTAGAGTTGAAGGCAGTATTAAAAACAATGGTGGTGAAATTCAACTGCCTGAATTGCAATTTAATGGGCAATACTTTGACAACCAACAAGGTAAACTCACTGCGAATGTGGTGAATATCACTGCACAACAGGTGGATAATCAAAAAGGTGTAATTAATGCCAATCAAAGCTTTGATTTAACCGCACAACAATTAAATAACGATCAAGGCCGTTTACAAAGCGCCAAGACATTCAATTTAAATTCAGCTGAGATTGATAATCGCCAAGGTCAAATACTTGCTGCGGATGCATTAACTCTAAATTCTGCAAATACCAATAATACCCGAGGCATCATTGGTTCAGTCAATGCGGATGCCAAGCTGTCTATTCAAACTTTAGACAATCGTAAAGGGGAGATTTCAGCACAGAATGTACACCTGACGGGTCAGAGTTTAAACAATCAACAGGGTACAATTCAATCCAAAACAGCAGATCTAAACATCAATATTGATCAAATTGATAATGGTACGACGCAAGCTTCAGCAGGGAATCTGATTGCTGGGCAAAATCTAAAATTGAATGCCCAGCAATTACAAAGTACTGGGCAAATCTATGCAGGCAATACGGCTGATTTAACAGTGAATCAGTTACAACAGCATGGTCAATTGGCAGCACAGAACAAAATCAAGGTTCAAGCAAATGCCATTGTCAGTGATAAAAATGCAGTATGGGTCGCAGGTCTTGATCAAGACGGGAAACTAAGCAATACAGATGCCACACTGAATATTGATGCGCAACAGGTTCAGCTGGCAGGGAAAATTTTGGCAGGTGCTGAGTTGCAAATTAAAGCAGCTCAAACAGCAGACTTAAGTCAAAGTGAAAGCCAAGCCAAAAATATAAACATTGCTACAACCCAACTGAATACCAACAATGCAAAAATTATTGCAGATGAGCAACTGGATTTAACCGCAACAGAAAGTATTGTCAATGAAAAAGGGCAATATAGTGCAAAACAGGTCAATCTTAATACAGCACAGTTGAATAACAACCAAGGTTTAATTCAACACACAGGTAAAAATGATTTTATTCTGGATGTCGCAAATCAGATTGATAACAATGCAGGGCAGATTATCAGTAATGCTACAGGTACTGTAATCAAGACCAATACACTGAACTCTGTTGCAGGTGAGATTTTACATGCAGGTGATCAACAGTTAAAAATCACAGCACAAAACCTACAAGGACAACAAGGCAAAATCCAAAGTAATAGCCATCTACAACTCGATCTAGGCATTGCTAATTTAGACCAAGCGCTTACATCTGCACAAAATATTGATTTGAATGCAACTGAACTGAGCCATCAACAAGGACAATTGCTTCAAAGTGATGCTAATGGGCAGTTGAAAGTGAATGTTGCACAAACATTGAATAATAGCTCAGGTGTGATTAGTGCTGCTGGTAGCGCTCAGCTGAAAGTTACTCAACTGAATAACAGTGCAGCTAAGCTTCTTGTAGATAAACAACTTGGGATAAAAGCTGATGATATCAACAATACACAAGGTACTGTATATACAGACGATTCGCTTAGTATCATTGCAAAACATGGCATTAATAATCAGCAAGGTATCTTAGCAGCCAAACAAGCGGTATACGTAAAGGCACAATCATTAAATAATACAGAGGGTACAGTTCAATCCGAACAGTCAAATCTTGATCTCAGTATCAGTGGAGCGCTGGATAATCAACGTGGAAAACTGCTGTCTAATCAAGATATCAGTATTCAAAGTCTAAGTTTAAACAATGCATCTGGAACAATTTTTTCTAATCAAGGCTTAAACTTAGATGTAGACGGGGGAATTGAAAATCAGTCTGGTACAATTGCTGCCAATAACAATATCTCAGTTAATGCTCAATCATTAGATAATACTTCAGGGCAAATACGCTCTGAAAAACAACATTTAAATATTATTACTCAGCAATATTTAAACAATGATTCAGGCGTTATTGTGGCAGCAAAAAATGTTGCGATCACTGCACAGGATCTATCTTCTCAAAATGGACAAATTCAAGCAGGTCAACATGCTGATTTAACCGTTCAATCTTTGGATAATACTGCTGGTACACTCTATGCAGATGGTCAATTAAAATTAAATGCTTTAGCGCATATTAACAATCAAGATGGTGTGATCGCGGCTAACCAAGGATTTAATTTAAATGCAGCTTCATTATCAAATAATGCTGGTAAATTAATTGCACAGCAATCTGCAATGCAGCTCGATATTGCCAACGAATTAAGCAATATCAAAGGCGAGATTTCAGCCGCGCAAGACTTAACAATGAATAGTGGTCATTGGAATAATGTTGAAGGTAAAGCTGTAGCGGGTCAAAAATTACACCTAAATACCGCTACATTAGACAATCATCTTGGTGTGATTTATGCACAAGACCAGTCTAAGATTGTAGCCACTGGTCAAGTGAATAATACTTCAGGGGTTATTGCGTCTAAACAGATTGATTTAACCTCACAGTCATTGCTTAATGATTTGGGTAAAATCAGAGCAGAACAAGGTTCGTTAAATTTATCTGTAAACAATGAGCTGAGTAATCTGTCAGGTGAAATATTTGCACAACAAGAAGCAAATTTAAAAGCGCAGCAAATCAATAATCAAAAAGGTAAAATACAGAGTATTTTAAAAACCAAGATTGAAACAAACACTTTAGATAATCAATCTGGAACAATTTATAGCCAAGATCAACTACAACTGTTGGCACAGTCAGCAATTCAAAATCAGCAAGGTATAATCGCTGCACAAAAAGATCTACAGATAAACAGTACAGATTTAAATAATGAGCAAGGTATTATTCAATCAGAACAGGGACGCGCAGATTTAACTGTACAAGGTGCATTGAATAATCATCAGGGCGAATTATTTGCAAGTAAAGGATTAAATGTTGTTGCTCAAGGGATTGATAATCGCTTAGGGCAAATCTCATCGTTAGAAAAATTGAATTTAGACAGTCAATTACAAACATTGAATAATGAATCAGGTAAAATTTTAGCAGATCAAATTTTGCTAAAAACTGGCTTGCTTAATAATAATTCAGGTTTGATCCAATCTAATTCTGAATTAAGCATCGATACCAATCAGCATGATTTGTTGAATCAAAATTCTGGTGCTCGTGGTGGAATACTCAGCCAAGGAAAACTTAATTTAACCCATGTCCAACAGTTATTAAATGATAACGGCATTCTTGCTTCAGCAGATGATGTAGAAATCAGCGCACAGCAATTATCCAATCAAAAAGGACAAATCAATAGTCAAGGCAATCTAACAATTGCTCAACAACAGTCAGGTGGGGTGCTGAATAACCAAGGTCAAATTCAAGCATTAAAAAATATTCAAATTCATACCGACCAATTGAACAACAGTGGTCAAGGCAGTCATATTGTTGCTGCTGAGGATTTATCAATCCAAGCGCAAGTGATCGACAATCGACAAAATTTAGATGATACGATTTTGGGTGGTTTAGATGCTCAAAATATCCAATTAAATGCACGTGAGTTAAATAACCAATCTGGTGGAATTAGAGCAAGCAAAGATGCATCACTTTTGATTCAGCAGAACTTTGATAATCAACAAGGCAGTGTGACCAGCCTAGGGACATTATTGATTGGCGATTCTCAAAAAACCTTAAATATTAAGAATACTCAAGGGGAACTCATCGCGCAAAATCGGTTAGCAATCAGTGCGAACAATTTAATCAATCAAGGTAAAATCATTAGCCTTGGTGATGCTGAATTGAATTTAAAGCAAAGTTATACACATCAGCAAGGTGATGAGCTGAGTGCCAATGGTTTACTCAAGATCGATAGCGAACACGATTTCATCAATCAATCTGTCCTAAGTGCAGGCAAAGGCCTTACTGTAAATGCTCAGAATATTTTAAATCAAACTGGGGCGAGTATTAGCAGTATTGAAACGCATTTAATCGCCAACGATGTGCTACATAATCAAGGTTTAATTAATGGTGAGTTAACCCACTTAAAAGCAAACTTAGTCTGGAATGATGGTGCTAAAATTTATGGTGATCATATTGCTATACAAGCACAGACCTTAAATAACAAATCGAACGGCTCTTGCGTCGGGACAGAGCAGTGCTCTGCTAGTCCTTCCTCAGGCGCAGTTATTGCTTCACGTGGAGATATTGATTTAGGGATTGATATTTTAAATAACCAAGCAGGAGGTTTGATCAATAGTGACTCAAAAGACAATGCTTGGATATTGAGTATGGGGCAAT
>Ga0207655_1000468_pt1 | contig 52445 bp, 47 predicted proteins | sample KBSM44metaG_FD_184398 | JGI IMG/M metagenome (GOLD analysis project Ga0207655, IMG submission 184398) | Miscanthus rhizosphere microbial communities from Kellogg Biological Station, Michigan, USA - KBS M4-4 metaG (SPAdes) (version 2) | ecosystem: Host-associated > Plants > Roots > Rhizosphere >...
TCAACCTGCGGGAAATCCCGCCGAAGAGCGACAAGCCGAACACCCTGCAGATTGCGCTGCAGACGCGCATCAAGCTGTTCTACCGCCCGGCGGCGATTGCCGTGCAGAAAAATGCCGCGCCGGCGCAGGAGCAGCTGACGCTGAGCAGGCAGGGCGACAAGTACGTGGTGAACAACCCGACGCCGTATTACGTGACCATCGTGGACGCCAGCAGCAAAAAAGACGGCGCCGGTGTGAAGGGTTTTGAGCCGCTGATGGTGTCGCCGAAGAGCAATGCACCATTGAGCGTGAGCGCGGCCAGCGTGGGCAGCGCCCCGGTGCTGACCTACATCAACGACTACGGCGGCCGGCCGCAGCTGACCTTCAGCTGCTCTGGCAGCAGCTGCCGGGTGGTGCCAGCGAAGAAGGCCTAGTCCGCACGCCGTTAACGCATCAGCGCGTAGCGGAAAGACGTCAAGAACACCGCATGCCGGGGGAGAAAAACATGACAGGGAATACCGATAAACACCGCGAGCCGGCATTCTGGCTCGGTGATCTGCGCTACTACGGCACGCTGGGTGCGTTGGCGCTGATGGTGCCGGTGACGCTGAGCGCGATGCTGTGGCTGCTGCCGGCCGCCCAGGGACAGGTGGCGGATAACTGGTACACCGACGGGGCCAACGGCACGCTGTATGTGCAGGGCGCCCTGACCGAAAGCGCCTGCCGGCTGGAGATGAGCAGCGCCCGCCAGGATATCTGGCTGGGCGAGACCGGCACCGCCAGCCTGGAAGCCCTGGGTGCCCAGGGCACGCCGGTGGCCTTTGAGCTGCGGCTGAAAGATTGCCTGCGTACGCCGGCCAGTCAGCGAGACAGCCGTACCGGTGCTCTGACTTGGGCGAACAATCAGCCGGCGGTCACGGTAAGTTTTCGGGCGCCGGCTGACATGGACAGCCCGCAGCTGGTGAAGGCGCAGGGCGTCTCCGGGCTGGGGCTGCGGCTGACCGACCCGAAAGGGCGGGACGTGCGCCTGGGCAGCCGCGGCGAGCCGCTGTTGTTGACGCCGGGCCAGAGCAGCCTGACCTACAGGGTGACACCGGAGCGCACCAAAGCGCCCCTGGTGGCCGGCGCTTACCGTGCGGCGGTGGATTTTCAGCTGAACTATGACTGAGGTAGCGGCCGTGAGAGTAAAGAAGAGTTGGCTTGCCAGGTGCTGGTTATGTCTGTTTGTGCTATCGCTTTATGCGATTAAAGCCGTTGCCGATACCACCACGATGACGGTAAAGGTCACGGTAGTCGCGCCGCCGCCCTGCATTATTAACGGTGACAGGATGATTGAGGTGGACTTCGGCAGCAGCGTGGTGACTGTCGAGGTGGACGGCGTCAGCTATCTGAAGACGGTGGATTATAGCCTTGATTGCCAGGGCGGACCTTCCAATGCGATGAAGCTGCAGGTGCGGGGCACCCCGACCGACTTTAACAACAACGCGTTGCAAACCAACATTGCCGACCTGGGGATACTGCTGCGGGTCAACAATGCGCAGGTGGCCATCAACGACTGGGTGAATTTTACCTATCCAGATAAGCCTGTGATATCGGTGGCACCGGTGAAAAGGCCGGGCGCAACGCTGCCGGGCGGCGATTTTAGTGCCGGCGCGACGCTGGTCGTGGTCTACCAGTGAACGGGAGAGGGAAAGTGACAACGACAGCATTGGCCGTGGCTCTGGTCATCATGATGAGCGGGGCCTGGTTACTACCGAAAGTTCAGGCCGCAGAGAATATGAGTTTTCACGGTACGTTGTATGAAGATGTGCCTTGTGAGTTTGATGATGCCCCGGTGCTGAATATTGATTTTGGGGTTGTTGGGGTAAATAAAATTGATGGTGTTCAATTTAAAAAAAATATTGATGTTGTTATGACATGCCAATCAGGTTTTAGTGCTCGCTTTAAGGCTTTTTATCTGGGGCAAAAAAGCAGTTTTGACGCTACAGCCCTTGCAACATCGGTTGATGGGTTGGCAATAAAAGCAATGTACCTTTGCAGCAATAGTTGGTGTGACCTTGATGTGGGTGATGCGGCGCTCCTCAACCGTAGTGGTTTTGAGAGAACGGCCTACTTGGCATTTACCCTTATAAAACAAGATGGTATTGAGCTTAAGGCCGGGGATTTTCAGGCAAATGCTTCTTTACAACTTGAATATTATTGAGAGATTAACTCAGGTGGCATGGTGAATAATGAAGTTACTATTGATTGCTTTACTGGGGGTAATAAAAATCGGCTGGGCTGCGCCAGCGACGCTTGATATGCATTTTCATGGTGTGCTGGTTGCTGAACCCTGTGTCATTCCGCCGGGTAGTGAAGAAATTCGTTTGGATTTCGGCTCTACGGTAGATAAATATTTGTATGAGAACTCTCGCACCCTGGCAAAACCGTTCGAAATACAGCTGGCTGAATGTGATATCAGCCTGGGCAAAACGGTGAGGGTCATGTTCAGCGGCACGGAAAGTATCGCACTGCCGGGGCTGCTGGCGCTGGACGGCGGCAGTGAGGCCAGCGGTATTGCCATCGGTCTGGAAACCCAGGACGGGCAGGCGCTGGCGTTAAACCAGCAAAGTCGCGGTCAGGAAATCAGCGATGGCAACAACACCATTATGCTGCAGGCTTATGTCAAAGGTGAGCCGGAAGCCATCACTAATAAGACCATAGGGCGGGGCATGTTTACCGCAGTGGCGACCTTTGCGCTGGAGTATGAGTAAGGCAGGAAAACGGGTCGCCAGCGCATTACGCTGGAAAGGGAATAGCGGTTTATTACATAAGGGATTGAAATGCGTTTCCTATTGTCACTGACATTACTTATTTTGAGTACCTCCTGTTATGCCATCATATATTCTGTGATGACGGAGGTGGAGATAACCAGCTGTGATCAACGCGCTGGCATTTACGCAAGGTGATTAAATCGCTGCATGAATTTTTTGAGGGTGGATTTGAAACACATCCGGATAAAATGCACCTCGGGAAAATTGAAAAGGGTTTTGACTGGCTGGGTATCTGGTATTCCCCGCTGGGGCCCCGAATAGCGCCGAGAGCATGAGAGAACCATCGGGAACATTGCGCGCGGCTTTATGAGCAGGCCCGGCGTTGGAAACTGTCGAAGACGGAAACCGAATGCAGGGTACGTGCCTATGAAGCTCGATGGGTAAACTGGGCAAACCATCATGTGAAAGTGGCAGAAGGTGCGATGCACCATCTCCATTCCCTTATTAACTAACTTCCTTAAATGGCTGGTAACTCGATGCGACAGTTCTTCCCAATCATACTATTAACACTACTTTGCTCACCGGCCCGTGCTCTTGTCGTTAATGCTGAATACCTTGGGCCTTCAGACGAAACTAATTATGACCTGGTTCGCGTGTTTGGAAGTGCCTCAGGCAGTGATGTAACAGGTGTTGTGCGGGAGTGGTCCTGTTTAATGGGTGCTAGCATCGGTTCGACTTGTTTCTTAGCTATAAGAGGTTACGACTGTGCATCGGGGGATCGCGATAAAAGCCGCGTTCCTGCAGCTACGGCTGTCACGGAAAAAGGGATGACAGGCATGACTTACCTCGATCGTTACGGCAACAACTATACCGGCGTGGTGAAAACCTGTAACACACCTACCTCCGAGAACTACATGAAACTCTCGGTATATATGCATAACTTTGCCAAGGCCCCGCCCTATTTAGGTTATGTTCTTGCCTCTACTTGGGGCGAGGGCGGGGGAATCACACCACCTATACCTGAGCCCGAACAGTTGAAATGCAGCTTGACCTTAAAACGCGATACTCTGGACTGGGGGACGGTACCATTAGAAGAATTGAACGTTAATAAGTTAGTGGGGGGAAATATCGCCGTGGTGTCGTGTAGCGGCGGTAGTGGTACCGCAACGGCGCGGTTAACGATAACGGATATGGGTAGAAAAAATAATATTACTGAAATGAAAAATGATAGTGGTGATGTTATTCCTGCCAAACTTATTTTGGAAAACGAAAAGAATACAAAGACCTTTACCGTAAGGAATGGTTATAATACCACGCATGATGTATTTTCCCGCATTCAATCGTACAATATTTCCACCTATGGGGAGTATAAAGGCAGTGCGGTGTTGATGCTTGAGTTGCCCTAGATTTTATCAGGTATGTGAGTGCTTTTGTGCTGCCACCCATTTTTCAAATTGGTTTTAATGTATGCGATAAGTGATTTTATAAGGACTTGGTGCACGTTGTTGATTTATTTTCAGGTGTGCATTTTTCTGGTTGTTTGTTGAAATATATGCCAGGAATGAGGCGGTTTTTCGTGGTTCGAGGGGGTGTATGTGGATACGATTTAAACGTTCGCGTTCATAGCGTGTGATGACGTAATGGTTTTCTTTTTTATTTAAAAAAGGCATCTCAATGCTGATGGGTAAATTATCCCTTATTGGCCCGGGCACATTTATGCTGTCGGGCGTGAGTTACTACATCATTAATCAGGGGGCGAGTGGGTTGTCCTTGCCTTTTAATACACTGGTGTGGAGCGTGATGGCGCTAATGGTTTTATTTATTGCCCTGAAGGTGGCCGCTAAAAAATACATATTCACCACTACGGTGTTGCCGTTATTTATTATTGGCATTGCGGTGCTGGCGCTGGTGCAGCTGTTCGCCCCCGAATTGGCCTGGGTGCCGATGAAGGGCAACCGGGTATACGGCATCTTCCAGCAACCCAACGTGCTGGCGAGCTTTATCGCCACCGGGCTGGCGCTGATGCTGTTTCTGCTGCCGGGCTTTGCCCTGGCGCGGGCGCGGTATGAGCACTGTCGCCAGGCCTTTCTGGGCATGTTGCTGCAGGTGTTGCCGGCACTGCTGGTGTGGATACCGTCCCGCGTCGGCTGGCTGGGCGGGGCGCTGTTCCCCGTGCGTTGTAAACAGGCGGCCGCGCTGCTGGGGATGGGAGTGATGGTGTTCGGCGGCCTGCGCCTGGTGGGCCGCGCCGAGCGCGCCGGGTTGATGGGCATGCGTGAGGTACAGGCGATGCCGCTGCTGTCGCGCTGGGTACACCAGGAGCGTAAAGCGTTTGATGAGCAGGTAAATGCCCTGATGACCGACAACCGGACGCACGATGAAAGCTTGCTTGAGGGTTATGCCCGCTGGGAGCAGGACTACCTGACGCGCCGTATCGACGTGAACGTGTACGCCAGTCTGATCATGATTTTGCAGCATCAGGGGCGGTGGGGCTGGCGGAACAGTATCGCCGCGATGCCTGCCTGCTGTTCCCGCTGGATGCGCGTTTTCAGCAAACGCTGACCCCGGCCCCGGAGGCCCCATGAAAAAAATCATCACCGTTTGCATCCAGGATGCGAACCGCTTCTTTGCCCTGGGCGTTCAGCAGCTTTTGCTGGCCTATTTTCAGCGCCTGGGGCTAGGGGTGCATTTTGTCGACGCGCAGCAGGCCGCCCGTGCCGACCTGGTGTTTTGTTCGGTGCGCCAGGGCTGGCCGTTGCAGCTGTGCCGGCATGGCGTGCCAGGGAGGCCGGTGACGCCGGTATTCATCGCTGTGCGGGCGGTGCAGGACGAAAAAACCACCCGGTGCCTGCGCGAGCAGGGCAGCCTATGGCGACGTGCCCGCCCTCAGGCGCTGCTGTCGCTGGTTGAACAGGGGGTGAAGGCGTTGGACAACCCGGTGCCACCGGCGCTGTGCCCCTGCTGCACGTCGCTGGCGTTGACCGCGCGCGAGCAGGACGTGATGCGCTGCATGAGCCGGGCGCTGGCACCGAAGAGCCTGCCCCGGTACCTGAACATCAGCCACAAAACCGTCAGCGGGCACAAACGGGCGGTGATGCGCAAGCTGGGGTTCAGACGTAATGCCGAATTGTACCACTGGCTGCGGCTCGGTGGACTGGACCAGATAAAGAGAGTTTTACCGTGACAAGAATACACACCCCGTATCGCCGTTTGGTATTGCCGTGCCTGCTGGGCGCCGGCCTGTTGCTCAGTGGTTGCGAAGCCGCAAAGCGCCCAACCGCGGCCGCGCAGGCCAGGGCAGAACCGACGCCGGAACAATCGCTCGCTGCGCGTGAAGCCGAGCAACTGGCGCGCTGCCAGAAAGAGCTGGAAGCGCTCAAGCCGATAGACGCGCAGCGGCACCAGGCCTACCAGCAAGAATTTGGTCGTCTGATGAGCGGCGCCGCCCAGTATGCCAGCGTGCGTGCGCAGACCAACAGCGGCACGCAGGAAACCGTGGACGCGCTGTATCGCTACAAGGTCAAGCGCCTGTGCGCAAACATCGGCCAGGCGTTGCTGACCGGGCTGGCCGACATGGGGGAGCGGGGTAAATGACGCAGGCCACGCTGAGGGGCCGGCTGCGGCGTCTGGCTCTGGTGCTCCCGCTGCTGTGGGGCGCCGAGCGCGCGCAGGCGGACGAAGGCATTCCGGCCCTGCTGCAGTTCGCCGAACAGTATCGCGACACGCAACACGCCGATGTATCGGAAAAGCCGGCAAAGACGCCAGTCCCCCCCGCACCACCGAAAACTGCACGGCCGGCGACGGCGCCCGCCACCCTGTCGGACAGCTCGACTCTGCGCCGCGCCCTGCAAGCGCGTGATGCGCAACTGGCCAAACAGCAGACGCTGCTGCAGCGTCAGGAAAAGGAATTGGCCACGCTGCGCCAGTCGCTGGCGGCAGAAACCGCCCGCCATCAGCAGGCCTTGACGGCGGCGCAATCACCTGCACAGACCGCAGCCAACCCCGCCGACTGGGCGCCGCTGCAAAAGCTGCTCAGCGGGCTGCGTCAGGCGGCATCTGGCATGCCGGATGAACAACGCGCCGCGGCGCTGATTGCCGAGGCGCGGGCGAGCGCCGACCGTGAGCGCGCCCTCGTGCAAGAAGCACACGCCCAGGTGAAGGTATTGAAGGGGCAGATCAATGTGTTGAAACGTCGGTTGCAGACGGATGTCGTGGAAAAAACCGAGAATCATCGTCTGCAGCAGACGCTAGCGATACAACAGCAAACGCTGAAGCAGCAACTCGACGAGAAAACCGCCGCGCTGGCGCAGCAGCAACAGCTGCTCGTGACCGCTAAAACGCAACGAGATGCGCTCAGAGCGGAACTCAAGGCGCTGCAGACCGACCAGAAAGATAAACGCACGGTGCTAACGGGCCGACAGGAAAAAGAGAAAGCGGCGCTGACCGCCCAGTTGGCCACCAAAGAAGAGCAACGAACCGCGCTGGAAAAAAAGGCCCAGGATATGCAGGTCGCGATCGAGCAGAAAGAGGCCACGTTATCGGCGCTGCGTCAGGAGAACACCGCGTTGCAAGAACGGCAGACCACGCTGAAAGAACAGGCCGGCAAGGCCGAAACGCAGCTGGCCGAACAGGCGCAGACCCTGCATCAGGCGCTGGCGGACATGGCGGCGCTGCAGAGCAGGGCGAAGTGGCTGGCAAAACCCCAGACGTTGAGCAAACCGGCAGGGCAGCAGGCCTATGCCGCCGGCGGCGCGCTGGGGCGCGACATTCTGGCGATGCTCGATGAGCGCAAGGGCTGGGGGATAGACATAGAGCGGCAGACCGTCCTGGCCGGGGTGGTGGACGCCTTTGCCGGGCAATACCAACTGACCACCGACGTGCTGACCCGGGCGCTGGCCGAGTCGGAAGCGGCGGTGAACACGGCGCGCACGAAGGCGATTGCCGGCCAGCAGAAGAAAGGCGAAAGCTTTGTGGCGGACTTTAAAAAGCAAACAGGGGTGAAGCAGTCCCCGGCCGGGTTCTGGTACCGGGTGGATTACGCCGGCGACGCGCCGCTGCGCGACGCCGACATCGTGGACGTGGTGGTCAAGGAAACGCTGACGGACGGCACGGTCATTCAGGATATGTCGCTGAGCGGCAACGTGCTGTCCCAGCCGCTCAGCGCTTACCCACCGTTGTTCAGGGAAGCGATTGGCCACCTGAAGAGCCACGGTTCGCTGACCATGGTGGTGCCGCCGACGCTGGCCTACGGCGAGGACGGCTACCCGCCGAAGGTGCCGCCGAACGCCACCATGGTATATGAGCTCAGGATAGACAACAGCAAGGCGGCGCCGGGAGCCTAAGGCGCCAACCGGTCGCCGGGGTGGGCCTGGCGACGCCGAGTCAGGGAGGAGTGCGTATGAATGTCGTGACTCGTCACGTGAGGTTGCCGTTTTTGGCGGACGCGCTGGCGTTGCGGGTGTACACCCGCCAGGAGACGCGGGAGATGGCCTGCTGCTGGCCGGCGCCGGTGATTGTGTTGTGCCATGGCTTCGGCGGGGTGCAGGCGGGCGCGCCGGGCGGGTGAATTTCAGCATCAAGAACACCGCCAGCGAACCGATGTTATTGGCCACCAGAGTGGAAGACCTGGATGGAAAAGGGGTCAGCAAATCGATCCTGGTTTCGCCGCCGATTTCCCGGATTGAGGCCGGGCAGAGCCAGCAGGTGAACTTCGTGCTCAAACAGGGAACCCGCCTGCCGCATGAAGTGCTGCTGAAGGCCTCGTTCGAGGGGATTGGGCAGGCGGTGGACAACAGTGCGCGGATGCCAATCCGCCAGAGCGTTGGGTTGATTGTGCAACCGGCGTCGGTGGCGGTGAGCAAAACGCCCTGGGATGACCTGAGCCTGACGATGGAAGGTGACAGCCTGGTTATCAAGAATACCGGGCTGCACGTGGTGCGTCTGGCGCCGCAATTGACACTGCTGCCGGCGAGAAAAACCAGTGCCGCTGGATAACTATTACCTGATGTCGGGTGAAGAGAAGAAGGTGAAGATCGACGGCAAACCCTCTTCGGTGGAAATCTTGCCGCTGAGCCGCTACGGCTTTAAACAGGATAACGTAATCATTGGGGTCAAACCCTAAACCGTGCTGCGCCCCTACCGTGGGGCGCCTTACCAACAAAAGAAGGATGTCAAACATGTTAAGACAGCAAATGCTGGCTCAGCAGGCCCGTGAACTGGCCCTGCACTACCTGGCGGCGTACGGCGAGCCCTGCACCCCGGAAACCTATCTGCACAGGGTGGAAGAGATGGAGGGTGCTTTTTTGAAGGCATTGCAACGGCGTCATGAGGGCGCTGCCCTCAGCTCGCGCCCGGGCAGCTGTCCGCCAGCTGCGTCAGCCCCTCGCTCTCCTGCCTGAAGGCCACTTTGCCCTGATCCAGCGTCACCACGAAGATGCTGTCGAAGTCGCTGCCTGGCCATTCGGGTACCTGATTGGCGTCGCCGCCGCGCGCGGCCACGATGCTCTTCACCGCCTTGTCGAGGTTCTTGTGCTCCCAGGCGATGAAAATGCGTGAATTTTGGTATTTATCGCTGAGCAATTCCTGCTGCAGCCCGGCCACGTCGTCGGCATGGAACTGAATGCCGATCGGCAATCCGGCGCGCACCGCGGTGGGCATGATGGTCGACAGCGCCCGCAGCGAGCTGCCGAGCTTATTCTCCTTTGGCCCGGCGGCGAAGATAAAGTCGGGTTTTCCGTAGCGCTTCAACAGCACGTCCGGCAGCGCCAGCGCCCGGTTCAGCCCTTTGCAGGTCAGTTGCCCGCTGTTATCGGCCGGCTTCTCGCCGTGCCGCACGAAGATCAGCGTTTCCTGCGCCAGCGCGCTCTGGCTGCACAGCAGCAGCGCCAGCAAGGCGCCGGAAAGGGTACGTGCCACTGAATTGATCATGATTAACCTATTTCAAAAGGTAAGTGGATTTTTCTATTCTATTCGCGAGGTTACTCGCTATGATTAGCCGCGTACAAAAATGGCCGCCACGCTCTGTGGCGCCTCTGGGATAATTAAATAACGAATTAAGGAAAGATTTACCATGAGAAATATTTTCTTCTTTGACGCCATGCTGACGCCGAAAATCATCACCGTCGTTTATTGGCTGGCGCTGCTGGGCGTGTTGATCAGCGGCATCGGCATGATGTTTTACGGCGAAGTGTTCCGCGGCCTGTTCGGCATCGTCATCGGCGGCGTGTTCGTGCGCGTGGCGTTCGAGATGATCATTATTGCGTTCAAAAATAACGAATACCTGCGCAAAATCGCCGAAAAACCGTAATCTGCCAAAAACGCCGGGTTTCGCCCGGCGTTGTTCTCTCGCCCGTCTCTAATCCGCCTTATTCGAAGCCGAGAATGCTGAACGCGTCGTCCTGCGGGTAGTAGCCGAGCAGGCGGCTGGTTTCCTCCAGCGACAGCCGCTTGTAGCGGTTGTTGGAAACGCCGTGCACCACCGCATATTGCACCCCTTCGACGCGAATGCAGCGCTCCAGCAGATCGGCGGCGTCGCGGTGGCTGAGGAACGCGCTCATATCACGGGCGCTGAGCCGTTCGCCGGCCGCCAGGGTGGTGAAGTTGGCGATGCGCACCGCCAGCGCGGAAAGCCCTTCCTGATGGGCGAAATAGGCGGCGATGCCTTCGCCGAACGCCTTGCTGGCGCCGTAGAGGTTTTTCGGCTTCGGCGCGTCTTGCGGGCGGATCTGCTGATCCAACGGGTAACCCTCCACCGCCTGCGCGCTGCTGGCGAACACCACGCGTTTGCAGCCGGCGTCTTTCGCCGCGCGGAAGATATTGAAGGTGCCGAGGATGTTATTGTCCATCAGCGAGCCGCAAAAATCGGCGTCGGGAGAGGGATCGGCCGCCAGGTGCAGCACGGTATCGATACCGGCGCAGGCCGCGCGGCAGGCGTCGAGATCGGCGATGTTGAAGCTGATGACCTCGTCGTCGGGTTGCAGGTCGGTCAACAGGCTGATATCTCTTTCCGCCAGGCGCAGCAGGTAGCGATCGCCTACTGCCTGACGAAACGCCGTGGCCACCCGGCCGCCGGCGCCGGTAATCAAAATCCGTCCAAATTCCGTACGTAACGTCATGTTCGCTGCCGTCCCTAAAAGTAGATTACCCGGCGACCAGTAATAATCCCCTCCGTGACTTTTGTCCAGTACTTCAATTAGCAATCCTGATGTTTTACGCCGGCAAGGGGCAGTGTTTTTCGAGCGATTCCGCCAGAAAATCCATTACCGCGCGCACGGCGGCGGTGCGCGCCAAATCGGGATAGGTGACCAGCCACAGCTCGCGCGTCGGCGGGGCGACAGCCGTAGGCAGCGGCACCAGCAGCGGGTCGTTATCGGCGACGAACGTCGGCAATACCACGGCGCCCAGCCCCGATCGCGCCGCCTGCTGCAGCGAAAACAGGTCGCTGGCCTGAAACACTATCGGGCGCCCCAGCAACAGTGCCTGCAGCCATTGCTGATGCGGCTGGTGCCGGTAGTGATGGTCATAGGCGATAAAACGGCGCGCCGCTTCCGGCAGCGCGGCGTGCTGCGGCGCAGCGTACAGCCCGTAACGCATCATGCCGATGCGCCGCACCAGCAAATCCGGCTGCTGCGGCCGCACCATGCGCACCGCAATATCGGCTTCGCCGCGATCCAGCTCGGCAATCGCCGATTCGCCGGAAAGCGCCAGCGCTATCTGCGGGAAAGCCCGGTGAAATTCGGCGATGCGCGGGGCGATTATCTCGGCGGCAATCGACGGCGGCGCGCTGACGCGCACGCTGGCCTGCGGGGTGTCGCCGGCGCTGCGCGCATAGCGGATGATGGCCTGGCTTTGCGCGTCGATATCATTCGCCAGCCCGGCTATCGCGTGCCCGTCTTGGGTCAGCGGCGTGCTGCGCGGCAGCCGCAGGATCAGGCGCAGGCCCAGCGCCTTTTCCAGCGCCGCCACCCGCCGCCCGACGGTGGCGTGATCGCAGCCCAGCTCCCGCGCCGCCGCCGACAGTGAACCGGTGCGCGCCAGCGCCACAAAGTGTTTTAAATCCTGCCAGTCGAACATCAGTGAATTCCTGCACAGTATCGATGCGATTTTAAGGAATATTCACACAGAGCGCGCCGTGATTCAATGCGTACATTCTTTCCGCAAAACTGAATTATTCAATTAGGATATCTTATGAATTTACAGCTTCAACAACGCACCGCGCTGGTGACCGGCGCCAGCGAAGGTATCGGCGCCGGCATGGTACGGGTGCTGGCGGCTCAGGGCGTGCGGGTGGTGGCGACGGCGCGGCGCGGCGACAGGCTGCAGGCGCTGGCGGACGAAGTTGAACGGCAGGGCGCGGTGCGGCCGCAGGTGATAACGGCGGACATCACCGACGCTGCGGCGCTGGCCGGGTTGGCGGCGCAGGCGCTGCGGCTGATGGGGACGATTGATATCTTGATCAACGCGGTGGGCGCCTTTCAGCCAACGGCGCTCGACGAAGACGATCGCGGTTGGGATGCGGCCTTCGCCCTGAACTTTACCCCGGCGCGCCGCTTGACGCAGGCGCTGCTGCCGCGCATGCAGGCGCAGGGCTGGGGGCGGGTGATCAACATCAGCGGCTCGATGGAGCCGCGCAGCCTGAGCGCCGCCAGCGCGGCCAAGGGGGCGCTGCACCTGTGGGCCAAAGGATTGGCCGGCGACGTGGCGGCGCAGGGCATCACCGTCAATACGCTGCAGCCCGGGCGCATCAACAGCGAGCAGATCCGCGAACGGCTGTATCCGACCGAAGCGGCGCGGCAGGCCTATATCGCGCAGCATATTCCGATCGGCTACTTCGGCGAACCGGAAGATATGGCCTATCTGGCGGCGTTTCTTTGCTCCCCGCTCGCGCGCTATATCACCGGCGCGGTGATCCCGGTAGACGGCGGCCTGCATTATTTTGCTCACTAAGGCGGTTTTGCCCGGCGGATCACAGTTCCGCAATTTGCCGGCGCAAAGCCTTGCCCCGGCAAAATCCGCAGTGTTAACGTCATAACTCAGCCGCTTTAGGGTTGTTACTGCTCCGGCAGGCAAAACCTAAACCTCGCGTTTCTGTTCCCCGATGGGGCAGAGGCCGCGAGGTTTAGGTTTTTTTTTGCGCTGAATTCCGCCGCGGCGCTTGGCCAGCGCCGGGTGGGATCGGCAGAACGCGGATTTTAAGGATAACCGTATGAAATATGAAGCATTAGCCAGTGAGATTTTGGCCGGCGTCGGTGGCCGCGACAACGTAAAAAGCCTGGTGCACTGCGCCACCCGCCTGCGCTTCAAGCTGCGTGACGATCGCCGCGCCAATGCGGCGGCGCTGAAGAAAAACCCCGGCGTGATCATGGTGGTGGAGAGCGGCGGCCAGTTTCAGGTGGTGGTGGGCAACCACGTAGCGGAGGTGTACCGCGCGGTCAATCAGGTTGGCGGCCTGGGCGAGGGCGACGCGGCGGCGGACGACGCGGACGATAAGCCAGAGAACCTGCTCAGCCGCTTTATCGACGTGGTTTCCGGCATCTTTACCCCGCTGTTGGGGGTGATGGCCGCCTCGGGGGTGCTGAAGGGGCTGCTGGCGCTGAGCCTGGCCTGCGGCTGGCTGCTGGAAAGCGGCGGCACCTTTAAAATGCTGTTTGCCGCCAGCGATGCGCTGTTCTATTTCTTCCCGATCATGCTGGGCTATACCGCCGGGAAAAAGTTTGGCGGCAACCCGTTCGTCACCATGGCGATCGGCGGCGCGCTGACCCATCCGCTGATGATGGCTGCGTTCGAGGCTGCCCAGCAGCCGGGCGCGGCGCGCGAATATTTCCTCGGCATTCCGCTGACCTTCATCAACTACAGCTCGTCGGTGATCCCGATCGTTTTCGCCGCCTGGGTGTCCTGCCGCCTGGAGCCGCTGTTTAACAAGGTGATCCACAGCGCGGTGCGCAATTTCATTACCCCGCTGCTGTGTCTGGTGGTGACCGTGCCGCTGACCTTCCTGCTGATCGGCCCGGCGGCGACCTGGCTGAGCCAGCTGCTGGCGCACGGCTACCAAAGCATCTACGCCTTTAACCCGATCGTCGCCGGCGCCTTTATCGGCGCGATGTGGCAGGTGTGCGTGATCTTCGGCCTGCACTGGGGGCTGGTGCCGCTAATGATCAACAACCTGAGCGTGCTGGGGCGCGACACCATGGTGCCGCTGCTGCTGCCGGCGGTGATGGGGCAGGTGGGCGCCACGCTGGGCGTGATGCTGCGCACCCGCGACGCCAGGCTGCGGGCGCTGTCCGCTTCGGCCCTCGGCGCCGGCATCTTCGGCATCACCGAACCGGCGGTGTACGGCGTCACGCTGCCGAACAAGCGGCCGTTTATCTTCGGCTGTGTCGGCGGCGCGCTGGGCGGCGCGGTGATCGGTTACTTCCATACCTCGGTCTACTCGTTCGGGCTGGTCAACGTGTTCACCTTTGCGCAGATCATACCCGCCGGCGGCTTCGACGCCACGGTATGGGGCGCGATCGGCGGCACGCTGCTGTCATTCTGCTTCGCCGCGCTGGCCAGCTATCTGTTCGGCGTGAAGCCGGCGGAGGCTGAACCGGCCGGCGCCGAGCCGCTCAACCGTAAAGAACAGATCCTCAGCCCGATCGCCGGCGACATCGTGCCGCTGGAGCAGGTGAAGGATGCGACCTTCGCCAGCGGCCTGCTGGGCAAAGGGGTGGCGATAGCGCCGCAGCAGGGGCGCGTGGTGGCACCGGTGGGCGGCAGCGTGGTATCGCTGTTCAAAACCAAACACGCCATCGGCATCGAATCGGACGACGGTGCGGAGATCCTGATCCACGTCGGCATCGATACCGTGCGGCTCGACGGGCTGCATTTTACCGCCCACGTGCAGGTCGGCGACCGGGTGGCGCCGGGCGATCTGCTGATTGAGTTTGACCAGGCGGCGATCCATGCCGCCGGCTATGACACCACCACGCCGATCATCATCAGCAACAGCGATGACTACGTGGACGTGTTGACCAGCGGCCTGTCTCCGGTGCAGGAACGGGCGCCGCTGCTGACTTTATTACGTTAACTGAGGAGCAAGCGATGAACGGCAAATTTCCACACGATTTTCTGTGGGGCGGCGCGGTAGCGGCCAACCAGGTCGAAGGCGCTTATCTGACCGACGGCAAAGGCTTATCGACCTCCGATCTGCAGCCGCAGGGCATCTTCGGCGCCATTACGTCGCGCCATGAGGGCGACAGCGGCATCAAGGACCTGGCGATCGATTTTTATCATCGCTATCCGCAAGATATCGCGCTGTTCGCCGAAATGGGCTTCAAGTGCCTGCGCACTTCGATCGCCTGGGCGCGCATTTTCCCGCAGGGCGACGAAGAGACCCCGAACGAAGCCGGGCTGGCGTTTTACGATCGGCTGTTCGACGAGATGGCGAAATACGGCATTCAGCCGCTGATCACCCTGTCGCACTACGAAATGCCCTATGGCCTGACGCAGAAATACGGCGGCTGGGGCAGCCGCGCGACCATCGGCTTCTTCGAGCGCTATGCGCGCACCGTGTTCGAACGCTATAAGCACAAGGTCAAGCACTGGCTGACCTTCAACGAGATCAACATGTCGCTGCACGCGCCCTTCACCGGCGTCGGCCTGCCGGCAGACAGCGACAAAAGCGCCATCTATCAGGCGATCCACCATCAGCTGGTGGCCAGCGCCAGAGCGGTGAAGGCCTGCCACGAGATCGTGCCGCAGGGCAAAATCGGCAACATGCTGCTGGGCGGCATTCTGTACCCGCTCAGCTGCAAGCCGGAAGATCTGCTGGAAACCCAGCGGCAAAACCGCGACTGGCTGTTCTTCGGCGACGTGCAGGCGCGCGGTTATTACCCGGCCTACATGCAGCGTTTCTTCCGCGAAAACGGCATTCAGGTGGCGATCACCGAGGAAGATCGGCAAACGCTGCGCGAAACCATCGACTTCATCTCCTTCAGCTACTACATGAGCGGCTGCGCCACCGCCGACCCGGAGCAGTACGAAACGGCGCGCGGCAACATTCTCGATATGGTGCCGAACCCGCACCTGGCCAGCTCGGAGTGGGGCTGGCAGATAGATCCCGTCGGCCTGCGCTACCTGCTCAACGTGCTGTATGACCGCTACCAGAAACCGCTGTTTATCGTCGAAAACGGCCTGGGCGCCAAGGACCGCGTCGAGGCTGACGGCAGCATCAACGACGACTACCGCATCAACTACCTCAATGACCATCTGGTACAGGTGGCCGAGGCGATCGACGACGGCGTCGAGGTGATGGGCTACACCAGCTGGGGCCCTATCGATCTGGTCAGCGCCTCGAAGGCCGAAATGTCGAAGCGCTACGGCTTTATTTATGTCGACCGCGACGACGCCGGCAACGGCAGCCTGGAACGCCGCCGCAAAAAGAGCTTCTATTGGTACCGCGATGTGATCCACAGCAACGGCAACAGCCTGAAACAGAAAGGCTAACTGGCATAAATCAGCCCGGCGGCAAGCGCCGGGCAATCACCTTGAACCACTGCTGAAAATTATGGGGAATTTCCCCCAGGGAATGCTGTTGCCCGCAATCAGCCATTGTGCGGAGAAATATAATAATGAAATACCCGATACCTAATCCGTTAACCCTGGCGGCGCTCGCGCTGCTGTGCGGCCAGGCGCAGGCCGAAACGCTGCAAACCGCCAAGGACGTCGAGGCACCAACCGCCAAATGGCAAGGGGTGGCGCTCGGCTTCGAACCGCCGCAGCCTGGGCTGTTGGGCGATATGTTGGGGATCCGGCCGATCCTGGAAGATCACGGCTTTCACTACAACCTCGGCTACCTCAGCCAGCTGTCGTATAACGCCGGCGGCGGTTATAACCACGACAAGCAGGCTTCGTATATCGATCAGTTCTCACTGACCTTCAGCCAGGATCTGCAGGCGCTGACCGGCATGCCGGATGCGGCGATTGAGGGCAATATCGTCAACCGCAACCACGACAACAACCTGACCCGCGATCGTTTGCAGGATCCGCGCGTCGGCTTTACCGATTTGTCGCAGGAGAGCTACGGCGGCCAGTCGATCACTCGCCTGGGTTGGCTGACCTTCAGCCGCAGCTTCCTCGAGCGCCGGCTGCAGTGGCGCATCGGCATGATGAACAAGGTGCAGGATTTCGATCAGATCATCCCCTGCGATTTCCAGACGTTGACGCTGTGCGGCGGCAAGTCCGCCAACTCCATGACCTGGTACAACTGGAACGTGCATTACTGGGGTACCACGCTGCAGTACAAGCTGACCGACGGCCTGACGCTGAAGGGCGGCATTATGGAGCAAAACCCGGATGCGCCCAGCCGCAGCCATGCCTGGAGCGGGTCTACCAGGGGCAGCAAAGGCTTCCTGTTGCCGATGGAGTTGGAGCTGAAAACCCACGCCGTCAACCAGCTGCCGGGGGTGTATAACCTGGGCGTGCTGTTCACCAACGCGCGCCAGAGCGATCTCTATGAAGGGGCGTCCGGCGGGCCGGGTGCCAGCGATCCGCAAGGGTACCGCAGCCATAACCGCACCTGGTTCCTGTATTCCGGTTTCAACCAGCAGGTGACGCGTCATGCCGATGACGCCAACCGCGGCCTGAGCCTGTTCTACAGCCTGGGGCTGGCGGATCGGCGCAGCAACTATATGCACTGGGCCACCTCGACCGGCATTCGCTATCGTGGCCCGTTCGACGCGCGGCCGGACGACTGGCTGGGGTTGGGCGTATCGGTGGTCAAGCTGAGCGACAGCTATCGGGATAACCAGCGCTATATCAACCAGATCAACGGCATCAGCGACTACGGCGATCCAAATTACCGGCCGGTGCCGGGCCGTTCGCTGACCGCGGAGCTGTATTATCGCGTTAACCTCACGCCGTGGCTGCAGCTGCAGCCCGGTTTGCAATACTGGCACCATCCGGCCGGGGTCAGCGAAACCCAGGACGCCTGGGTGACGGCGCTGAAAACCGTGGTGACCTTCTAGGCCGCGTCGTTTTCCCGGTAGCGCTGGCGGGTGTGCTCGAACCAGCTGGCCGGGACGTTATGCGGCGGCTGTTGCAGCCTGGCCAGCCCCTGTTCGACGATGTGGCTGGCCTGGCGCCACAGCGTCGGATCGCCTTCGGTCAGCACTTCCAGCAGCCGCTGTTTTTCGATCAGGTAGGTCTGAGCGAAGTGGCTGTCGAACTCCAGCAGCGAGCGGGTGTTGTCGATAAGATCCGCCAGCTTGATGGTTTTGGCCTGCGGCGAGGCGCTGGCGCTGTGGCGCCGATCGCGGTTCTTGCGTTCGTAGCGGTTGCCGTCGCCGGCGCTGCTGACGTTGGTCAGCATTCCTACCAGTTCCGCCACCTTCGGCCCGAAATGGCTTTCGATATCGCCGAGAGTGGTGGGCGTGTCTTCCACGGTGTCGTGCAGCCAGGCGGCGGCCAGCATCTCTTCGGTGTGCGGCACGCTGCTGACGATTTCCATTACCGCCTGCGGGTGGACGATGTAGGGCGCGTTGCTGTATTTGCGGCGTTGATCGATGGCCGCATGCGCCTTGGTGGCGTAGCGGCGCGCGCGTTCCGCCAGTGTGCTTGTCATATCCATTTCCTCCGCACAGCACCCTGCTGTGGCATCCTCTGCATAGAAAAAATGTAGCACAGCGTTTAAAAAATAGCTTGCGATTACATCGTGCACTACCTATATTCGGAATATGAAAAGTAAAAGCGCCGAACAACCCATTGCGAAAAACATGCTGCAGCTCGATCAGCAGCTGTGTTTTGCCCTGTACTCCGCCAACCTGGCGCTGCATAAGGTGTATCGCAAGCTGCTGAGCCAGCTCGATCTGACCTATCCGCAGTATCTGGTGATGCTGGTGCTGTGGGAGCGGGATGAACTCAGAGTGTCAGACATCGGTGAGCGGCTGTTCCTCGACTCCGCCACGCTCACCCCGCTGCTGAAACGGCTGGAAGCCGCCGGCCTGCTGACGCGCTATCGCGGCACCGCCGACGAGCGGCAGGTGATCATTGCGCTGACGGCCGCCGGCCGCACGCTGCGCGAAAAGGCGCAGGCGGTGCCAGAAGCGGTGATGTGCGCGACCGACTGCAGCCTGGACGAGATAGTCACGCTCAAACAGCAGCTGGAAAAACTGCGCGGCAGCCTGAACGACCAGGTTTGATCCCTCGGCGCCGGACGCAAGATCGGCGCGGGTGGTCTACACTGATTAGACGTGGCAAATATAAGTAGTGCGCGATTTAATCGCGAAAGATAAACCTGTGGTCGGCGCTGCGTGAATGCAGCCGCCGTCATGCCTCCAACCAGCAAGAAGGAATGAACTATGTCCATTGAAAAAGTTGTTTACCGCGCTCATGCAACGGCAACCGGTGGCCGCGACGGCCGTGCGACCTCATCCGACGGCGTGCTGGATGTGAAACTGGGCGTGCCGAAAGAAATGGGCGGCGCCGGTGGCGAAGTCACCAACCCGGAGCAGCTGTTCGCGGCCGGCTATTCGGCCTGTTTCCTCGGCGCGCTGAAGTTTGTCGCGGCGAAAGAAAAGGTCAAAATCCCGGCCGAAGCCAAAATTGACGGCACCGTCGGCATTGGCGAAATCCCTAACGGTTTCGGTATCGAAGTGCAGCTGGACATCAGCCTGCCGGGCATCGAACGCAGCGTGGCGGAAGATCTGGTGAAGAAAGCCCACGTGGTGTGCCCATACTCCAACGCTACCCGCGGCAATATTGACGTCACCCTCAACGTTAAATAACGTTTTTTGCCGATCCCCCGGAAAAATGGAGGGCTGCCCCTCCATTTTATTTTCAATACTCCTCGCCCGCAGTTCACAAAGAATGGTAAAAAATGCCCATTTTGTGAGAATTCTCTTGATTATTGCCCACAAAATAACGCTTATTGCCGTTCGGCTGAACCAGCAGCCGCAATAAATGTCTGACAGATTCAGAACAGCTACACCGTCCCCGGAGCCACCGCGTTACATGAACAAAGTGAAATCGCTATCGCAGCAGAATTTATCGTTATTGTTAGCGATCTATATCGGCATCTTTTTGAACCTTTCCGTTTTTTATCGTCGTTTTGATTCATTTTCGCACGGCATTCAGGGCATTAAGGTTATTTCCGCGGTAACTGAGGTTATCGCCATCGTTCTGTTCACCTTCTTCATCATGCGGCTGGTGTCGCTGGGCGGCCGGCTGTTTTATCGCATCGTCGCCTCGCTGCTGGTGCTGATTTCGGTTGCCGCCAGCTATTACATGACGTTCTTCAACGTGGTGATCGGCTACGGCATCGTGGTGTCGGTGATGACCACCGATATCGATCTCTCCAAAGAGGTCATCGGCCTGCATTTCTTCCTGTGGATGGCGGTGGTCAGCGCCTTGCCGTTGCTGTTTATCTGGAAGAACAACCTGCGTTACACGCTGATTGAACAGCTGAAAACCCCCGGCCACCGCCTGAAGCCGCTGCTGGTGCTGCTGGCGGTGGTGGCGCTGGTCTGGCTGCCGCTGCGCATGCTGGACAACGAGCAGAGCGCGCAGGAAAAAATCACCAACGTCGATTTGCCGAGCTACGGCGGCGTGGTGGCGCACTCTTATCTGCCGTCCAACTGGCTGTCGGCGCTGGGGCTGTTCGCCTACACCCGCTACGACGAGAGCCAGGATCAGGCCAACATGTTCGATCCGGGCAAGAGCTTCACCTATGTGCCGCCGGCGGATATCGACGACACCTACGTGGTGTTCATCATCGGCGAGACCACGCGTTGGGATCACATGGGCATGCTGGGTTACGATCGCGACACCACGCCGCGGCTGTCGAAAGAGAAGAACCTGGTGGCGTTCCGCGGTGAATCCTGCGATACCGCCACCAAGCTGTCGCTGCGCTGCATGTTCGTGCGCGAGGGCGGTACCGCCGACAACCCGCAGCGCACGCTGAAAGAACAAAACGTGTTTGCGGTGATGAAGGATTTGGGCTTCACCTCTGAACTGTTCGCCATGCAGAGCGAGGTGTGGTTCTACAACAACACCGAAGTGGACAACTATTCGTTCCGCGAGATGATCGCCTCCGAGAAGCGCAACGACGGTAAATCCGTCGACGATATGCTGCTGGTGGACGAAATGAAGGAGTCGCTGGCGCGTTACCCGCGCGGCAAGCATCTGGTGATCCTGCATACCAAAGGCTCGCACTACCTGTACTCCCAGCGCTACCCGCGCAGCTATGCGCGCTATCAGCCGGAATGCATGGGGGTGGACGACTTCTGCTCCAAGGAGCAGTTGATTAACGCCTTCGATAACTCGGTGCTGTATACCGACAGCTTTATCGCCAACGTGATCGACCAGGTGCGCGATAAGAAGGCGATCCTGTTCTATTCGTCCGATCACGGCGAATCTATCGGCGAGAACTCGCACCTGCACGGCACGCCGCGCGAAATGGCGCCGGCTGAGCAGTTCCGCGTGCCAATGATGGTGTGGGCGTCGGACAAGTTCCTGGAAGATCCGCAGCACCTCAGCGCCTTTGAACAGCTGCAGGCGCAGCAGCGCGTCGGCAAGACCCACCGTCACGTCGAGCTGTTCGACACTATCCTCGGTTGCCTCGGCTATACCTCGCCGGACGGCGGCATCGTCGACAAAAACAACTGGTGCCATATCCCGCAGGATAAAGCGGCGCCGGACAAGCTGTAATTTTCCCCCTGCCGGGCGTACCCGACGCCCGGCAATTCGCGCGAATACATTCCCTCCATCAATTAATCCGGCGCGTGCATGCGGTATACTTGCGCACTTTCCCCCTCAGACCGGAGATTTCCATGACCCTGCGCGTGGCGTTTATTGACGATCATGACATTGTGCGTTCGGGCTTTGTGCAGCTGCTGTCGCTGGAAGCGGACATCCAGGTGGTGGGCGAATTCAGCAGCGCGGCCCAGGCGCGCGCCGGTTTGCCTGGGCTGGAGGCGGAGATCTGCATTTGCGATATTTCGATGCCGGACGGCAGCGGGCTGGATCTGCTGGCGGACATTCCCTCCGGCATCCGCGTGGTGATGCTGTCGATGCATGACAACCCCGCGCTGGTGGAAATGGCGCTGGAGCGCGGCGCCAGCGGTTTTCTTTCCAAGCGCTGCAAGCCGGAAGATTTGATCACCGCAGTGCGTACCGTCGCCGGCGGCGGCGTGTACCTGATGCCGGAAATCGCCCAGCAGCTGGCGCGGGTGAAGGTGGATCCGCTGACCCGCCGCGAACGCGAGGTCGCGCTGCTGCTGGCGCAAGGGCAGGAGGTGCGGGAGATTGCCGCCGCGTTGGGGCTGTCGCCAAAGACGGTGCACGTGCATCGCGCCAACCTGTTCGCCAAACTGGGCATCAATAACAACGTCGAGCTGGCGAAGCGGGTGCTCAGCCTGTGATGCAGCGCCTGATCACCCAGTTGGCGCTGTTTTTCATCTACGCCACCAGCGCCTTTTGCCTGTGGGGTGTCGGCACCGCGCTGATCGACCCGCCGTGGCAGGCGCTGCTGCTGTTCCCGTTCGGCCTGCGGATGGGCATTTTGCTGCAAAGCCCGCACCGCTTCTGGCCGGGCATCCTGTTGGCCGACCTGCTGCTGATGCTGCTGCTGGCCGATCAGTTCGGCTACGGCCCGGCGCTGTGGGCCTCCGTGGCGGTGCTGGCGCTGACGGTGCTGCTCAGCCTGCTGGCTTCGCCCTGGCTGTTGCGCCACCAACAAAGCGACAGCGAATGGCGCTGGCCGCTGCTGCAGGGGGCAGTAGTGGCGGTGGCGGCGGCGCTGCAGGCGCTGGTGTGGCAGCTGGTGAGCGGCGACGGCGCGCGGGTGCTGCTGCTGGGCCTGGCGGGCGGGTTCACCATTGCGCCGACCTGCCTGTTGTTGTGGCACTATCTGGCGCGCCAGATTTGGGTGCCGCTGGAGCCGGGCCTGATCCATAAGCCGGTGACGCTGCGCCTGCGCCATCTGGCCAGCTATTTGCTGCTGTTTGCGCTCAGCATCTGGCTGCAGCAGCAGGTCAACGTCGCCGAGCTGCGCCGCTTTGCGCCTTTCTGCCTGGCTATCCCGATCGTTTTCATGTCCTACCGTTACGGCTGGCAGGGCGCGCTGCTGGCGACCCTGCTCAACGGCGTCGTGCTGGTGGCCAACGAGCCGCCGCAGCCGGATTCGCACCGCGATCTGCTGCTTTCGCTGCTGGCCCAGAGCCTGACTGGCCTGCTGCTCGGCGCCGGCATTCAGCGGCAGCGCGAACTCAACCAGCAGCTGCGGCTGCGCTTGGCGGAGAACCGCCAACTGGCGCGCGCGCTGGTGACGGCGGAGGAGCAAACTCGCCGCAGCGTAGCGCGCGAGCTGCACGATGAGGTCGGCCAGACCATTACCGTGATCCGCACCCAGGCCAGCATCGTGAAGCGCCTGGCGCCGGAGCCGCGGGTGGTGGGCTGCGCCGAGACCATCGACGCGCTGGCGCTGCGGGTCTATGACGGCGTGCACGACGTGCTGACCCAGCTGTGGCCGGCCGCGCTGAATAATCTGCCGCTGTCGGCGGCGGTGGCGGCGATGCTGCGCGAATCGCTGCCGCAGGACGCTTCGTTGGTGAGCAGCATGCAGTGGCGGGTGCCGGACGAGGTGCTGGACGAGACGCTGAAGATCACGCTGTACCGGGTGTGCCAGGAGGGGGTGACCAACGTCTGCCGCCACGCCGGCGCCAGCCGGATTGAGCTGGATGCGCGGCTGGACAAGCGCAAAGGCCGGCCGCCGCAGATTGCCCTGACCATCCGCGACAACGGCGTGGGCGTCGATTTGGCCACCCATGAGCCGGGCTACGGCCTGCGCGGCATGCAGGAGCGTATCAGCGCGCTGGGCGGCAGCCTGCGGTTGACCTCCGGGCAGGGTGCCTGCCTGAGTGTGATCTTACCCACAGTTTCACCGGCGGAAGGGCAAAACTAGGAAAATGTCCTAGCCGCGCCGGGAATCCGGCGTAAGCCATTGGCACGCGCGCGCAGCATGATAGCGGCACTTTTCTCATTCTCTGAGGTTTCACATGTGGTCTTTCCTTAAAAGCCGCCCGGATGCGCCGCAGGTTACCGATCAAAAACAGATCGACGCCAGCTATAAATACTGGCGTATCCAACTGATGTGGACGATGTACATCGGCTATGCCGCCTTTTACTTCACGCGTAAAAGCTTCAACTTCATCATGCCGGCGATGCTGAGCGATCTGGGCCTGACGATGTCCGACGTCGGTATTCTCGGTACGCTGTTCTACATCACCTACGGCTGCTCGAAGTTTATCTCCGGCATGATCAGCGATCGCTCTAACCCGCGCTATTTTATGGGGCTGGGCCTGATCATGACCGGGGTGCTGAATATCTTCTTCGGCCTCAGTTCGTCGCTGCTGATGCTGGGCACGCTGTGGATCCTCAACGCCTTCTTCCAGGGTTGGGGCTGGCCGCCGTGCTCCAAAATCCTCACCAGCTGGTATTCGCGCTCCGAACGCGGCGGCTGGTGGGCCGTCTGGAACACCTCGCACAACTTTGGCGGCGCGCTGATCCCGCTGCTGGTGGGCTTTATCTCGCTGCATTTCAGCTGGCGCTACGGCATGATCATCCCGGGCATCATCGGCGTGGCGCTGGGCCTGCTGATGTGCTGGCGCCTGCGTGACAAGCCGTCCACCATGGGGCTGCCGAGCGTCGGTAAATGGCGCAACGACGCCATGGAGCTGGTGCAGGAGTCGGAAGGCCAGGGACTGACCAACCGCCAAATCATCAAACGCTACGTGCTGACCAACAAGTACATCTGGCTGCTGGCGGTATCCTATGTGCTGGTGTATATCGTGCGCACCGCGATCAACGACTGGGGCAACCTGTATCTGACGCAGGAAAAAGGCTACTCGCTGATGACCGCCAACTCGGCCATCTCGCTGTTTGAGGTGGGCGGCTTTATCGGTTCTCTGGTGGCCGGCTGGGGCTCCGACAAGCTGTTCCGCGGCAACCGCGGCCCGATGAACCTGATCTTCGCCATCGGCATCTTCCTGTCGGTTGCGGCGCTGTGGATCATGCCGGGCTTCAGCTACCTGCTGCAGGCCGCCTGCTTCTTCGCCATCGGCTTCTTTATCTTCGGCCCGCAGATGCTGATCGGCATGGCGGCGGCGGAATGTTCGCATAAAGATGCGGCCGGGGCGGCCACCGGCTTCGTCGGCCTGTTCGCTTACCTGGGGGCGGCGCTGTCCGGCTACCCGATCGCCCGGGTGATGGAGGTGTGGCACTGGAACGGCTTCTTCGTGGTGATTTCCATCGCCGCCTGCCTGTCGGCGCTGTTCCTGCTGCCGTTCCTGCGCGCCCAGTCGCCGGCGTTGAAAACCGCCAAAGCCTGAGTAAACTGCGCTGCGCAACCCCGGCGCAGCGCATTATGGCGCTTTTATCAGCACTTGAAACGCCGGGGCGAAAAAGTGATTGACGCCTATAACCGCCAGCAGTAAGATGCGCCCCGCATCGGCGAGTAGCGCAGCTTGGTAGCGCAACTGGTTTGGGACCAGTGGGTCGGAGGTTCGAATCCTCTCTCGCCGACCACATTCAAAGAAACCGACGAAAGTCGGTTTTTTTACGCCCGTAGTTTATGAGGATGAGCACCTCCGAAGGAGGTTTGAGCCGAGCGCAGCGAGACCACGTTGCTTTGGCAACGGCCCGCAGGGCAAGCATCGCAGATGCGCGTCATCCTCTCTCGCCGACCACATTCGAAAAACCTGCTTTTTAAAGCAGGTTTTTTTTCGCCTGCAGATTGCGTTTGCCTCATTCCTCCTGGAAATCGCCCCCTTGTTGAAATATATTTATCCTTCCTCATTAATGAATTCACTTTCCTTATTTATCCTGTCTTCTTATTTTTATATTTAAATAAATTCATTGTTGAACAATAAAACCCGGTTGATGGTGCTCTTGTTTTAACCGAGCTTTTATCTATAGTCTGAGTACACGAAACGGGAATGATTAATTTCCGTGGCGTGGAAAAACGAACGGTCATTTATTCACTTTAATCTTGCCGGATTATTGCGGGATTATTTTATCCGGTAGTGAGCGGCGATGATTAAAGCTTTTACGTTTATCCTCTCGGAATAAAGGAATCAGTTATGCGCAAATTTAATAAACCGCTGTTGGCGTTGCTGATCGGCAGCACGCTGTGTTCTGCGGCGCAGGCCGCTGCACCGGGCAAGCCGACGCTGGCCTGGGGCAATACCAAGTTCGCCATCGTGGAAGTCGATCAGGCGGCCACCGCCTATAACAATTTGGTGAAGGTAAAAAATGCCGCCGATGTTTCGGTTTCCTGGAATTTATGGAATGGCGATACCGGCACCACGGCAAAAGTATTATTAAACGGCAAAGAAGTGTGGAGCGGCGCCTCGCCCGGCGCTTCCGGCACGGCTAATTTTAAAGTGAATAAAGGCGGCCGTTATCAAATGCAGGTGGCGTTATGCAATGCCGACGGCTGTACCGCCAGCGACGCGACCGAAATTGTGGTCGCCGATACCGACGGCAGCCATTTGGCGCCATTAAAAGAGCCGCTGTTGGAAAAGAATAAGCCCTATAAGCAAGACTCCGGCAAAGTCGTCGGTTCCTATTTTGTGGAGTGGGGCGTGTACGGCCGTAATTTCACCGTCGATAAGATCCCGGCGCAGAACCTGACGCACCTGCTGTACGGCTTTATCCCGATCTGCGGCGGCGACGGCATCAACGACAGCCTGAAAGAGATCGAGGGCAGCTTCCAGGCGCTGCAGCGTTCCTGCCAGGGCCGTGAAGACTTCAAAGTGTCGATCCACGATCCTTTCGCGGCGCTGCAGAAAGGCCAAAAAGGCGTGACCGCCTGGGACGACCCCTACAAGGGCAACTTCGGCCAGCTGATGGCGCTGAAACAGGCGCGGCCCGACCTGAAAATCCTGCCGTCGATCGGCGGCTGGACCCTGTCCGACCCGTTCTTCTTCATGGGCGACAAGGCGAAGCGCGACCGTTTCGTCGGTTCGGTGAAGGAGTTCCTGCAGACCTGGAAATTCTTTGACGGCGTGGACATCGACTGGGAATTCCCGGGCGGCCAGGGCGCCAACCCGAAACTGGGCAGCGCGCAGGATGGGGCGACCTACGTGCAACTGATGAAAGAGCTGCGGGCGATGCTGGATCAGCTGTCGGCGGAAACCGGCCGTAAGTATGAGCTGACCTCCGCCATCAGCGCCGGCAAAGACAAAATCGACAAGGTGGACTACAACACCGCGCAGAACTCGATGGACCACATCTTCCTGATGAGCTACGACTTCTACGGCGCCTTCGATTTGAAGAACCTGGGGCATCAGACCGCGCTGAAGGCGCCGTCCTGGAAGCCGGACACCGCCTACACCACGGTGAACGGCGTCAACGCGCTGCTGGCGCAGGGGGTGAAGCCGGGCAAGATCGTGGTCGGCACCGCCATGTACGGCCGCGGCTGGACCGGCGTGAACGGTTACCAGAACAACATTCCGTTCACCGGCACCGCCACCGGGCCGGTTAAAGGCACCTGGGAGAACGGCATCGTGGATTATCGCCAAATCGCCAACGAGTTTATGAGCGGCGAATGGCAGTACAGCTACGACGCCACGGCGGAAGCGCCCTACGTGTTCAAACCTTCTACCGGCGACCTGATCACCTTCGACGATGCGCGTTCAGTGCAGGCCAAGGGCAAGTATGTGTTGGACAAACAGCTGGGCGGCCTGTTCTCCTGGGAAATTGACGCCGACAACGGCGATATTCTCAACAATATGAACACCAGCCTGGGCAACAGCGCCGGCGTTCAATAATCGGTTGCAGCACCTTGCCGGGGGATATCCTTTCGCCCCCGGCTTTTTCTCCGCCGAAAGTTCTTTCACGCCGCACAGATTGTGTTGAGGCGACGATCGAAATCAGCCCAAAAGGCTCACTCTTTTGGGTAATGAGTCAGCATTTCCTCCTGTCTTTTACGGCGATCACAAAAATAACCGTTCAGATATTCATCATTCAGCAACAAACTTTTTTAGTTTTTTAGCGGAGTTAAAAACCAGTAAATTTCTGTTGGTCAGACCATTGAGCTGAAAATGACCGCTTAGCATAAATTTTAATGCTGTAACTGTTAAGAAAACGTTTTTTTTATGTTTGTTTGCTGTTTCTCACAGTCTGCGTAAATCCCCACTGGTTATATTGACGACACCCCAAACAGTTGGCAATTTGATAGCCTCAGGGGCAAGAGCGAGAGCAGTTTGAGTGAATTCCACGCGCTCAGACGTCCCCGCTGCGATGCGTTCCATCCGGCGTTCTCGCGCCATTGCCCCTTCTGCCTTCGGGCGCCCGACTGCACAGGCCGCGCAATAAAAAATATAGGGTTCTGGCAGTCACTACCCATGGCTTTCAAGCCGCAGGGTATACACACATCACATCACACAATGGAGCACTAACGATGACAAGTTCCTTGGGTAAATCAGGGATTCTGAAATTCGGTATTGGGCTGGTAGCGTTGACCGTGGCGGCCAGCGTGCAGGCCAAGACCTTGGTCTACTGTTCTGAAGGGTCCCCGGAAGGGTTCAACCCGCAGCTGTTCACCTCGGGCACCACCTATGACGCCAGCTCGGTGCCGATCTACAACCGTCTGGTCGAGTTCAAAATCGGCACCACCGAACTGCAGCCGGGCCTGGCTGAAAAGTGGGACGTCAGCGAAGACGGCAAAACCTACACCTTCCACCTGCGCAAGGGCGTGAAGTGGCAGGGCAGCAAAGATTTCAAACCGACCCGTGATTTCAACGCCGACGACGTGGTGTTCTCGTTCGAACGCCAGCTGGATCCGAACAATGCCTACCACAAAGTCTCCGGCGGCAGCTACGAGTACTTTGAAGGCATGGACATGCCGAAGCTGATCGCCAAAGTCGAGAAGGTGGACGACAACACCGTGCGCTTCGTGCTGAACCGCCCGGAAGCGCCGTTCCTGGCTGACCTGGGCATGGACTTCGCTTCCATCCTGTCCGCCGAATACGCCGACGTGATGATGAAGGCCGGCACCCCGGAGAAAGTGGACCTGAACCCAATCGGCACCGGTCCGTTCCAACTGCTGCAATACCAGAAAGACTCCAAGATCCTCTACAAGGCGTTTGACGGTTTCTGGGGCACCAAGCCGAAGATCGATCGCCTGGTGTTCTCCATCACGCCGGACGCCTCGGTGCGTTACGCCAAGCTGCAGAAAAACGAATGCCAGGTGATGCCGTTCCCGAACCCGGCCGATATCGCCCGCATGAAGCAGGACAAAACCATCAACCTGATGGAGCAGCCGGGGCTGAACGTGGGTTACCTGTCGTTCAACACCGAGAAAAAACCGCTGGATAACCTGAAGGTGCGTCAGGCGTTGACCATGGCGGTCAACAAGCAGGCGATCATCGACGCGGTGTATCAGGGTGCGGGCCAGGCGGCCAAGAACCTGATCCCGCCGACCATGTGGGGCTATAACGATGCGGTGCAGGATTACGCCTACGATCCGGCCAAGGCCAAAGCGCTGCTGAAAGAAGCGGGCATGGCCGACGGCTTCACTATCGATCTGTGGGCGATGCCGGTACAACGCCCGTACAACCCGAACGCGCGCCGCATGGCCGAGATGATTCAGTCCGACTGGGCCAAGATTGGCGTGAAAGCCAAGATCGTGACCTACGAGTGGGGTGAATACCTCAAGCGCGCCAAGGCGGGCGAACACCAGACGGTGATGATGGGCTGGACCGGCGACAACGGGGATCCGGATAACTTCTTCGCCACGCTGTTCAGCTGCGCCGCGGCGAAAGACGGCTCGAACTACTCCCGCTGGTGCTACAAGCCGTTTGAAGACCTGATTCAACCGGCGCGCGCCGAATCCAACCACGACAAACGCATCGAACTGTACAAACAGGCTCAGGTGGTGATGCACGATCAGGCTCCGGCGCTGATTGTCGCTCACTCCACCGTTTACGAACCTGTTCGTAAGGAAGTGAAGGGCTACGTTGTGGATCCGCTTGGTAAGCATCACTTTGAGAACGTCTCTTTAGATTAATTCTGGCCGGCCTGGCCGGGGATGCACGAATGGACTCGCAGGGGCGCAACATGTTGCGCTCCTGCTGACCAGTCTCCGGCGTATGGCGGCAGAAGGTTCAAAGTGTGTGAGCTTTAATAAGCCTGGCGGACGATGAGCTGCCGGGCATTGATACAGAGAGTTCGGGATATGTTGCAGTTCATACTCCGACGTTTGGGGTTAGTTATCCCAACGTTTATCGGCATAACGTTGCTGACTTTTGCATTCGTCCATATGATCCCCGGCGACCCGGTGACCATCATGGCCGGGGAACGCGGGATCTCCGCAGAACGCCACGCGCAGTTGATGGCGGAGATGGGGCTGGATAAACCGCTCTATCAACAATACTTCACTTACGTATCCAACGTGCTGCACGGCGATTTGGGTACCTCCCTCAAGAGCCGCATTTCCGTGTGGGCCGAGTTTGTGCCGCGCTTCAAGGCGACGCTGGAACTGGGTTTTTGCGCCATGATCTTCGCGGTGCTGGTCGGCATACCCGTCGGGGTGCTGGCGGCGGTCAAACGCGGCTCGATATTCGATCACACCGCGGTGGGCATTTCGCTGACCGGCTATTCGATGCCGATTTTCTGGTGGGGCATGATGCTGATCATGCTGGTGTCGGTGCAGCTTAACCTGACGCCGGTGTCGGGGCGGGTCAGCGACACGGTGTTCCTGGACGATACCCTGCCGCTGACCGGCTTTATGCTGATCGACACCCTGATCTGGGGCGAGCCGGGCGATTTCGCCGACGCGGTGATGCACATGATCCTGCCGGCCATCGTGCTGGGCACCATTCCGCTGGCGGTGATCGTGCGCATGACCCGTTCCTCGATGCTGGAAGTGCTGGGCGAAGATTACATCCGCACTGCGCGCGCCAAGGGCGTGAGCCGCATGCGGGTGATCGTGGTACATGCGCTGCGCAACGCGCTGTTGCCGGTGGTGACGGTGATCGGCCTGCAGGTCGGCACCATGCTGGCCGGCGCCATCCTGACCGAAACCATTTTCTCCTGGCCGGGCCTGGGGCGCTGGCTGATGGATGCGCTGCAACGCCGTGATTACCCGGTGGTGCAGGGCGGGGTGTTGCTGGTCGCCTGTATGATCATTCTGGTTAACCTGCTGGTAGACGTGCTCTACGGCGTGGTCAACCCGCGTATTCGCCACAAGAAATAAGGGGCGCTCTCATGTCTCAAGTCACTGAGTCTGCAGTTAAAGGTGCGCCGAAGCCGATGACCCCGCTCCAGGAGTTTTGGCACTATTTCAGGCGCAATAAAGGGGCCGTGATCGGCCTGGTGTATATCATTCTGATGTTCGTCATCGCCATCGGCGCCGGGGTGTTGGCGCCGCACGCGCCGGCGGACCAGTTCCGCGACGCGCTGCTCAAGCCGCCGGTGTGGCAAGAGGGCGGCAGCTGGCAATATATCCTCGGCACCGATGACGTGGGCCGCGACGTGCTGTCGCGCCTGATGTACGGCGCGCGGCTTTCGCTGCTGGTCGGCTGCCTGGTGGTGGTGCTGTCGCTGATCATGGGCGTGGTGCTGGGCCTGCTGGCCGGCTACTTCGGCGGCGTCGTAGACGCCATCATCATGCGTATCGTCGACATCATGCTGGCGTTGCCGAGCCTGCTGTTGGCGCTGGTATTGGTGGCGATATTCGGGCCATCGATCGTCAACGCCTCGCTGGCGCTGACCTTCGTCGCCTTGCCGCACTATGTGCGCCTGACGCGCGCCGCAGTGCTGGTGGAGGTGAACCGCGACTACGTCACCGCCTCGCGCGTGGCGGGCGCCGGCGCGCTGCGCCAGATGTTCATCAATATTCTGCCAAACTGCCTGGCGCCTTTGATAGTCCAGGCTTCTCTCGGTTTCTCCAACGCCATTCTGGATATGGCCGCTCTCGGCTTTCTCGGCATGGGCGCGCAGCCGCCGACGCCGGAGTGGGGCACCATGCTCTCCGACGTGTTGCAGTTCGCGCAAAGCGCCTGGTGGGTGGTGACCTTCCCCGGCGTGGCGATCCTGCTGACGGTGCTGGCATTTAACCTGATGGGGGACGGTTTGCGTGACGCTCTCGACCCCAAACTCAAGCAGTAACAGAGGACGAGAGAGATGGCGTTATTGAATGTAGACAAGCTTTCGGTGCACTTCGGTGACGAAGGCGCCCCGTTCCGCGCGGTAGACCGCATCAGTTACAGCGTGGAGCAAGGGCAGGTAGTGGGTATCGTCGGCGAGTCCGGCTCCGGCAAATCCGTCAGCTCGCTGGCAATCATGGGGTTGATCGATTTCCCCGGCAAGGTGATGGCCGACAAGCTGGAATTCAACGGCCGGGACCTGCGCAAAATTTCCGAAAAGGAGCGCCGCCAGTTGGTGGGTTCCGAAGTGGCGATGATTTTCCAGGACCCGATGACCAGCCTGAATCCCTGCTACACCGTCGGCTTCCAGATTATGGAAGCGCTGAAGGTGCACCAGGGCGGCAACCGCCGCACCCGGCGTCAGCGGGCCATCGACCTGCTGAACCAGGTGGGCATCCCCGATCCGGCCTCGCGGCTGGACGTCTACCCGCATCAGCTTTCCGGCGGCATGAGCCAGCGCGTGATGATCGCCATGGCGATCGCCTGCCGGCCCAAGCTGCTGATCGCCGATGAGCCGACCACCGCGCTCGACGTGACCATCCAGGCGCAGATCATCGAACTGCTGCTGGACCTGCAGCAGCGCGAAAACATGGCGTTGTTGCTGATCACCCACGATTTGGCGCTGGTGGCCGAAGCGGCGCACCACATCATCGTGATGTACGCCGGCCAGGTGGTGGAGTCCGGCAAGGCGGCGGAGATTTTCCGCGCGCCGCGCCACCCCTATACCCAGGCGCTGCTGCGCGCGCTGCCGGAGTTCGCCGCCGACAAAGCGCGGCTGGCTTCGCTGCCGGGCGTAGTGCCGGGCAAGTACGATCGCCCGAACGGCTGCCTGCTCAACCCGCGTTGCCCTTACGCCAATGAGCGCTGCCGCAATGAAGAGCCGGAACTGCGCAGCATTCCCGGCCGTCAGGTTAAATGTCACACGCCGCTGGATGATGCGGGGAGGCCGACCGTATGAGCCAGAATCAACCTTTACTGCAGGCGATCGACCTGAAAAAGCATTACTCGGTCAAAAAAGGCATGTTCGCCCCGGAGCGGCTGGTGAAAGCGCTGGACGGCGTTTCCTTCACCCTGGAGCGCGGCAAAACGCTGGCTGTGGTCGGCGAGTCCGGCTGCGGCAAATCGACCCTCGGCCGCCTGCTGACGATGATCGAAGTGCCGACCGGCGGCGAGCTGTATTATCAGGGGCAGGATCTGCTGAAGCCGGACGTTACCGCCGAGAAGCTGCGGCGGCAGAAGATCCAAATCGTGTTCCAGAATCCTTACGGATCGCTCAACCCGCGCAAGAAGGTCGGGCAGATCCTCGAGGAGCCGTTGTTGATCAACACCTCGTTGAGCGGCGCCGAACGGCGCGAGAAGGCGCTGGAGATGATGGCGAAGGTCGGCCTGAAAACCGAGCATTACGATCGCTATCCGCACATGTTCTCCGGCGGGCAGCGTCAGCGTATCGCCATCGCCCGCGGTTTGATGCTGAACCCGGACGTGGTGATCGCCGATGAGCCGGTGTCGGCGCTGGACGTCTCGGTGCGCGCTCAGGTGCTGAACCTGATGATGGACCTGCAGCAGGATCTGGGGCTGTCCTACGTGTTTATCTCGCATGACCTGTCGGTGGTGGAGCATATCGCCGATGAGGTGATGGTGATGTACCTCGGCCGCTGCGTGGAGAAGGGCAGCAAAGACGCGATTTTCAACAACCCGCGCCATCCGTATACTCAGGCGCTGCTGTCGGCGACGCCGCGTCTGAACCCGGATATGCGCCGCGAGCGCATCAAGCTGACCGGCGAGCTGCCGAGCCCGATGAACCCGCCGCCGGGCTGTGCATTCAACGCCCGCTGCCGCCGCGCCTTCGGCACCTGCACCCAGCTGCAGCCGCAGCTGAAGCAGTATGGCGAGCAGATGGTGGCCTGTTTTGCGGTCGATCAGGACGAGCATCCCGGCGCCTGATCACCGGGCTTGAACCGACAACACCAACGCCGGCATTTTGCCGGCGTTTTCTCTTTTATGGCGCCCCCGCCCGGATAAGGCTTATTTTCGATCTTGCGCCGCAGCCGTTAACGCCTTGCAAGGCCTTAAGTCACCTGAATCTGCAAGATTCGGAGTGTCGGACATAGGGGAGTTTTGCTACCCTGTGTTGAGGCAGCATACCGGTTGGTTAGGAAAAGACTGAAACCCGCGCTTTTCTTGGTTTTGCCAAGGCTATGACAAGATAAAAACCCCAGACAATCGCGTATACTCAGTCCGGTTCGAGGGGGAGTGTCTTATACGGCCCCCTTTTTTATTTCAGCCCGATTTTACGGAGAGCAGGTTTGCGGGTCAGGCGTTCATTAACGATTAAGCAGATGGCGACGGTGTCCGGCGTGGCGCTGGTGACAATCTGCATATTTATCGTGATTCAGTTATTCCATTTTGTGCAGCAGCGCAGGGATGACTACGCCCAGCAACTGGAAAACATCGCGCATTCGGTGCGTCAGCCGCTGGCAGACGCCGTGTTGCGTATGGACGTACCGGAAACCAAAAGGGTGCTGAATACGCTGTTGCCGGTGGGGATCCTGACCCGGGCAGATATCGTGTTGCCCAACGAGTTCCAGGCGTTGCACGCTAACTTCCCGCCGGAACGCCCGGTGCCGCCGCTGATCGCCCGGCTGTTCGAACTGCCGATCCAGATTTCCGTTCCGCTCTACTCGCTGGAACGCGTGCCGACCAATCCGCAGCCGCTGGCCTATCTGGTACTGCAGGCCGATTCGTTCCGCATGTATCAGTTTATTCTCAGTATCTTGTCGACCATGTTGTCGACCTACCTGCTGTTGGCGCTGATCCTGTCGATAGCCATCACCTGGTGCATGAACCGGCTGATGGTGCATCCGCTGCGCGCGATAGCCAAAGAGCTGGAAAATATCGGCCAGGACGAGGCGCCCTACCATCAGCTGATGCTGCCGGCGTTGCACCAAGACGACGAACTGGGTTTGCTGGTGCGCAATTACAACCGCAACCAGCAGATTTTGGCCAAGGCGCACGCCGATATGAGCCGCCTCAGCACCCGCCACCCGGTGACCGAATTGCCGAACCCGGCGCTGTTTACCGCCCTGCTGGAGCAACACATTGCCTCCAGCCTGCGGCCTGAACGTTTCAACCTGCTGGTTATCGGTATTGAAACGCTGTACGAGGCTTCCGGGGTGATGAAACCGGCGATGCGCGAAGCGCTGCTGTTGGCGCTGGCGAAGAAATTGCGCGGTTGTATCGACGAAAACGGCGTTTTGGCGCAGTTGAGCAACACCGAGTTCGCCATACTGGCCAAGGGCACCGCCCGGCCGTTTCACGCCATGCAGCTGGCGCACCGCATTATGGCGGAGATTAACGCGCCCCTGATCCTGGAAGGTATGGCGCTGCGGCCGAGCGCCAGCATCGGCATTGCGCACTACCTCAGCCCGGAACAAAACGCCGAACAGCTGCTGCGTTGCGCCACCTCGGCGATGATGTCCGCGCATCGCGAAGGCAAAAATCAGATCCTGTTTTTTGAACCCCGCCTGACGGAAAGAACCCAAAAGCGGCTGACGCAGGAAAGCGAGATCCTGCACGCCATCGAGCAGCGCCACTTCACGCTGTTTTTGCAGCCGCAGCTCGACATGCAGTCCAATGTGGTGATTGGCGCCGAGGCGCTGCTGCGCTGGCAGCAGTATGACGGCAGCTTTACCCTGCCGGCCGATGTGATCCCGCTGGCCGAAGAGCTGGGCGTGATCGTGCCGCTTGGCAACTGGGTGTTGGAAGAGTCCTGCCGCATCCTGGCGGATTGGCAGCAGCGGGGCATCTCGCTGCCGCTGGCGGTCAATATCTCCGGCATCCAGATGCAGCACGAGGACTTTGTGCCGCATCTGAAGAGCATTCTGGCGCAGTACCGGATCGATCCAAGCAAGCTGCTGCTGGAGATCACCGAAACGGTACGCATCGACGACCTGGACCGGGCGTTGATGCTGTTGCGCGAACTGCATGATCTGGGGCTTTCGATTGCGCTGGACGACTTCGGCATGGGCTACGCCAGCCTGGAATACCTGAACCGGCTGAAGTCTTTGCCGATCGATCTGATTAAAATCGACAAGAGCTTTATTCAGGGCCTGCCGGCGGATGACGCTATGGTGCGCATCGTCAGCTCCATCTCCGAGGTGCTCAACCTGCCGATGATGGCCGAAGGCGTTGAAAACGCCGGGCAGCGCGACTGGCTGCTGCAGCACGGCATCCACTGCGGGCAAGGTTACCTGTTTGCGCGCCCGCTGCCGCGCGAAGCCTTTGAGGCGCAGTTCTGCCGCCATGCCGGCTAAGCCGCACCGCCTTCCCTGACCGCGCCCGAAAACCGCCGATCACCGCCTACCTCTTTTGCGTTAGTGCAAACAAAGGCTTACGCAATTCTCAGCCTTGCATCCCGACTGACGCGTTTCAGCTCTTAAATTCACATCAACCCCAGGGTCAGGGTGCAACAAATTATTTCCATGTTGTTATGTGGGTGTTATTTTCCGCGCAAGCGATGAACAGGTCGGCTATTTATACCCTAAATAATTAGAACGGCATCACTACGGCAAAGCGCTCAATGATGCCGCTTCGGGTATGACGGGAATGGACTGCCGCCTGGTGCGTGTCTCCCCCCATAGGATGTCCATATGAAAATAACTATCTTTAAAAGCCTCTATTTTCAGGTACTGACGGCGATTACCTTAGGTATCTTGCTTGGCCACTTCTACCCTGACATTGGCGCCCAGATGAAACCGCTGGGTGACGGATTCGTTAAACTGATCAAGATGATCATCGCACCGGTGATTTTCTGCACCGTGGTGACCGGCATCGCCGGCATGGAAAGCATGAAGGCGGTGGGGCGCACCGGCGCCATTGCGCTGCTCTATTTTGAAATCGTCAGCACCATCGCGCTGATTATCGGCCTGGTGATCGTTAACCTGGTGCAGCCGGGGGCCGGCATGAACGTCGATCCCGGCACGCTGGACGCCAAGGCGGTGGCGGTGTACGCCGAGCAGGCGCAACAGCAGGGCATCATTCCCTTCCTGTTGGACATTATTCCCGGTAGCGTGATTGGCGCCTTCGCCAGCGGCAATATTCTGCAGGTGCTGCTGTTTGCGGTACTGTTCGGCTTCGCTCTGCATCGCCTGGGCGAGAAGGGGCAGCTGATCTTCAACGTGATCGACAGCTTCTCCCGGGTGATTTTCGGCATCATCAACATGATTATGCGTCTGGCGCCGCTGGGGGCGTTCGGCGCCATGGCGTTCACCATCGGCAAATACGGCGTTGGCACCCTGGTGCAGCTCGGCCAGCTGATCGTCTGCTTCTATATCACCTGTATCCTGTTCGTGGTGGTGGTGCTGGGGTCGATTGCCCGCGCCAACGGTTTCAGCATCTTCAAGTTCGTCAACTACATCAAGGAAGAGCTGCTGATCGTGCTCGGCACTTCGTCTTCCGAGTCCGCGCTGCCGCGCATGCTGGACAAGATGGAGAAGCTGGGCTGCAAGAAGTCGGTGGTGGGGTTGGTTATTCCGACCGGCTACTCGTTCAACCTCGACGGCACCTCGATTTACCTGACCATGGCGGCGGTGTTTATTGCGCAGGCCACCAACACCCATATGGATATCATGCATCAGATAACCCTGCTGGTGGTGCTGCTGCTGTCCTCCAAAGGGGCCGCGGGGGTGACCGGCAGCGGCTTTATCGTGCTGGCCGCCACCATTTCCGCCGTCGGGCATTTGCCGCTGGCCGGGCTGGCGCTGATTCTGGGCATCGACCGCTTTATGTCTGAAGCCCGTGCGCTGACCAACCTGGTGGGTAACGGCGTTGCTACCGTGGTGGTGGCGAAGTGGTGTAACCAGCTGGATGAAAAACAGCTGAAAGACACCCTGAATAACAAAAACGCCGCGGCGGATAAAACGCTGCCTTCCGCCTGATCCCTACGCTAAAACACCGGCCGCAACCGCGGCCGGTGACGCTTTATTCCCCCACGTAACGATTTCTTGCATTTAAAACCACGCTATCCATTATTTTTCACGCCAATGAGTGACATCCGCAAAGGCGCGCGGTCTAACAGGATGGTACACTTTCTGCTTTCCGCCCCACTGTGAAACTCAGGGCGTATTTTTATGATTCCATTGAATGGAATATCCGTATTTGCATAGAGAAATTGGATAGTAATTAAGTAGGGGTTCACATGCAGGGCACCAGAATTCATCTTATAGTTGGTGGGCTGCTGTTGGCTGCAGCCAACGGCAGCGTGCAGGCTGAAGCACTACAACCCGATCCCGCCTGGCAGCAGGGTAAGTTGGACAACGGGTTTTCATGGCAGATCCTTGATACGCCGCAGCGGCCGAGTGACCGCGTCGAACTGCGGTTGATGGTCAATACCGGCTCCCTGGCGGAGTCTTCGCAGCAGATTGGTTTCGCCCATCTGCTGCCGCGCCTGTCTCTGGCGCGCAGCGAGAGCTTTACCGCGCCGCAGCTGCGTTCGCTGTGGCAGCAGAGCGTGGACAACGAGCGGCCGTTGCCGCCGGCCATCAGCTCTTACGACTTCACCATTTATAATCTCAGCCTGCCAAATAGCCGCCCAGACCTGCTGAAAGAGGCGCTGGCGTGGCTTTCCGATACCACCGGCAAGCTGGCGATCGACGAACACACGGTGCGTGCGGTGATGAACTCCAGCGCCGATCCGATCGGCACCTTCCCGCCCAATCCGAAAGACGCCTGGTGGCGCTACCGCCTGAAGGGGTCGACGCTGCTGGCGCACGATCCGGCCCAGCCGGTGAAGCGGCCGGTCAATATCGACCAGCTGAAGAAATTCTACCAGCAGTGGTATACCCCGGACGCGATGACGCTGTACGTGGTTGGCAAGGTCGACAGCCGCAGCCTGGCCGAGCAGATAGGCAAGGCGTTCTCGCCGCTGAAAGGCAAACGTGAAACCCCGGCCACCATGCCGACGTTAACGCCGTTGCCGCCGCAGCCGGTGAGCCTGATCAACGATCAGGTTAAGCAGGATACGCTGTCTATCATGTGGGATGCGCCCTGGCATCCGATTCGCGATTCGCAGAGCCTGAGCCGCTACTGGCGCAGCGATCTCGCCCGCGAGGCACTGTTCTGGCATTTGCAGCAAACCCTGGAAAAGAGCGATCAAAAGAACCTGCATTTGGGCTTTGATTGCCGGGTGCAATACCAGCGCGCGCAGTGCGCTATCCATCTGGACACGCCGAATAACAATCTGAACGCCAGCCTGGCGTTTATCGCCCGCGAGTTGGTTAGCGTGCGTAATAACGGTTTGTCCAAGGAAGAGTTCGATGGCCTGTTGGCGCAGAAAAACGATCAGCTGAGCAAGCTGTTCGCCACCTATGCGCGCACCGACACCGACGTATTGATGAGCCAACGCCTGCGTTCCCAACAGAGCGGTGTGGTGGATATTGCGCCGGAACAGTATCAGAAGCTGCGCCAGGAGTTCTTGTCCGGCCTGACGCTGGAATCGCTGAACCAGGAACTGAAGCTGCAACTTTCTCAGGACGCGACCCTGGTGCTGATGCAGCCGAAGGGCGAGCCGGAAATGAGCATGAAGCAGCTGCAGGAAACCTACGAAGGCATCATGTCGCCGGCGCCCGCCGTGGTGACGGAAGAGCCAAAACCGGCGGATACCGCGGCCGCCGCGCCGGCGGACACCAGCGCGCAGTAACTTTGGCGGGGGCTTCGGCCCCCCTCAGTTGCGGTACAGCACCTTGATGATGTGGTAACCGAACTGCGTTTTGACCGGGCCATAGGGCTTGAGCAGCGGGATGCTGAACACCGCTTTGTCAAAAGCGGCCACCATGGTGCCTTTGTTGAACTCCCCCAGCGAGCCGCCGTTGCGTTTTGACGGGCAGCTCGAGTATTTGCGCGCCAGCGTATCGAAGCTGACGCCGCGCTTCAGCTTGGCCAGCAGCTCGTTGGCCAGCTTTTCATTGTCCACCAGAATGTGCAGGGCGCACGCCGTCTTTGCCATGGTATTGCCTTTATCAATGCGGAATTGGGCCGATTATACCCGTTAAATCTCCCCGGCGCTTTCTGCTACAATCCCCTTCCACGTCATAAAGTCGAGCAATAAAGCGCCATGCGATTAAACCCCAGCCAACAACAAGCCGTCGAATTCGTTACCGGGCCCTGCCTGGTGCTGGCCGGTGCAGGTTCCGGCAAGACGCGCGTCATCACCAACAAGATTGCCCACCTGATCCACCAGTGCGGCTATCAGGCGCGGCACATCGCCGCCGTGACCTTTACCAACAAGGCCGCGCGCGAGATGAAAGAGCGCGTGGCGCAAACCATGGGGCGCAAAGAGGCGCGCGGGCTGATGATTTCCACCTTCCACACCCTGGGGCTGGAGATCATCAAGCGGGAGTACGCCGCGCTGGGGATGAAATCCAACTTTTCGTTGTTCGACGATCAGGATCAGCTGGCGCTGCTGAAAGAACTGACCGAAAAGTGGCTGGAAAACGACAAGACGCTGGTGGCGCAGCTGATCTCCACCATCTCCAACTGGAAAAACGACCTGGTCGACCCCGCCCGGGCGATGGCGTTGGCCCGCTCCGAGCGCGACAAACTGTTCGCCCACTGCTATGGCCTGTATCACGCCCATATGCGCGCCTGCAACGTGCTGGATTTCGACGATTTAATTCTGTTGCCGACCCTGTTGCTGCAGCGCAACGAAGAGGTGCGCGAGCGCTGGCAGAACCGCATTCGCTATCTGCTGGTGGACGAATATCAGGACACCAACACCAGCCAGTACGAACTGGTGAAGCTGCTGGTGGGCAACCGCGCGCGCTTTACCGTGGTGGGCGACGACGACCAGTCGATCTACTCCTGGCGCGGCGCGCGGCCGCAGAACCTGGTGTTGTTGAAGGAAGACTTCCCGGCGCTGCAGGTGATCAAGCTGGAGCAAAATTACCGTTCCAGCGAGCGTATTTTGAAGGCGGCCAACATTTTGATCGCCAATAACCCGCACGTGTTTGAAAAGCGTCTGTTTTCCGAGCTGGGCTACGGCGAGGAGCTGAAGGTGGTCACCGCCAATAATGAGGACCACGAGGCCGAGCGGGTGGTGGGGGAGCTGATCGCCCATCACTTCGTGAAAAAGACCCACTACGGCGATTACGCGATCCTCTACCGCGGCAACCACCAGTCGCGGCTGTTTGAAAAGATGCTGATGCAAAACCGCATCCCGTACAAAATATCCGGCGGCACTTCGTTCTTCTCGCGGCCGGAAATCAAGGATCTGCTGGCCTATCTGCGGGTGCTGACCAACGCAGACGACGACAGCGCCTTCCTGCGCATCGTCAATACGCCCAAGCGCGAGATCGGGCCGGCGACGCTGCAGAAGTTGGGGGAGTGGGCCAACCAGCGCAACAAGAGCCTGTTCCGCGCCAGCTTCGATCTGGGGCTGAGCCAGCACCTCACCGGCCGCGGGCTGGAGTCGCTGCAGCGCTTTACCCACTGGCTGGACGGCATCGCCCAACTGGCCGAGCGTGAGCCGGTGGCGGCGGTGCGGGATCTTATCCGCGGCGTGGATTACGAAAGCTGGCTGTTCGAAACTTCCCCCAGCCCGAAAGCCGCGGAAATGCGCATGAAAAACGTCAATACGCTGTTTGGCTGGATGACGGAAATGCTGGAAGGCAGCGAACTGGACGAGCCGATGACGCTGACGCAGGTGGTCACGCGTTTCACCCTGCGCGATATGATGGAGCGGGGCGAAAGCGAAGAAGAGCTGGATCAGGTGCAGCTGATGACGCTGCACGCCTCTAAAGGGCTGGAGTTCCCTTACGTGTTCCTGGTGGGGATGGAAGAGGGGCTGTTGCCGCACCAGAGCAGCATCGATGAGGATAACGTCGACGAAGAGCGCCGCCTGGCCTATGTGGGGATCACCCGCGCCCAGAAAGAGCTGATTTTCACCCTGTGCCGGGAGCGCCGTCAGTATGGCGAACTGGTGCGGCCGGAGCCGAGCCGTTTCCTGCTGGAGCTGCCGCAGGACGATCTGGCGTGGGAAAGCGAGCGCAAGGTGGTCAGCCCGCAAGAACGGATGCAGAAGGGCCAGAGCCATCTGGCCAATATTCGCGCCCAGCTGGCCAAGGCCAAAGGCGAAGGGTAAAACAAAGGGCGCAGTTTGCGCCCTTGTCAGATCATTATTGCTGTTCTTCCAGCATCAGCGGCCAGTGGACATAACTTTGCCAGTGGCTTTCCTGCTCCAACGCCTCGGCGCGCAGCGGGTGCTGTTCCAGCCAACCCGGCGGCAGGATCACCGTCAGTTCGTCATCCTGGCTGGCGCGCAGCCGCACTGCCGGCAGCGTATCGTCGCGGCGACGGCTGGCGAAGATGATGGCCAACCGCAGGATGCGGCATAATCGCTGCGCTATGCGCGGCGGCAGCGCGTTTTGCTGGCTCAGCAGCGGCAAATCTATGGTGTTGCTTTGGTTTTGCAGCAGGGTCGCCAGCAGTTTTTTCTGCGCCGGGGTGAAACCGGGCAAGTCCAAATGGCGGATCAGGTAGGCGGCGTGTTGCGGCGCCTGCTTGAAATCGACGCTGAGGCCGAGCTCGTGGATCAGACAGGCGCTGTGCAATAGCTCGCGACATCGCGCATCCAGCTGCCACTCGTTGCTGACCTGCTGCGAGAAATTGGCCGCCAGCTGGCTGACGCGTTCGGCCTGTTCGGTATCAAGCAGATAACGGCGCTGCAGATTGCGGATAGTGCGGTTGCGGATATCCTGCTCCACCGGCAGGTGCAGCATGCCGTAAACCAGCCCTTCGCGCAGTGCGCCGCCGGCCAGCATCATGCTTTCGATGCCCAGCTCCTGGAAAATCGCCAGCAGGATGGATAACCCGCTGGGGAATACCAGCGCGCGTTCCAGCGTCAGGCCTTCAATTTCCAGCTCTTCCAGCTTGCCGCATTGGATGGCGCGCTGTTTCAGTTGGCGCAGCTTGGACAGGGTAATGCGTTCGTCCATGCCCTGCGCCACCATGATTTCCTGCAGCGCCTGCACGGTGCCGGAGGCGCCGACGCAGATTTGCCAGCCGTGCTGACGCAGCTGCGGCGCGATCGGGCGCACCATGTCGCGTGCGGCCTGTTCGGCGCGCTCGAAGTTTTCCTGCCCGAGGTTGCGATCGCTGAAGAAGCGTTCCAGCCAGGTGACGCAGCCCATCGACAGGCTGTACAGCTGGGAGGCCTGCGCGCCGGTACCGGTCACCAGCTCGGTGCTGCCGCCGCCGATATCGACCACCAGACGCCGATCCGGCCCGCCGGTGGTATGCGCGACGCCATGGTAAATCAGCCGGGCTTCTTCTTCGCCGCTGATCACCTGGATGGGGCAACCGAGGATCTGCTGGGCGGTGTGCAGGAACTCATCGGCGTTGCATGCCAGGCGCAGCGTAGCGGTGGCGACCACGCGGATCTGTTCGCGCGGGATGTCCTGCAACCGTTCGGAGAACAGCTTCAGGCACTGCCAGCCGCGCTGCATGGCCTCTTGCGACAGGTGATTGTTCCGATCCAGCCCGGCCGCCAGGCGCACTTTGCGCTTGATGCGCGCCAGGGTCTGAATGCTGCCGGCCACTTCGCGCACCACCAGCATGTGGAAGCTGTTGGAGCCGAGGTCGATGGCAGCATAGAGCGTGCTGGAACTGAGCATGCAATCAGCCTGAACGTTTACGGTTGCTGCGCGGCGCGCCGCCGCGACGTGGCGCGGAGTTGCGGCGCGGGCCGTTGCCGCCGCGCGGGCGCGACAGGCGTTTTGGCGCCGGCAAATCGGTCAGCAGCGCATCGCTGTTGTACTTGCTCACCGGAATGCTGTGGCCGGTATAGGTCTCGATCGCCGGCAGGTTGAGCGCGTACTCTTCACAGGCCAGGCTGATGGAGTGCCCGCTTTCGCCCGCGCGGCCGGTACGGCCGATGCGGTGCACGTAGTCTTCGCAATCGTCAGGCAGATCGTAGTTGAACACGTGAGTGACCAACGGAATGTGCAGGCCGCGCGCGGCGACGTCGGTGGCGACCAAAATGTCGAGGTTGCCCTTGGTGAAGTCGTCGAGAATGCGCAGGCGTTTTTTCTGCGCCACGTCGCCGGTCAGCAGGCCAACGCGGTGGCCGTCGGCGGCCAGGTGGCCCCAGATGTCTTCACAGCGGTGCTTGGTGTTGGCGAAGACGATGGCGCGATCCGGCCATTCTTCTTCGATCAGCGTCTGCAGCAGGCGCATTTTTTCTTCGTTGGACGGGTAGAACAGCTCTTCTTTAATGCGGTGGCCGGTTTTCTGTTCCGGTTCCACTTCAACATATTCAGCGTTGTTCATCTGCTCGAAGGCCAGTTCGCGCACGCGATAGGACAGGGTGGCAGAGAACAGCATGTTCAGACGTTGGTCAACCGCAGGCATGCGGCGGAACAGCCAGCGGATATCTTTGATAAAGCCCAGATCGTACATGCGATCGGCCTCATCCAGCACCACGACCTGGATGGCGCCCAGATCGATGTAGTTCTGCTTGGCGTAGTCGATTAAGCGACCGGTGGTGCCGATCAGGATGTCCACGCCGCTTTCCAGCACTTTCAGCTGCTTGTCGTAGCCGTCGCCGCCGTAGGCCAGGCCCAGCTTCAGGCCGGTGGACTGGGACAGGGATTCCGCATCGGAATGGATCTGCACCGCCAGTTCACGCGTTGGCGCCATGATCAAGGCGCGCGGCTGGTTGGTCTGGCGATCCTGTTTCGCCGGATGGTTAAGCAAATAGTGAAAAGTAGACGCTAAAAACGCCAGCGTCTTTCCGGTACCGGTTTGCGCCTGACCTGCGACGTCACGCCCGGAGAGCGTGAGCGGCAATGCTAACGCCTGGATGGGCGTGCAATGGTGAAACCCTTTTTTCTCAAGGGCTTCAAGGACTAACGGGTGCAGGGCGAAGTCGGAAAACTTCTGTTCGGTCAAGTGTGTTTTGCTCATAGTGTGGTAGAATATCAGCTAACTATTGCTTTACGAAAGCACATCCGTTGAAATAAACGCGGTGAAATAAAATCACCTTGAGTTGGTTAATGCTACACCAACAAGGTAGACATAATCCTGTGGAGTAGAACATGAGCGATAAAATTATTCACCTGACTGACGGCAGCTTCGACGCCGACGTGCTGAAAGCTGAAGGGCCAATCCTGGTCGATTTCTGGGCTGAATGGTGTGGTCCGTGCAAGATGATTGCTCCGATTCTGGATGAGATTGCCGAAGAATTCGAAGGCAAACTGACCATCACCAAGCTGAACATCGATCAGAACCCGGCTACCGCGCCTAAGTACGGTATCCGCGGTATCCCTACGCTGTTGCTGTTCAAGAACGGTGAAGTGGCCGCGACCAAGGTTGGCGCGTTGTCCAAAGGTCAGCTCAAAGATTTCCTGAACGCGAATCTGTAATCGGGCGGGAAGCCCGGCAGCGGCGTCTGGCGGCGATGTTCAATTCACCGCTAGACGCCTGCCAAGAAGCGTGTTAAGTTTAACCACACTGCATATAGAACTTGCCCGAAGTTTTAAATCTAAAGAGTTTGAATCTAAGCTTTACTCTGTGTTGAAGCACTGGCGTTGAAAGTAAAATGAACCCAACCCGTGTTTTAGCAATCAAACGGTTTTGCAAAATCAATTTTAAGGTACCTTCGATCTTAAACCGTCAATGCGTGCGCCCGATGTAAGCCATTTCTTACCGCGACGGCTCAGCGCCCGGTGATCGAACGTCCAGTAAACAGGCACGTATCACGCTGCCATACCATTCACGATACAAGTTCGAGACACACCCCGAGTTTAAGAACCCACCACTATGAATCTTACCGAATTAAAGAATACGCCGGTTTCTGAGCTGATTACTCTCGGCGAAAATATGGGGCTGGAAAACCTTGCCCGCATGCGCAAGCAGGACATCATCTTCTCCATTCTGAAGCAGCATGCGAAAAGCGGAGAAGATATCTTCGGCGACGGCGTGCTGGAGATATTGCAGGATGGATTTGGTTTCCTCCGCTCTGGAGACAGTTCCTACCTCGCCGGCCCCGACGACATCTACGTATCCCCTAGCCAAATCCGCCGTTTCAACCTCCGCACAGGTGACACCATTTCCGGTAAGATTCGACCGCCAAAAGAAGGCGAGCGCTATTTTGCCCTGTTGAAAGTTAACGAAGTTAACTACGACAAACCGGAAAACGCCCGCAGCAAGATCCTGTTCGAGAACTTGACCCCGCTGCACGCCAACTCGCGTCTGCGGATGGAGCGCGGCAACGGTTCGACCGAAGACCTGACGGCGCGCGTGCTGGATCTGGCATCGCCGATCGGTCGCGGCCAGCGTGGCCTGATCGTCGCGCCGCCTAAAGCCGGTAAAACCATGCTGCTGCAGAACATCGCGCAGAGCATCGCCTACAACCACCCAGACTGCGTGCTGATGGTGCTGTTGATCGACGAACGTCCGGAAGAAGTGACCGAGATGCAGCGTCTGGTGAAAGGTGAAGTGATCGCCTCGACCTTCGACGAACCGGCTTCTCGCCACGTTCAGGTTGCGGAAATGGTTATCGAGAAGGCCAAGCGCCTGGTTGAACACAAGAAAGACGTGATCATCCTGCTCGACTCCATCACCCGCCTGGCGCGCGCCTACAACACCGTGGTACCGGCCTCAGGCAAGGTGCTGACCGGTGGTGTGGACGCCAACGCCCTGCATCGTCCCAAGCGTTTCTTCGGCGCGGCGCGTAACGTTGAGGAAGGCGGCAGCCTGACCATCATCGCCACTGCGCTGGTGGATACCGGTTCGAAAATGGACGAGGTTATCTACGAAGAATTTAAAGGTACCGGCAATATGGAATTGCACTTGGCGCGTAAAATCGCCGAGAAGCGCGTATTCCCAGCCATCGATTACAACCGTTCCGGTACCCGTAAAGAAGAGTTGCTTACCACCTCTGAAGAGCTGCAAAAAATGTGGATCCTGCGCAAAATCATTCATCCGATGGGTGAGATCGACGCGATGGAGTTCCTCATTAATAAGTTGGCTATGACCAAAACCAATGACGAATTCTTCGATATGATGAAACGCTCATAATTCAGCAAAAAATTCGCCAAGCGCCACGCCTAAACGTGGCGTTTTTTGCTTTTGGCGGATACGATAAGTGGCAGTAATGGAAAAGTAAGTTGTTTCTTCGGCTTATTGAGAATTCATCTTGTTTAGATCGTTACTATGCTGTTCGCGTTAGGTTGTTCCGATTTATCGGGCAGCAGCGAAGGCAGGGATGAGAATGAATCGCTGTTGTCATAGGAAATGACTGAAAGGTAACGGGGACCCATGGCACAACCTGTCGCCCATGTTAAGCTGCCTTATCTTCTACAGAGATCTGTTAATTGTGAACTTACTCACTATGAGTACTGAAATCCTATTTGTTTTCCTGTTTTCCCTGGTTTTTCTTTTTGTTGCCCGTAAGGTAGCAAAACGTATTGGTCTGGTTGATAAACCCAATTACCGCAAACGCCATCAGGGGCTGATCCCTCTGGTCGGCGGTATATCCGTTTACGCCGGGCTGTGCTTTGCCTTTTTGATCTCTGAACAAACGATTGTGCACGGTAAGCTCTACCTTATCTGCGCGGGTATTTTGGTGTTTGTCGGCGCGCTGGACGATCGTTTCGACATCAGCGTTAAAATTCGCGCGCTGGTTCAGGCATTGGTCGGCGTGGCGATGATGGTGTTTGCCGGCCTTTACCTGCGCAGTTTCGGCCATGTGCTGGGCAGTTGGGAAATGCTGCTGGGGCCGTTTGGCTATCTGGTGACGCTGTTTGCAGTGTGGGCGGCCATCAACGCCTTCAATATGGTCGACGGCATCGACGGCCTGCTGGGCGGCTTGTCGTGCGTCTCCTTCGGCGCGCTGGGCATCCTGTTGTACCTGAGCGGCCACGCCGATATGGCGTTCTGGTGCTTTGCCATGATCGCCACCATAGTGCCTTATATCCTGCTTAACCTTGGCCTGCTGGGCCGCCGTTACAAAGTGTTCATGGGCGATGCCGGCAGCACGCTGATTGGCTTCACCGCTATCTGGCTGCTGCTGCAAAGCTCGCAGGGGGAAGTTCACTCGATCAACCCGGTTACCGCCCTGTGGATCATCGCTATTCCGCTGATGGACATGATTGCGATCATGTATCGTCGTTTACGCAAAGGGATGAGCCCTTTCTCTCCCGATCGCCAGCATATTCACCATTTGATCATGCGCGCCGGTTTTACGCCGCGGCAGGCTTTTGTCTTGATCACTCTGGCGGCAGCGCTGCTGGCGGCCATTGGCGTGGCCGGCGAGCTCCTGACTTTTATCCCTGAATGGGTTATGTTGGCATTATTCTTGCTTGCTTTCTTCCTTTATGGTTATTGCATCAAGCGTGCCTGGCGCGTCGCGCGTTACATTAAACGTATCAAGCGGCGTCTGCGGCGTTCGACTGGCAATAAGCAAGTATCTTAACCAGAGGCTTTTGGGCAGTGATGAATCCAGAAACAACGTCTGACAAGAATATCCCGGCGGTGGATAACGAGCTTGATATCCGCGGTCTGTGCCGTACTTTATGGCGTGGCAAACGGTGGATTATCGGCATTGCGGCGCTGTTTGCCGCCGTTGCGCTGATCGTTTCCTATCTGGTTAAACAAGAGTGGAGCGCCACGGCCATTACCGACCGGCCGACGGTGAATGCGTTGGGGGGCTATTATTCACAGCAGCAGTTCCTGCGCAATCTTGACGTGCGCACCCTGCCGGCGGTGGCCACTGAACAACCGGGCATTGCTGACGAAGCTTACAATGAATTCATCATGCAGCTGGCGGCCTACGATACGCGGCGCGATTTTTGGCTGCAAAGCGATTATTACAAGCAGCGTCAGGAAGGCGATGCCCGTGCTGATGCGGCTAAACTCGACGAGCTGATCAATAACATCCAGTTCACGCCGCGTGACGATAAAAAAACGCCTAACGACGGCGTTAAGCTGACGGCGGAAACGGCGGCGGACGCTAACCGCCTGCTGCGCCAGTACGTGGCCTTCGCCAGCCATCGCGCGGCCCTGCATTTGAACGAAGAAATACAGGGGGCCTGGGCGGCTCGCACCACGTCGATGAAAGCGCAGGTCAAGCGGCAGGAAGCGGTGGCCGAAGCGGTTTACAAGCGTGAGTTGAACAGCATTCAGCAAGCGTTGAAAATTGCCGAAACGCAAGGCATCAGCCGCACGCAGACCGATACGCCGGCCGAACAGCTGCGCGATTCCGATCTGTTCCTGTTGGGCAAACCGATGCTGCAGGCGCGGCTGGAGGGCTTGCAGGCCTCTGGCCCGGCGTACGATCTGGATTACGACCAGAATCGGGCCATGCTGTCTACCCTGAACGTGGGGCCGACGCTCGACGAGAAGTTTCAAACTTACCGCTATCTTCGCACGCCGGAAGAGCCGGTAAAACGCGACAGCCCACGACGGGTATTCTGGTTGATTCTATGGGGCGCGATGGGCGCCTTGGTTGGCGCTGGCATTGCCCTGGCGCGTCGGCCGCGTGATTAAAAATACTATAATAATTCGCTGATGGGCGCGTAAGCGCCCAATATCGCAGGAACACCTGCGGTTAACCGACCAAAAGAGATTCGCTGTGAAAGTGTTGACAGTTTTCGGCACCAGACCTGAAGCCATCAAAATGGCACCGCTGGTACATGCCCTGGCCCAGGACGAGGCCTTTGAATCAAGAGTCTGCGTGACGGCACAGCATCGAGAGATGCTGGATCAAGTATTGCGCCTGTTTGAGATTGTTCCCGATTACGACCTGAATATCATGAAGCCTGGGCAGGGATTGAGCGAAATCACCTGCCGGATCCTCGAAGGCCTGAAAGGCGTGCTGGAAGATTTCAAACCGGATGTGGTACTGGTTCACGGCGACACGACCACGACGCTGGCGACCAGCCTTGCGGCCTTCTACCAGCGCATTCCCGTCGGGCATGTGGAGGCGGGCCTGCGCACCGGTGACCTGTACTCGCCGTGGCCGGAAGAGGCCAACCGCAAACTGACCGGCCATCTGGCGATGTATCATTTTGCGCCGACGGAAAACTCACGCCAGAACCTGCTGCGCGAGCTGGTGCCGGACGACCATATCTTCGTCACCGGCAATACGGTGATCGACGCGCTGTTCTGGGTGCGCGATCGCGTCATGGGCGACGCCGAGCTGCGTGACGGCCTGGCGCAGCGCTACCCGTTCCTGGACGTCAATAAAAAGCTGATCCTGGTCACCGGCCATCGCCGCGAAAGCTTTGGCGGCGGGTTTGAACGGATCTGCAGCGCGCTGGCAGAAATCGCCCGCAACCACCCGGATGTGCAGGTGGTCTACCCGGTACACCTCAATCCCAACGTCAGCGAGCCGGTCAATCGCATCCTGAAAGGCATCGACAACATCATGTTGATCGACCCGCAGGACTATTTGCCCTTCGTCTACCTGATGGCGCACGCTTATATGATCCTGACCGACTCCGGCGGCATTCAGGAAGAGGCGCCGTCGTTAGGCAAGCCGGTGCTGGTGATGCGCGACACCACCGAGCGGCCGGAGGCGGTCGATGCGGGCACGGTGCGCCTGGTCGGCACCGACGTGGCAAAAATCGTTGATGCGGTCACCCGTTTGCTGGTGGACGAGAACGAATACCACGCCATGAGCCGGGCGCATAACCCTTACGGTGACGGGCATGCCTGCCAGCGTATTCTCACAGCTTTAAAGAATCGTCAGGTGACACTATGAGTTTTAACACTATTTCGGTTATCGGCCTGGGCTATATCGGCCTGCCAACGGCGGCGGCCTTTGCCTCCCGCAAAAAGAAAGTGGTGGGTGTAGACGTTAACCAGCATGCGGTCGACACCATCAACCGCGGCGCGATTCACATCGTGGAACCGGATTTGGACAAGGTGGTCAAGGCCGCGGTCGAAGGCGGTTACCTGCAGGCAGTGACCAAACCGCTGGCGGCGGATGCGTTTCTGATTGCGGTGCCCACCCCGTTCAAAGGCGATCATGAGCCGGATCTGGCCTATGTGGAGGCTGCCGCGAAATCCCTGGCGCCTGTGCTGAAAAAAGGCGATCTGGTGATCCTCGAGTCCACCTCGCCGGTAGGCGCCACCGAACAGATGGCGGAATGGCTGGCGCAAGCGCGCAGCGACCTCAGCTTCCCGCAGCAGGCCGGCGAAGCGGCCGACGTGAATATCGCCTACTGCCCGGAGCGTGTGTTGCCGGGGCAGGTGATGGTTGAGCTGATTCAGAACGACCGCGTGATCGGCGGCATGACGCCGAAATGCTCCGAACGCGCCAGCGCGTTGTATAAGATTTTCCTCGAGGGCGAATGCGTGATCACCAATTCGCGCACCGCAGAGATGTGCAAGCTGACGGAAAACAGCTTCCGCGACGTGAACATCGCTTTCGCTAATGAGCTGTCTTTGATTTGCGCCGATCAGGGCATCAACGTCTGGGAACTTATCCGCCTGGCGAATCGCCACCCGCGGGTGAATATTCTGCAGCCAGGCCCTGGCGTGGGCGGCCACTGCATTGCCGTCGATCCCTGGTTTATCGTGGCGCAGAACCCGCAGCAGGCGCGCCTGATCCATACCGCACGCCTGGTTAACGACGGCAAACCGCTGTGGGTTGTCGACCGGGTGAAGGCGGCGGTGGCAGATTGCCTGGCGACGACCGACAAACGCGCGTCAGAAGTGAAAATTGCCTGCTTTGGCCTGGCTTTCAAACCGAACATCGACGATCTGCGCGAAAGCCCGGCGGTGGAAGTGGCGCATCTGATTGCCGAATGGCATGCGGGCGAAACCCTGGCGGTGGAGCCGAACGTCGAGCAGCTGCCGAAATCGCTGGCGGGCCACGTGACGCTGAAGAATATCGACGAGGCGCTGCAGCAAGCCGATGTGATCGTGATGCTGGTCGATCACCAGCAGTTCAAGGCGATTAAGCCGGAAGAGGTCAAACAGTCCTGGATCGTTGATACCAAGGGCGTTTGGCGTTAATCGAAAGCCGTTGGCGCAGAGGGGCTAGCCCCTCTGCGGAACCTGGCCTGGCGGCAACGCCAGGAACTGAAAGGTTAAACATATGCTGCTGCATGCCTCGGTTGAGCCATTGGCGTGGGAGAGTGAATTCTTCCAGCTGAATAGCGCCAAGCTTCATGTTCATGAGTCCGCTCCGGTGCTGACCGCCGCTGCGCTGGACGCTTTTTCTCTGGTTCAGGCCAAAATTCCCGCCGCCCGCCTCGATTTGGCCGACGCCTTGGCGGCGTTCGGCTTTCAATTGGCGGAGGGCGAAATTGACCTGCTGCTGACGATTGGCATGAAACATGCTTCGGGTAATGATGCTTTCCCGGCGGGGATCCGCCTCGCCACGCAAGACGACATCCCTGCGCTGCGCGCTGCGGCGAGCAAGACATTTTCCGCCAGCCGTTTTCGCGCCCCTTGGTATCAGGCGGAGGACAGCGGCCGGTTTTATGCGCTGTGGAGCGAAAAGGCGGTGCTGGGCACGTTCGATCAC
>Ga0207655_1000470_pt1 | contig 52075 bp, 44 predicted proteins | sample KBSM44metaG_FD_184398 | JGI IMG/M metagenome (GOLD analysis project Ga0207655, IMG submission 184398) | Miscanthus rhizosphere microbial communities from Kellogg Biological Station, Michigan, USA - KBS M4-4 metaG (SPAdes) (version 2) | ecosystem: Host-associated > Plants > Roots > Rhizosphere >...
GACTTCAGGTGAAACATAAAGGTCTTCTAAATAACAATAATTATTCTCTGCCCATGTTGAACGATGAATAACATAATGCACAATTCCCAAAACTTGCTCGCCTTGTTTGGCAACAGCACAATAAACGGGTTCATGTTCATCGAAAAAGCGCTCCCAAGTCACTTTAGTAACATGAATGGGTAAATTTACCTGATAGAAATTTTGATAAGCAAGCCAATATTTCTTCCATTGTGAATAGTCCTGCTGCTGAACAGGGACAATCTGAATATCTTGATTTTGCATAATAATTACACTCTGTTTTAAAGTTCTAGAAAATCGAAAACAAGAGTGTAGTTTTGATAGTGGTATTTTTATAAGATACACTTTTGATATTTTCTACAGTACCAGTTTGTTATGGCAACTTCGATTTCTGCATCTTTTCCACATTTGATTTTGCCAAAGGGCCAGATTAAAGATGGACTATATTCTGCTTTGCGTGATGCTATTTTAGATGGGAGACTTAGTGCTGGAACAAAATTGCCCTCAAGTCGTGCTTTAGCGGAGATGATGTCGATTTCACGAAACTCTGTGTTAGCTGCGCTTGAGCGGTTACTCGATGAAGGATACTTATTTACCAAACCAAGTTCGGGTACCTATGTTGCTGAGGTTGTGCCAGATCAGTTAATACATATTCAAGAAAATTCAAAAAAAACTACGCTAACCAATCACCATTCCTTAAATATTAATCCGAATTTTGAAGGTTTATTAACTTCCTGGCGAGAACAGTCATGGTCAAGTCAAAAGAAAAAAATGTTCCATGTGGGAGTGGGCTGTATTGATTTATTTCCTCATCAGCTTTGGGGGAAATTATTAACAAAAGCTTGGCGACAATCTTATTATCAACTGGGCCAATTTCACGACTCGCGGGGTTATTTACCATTGCGTCAGGCAATCTGTGAGTATGTCCGTTCCACCCGAGGCCTGAACTGCAATGAACAGCAAATCATTATTGTAAATGGGACGCAGCAGGCAATTCATTTAGCTGGCTACGCTTTACTTCAAGCAAATGATGAGGTGTGCCTAGATGAACCAGGTTACGACGCAGCTTTTAATATTTTTCGAAGTTTTGGCGCTCAGGTAAATTTGATCGAGAGTGATGAGGAGGGAATGCGAATCTCTGACATTACAGATCATTATTCAAAAAGCAAACTTGTTTATACCGCACCCTCACATCAGTTTCCTGTAGGTGGAACTTTAAGTTTAGCTCGCCGTTTTGCGTTACTCGATTGGGCATGCCAACAAGGGAAATGGATTTTTGAAGATGATTATAATAGTGAGTTTCGCTATGGCACACACCCCATTCAAGCTTTACAAGGCTTAGATCAGCAGCAAAGAGTTATTTACTCTGGCACTTTTACCAAAATGATGTTTCCTGAGTTTCGGTTAGGATTCATGGTTGTACCTGAAGCATTGATTGAAACCTTTAGTGCGGCCAAATATTATACGGATGTTCGAAGTTCTTATTTAGAGCAGGTGGCTTTGTCTCTATTTATACAAAAAGGCCTCTATGCTCGGCACGTGCGTAAAGTTAGAAAAGCATGCCATGAGCGTCAACAAGCATTGATTAAAGCTATTGATGAGCATCTTTCCGATGTGCTCGCTGTTCAACCAACCGATTCAGGTATCCATGCAGTGTGCTGGTTAAAAGGTGCGTGGACAGAGCAAGAATTTATTGATCAGTGCTCAGCTCTAAACTTAGCTGTTCAGCCGTTATCAAGATATTGTCAGATGCCAAACAAGAAGGCCGCTGTACTTATTGGCTATGCGGCCCACACACCTAAAGAAATTATTGAAAACATTCAAAAAATTGCACAATATTTAAAAGCTAAATAATAGCCTAAGTTATGTTATTTACATAAATTTAATCATTATTCAAATACTTAAATGCAAATTTTATGACGATCAATTGGTTATATGAAACTAGAAATTTTATTAAAATTTTTAAAAATTAATTTTAATTAATATTATTTTAAGCTAGCACAATTAATCTAACTACATCAAAGCTTATTTAGTACACCTTTTAGCCACATTCTCCAGATGTGGCTCTTTTTTTATAAAAAATAAATATAGCTAAGAACAAATTAATTAATTTTTTAAGAGAAGTAAAAATTAATCTTTTTCCATGGCATTACTGTAAAACTTAACGCCTAGTTTAATACGGTCACGCCCATTACCCATACGCCAGCGGTTAGTATCTCGTAAAGAATATACACAGCCACAATATTCTTGCTGATAAAATTCTTCTCGTTTACTGATTTCAATCATACGGCTTGAGCCACCATTTTTACGCCAGTTATAGTCCCAGTACTGAATTTCAGGATAGTGAGCAGCAGCGCGAATTCCGCAGTCATTGATTTGCGCCATATTTTTCCAACGAGAAATTCCTAACGAACTACTGATGAGACTAAAGCCGTGTTCATGTGCGTAAAGGGCAGTTCGTTCAAATCTCATATCAAAACACATGGTACAACGAATGCCGCGTTCAGGTTCATCTTCCATCCCTTTTGCTCGGGCAAACCAGTTGTCAGTGTCATAGTCTGCATCGATAAATGGAATATTATGCTTTTCTGCAAAACGAATATTTTCTTCTTTGCGGATTAAATATTCTTTTACTGGATGAATATTCGGATTATAAAAAAATATTGAAAATTTAATTTCTGAGTCGATTAATGCTTCCATAACTTCTCCCGAACAAGGAGCGCAACAAGAGTGAAGTAATAATTGATCGTGTCCAGAAGGGAGTTCTAATTTTAAACGTTGAGTTGACATAATAAAAAAATTAAATTGTAATGCCATTAATTATATATTTATTATTTGTATAATGTGAAATGAATTATTTTCAATTTTACTGTGAAATTAATTTAATATTTTAAAGAAAATCTATTGTTATATTTGAGGTTAAGTTGAATGTAAATAATTAAATAATTGTCATGTTATATATTGAGGTTGGATTTATAATTAAATTTAAAGCTATTGTTAAATATACTATATAATTAAATAAATTATGGATGGATTTTATATATTTAAAAATAATAAACCTTAAATATTTTTGATAAGTGATTGATGTATCTGAATATAATTTGAAGTTTTTTATTGTGATATGTGTCACAAATAAACCTTATTTTTTCAATTAAAATATTTCTTTAGATTTATATCCTTAATAAATTTATACTATAAACTTCAGTGTGTTTTTTTAATTTAAGCGTGTGATAATTTGAGATATGGAAGATTGGCAATGTAAGTATTGTAATGGTTACATTATGGTTAATCATTCAAAGATCGGTGTAGGAGAAAAAGTTTACTTTTTGGTATATAAATTTGACGCAAAGAATGAAAGGAAAAAATTATATAAAAAGGGAGTTGTGGTTGCCCGTTACGATAATATATTGCACATTGAGTCACGTAAAAAAACTTATAAGATCGAGCAGATAAAAGTCTATCCATTAGGTGCACCCATGCCTTTCGTTTACAACATGTTTTGGATTTGTGGATGTCCGTTTACTTTACAAAACTAATGTCTTAAATTTAAATGACAGCAAGTTATTTTATAGATTGAATTAATTATCAGATCCATTTTGTCATCAGTTTTTACAGATAAGATCTATACCTTGGGGAGAGTAGTTCATAGCGTATAAGAAAATCTCTGTTATTTATTTGACAAAATAAAAGCGCTCTCTTATAAACCTCAAGTAAAGTTGAGGTCAATCATGATGAGTGAAAATAAAAAAGCTGACTCTAGTCGAGTTTTGACTGTGGGTGAAGTTGCAAAAAGGAGTGGAGTTCCTGTTTCGACCCTACATTTTTATGAAGCGAAAGGGCTTATAAAAAGTATAAGAACAAATGGTAATCAACGTAGGTATCCCTTAATTATTTTAAGATATATTGCGATTATTAAAGTCGCTCAAAGAGTGGGTATTCCTTTAAATGAAATTAAAGAGGCTTTAAGTCAGTATCCTGTAGGTAGTAAATTAACAGCCAAGCAATGGAAAGATCTATCAAGTCATTGGCGAGAAAATCTGGATGATCGAATTCAAAAATTAACTCGCTTAAGAGATGAAATGGACTGGTGCATTGGCTGCGGCTGTTTATCATTAGAGCAATGCCCATTAAGAAATCCTGAAGATATTTTAGGGCTAGAAGGATCGGGGCCACGAATTTTAGAAAGATCTGAATAGAATATTTCAAAAATTGCTTTTAATTGGGAATATCTTAATTTCCAATAAATTAAATTTATTTTGCTAGAACATTCAAGTGAGTTTTTTATTGTAAAGAAGTGACATGGAATATGAAATTTTTTGATATCTTTAGTTTTTTTAGTAAGAAGCAAAAAATTATGAAAAAAATTCTCTTTCTTGGCTTGGCACTTGTTTCATTAACGGCTTGCTCGTCTGTACAACATAAAGATCCGACTCCACCAAAAATTGGTTCACCAAATCCAGCTAGTCAATATTGTGTTGAACAAGGTGGAAAATTAGAAATTAGAAATGAAGCAAATGGTCAGGTCGGCTATTGTCATTTACCAAATGGCCAAGTCGTAGAAGAATGGAAATTATTCCGTGACAATCAAGCCAACTGTGTAGCAGAAGAAGCTCAAAAATTAGTGGGGCAATCTGGCCTGACTGATGATCAAATTAAACAAAAGACTCAATCAGAAATTGTGCGTAAAGTTGCTCCAGGTCAACCTATGACCATGGATTATCGTACAAACCGAGTTACAGTCACCATTGATCCAGCTTCTAAAAAAATTACGAACGCAACATGTGGCTAACTTTTAATTAAAAGCTCATAGACCGAACTTTGAAATAAAAAAGCCTGCTGAAATGCGGGCTTTTTTGCGACTTTAATTTTTAGAAGAATGAATTACGGGATATTCTTTTTGTTGAGGTAGTTGTTGTAAAGCCTTGTTAATGTTGATGAGAAAAATATCAACTTTATCTTGGCTTGAATTATTGGTGTTGTACGAAGCTCTTTCTTGATAGTTAATTCCGCATCCAATAATTTTCATATTTGCAGGGTTAAAACTCCAGTCATTTTTATTTTTGATCGAGATATTTAAATCACTATCACACTCTTTCCAGAGTTTTAAAAATTGATTGGAATATGTAGCAGGAACTTCTTGGGCTCGGTAGGCGGTAAATCCTTGCATTTCAGAATTGGCAAATTGAAGCAGATGATTTGTGGGCATTCCTCCCCAAAGAATAGCAGTATCTTTTGGTAGTTTTATCGAGGTTATATTTTCTTCTTTAAGTGGAGCAGTTTGTTCATTTTTCTGTTTTGACTTTTGAGATTTATAAACCAGTTTTGTTCCAACCGGAACAGTTACGCCTTTGGCTTGAGTTATTTGAGTTGTATAGAAATAAGGCGAATCATCACGGTTACAACCTGTTGGGTTATAACAGCCAATACATCCACTTAAGAATAAAACCGGAAAACTTAAAACACTCAATTTTAATATGTGATTCATTTTTCTTCTCTTTCATTATTTCTATCAATTTAATATATCAGGCTTTGTATCAATAATAAAAAAAGCCTCTAGCGGACTAGAGGCTGAAAAACATCAGATGCAAGAACAGGTGAATTATGCATCTGAGTTAAGTAGGTTGTATCAAACCATGTAAAACACTTTACCAGCAAAAATGAATAAAAATAGAGAGGTGCGACTAATGGCTAATATTTGTGGTTTTTTATTTATACAAATTGGCGTACTTATTTAAAGACTATTTCTGGAACATCTATTAGGGGGATAAAAGCTCCACAATTTATATTTTTGATTAAACCGATTGATGTTGATTGTTCAACCGTTGTCTTTTTGCACTGCTAGCCAATAGTTATTCGTGATTTGTACTCGGCTTAATGATAGTTTTAGAGTTATCCGAAAGGACACAATAACGACGAATAAACGAATAATAATGAATTGAAGGTAGGACCCCCGTGTTTATAAGTGTATTTGATCTTTTTAAAATTGGTGTAGGCCCATCTAGCTCCCATACGGTTGGGCCAATGCGAGCAGCTTGTAGTTTTGTGGATGATTTAGTTAAGCAAAATGATCTCCAAAACACGGTTAGAGTTCAGGTGAAGTTATATGGTTCGCTTGCAGCAACTGGTGTTGGTCATGCGACAGATAAAGCTATTCTTTTAGGATTAATGGGTTTTGACCCTGAACATATCGATACTCAAGTAAGTACAAGTTTGATTGAAGATGTTCTTGAAAATAAAGCCATCCAGCTCGATCAGCAAAAGAGTATTTCTTTTGACTATAAGTGTGATTTGCTTTTTTTAGATGAATCTTTACCTCATCACCCAAATGCAATGGAACTGATTGCTTATAACGAGGCGAAAGAAATCTTATATGAAGAAACGTATTACTCGATTGGTGGCGGTTTTATTGTTAGCCAAAGGCAATTAACACAAACCCAGTCTGAGACTGGTGAAATTAAGGTTCCATATCCATTTCATAGTGCGGCTGAACTTTTAAGCTTATGTAAAACTCATCATTTATCAGTTAGTGAGTTAATGCTTGAAAACGAAAAAAGCTGGCGTAGTGAAAGTGAGATTCGCAGCAAAATTATGGACATCTGGAAAGTGATGCAGCAATGCATTCACAACGGATTAATTAATGAAGGAATATTACCGGGTGGATTAAACGTAAAACGTCGGGCTAAAAAAATTCACGATAAGTTATTAAATAAGAAAAATTCAAACCTGATTGTGACGACTTTTCATGCCATGGAGTGGGTCAATTTATTTGCGTTAGCCGTAAATGAAGAAAATGCTGCTGGTGGTCGAGTAGTGACAGCTCCCACAAATGGTGCAGCAGGGATCATTCCGGCAGTTTTATATTATTACGTGACTTTTTCTAAAGATTTTTCCGAAGACAAAGTTGTTCGCTTTTTTCTAAGTGCAGCAGCAGTCGGTATTTTATGTAAGCTCAATGCATCTATTTCTGGTGCAGAAGTAGGATGTCAGGGCGAAGTAGGCTCAGCTTGTGCAATGGCTTCGGCTGGTTTAGCCGAGATTTTAGGTGCATCACCTGCACAAGTTGAACATGCGGCTGAAATCGGGCTTGAACATAACTTAGGTTTAACGTGTGACCCGATTGGTGGCTTGGTTCAAGTTCCTTGCATTGAACGAAATGCAATTGCGGCTGTAAAAGCCATTAATGCAGCACAAATGGCACTTCATGATGAAGGTGAGCATTTTGTGACGCTCGATAAAGTTATTCAGACCATGAAAGAAACAGGTAGAGATATGTCTGAGAAATATAAAGAGACTTCAAAAGGTGGCCTCGCTGTTAATGCCATTGAGTGCTAAGAAAGTGAGATGGGGATGAGGTGACCCATCTCATTTTAAACATTAAGCAGGGCGAGCCTGAATTGAGCTTGCGCAGCGATTTTAAAAGACCGTCTTACTTATAAGGACTTTAGTTATTCAAGCTATCAGATTAAGAAGATAGTGTTTAATGATTATCATGAAATTTAAAGACAACTACCCAGTACAAAACCAACGCTCGAAGTTTCCATCTTTATCATAAATTTTGTGAGCTAATGCATAAGGGTAATGTATTAAGAAGTACCATCCTATATAGTTATTTTCCTCATCCATATTATTAGTAGTATCACTGCCAATCCAAACTTGTTGTAACTGCTTAATTTGTTCTTCTGGTGCTAAAAACCTAAAAACAGCTTATAGCCACTATAATATTTTTAATTTACCTCCTTTATAGTTTTCTATAAATTTTATTATATTAAATAGATTCTTTTTGCTTTATCTAACGTTGACTAATAAAATAATAAAACTAGAAAATGCTAAAAGAAATTTTTAAATGCTTAATAAATTAAAGAAGTTAATAGGTCTTGTCGGCTTAACATCACTTTCTACAGTAAGTTGTGCTCAACAAGATCAAGAAGCTGTCTGGCAAAATGTGTACAACACTAGAACTCAATATTATGAAGAAAATATAGGTAAATTACCGGATGATATTCTAAAAATAGTTCATATGGCTGGTGTTTGGCCTGGTGGTTTATATGTAATTCCAGCGGATAAAATTGGCAAAGATATTTCTGTCTATTCTACTTTTGGACTTACAAACTCTGATATGCCAGCTCAAGCAACTGTTTCAGATGTAAAAGTTGAGAAAGATAATTTAGGGCGAGTTGTTTCAAGTTCAGCAAATGTAAAATCAAAAACACAAACCACGGCTCTCTCTGGTGCAGCAGGTTATGGATATGAATTAATATTAATGACTAAAGATAAAAATGCTGAATGGCCACTTTGGTTTTTACAATGGGCAGTACAAGCTGAATTGTTAAATGATGCAGGCTTTCTAAAAAGAGTTGAAAAGTATAATGGATTGACTGTAGAAGCCATATCAGTTGGTGAAAATGAGAATGACAAAATTAATGTCTTAATCACCAAAGCCCACAAACCTTTGCCTCTTGGTACACAACTTCCAAATGGAAAAATGGAGTTTCTAGTCGCAATCGTTATTACAGATGAAGAAATGAAATGGTCCATGAAAAATGGACGGAATGAATTAGCTAGTAAGCTCATGGAAGCAGGGGTTGGTCAACTCAGTGATCGAAATAGACCATCTGTCATAGGTAATTAATTTTTAGATTTAACGACTTTATGTGACATAACCTCATATGCCCAAATAAAAGCAGCCTATCATCTGTAGGCTGCTTTCATTTTATCTAATACCCATTGTATTAAGAGGTATATTCATTACCGAATCATGTCTTCTATCCAAGTCTTAAAATTAGGATAAGAACTTTGAGCATCATTTAAAATTTCAGTAACTGTTCTAGAATGAGATTTAGAATTCTGTTTTGCAAAAGTCAGAAAATCATTATTAATTTGAGTGTTAGCTTCAGGATATTCGATAGATTCAAATGGACCATGATTCTGTGATAACAACCAAAGATAATCATTAAAATCTTTTGCTACTACTCCCATTTCTCCTTCTGATCCTAAGAATACAATTGGTTGATCTAATATATCTTTGTCTTTATTAACTATCCAAAAAGCAGCACACCCACCTGTACCATCTTGGCCAAAAAATAATAATGTACTAGCATCAGCTTGAGGGTTTCCAGTCCAAGCTTTTAACCATTCAGCTATTTCTTCGGGTGATAAGAAATCTTGGTATGGTTCAAAATCAATGCCATCTCCATCAGCATAATCAAAATCTAGTTGGTGTAATTTCTTAAGTAAATCTGGAAATTGAGTCATAGTTTCTCTATTCATTATTTTAAAGAGTTTCTAAAATTATATGCCTTATACGAAATTTAACAGTTCAATAAGTAAAAACCTGAGTGTTTCTAATTGGCTGATAAACCAGATTGTATCTAAATTGCCGCATTAAATCTTTTGAAATTGGTTGAGGTTGTTGTATTTGCATCATCAAAAGCTGTAAAAACTGTCCGTGGCTAAATACAGCCAAATTTTTTTGGACGTAATTTTCAGTCAATACCTTTAACTTCGTATGGAAAGCTTGAACTCGAAAATACAGATCTTCAAAAGATTCGGCATCATCGGCATCTTTGTGCTGATAATCCATTTTCTCCCAATATGCATTTACCCAAGCTTTACGGTCATCCATATTGGTATTGGCACATTTACGCTCAGACAAATAGCTAAATTCATGCAAATGCTCATCTACTTCAAAAGTGAGATTATATTTTTCTAAGAGTGGAAGGGCGGTTTGATGTGTACGTAAATATTGAGACACAATCACATGGTCAATCTCTGGCAGTTTTGAACACAGTGCTTGAGCTTGTTTATGCCCATTTTCACTTAAAGCAATTAAAGCATGTGAAAGGGTTTTTCCATTAATATTGGCTTCACTTTCAGCATGTCTGATCAGAAAAATACTCATATTAGTTCCGTTGAACTCTTGGGAGCGGTGGAGGTAGTCCCAACTCAAAAGAGTTTTTGCTATTAACTATAAGTTTCCCAATTTCTCTTAATATGCCAAGAATTTTGTTTAAAATTCCAATTAATAATATTTGAAGGCTCAAACTTTTCATCTAATATTTTTATAACCCTAACATTCATCCTGAGAGTAAAGGATATAAACGCGATCCAACTTTAGAGCAGTAGTAAATGAATAACCCAATTTCTAATGTACAAATTATAGAAGATCCTGAATACGGCGTAATACTAGTTTGTCCGGATTTGGAGCTTGCAGATCAATTTGAAGATTTTTTAACGGAAAAGCATTCTGTACTTTTCCATATAAAGTTTGAGCCAAATCAAGTTTCATTCTTTTTTGGTAAAACAAACACTACTTCAAAGGTTAAAGAGTTATTCAATCAATTTATGTTATCTCATTAAAATACTAAGGTGGATTGCGTATCAGATATCAAGCGTAGGATATGGTGTAATGATTAATTAGAACTCACCTAAAAGTATTAAAGCTAACTATTATGATTGAGCGTATATAGGATTTAATAAATGAAAAAGCAAAGGTTTAAAGTTGGTTCCTTATTACAAATTGATTTAAAAAATGGTCAATATGCATTTGGTCGGGTCGTAAATAAAGAGGAAACACTTTTTTATGACTTCTTTACAGATAATATTTCTAGTCTTAATCTCGATAAGATTTATTCAGCAAAAGAATTATTTCGAGTGCCGGTAATGAAATATGCTATTACTTCTGGTCAATGGGTACTGATTGACAATAAGCCTATTGAAGCAGATTTAGCGATACCAAATAAATATTTCATGCAAGATATGATCACCAAGGAATTCTCAGTTTATCACCAAGGTAATATTATGCCTGCAACATATGAGGAAATTAAAGATTTAGAATGTGCAGCGGTCTGGGAGCCAGAGCACGTGGAAGATAGATTGAGAGATTATTTTGTAGGTGTACCTAATGTCTGGGTTGAAGATTTAAAACCAAAGCCGTAAGTAAGTTAGGTAAGTATTATGATAAGGGGGAACGAAGCTGTATTAAAGAGGCAATGGATCCCTAGCGCCCCGTTGATATTGTAAAATTAGCACTGCATTAGATAAAAAAATCACCTCTTTACAATCCCCACTTAACAATAACACCCTCATTATTTAGCCTTACTTTTTTAATGATTTAATTTAAAACAAATGGCATTTTGCGTGCTTGACTGCAATAGGACAGAGCACTATTCTTTGCCTGCTGGCCTACATTGCCAGACGGTCGTCGCGGACCGTGATGAAAGATCACATCAGAGTTATTCCGTCTGAGGGATAGTCTTATGTGAAAACTCCTCGTCTCCTCCCGTAGCGGTAGGACGGGAGAGGGACACCTTCGGGTGTGCTGGTTTATCTTTCCCAGTCCGCGAACCCTTTCTCGTTCTGCCACCATAATTTTAATGTCGGCAGAACTCCCAATAAAAAGGAGTTGGCTTTGCACATCCATTATTTCTTGGCTCTCGATGCCAAAAGCTATAACGACACAGCTTAAAATTTAAAGCAGCTTGAACGCCCTAAGGTTTTCAGGCTTTAAGTCCTTACGGCTCAAAAAAACTTAATCAACAATAAAACTTGAGATGTGCCAAGCACAGTCTTTATAGGCTTTGCTATGCCTTTTTTTCTCCCCAAAAAGTATCTCGTTTAGAAACAACAAGAATTTATAACGGTAAATCTATGCCAAAGTTAGTTCTCCCAACACGTGCCATACAAGTCATAAATAAGTCGATTCATTTATTTCACCATCACGGATTTCATACGGTTGGGGTCGATAGAATCGTGAAAGAGACAAATATTCCAAAAGGGACTTTTTATAACTACTTTCACTCTAAAGAGCGTTTTATTGAAATCTGTTTGATTGTGCAAAAAGAACGTTTAAAAGAAAAAGTGGTTTCAATTGCTGAGTACGACCAAGGCACAAGTGCGAAGGAAAAACTCAAACAGCTTTATTTCTTACATACCGATTTAGAAGGGTTGTACTATCTATTATTTAAAGCCATTTTTGAAACGAAACTGACCTATCTCAAAGCCTATAAAGTCGCAATAAAATATAGAACATGGCTGCTTAATGAAATCTATAGCCAGCTTATAAAACTAAAAAACGATGCGACTTTTCAGGACGCAAAACTCTTTTTATATATGATTGAAGGCGCAATTATTCAGCTTTTAAGCTTAGATGGGGCAGATGAGCGGGAAAAGGTGCTGGAGTGTTTTTTGCGTAGTTTAGGTAGTTGATGTAATTTGAAGCCTCAGAATGCGCTAGAAAATCGATAAATTTAAAAGCCAATTTGTCACCATATCTACGGATGTGTTTTTTTATGTTTTTAACACATTTACTTTATTACTTAATCAGACAAATGCTGAGCTGATAACAAAAAATATTAGACCGGTCGTCTATAGATCTATATAGTGAGGCCTCACTTTGTTGGCCTTCTAGTTTAAAAGAGAAAATTAATGTCTATTATTCTTCATCATTTAAATGCTTCACGCTCATTTCGCATTCTGTGGTTACTTGAAGAAATTAATCAACCTTATGAATTAAAAAGTTATTTTCGAGATAAAACTACAAATCTTGCACCTCAAGAATTAAAAAACATTCATCCTTTAGGAAAATCACCTGTGATTGAGCTCGATGGAAAAGTAATTGCTGAATCAGGTGCCATTGTAGAAATTTTGATTGAAAAGTTTGCTCCTCAACTTATGCCCGCGAAAGATTCAGACAGTTATGTTGATTATTTACAATGGGTTCATTTTTCAGAAAGTTCGGCTATGGTTCCATATTTATTAAATATTTTTAATTCGATTGAGCTAAAAAGTGGCACTCAATTAAAGTTCTTAGATCAATATGCGCATGCTGAGTTGGATAAAGTATTCTCATATTTAGATCAACAATTAGTAGGCAAAAAATTCTTAGTAGACAATTGCTTAACGGGTGCAGATTTTATGATTGGTTTCGTAGTCTATGGTCTAATTAATTCTTTAAATATTCGATCAAAATATCTCAATATTGAACAATATGTAAAAAGTCTAGAAAACTTGGAAAGCTGGCAAAAAGCCATGTCTATTGAACAAAATCTTCCTTACCAAATCAATGCCTAAAATTGCTGTAAGTAATTTTTTCAATATTGTTTAGCTGCTCAATTGGCTCGTATTCGTTCTTTCATGAGTTCCGGCAAACCAGCGAGTTAAAGGGTTCGCAATTTAAAATTATGAGTTGAAACTCTTGTACCTCGAATGAGATAACAAGAGTTTCTAAGTCTATTTAAATCACATTTCTAAGTTCATTTGCCGTGTTACGTAGCAATGGCAAAATTTGCTGAACCAAATAATCTTCTTGTACACGGTTAGTTTGAGACATGCAGTTAAGTGCTGCCACGGCTTGACCTTGTGCATTAAAAACGGGTACGGCAATCGCAATCACACCAAGCTCATGTTCTTCTTTAGAAAGACAATAATCTGATAGTGAAATGCCTTTAAGCACTTCAAAAAACTTTGACTCATCTACTATGGTAAAAGGGGTTAAGCGTTTTAAACCGTAAGTTTTTACCCATGTGTGCTGAGCTTCTTCAGACAATGCCGCAAGTAACACTTTACCTGTGGAAGTTGCATGGGCAGGTAGTCGATTTCCTAAATGCATGCCGTAAGGGCTTACGCGTAAATTATCTTGCTGCGGTAAATAACTACGGGCAATCGGCACCACTTCGTTATCGTCCAGCACCACAATCGAAAAAGTAAGAGACGTCTGTGCACACAAAAGATTTAAAAATGATTGAGCAACTTTAGGCAAATGTGCAGAGCTTAAATAAGAACTCGAAAAGCGCAGCACGCGATGGGTGAGCCAAAAGTAATGTTCATCTGTTTCTAAATAGCCTAAGTATTTTAAAGTTTTTAGATAACGCCTTGCCGCTGTACGACTAATACCTGTTCGTTCAGCCACTTGAGTCACATTGAGCCGTTGCCGATCTGTTCCAAAAGCTTCCAGTAAAGCTAAGCCTTTTGCTAACCCTGCAATGTAGTCTTCTTGACGAATTTTCTCATGCGAGTTCGGGTGCTCTAAAAAAGCATCGAGAGAAGGCATCCTTTCATTCCTGTTATTTTGGTTGTTTCTGTCCGCTATTCGGACAAACTAAATGATAAACGGTTATTTTCGTCTTGGATACATAGTGCACAAAACTTAAAGCCAGTAATTTAAAAGTCAGGATGAAACAAGGATGAAGTTATGGATATTTTAAAGACACAGGTTGCAATTATTGGTTCTGGACCAGCAGGGTTATTGCTTGGGCAACTTCTATATAAAGCTGGGATCGATCATATTATTGTTGAGCAACGTAGTGCTGAATATGTGGCTTCACGGATTCGTGCAGGAATTTTAGAACAAGTTTCGTTCGACTTACTTAAACAAGCAGGCGTTGACCAAAATTTAAAAGACAAAGGATTACCGCATTCAGGCATTGAAATCTTAACCAATGGTGTAAAACATCGGGTTGATTTGGCCGCACTAACAGGTGGTAAACAAGTGACCGTATATGGTCAGACCGAAGTCACCAAAGATTTAATGACTGCGCGTGAAGCAGAGCAGCTGACTTCATTTTATGAAGCTCAAAATGTGCAGATTAAAGATTTCTACACTGCGCCGAAAGTTGAGTTTGAGTACCAAGGTAAAGCTTTTCAAATTGAGTGTGACTTTATAGCTGGTTGTGATGGCTACCATGGTGTCTGCCGTGCCAGCGTACCTGAAGATAAAATTAAAACCTTTGAAAAGGTTTATCCGTTTGGCTGGTTAGGTGTGTTGGCAGATGTTCCACCTGTAGCCGATGAACTAATTTACGTACAGTCTGAACGTGGATTTGCTTTATGCAGTATGCGTTCTGAAACGCGTAGCCGTTATTATTTACAAGTCCCTTTAACCGATCACGTAGAAGACTGGTCGGATGAAAAGTTTTGGGATGAGTTAAAAAACCGCCTAGATCCTGAAAGCCGTGAAAAGCTAGTAACTGGGGCCTCTATTGAAAAAAGTATTGCGCCGTTACGTAGTTTTGTGACTGAGCCAATGCGCTTCGGAAAACTATTTTTAGCAGGTGATGCTGCGCATATTGTTCCACCGACAGGAGCAAAAGGCCTCAATCTCGCTGCTTCCGATATTGCTTACTTATCAAGCGCACTTGTTGAATATTATGTGGAAGGTTCAGAACAAGGTATTGATGAATACTCAGAGAAATGCCTACAACGTGTATGGAAAGCTGAGCGTTTTTCTTGGTGGATGACTCATTTATTACATCGCTTTGAAACTGAAAGTGAGTTTGATCATAAGATTAAACAAGCCGAGCTAAGTTATGTGCTTGGTTCGATTGCAGGGAGAACAACCTTGGCTGAAAACTATGTCGGTTTGCCTTATGAGATTAAGCAAATTGATAGTTTTAAGCACGCAAGTTGATTTTCTAAGTAATGAGGGAACCTGCTTTAACGTGGGTTCTTTTATAATAAAGCGATTAAAAATACCAAGTACATCTTCATCTTTTTAAGCTTAGCTCCCTTGAGAACTAAGCTTACCTAAAAAATTAAAATGAAGAGTAATAAACTCTACATATGTGGAAATAAGGAGTAATTTTGAGTAGTAAACTCCTTATTTCCTGCTAACGATTTAAAACACATGTTTAGATCGTTAGAACCATCAACCAGATAGGCATATGACCTATATGGTATTTTGTGATGGATCTCTTTATGACTTTTGAGGGTCATATAATTTTTCTTTAATGAATAGGGCGGGGATCACACCACAAATCAGATAGGCAGCGCCCATTACGACAAAACCTAAACCAATAGAACCACCAGACGCTAAGAAGCCAATTGTGGCAGGTGCAAGGGCTGCTCCAAGACGTCCAACGTTATAAGCACCGCCAATGGCTGTACCGCGAATAGCAGTCGCAAAGCTTTCGGTCATATAGGTTGCATTTACGCCATATGGAATACCGTAGAGGAAACCAAAGGTCACCAGTAAATATAGAATGTTGCTTGGCGAGTTATAAAAAACAATTAAAGGTAGGAAAATAGCAGTGCCGATTGCACCAAAGGCATAGGTAAAGCGACGACCTAATTTATCGGCCATCATACCCGCAAGGACTTTACCTAAAATCATGGCGGTATAAGTACCGACCATATAGGCAGTCATTTCTTTAAACTTCATACCTAACTCACTTTCTAGGTAAGAAGGCATCCAGTTGTTTACCCCATAATAACCAAACTGTAAGAAACCTGCGGTTAATGCCCAAAGGATAAACATATTACGGTTCTGTTTATCTTGGAAAATAAGTTTAAATGCCGAAGTTTTCGATGCGTTTTGAGCCGCAACAGGTTGTTGTAGTCGAGCCTGTTGCCATGCTTGTGGTTCTGGTACAAAAATATGCATTAAAACGGCAATAATGACGGGAATAATCGCAACGTAAAACAGCATGCGCCAGCCATGATCTGGAATAATCCAACCCGCAAGTAATGTTGCAACAATATATCCAACCGTCCAACCCGCTTGTAAAGTTCCGAGCACGGTTGTGCGGTAACGTGTCGGAACATATTCGGCCATCAAGGTATTACACGCAATGTAGAGCGAGCCAAGTCCAAGTGATGCAAAAAATCTTAAAATACCAAATTGAAGAAAGCTCTGAGTAAAACCTAAGCCACAGGTGAGGAGTGAGAAAATTAAAATAGAAATAACAACAATGCGGACGCGACCAAATTTATCGCATGCCCAACCGCCAAAAATTCCACCAACAGCCATACCTGCTAAAGTAAAACTACCGAGCATACCGGCTTGTACCGAACTTAATCCGAAATCTGCCTTAATACTATTTAAGCTATAAGACAGCAGCATCAAATCTGCACCATCAACCAATAGTGCTAGAAATGCAAAAATAAATGCAATTTTCCACGTATGAGGCTGTATACGTGAAAGACTTTCTTTGTAATTTGTAGCCATAATCCATTACCTACATTTGATTGAAAGCACTTCAAGTCGTTTGAAAGTGCTCAAAATTGATTAAGACGCAGTGCGAATCATGTTTCGGGCAATAATCATTTGTTGAATTTGAGTGGTCCCTTCATAGAGGCGGAACAAACGAACATCTCGATAAAAACGTTCAATCGCATACTCACTGATATAACCCGCACCGCCGTGAATTTGTACGCAGCGATCAGCAACACGTCCACACATTTCGGTTGCAAACATTTTTGCGCAGGAAGCTTCAGTGCTGACATTCTGTCCCGCATCACGTAGGCGTGCAGCGTCTAAGACCATACATTTGGCCGCATAAATTTCAGCTTTCGAGTCAGCTAGCATGGCTTGGATGAGTTGAAATTCTGCAATTGGTTGTCCAAATTGCTTACGTTCGATGGCGTACTTTAAAGAGTCGTCTAGCATTCTTGTCGCGGCCCCGACACTTAACGCTGCGATATGTAATCGTCCCTTATCAAGCACTTTCATGGCAGTTTTAAAGCCAACGCCTTCAACTCCACCAATGAGTGCTGAAGCAGGAATACGGCAATTTTCAAAAATCACATCACAAGTGTGAGCGCCTTTTTGCCCCATTTTTTTATCGCGTTTGCCAAGAGAAATACCTGGGGTTTGGCTGTCGACAATAAAAGCAGAAATACCACCAGCACCTTTAATATCAGAACTTGTGCGTGCCATAACTGTAAATACGCCAGCATGAGGGGCATTGGTAATAAAGCGTTTGGTGCCATTTAAAATATAAAAATCGCCATCTTTTACGGCACTAGTCTTTAAAGATGCAGCATCAGAACCAGCATCGGGTTCAGTTAAGCAAAAAGAACTGATCACTTCACCACGTGCTAAACGCGGCAAGAAAAATGATTTTTGAGTTTCAGTACCGTCAATAATCAGGCCACTTGAACCAATGCCATTATTGGTCCCAATGAGAGAGCGAAAAGCAGGAGAGGTCCGTCCTAATTCAAAAGCAACATAGACTTCTTCTTCCATTGTAAGTCCAAGGCCTTCGTACTCTTCAGGAATGGTTAAACCGAATAAGCCCAGCGCTTTCATTTGCTCAATAATATCTTGAGGAATTTCATCCGTTTCAGCGACTTCATTCTCATGAGGAATTAATACACCTTCAACAAATTGTCGAATCATATCAACAAGTTGATTTAATGTTTCCTGATCTCGAATCATAGTCTCATCCTTTTACTACATGCTAAAAACATCAATGTGATGTTCGTAAAATCATCAATATTTGAAGCGATAGTAATCAAAGGATGAACGCAAAACAATATATTTTGAAAATTAATTTCGCAATGCGATATATTGTTGTTGGTATTTGATTGGCTAATTTATTGATTTATTTAAGCTATATTTTCTTATAAAAATTCATCATTTTTAGTAGGAAATTAAAGTTTGATTTTTAAAATGAGGTGTGTATATTAAAAATATATATCGCTATGCGAAATTTTAAATGGATAAATTTTCCTATAGGAAATGAATCACCAGATAGAGTGGGATGAAGATGGGTGCTTTAAATGGAATTCGGGTGCTTGACTTAAGTCGGGTATTGGCTGGGCCTTGGTGTGGACAGACGCTGGCCGATTTAGGTGCAGAGGTCATCAAAATTGAAAGACCCAAAGTAGGTGACGATACTCGTTCGTGGGGACCACCTTGGATGAAAGATGACTCTGGGTTTGATACTCAAGAAGCTGCTTATTATCAGTCTACAAACCGCAATAAACTATCAGTTGCCATCGATATTGCTAGTCCCGATGGTCAAGAATTGATTAAAGCTTTAATTCAAGAGACAGATGTGGTGATTGAGAACTATAAAGCAGGTTCTTTGAAAAAGTACGGTTTAGATTACGAGTCTTTATCTGCAATTAACCCGAAATTGGTGTATTGCTCGATTACAGGTTTTGGTCAAACTGGCCCAAGAGCTGAAGAACCTGGTTACGACTTTATTATTCAGGGAATGGGCGGACTTATGTCAGTCACAGGTGAGCGTGATGATTTACTGGGCGGTGGTCCACAAAAAGTAGGGGTGGCTTTTTCTGATTTAGCTACAGGACTTTATTCTACGATAGCCATACAGGCTGCTTTACTTAACCGTCATGTGACGGGTTTAGGACAATACATTGACATGGCTTTGCTTGATGTCCAAATTGCGACTATGGCAAATCAGGGAATGAATTATCTTTCATCAGGTAACATCCCTAAGCGTTATGGCAATGCACACGCCAATATTGTGCCTTACCAAGTATTTAAAGCCTCTGACCGTGATTTTATTATTGCATGTGGAAATGACACTCAGTTTATTCAGCTCTGTAGAAGTATTGGCTTACCCGATTTACCCAATGATGCGCGTTTTGCCCGAAATGCAGACCGAATTAAACACCGTGATGAAATTATCGAAATTTTATCAAACCATTTCTTAACTAAAACTGCAGATGAATGGGTAGATGCGATTTATGCAGCTAAAGTTCCAGTAGGTGTAATCAATAACTTGGAACAAGCTTTTCAAGAGCCACAAGTGATTGCCCGAGAAATGTTGGTCGAGATGAATCACCCGCAACGTGAAAAATTGAAGGTAATTGGTTCGCCAATCAAACTTTCAAGAACACCTGTTGAGTACAAAACAGCTCCTCCTTTATTGGGTGAACATACGCAAGTGGTTTTAGGTCGAATCGTTTCTCTGGAAAAATTAGATGAGCTTAAGAAAAAAGGCGTGATTGCATAAGCTGGCCTGAAAGCGAAGGGTTAAAATTAGAAAATAAAATATTTAGCCTTTCGCTTGAATGGTTTAAATCAAGTTATATTTTAGATGCAGACTAGGACGTTTGCTTTTTTGCTATTTATAGAAAAAATAGATTATAATTTTCGCAGTGCGAAACAAAATATGGATTGGTATAGATATGAATGATGCAGTAGATGCAGAGCAAACAGAAAAATTATTAGCGCCTTTAAGACATGAATTATTACATCCGATTCAAGACATGCAGGATGAAAATGATCGCCAATTTATTACTGCATTAGCCCGTGGTTTAGAGCTATTACGTTGTTTTACCCCAAAACATCAGCATTTAGGAAACCAAGAACTCGCACAAATGACGGGTTTACCTAAGCCAACCATTACTCGTCTAACGCACACTTTGTCTCGTTTGGGTTATATCAAACAAGTCCCAAATTCGAGCAAATTTCAACTTTCAGTTGGGGTTCTTGCTTTTGGTTATTCGATGCTTTCTAACGTGTCGATTCGTTCTATTGCTCATCCATATATGAAAAATCTGGCAGACTATGCTGGCGCTGCGGTTGCAATGGCAACACGTGATCGACTCAATATGATTTATCTTGACGTGGTACAAGGTAAAGGAAATATGACCATGCGTCGTCAGGTTGGAACTTATTTACCCATTCATTTAAGTTCGATGGGACGTGCATGTTTAGCTGCAATGCCTGAAGATGAAAGAGAGTTTTTGCTTGATGCGATTCGTACCAAGCACAAAGAAGACTGGATCAAAATTAATCGTGATTTAGATAAAGCTTTTAAAGACTACCAAGATTTTGGATATTGTTTTTCAATTGGTGAATGGCATAAAGATGTGAACTCAGTTGCAGTTCCACTGATTCATGAACAACATGGTTTACTGGTGTTCAACTGTGGCGGTCCAAGCTTTATTATGAACCGTGAAAAACTTGAAGAAGATATTGCACCACGTCTCTTACATATGGTGAATAACATTCGTACTGAGATTAGTTAATTGTACTGAATTAAAAAATCAAAAAAGGCCAGCAAAGATATTGATTGCTGGCCTTTTTCATAAGTTGTATTTCAAATGACGTGCTTATGAAAATTCGGTTTTCTTTTTTCTTTGAAGGCGCTCAGGGCTTCTTTAAATTCTTCACCTTGCAAACAATGAGAAAAAATAGTCGACTCATGATCAATACGATTTAATAGATCATTAATAGGCATATCTCTTAATAATTTTTTGCTGAGCTGTAAAGCTTGACTTGGTTTATTTGCGAGTTTGGTTGCCGTATCTTCAACAAATTGATCAAGCTCATTTTCTTCGCATATGTTATTTACTAAACCATAATTTTTAGCTTGTTGCGCCGAAAATTTCTCGCCCAGTAAAATAATTTCAGAAGCTCGAGCGAAACCTAATAATCTCGGTAAGATGTAACTAGAACCTGCTTCAGGCACAAGTCCTAGGTTCACAAAAGGAAACTGAAAAATAGAGTTTTGACTTGCATATACGAGGTCACAATGTAAAAGCATGGTGCTGCCAATGCCAATTGCTACACCATTTACTTTAGCAATAATCGGCTTTGGAAACGTTGCTAAGCTTTTTAGAAATACAATTGAAGAGGGTGGTTCGGTACTGGTTGTATTACGCGTTTCGAATGCATTTACGTCATTGCCACTGGTAAATGCAGACCCTTCGCCTGTGAGTATAACAACATGAACTTCTTGATTGATTGCTGCCTCATCTAATGCCTGACTGAGTGCAGAATACATTTCATAATTAATCGCATTCTTTTTGGTGGGATTGCTCATCGTTAGTGTGAGTATATTTTTATCTAAATGTTGCTTAATCACACCTATTGTCAATTTATGTTGACTCATATCATCCTGCTGCATCATTCATTCCTTTTGTTTAACTATTTGAAAAATATTTACTTTATTGTTGATTCAAACCAAATATTTTCAGATAGATTTGAAATTAAAACTTTAAATTAATAAGATGATCCTATCGAAAATAAATTCCATTATCAATTAATTTGTTTTATATTGTGGTATATAATTTTGTAATGCGAAATTTTAAGCTTTGTGCGTTTAGAAATGTTTACAGGATTTACTGGTAATAAAGTACCTAGACATGCTAAGGAAATCAGAAGCTAGGTATATAAAAAGTGAGTGGAAATAATATGAAGACTAAAATTACAGAATTATTTGAAATCGAGCACCCGATTATTCAAGGCGGTATGCATTATGTCGGTTTTGCGGAGCTTGCTGCTGCGGTTTCAAATGCAGGTGGATTAGGCATTATTACTGGCCTGACTCAGAAAACGCCTGAAAATTTAGCAAAAGAAATTGCGCGCTGTCGAGAAATGACTGATAAACCTTTTGGCGTGAATTTAACTTTTTTGCCTACCGTAAATACACCAGATTATCCAGGTTTTGTAGAAGCAATTATTAAGGGTGGAGTCAAGGTTGTAGAAACAGCGGGTCGTAATCCTGAACAGGTCATGCCTTATTTAAAAGCTGCTGGAATTAAAGTTATTCATAAATGTACATCTGTTCGACATAGCTTAAAAGCCCAGCAAATTGGATGCGATGCAGTTTCTGTAGATGGTTTTGAGTGTGGAGGGCATCCTGGTGAAGATGATGTACCGAATATGATTCTATTGCCTTTAGCAGCCGATGCATTAGAAATTCCATTTGTTGCTTCAGGCGGAATGGCGGATGGACGTTCACTCGCGGCAGCTTTAGCCATGGGGGCAGATGGAATTAATATGGGAACACGTTTTATTGCAACTCAAGAAGCTCCAGTACATGCAAATGTGAAACAGGCGATTCTGAATGCAACTGAAAGAGATACCCGTTTAATTATGCGTGCTTTACGCAATACCGAGCGCGTGCTGAATAATGTGGCCGTCGAAAAAATTGTAGCGAAAGAAAAAGCGCTTGGCGACAACATTAAATTTGAAGATATTATTGAAGAGGTTGCAGGGGTTTATCCTAAAGTCATGATAGATGGCGATGTAAATGCTGGAGCATGGTCATGTGGGTTAGTTGCAAGTTTAATTCATGATATTCCGACCTGTGATGAATTGGTCAGCCGAATTGTCAAAGACGCAGAAGATATTATTCGTGGACGTTTATTGGGGCTTTTATAAAATTTAACTTTAGCTCATAACGTTTATTACGAAATTATTGAAAGTTATTCGTTTAAGATCAGCACAAGCTTACTAGTTGTGCTGATCTTTTGCATCGGCGATACAATAATAAAGACACAATACGGCAAAAATTAAGCCTAAAATACAGACACCCATCCAACCAAAATGTTTCCACGCGTAGCTTCCAGCTGTGGTGCCTAAAGCTCCACCTGCAAAATAACCAGTCATATAAATCGCATTAAAACGCGAACGTAATTCTTGATTGAGCTTAAATACAATACTTTGATTGGTGACATGAACTGCGGAAAGTGAGGCGTATAGAATGAGTAAGGCAATAATATAAAAGATGAAATGGTAGGGTAAAAGTGAAAAAAGAATCCAACTTAGTATAAGCCCCACGCCGCAATAAATTGAAATTTTGTGGATATACCCTTGGTCAATAAATTTGCCTGAAAAATTGGCAACGAAAGTTCCTAAAACACCAACAAAACCGAAAAGCCCAATCGTAAAGTCACTAAAAAAATAGGGAGCGGGAGCCAAAAGTAATGACATGGTGGTAAAAGTTAAGCTCACGCAAGCAAATGTAAAACCACCAATATAAGTTCTGGTTCTTAAACGTCGATTTTGGATAAAAATTTGTGGAAGTGAGCGGATGGTTTTCGCATAGTTTTCAGATTTGGTGGGTGGGAACAATCCAATACTACGGTGCAAAATAATGGCGATGACCAGTAATAAAAAGCCACTGACCAGATAAATCACATTCCATGCAAAAAGCGTAGACATTAGACCTGATAGGGAGCGAGCGAGTAAAACCCCCATCATGAGACCACTCAGTAAAAAACCAACAACACGACCACTTTTTTGAATGGGAACCAGACTTGCGGCGAGAGGTAATAGAAGCTGAGCTGAACTGGAAAATAGACCGGTAATGATTGTACCTAGTAAGAGCAGATAAATATTGTGTGAAAAACCACTAATAATTAATCCACTTGCAGCCAGTAACATAAAGATGAAGAGCAGTTTACGCTTTTCTAAAATGTCTCCTAATGGCATTAAAAAGAGTAAGCCACAAGCATAGGTAATCTGGGCTAAAGTAGGCACCCATGCTGTGGTAGTTTCGGTTAAATCTAAGCTTAAACTAATCGAATGAATAAGTGGTTGGCTAAAATAATTTCCGCCTGTACAGATGCCTGCTGCAATAGCCATTAAAATAATGGTTGGGGTATAGAGTGCGTTTTTCATCATGCCTATTGTCATAATGAAAGAGGAACTTTAACCATCACAACCATTACTTTTCTAAGTACGGTTGTCAGTGCGTTTCATTCAAAGCATCTTGAATATTGTGCACCATATGGATTAAACGTGGTCCAATTTCACCTTCAAGTTTTTCCGGATTTAAATGGAAACTTGGCGCACCACAGTTAAAGACATAAAGACCGTGTTTAGAGCTGACTAAGGGTACAGCGACCGAGTTCACTTCTTTATGCCATTCACCTAAAGACAAACAATATCCGTAATCTTGATAATCTCGGAAAGCTCGTTCTAAAGAGCGTTTGATGGCAGGCCAGTTTTCAGCGTTCTTTTGTTTAAGCGCATCAAGTAAAAAATTACGTTCACGTTCAGGAGTCGCCGCTAAGCATGCTCTTCCCATTGAGCTACTATGAAGTGGCAAAGTTGAGCCAATTGGACGGCGCATATTTAGTGCAGTTTCAATTTGTACTACATCGATATACACCATATTTAATCGGTCACGTGTTGCCATTGCCACAGGGGCTTGCACATATTGACTCATCTCTTCCATATATTGATGAGCAATAGTACGGATAGAAATATTCGACAATGCTGCATATCCTAAAGATAAAACACCAATGTCTAGGGTATATTTGGTCGAATTAGGCAATTGTTTTAAATAACCTAATGACACAAGGGTATTGGTAATACGTGCAATAGTCGGTTTTGGTAAACCTGTCATTTTTGCCAGTTCTTGATTTCCAAGCACTTGATTATTTGCAGAAAAGCAGCGTAAAAGCTCTAAGCCACGCGCTAAGGAAGCGATAAATTGAGGGTTATTTTCCCGATGAATATGTGAAATAGGATCTAGGCGTATCTCATCAAAATTTATTGGTTGTTCAGTTTTTGAATTCTGAGACATTCGATCCTCAAATATAATAAAGCAAAGTTTTGCTATTATATTTCGCTCTGCAAAATAAATCCATTCATCACTGCGCTGTTGTGATGAATGGATATCTGGTTTGGTAATTATGAAACGTTTTCAATCACCATAGCGAGGCCTTGACCCACACCAATACATAGGCTTACGACAGCATATTTCTTTTTACGACGGATGAGTTCGCGTGCCACAGTTAAAGCAAGACGGGCACCAGAAGCACCAAGTGGATGACCAATAGCAATTGCACCGCCATTTGGATTTACGCGCGGATCATTAAAATCAACATTTAAGCCTTTTAAGCAAGATAAAACTTGTGAGGCAAAAGCTTCATTAATTTCAATAATATCCATGTCATCTAAAGTCAGCCCTGCACGTGCAACTGCCTTTTTAATGGCTTCGATAGGGCCGGCCCCCATAATACGGGGTTCAATACCAGCTGCCGCTGCTGACAAGATTTTTGCCATAGGCTTTAAGCCATATTTTTGACCTGCGGCTTCTGAACCAATCAGGAGGGCTGCAGCGCCATCATTAATGCCTGAAGCATTACCAGCAGTCACCACGCCACCTTCAAATAATGGTTTTAATTTTGTAAGTGCTTCAAAAGTCGAGCTTGGGCGAGGGTGTTCATCTTCAGAAACCAGTTTTGGTGGAAGCTTTTTGCCTTGGAAAACCTCAATTGGGGTGATTTCACCCGCAAAGAAACCTTCTTCTTTGGCTTTTTGATATTTGGCTTGTGACTGAGCCGCAAATAAATCGGCTTGCTCTCGTGTAATACCAAAGTCGGCAGCAACATTATCGCCCGTTTCAGGCATTGAATGACCGCCGTACTGGGCAATAATTTTTTTATTCGGAAAACGAGAGCCAATTGTGGTGTCATAAATTTTAGCATCACGGCTATAAGCACTTTCGGCTTTACCCATCACAAAGGGTGCACGTGACATACTTTCTACACCACCTGCAATATATAACTCACCTTCACCACAAGTAATGGCACGCGCAGAGTCAATTACCGCACCTAAACCACTGGCACATAAACGGTTTACAGTTTGACCGGGTACAGTGACAGGTAAACCTGCAAGTAAAAGTGCGTTTCTTGCAACATTACGGCTATCTTCACCTGCTTGGTTTGTATCACCCAAAATTACATCTTCAATATCAGCACCTGGAACACTAGTTTTTTCAAGTAACTTTTGAATGACTGTCGCTGCTAAATCATCTGGACGAATTGAGGCAAGTTCACCTGCATGGCGACCAATTGGGCTACGTAAACCATCATAAATATAAGCATTTAACATTAAGAAGTTCCTTTTCAAGACTCATGAGTAAAAGTAAGAGGTAAATGAAGTGCGACACGACGCTGTAACCACGGGCTAGGGCGATAGCGCGGGTCATGGGTAAGTGCTGTTATACGGTTCAGAATGAGTAAGATTTTTTGGCTGCCGACTTGATCACCCCATTCAATTGGGCCAAATGGATAGCCTAAGCCAAGACGTACAGCGGCATTAATATCATCTACAGTGGCAACATTTTGCTGCGCAATATCACAACCTAAATTGATGACCATTGCTAAAACACGCTGCGCAATAAAGCCAATACTTTCATTAATCATACTCACCAGATTTCCATCTAGATTGAAAATAGAGTGAGCTGCTTGTCGGTATTCAGGTTTGGTAATAAGTGATGGCATTAAGGTTCGATGCTTTGCAATGCCATAAAGCATGTCTATAGCAACAGCTTGCGCAGGATTAACCCCAAGGCGAGTAGCTGCTTGAGTTGTATCTTCACCGTAACAAGCGAGTAAACATAAGCTATCTGTTTGTGGTTCCGGATTGGTGTCTAGGACAATATTTTGCTGGGTCAAATAATCTTCGAGCTGTTTTTTATCGTCTAAGAAATCGGCAGCGATCCAAACTTTTGGATATTGCGCTAAACGCTCTACAAACTGAGCAGGTTGTTCACCTGTTTTTGAACCAGTTTCATAATTATAAAAACCTTGATTGACTTTACGTCCAAGTTGCTTGGCATCTAGCATTTGCTTGGTCAGTGGGTTTGGTTTGTAGCGGGCTTCTTCATAATACTGGTGATAAATCGACTCCATGACTGGATGAGAAACATCAAGGCCAGTTAAATCGAGAAGTTCAAATGGTCCCATTCTAAAACCAACACCGTCACGTAAAATTCGGTCAATTTCACTAATGTCACAAACGTTCTCATTTAAAATTTTGAGCGCTTCGGTTCCATAAGCTCGACCAGCGTGATTAATAATAAATCCAGGGGTGTCCTTCGCTACAACAGGGCGATGACCAAATGCACGAGACAGATCATTTAAGGCATCAATAATAAGGGGATCAGTTTTTAAGCCCCGAATGACCTCGACAACTTTCATGAGTGGAACCGGGTTAAAGAAATGGTAGCCCACCACACGTTCAGGTTTTTTACAGTTTGCAGCAATTGCCGTAATAGAAAGAGAAGATGTGTTAGAAGCTAGGATGGTATTTTCGGAAATAACCTCTTCAAGTTGTTGCATCAAACTTTGTTTGATATCGAGACGTTCAACAATAGCTTCAATAATCAAGTCGCAATCTTTTAAATCTTCAATTTGGTGAGCAACAATTAAATGATTATTTGCCGCTGCAGCTTGTTCAGCCGTAATTTTATTTTTGTCGACTAACTTTTGAAATGTGGCAGCAAGTTGTTCTTTTGCTTGTTCTGCTGCACCTGCCTTAGTATCATATAAATAAGTGGTATGTCCAGATTGTGCAGCAATTTGAGCAATACCACTGCCCATAATACCTACACCAATCACAGCCATGCTTTTAATATCATAAGTCATGTCGATCATCCTGATTATTGATCTATATTTGAAATTAAGCGGATAAATAAAGGTTGGTGATTTAACTTAAGCATTGTTTATCACCATCAATTGGTAAGATCTGGCCTGAAATAGAACGCCCACTATCTGAGGCTAAAAATAGGCATAAATCTGCGATATGTTTTGGATTTACAAAATATTTGAGCGACTGATTTTTAAGTGCATTTTGTATGACCTTCTCAAGAGAACTTTGGGCTACATCTGCGCGGGCCTGTAGAACGCGTTGGACACGGTCACCATCAACAGCACCTGGAAGAATCGCGTTAACTCGAATATTATCTGCACCGAGTTCCATAGAAAGCGTTTTAGTAAAACCAATGAGCCCCCATTTTGAAGTGGAATACGCCAAACGATATGGATAGCCTAAGCGACCTGCAATTGATGACATATTAATAATGACACCGGCGCCTGATTGCTTTAACAAGGGAATCGCTAATTGAGTAATTAAAAAAGTGCTATTTAGATTCAAATTAATAACCGTATTCCAGTCATCAAAACTCAGTTCATCTGCGGCAATGGTTGGGCCTGAAATGCCTGTGTTGTTAACTAAAACATCAAGATGGCCAAGTTTTTTGATCGCTTCGGTAAACATAAGCTTAATTTGCTCAGGCTCTGCTAAATCACATGCATATATGTGCAATTTTGGATAATCTTTCTGAAACTGTTCTAGGCTTTTACCATTGATATCACAAACGAAAACCTCATCATCGTTGTTTAAAAATGCCTCAGCAATGCAGCGTCCAATCCCTGAACCACCTGCACTAATAAATACTTTTTTAGCCATTTTCATTCCTTTGTTGTTATCTATTTAAATTATTTACCTTGATACGAGGGTTTGCGTTTTTCAATAAAAGCTTGAACACCTTCATTTTTATCTTCGGTAGAGAACAGCAGTTGGAATGCTTTACGCTCTAGGGTTAAGCCAGCATTTAATGGAACATCTTCACTCATGAGTGCAACTTCTTTAATTTGCTGCAAGGCGATAGGTGGCATTTTTGCTAGGCTTTGCGCCATTTGAATAGCGGTTGGAATAGTTTGGTCGTCTTCAGTCACTTGTGAAACAAGCCCAATGATATAAGCTTCTTCAGCCTTCACCATGGCACCTGTCATAATCATGCGCATAGCATGAAATTTACCGACTGCACGAAACAAACGCTGTGTGCCACCAGCACCTGGCATTAAACCAACTTTAATTTCTGGTTGTCCAAAAACTGCACTTTTACCGGCAATAATAATGTCGGCATGCATTGCCAATTCACAGCCACCACCTAGGGCATAGCCATTTACAGCTGCAATCACTGGTTTAGGGCACTGGGAAATTGCGTTCCAATAACGTTCAGTGTGACGTAATAGCATTTCTGTTGAAGTTGCTGTTGCCATTTCTTTTAAATCTGCACCCGCGGCAAAAACTTCATCTCCGCCAGTGAGTACAACGGCATTGATCTCATCGTTAAAACTTAATTCGGAAAAAATTTGGGCTAATTGCTTACGAACTTCACCGTTTAAGGCATTTTTAGCTTCTGGGCGGTTAATTTTTACAATCGCTATTTTTTGAATGGTGTAATCAACATCTACGAAATTATTCCCTATTTCTTTGTTCATTTTTGCATTCCTTGTTTCGCATATCAAAACTATATTCCTTTTATGATGCTTATTTTGGAATTTATTTCAAGTCTTATTTATTTAAATAGAGCGATTGTGGTCTCTTGATAAGTGTAAGTGGTTGATATTGTGTATTGGTCTGTTTTTAAATTTCGTTAAACGAAATTAATTTTCAAAAAAGCTTGAAATTTGTATTTTTGTTCTCGTACTATGAAACGAATCCGCAGTAAACAAGATTTAAAAGTTGGTATCCATACAAGCTGGAATTGGCTGATGGGTACGATGGAAATACATAAGAAGGGAGATCACAGATGATCCGTGATGAAGGGATGTTGGAGCAATTACTTTCAACAATTCGAGATTTTGTAAAAAATGAATTGATCCCTCGTGAAAACGAAGTGGTAGAGAAAGATAAAATTCCGGATGACATTGTGCAGCAAATGCGTGAACTCGGTTTGTTCGGACTCACAATTCCAGAAGAATATGGTGGCTTAGGCATCACCATGGAAGAAGAAGTAAGAGTCGCATTTGAACTTGGGCAAACCTCACCAGCTTTCCGTTCTTTAATTGGTACCAATAACGGAATTGGTTCAAGTGCAATTTTGATTGATGGCACAGAAGAGCAAAAGCAAAAATATTTACCACGTTATGCAAGTGGCGAAATTATTGGTTCATTTTGTTTAACTGAACCTGAGTCAGGGTCAGATGCAGCCTCTTTAAAAACCAGTGCAGTAAAAGATGGTGATTTCTATGTATTAAACGGCACTAAACGTTTTATTACCAATGCGCCACATGCTGCAACTTTTACAGTAATGGCACGAACCAATCCTGAAATTAAAGGATCGGGGGGTATTTCAGCCTTTTTAGTAGAAGCCAACACACCAGGCATTACTTTAGGGAAAATTGATCAAAAAATGGGACAAAAGGGTTCTCATACCTGTGATGTCATTTTTGAAAATTGCCGAGTACCTGCATCTGCGCTGATTGGTGGTGTAGAAGGTGTTGGTTTTAAAACGGCCATGAAAGTGCTTGATAAAGGCCGTTTGCACATTGGGGCATATAGTGTGGGTGTTTCTGAGCGTATGTTAAATGATGCTCTTCACTATGCGATTGAGCGTAAACAATTTGGGCAACCTATTGCGAACTTTCAGCTTATTCAAGCGATGCTCGCCGACTCAAAAGCCGAAATTTATGCTGCTAAATGTATGGTTCTAGATGCCGCTCGCCGTCGTGACAATGGTGAAAACATTAGCACCGAAGCGTCTTGTGCCAAAATGTTTGCAACCGAAATGTGTGGTCGAGTCGCAGATCGCTGTGTACAGATTCACGGTGGGGCAGGTTATATCAGTGAATATGCCATTGAACGTTTTTATCGCGATGTCCGTTTGTTCCGTTTATATGAAGGAACTACGCAAGTTCAACAAATTATTATTGCGAAAAACATGATTAGGGAAGCTACAGCCTAATAAAAAATCAAATGCCATGAGGCATTGGATGCCTCATGTTCCTTCTGAGGATATGGACATGACAACAGAAACAATTACGCAAAATACGGCTAGCAGTGAAGCTATTCAAACGCCGAAAAAGATTTGGATTACAGCATTTATATTCGCTTTTTTAACATTGTTATGTGATGGGGCTGACTTAGGTTTTTTGGCGTTGAGCCTTACTAGTCTTAAAGCAGAGTTTCATTTAACTGGCATTCAAGCCGGAACTTTAGGCAGTTTAACACTTTTAGGTTCAGCCGTCGGTGGCCTGATTGGTGGTTGGGCATGTGACCGTTTTGGACGGGTTCGCATTATTGTGTTCTTTATTGCTTACTCTTCAGTCTTAACCTGTGCGCTTGGTTTTACGGATTCTTATATGCAGTTTGCCATCTTAAGAACCTTTGGAGCGATGGGCTTAGGCGCACTTTATATTGCCTGTAATATTTTAATGTCAGAAATGGTTCCGACCAAACATCGCTCAACTGTTTTGGCAACCCTTATGACTGGTTATACCTTAGGTTCTTTACTAGCGACCTTATTGGCAGGCCATATTATTCCTGAACATGGCTGGCGTTTCTTGTATTGGATTGCAATTACCCCTGTGGTGTTGTCAATTCTGATGCACTTTTGTGTACCTGAACCTGAATCATGGAAAAAATCTCGTCAGTTAAAAGCTTTGGAAGTGGCTCAAAGTACTCACTCTAAAAAACGTCAAAATCCATATCTTGAAATTTTAAGAGATAAAAAACATGGCACCATGTTTGTTCTTTGGATCATCAGTACAGGCGCTTTACAGTTTGGTTATTACGGCGTAAGTAATTGGTTACCAGCTTATTTAGAGTCTGATCTAGGCATCAAGTTTAAAGAAATGGCCATGTATATGGTCGGTACCTTCCTGATTATGATGTTTGCCAAAGTGATTGCAGGCATTGTTGCAGATAAATTGGGTCGCCGTGCTGTGTTTGCATTTGGCACCATTGGTACAGCACTGTTTATTCCAGTCATTGTCTATTTGAATACACCCACTAATATTTTATGGATGATGCTGTTCTTCGGTTTCCTTTACGGTATTCCATATGCCATTAATGCCACCTATATGACTGAAAGCTTCCCAACTTCGATTCGTGGTTCTGCGGTTGGGGGAGCCTATAACATTGGTAAAGTGCTTTCAATTTTCTCTCCATTAACGATTGGTTATCTGTCTCAAAGTGGTTCTATTGGCTTAGGGCTCTTGGTGATGGCTGCTGCGTACTTTATCTGTGGCGTGATTCCATTGTTATTTATTAAAGACCGACTATTTAACCCGCAAAAGGCAGAGTGACAGATCAATCTGTCACCTTAAATTAAGGATGAAAAGGGACAAGTGAGATGATAAATAAAATCACCAGTGACATTGAACCGATTTTAAAAGCTATTCCTGATGGAGCAACCATCATGACGGGCGGGTTCGGTGTTACGGGACAACCTGCTGAATTAATTGAGGCCTTAATTGATTTAGGAAAAAAAGAACTCACCATTGTAAATAACAATGCGGCTTCAGGTGATCGTGGTTTAACAAATCTGATTATTGCTGGATGCGTTAAAAAAATGATTTGTTCATTTCCAAAATCTGCGGGATCAACCGTTTTTCAAGACTTATATCGAGCGGGAAAAATTGAGTTAGAGCTGGTTCCACAAGGGAATTTGGCATGTCGTATTCAGGCAGCAGGTGCAGGTCTAGGCGCTATTTTTACTCCAACGGGATATGGCACCAAAGTTGCCGAAGGTAAAGAAACCCGCACCATCAACGGTAAAAATTATGTGCTTGAATATCCACTTGAAGCTGATTTTGCACTCATTTATGCAGATAAGGCCGACCGCTGGGGCAATTTAACTTACCGCAAAGCGGCCCGTAATTTTGGCCCAATTATGGCAAAAGCTGCAAAAAACACCATTGTTCAAGTTAATGACACCGTAGAGCTAGGAACGCTTGACCCAGAGTGCATTATCACACCAGGAATTTTTGTTCAGCACGTTGTAAAAGTAGGAGATATCTAATGTCAGTTCAAAAGCGTTCTCGTGAAGATATTGCCAAACTCATTGCAAATGACATTCCAGAAGGTTCTTATGTCAATTTAGGTATTGGCCTGCCTACCAACGTTGCCAAATTTTTGCCAAAAGACAAAGAAATCTTTTTACATTCGGAAAATGGTGTGTTGGCTTTTGGTCCACCGCCACAACCCGGCGAAGAAGACCAAGATTTAGTCAATGCTGGAAAAGAACTTGTCACTTTATTAGACGGTGGATGCTTTATGCATCATGGTGACTCGTTTGACATTATGCGTGGTGGCCATTTAGACATATGCGTGATTGGTGCATTTCAAGTTGCTGTAAACGGAGATTTGGCAAACTGGCATACCGGCAAACCAGATGATGTACCGGCAGTAGGTGGTGCCATGGATTTGGCGGTTGGAGCTAAAACGATTTACGTCTATATGGAACATGTCACCAAAAAAGGTGAGTCCAAGATTGTAAAGGAACTTACATATCCAATGACTGGTGAGCAGTGTGTAAACCGTATTTATACCGATTTATGCATTATTGAACTCAAAGATCAAAAAGCTTATGTGACGGAAATGGTAGACGGCTTAAGTCTTGATGAATTACAGGCAGTCACGGACTGTGAACTGATAGATGCACGTGTAGCCTAAATTACACACGGAAAAAACGCTTCTTTAAGGATTAAAAGATGAAAAAATTAATTTTAGCTGTAGCTTGTGCTACGGCTTCAGGGACTATTTTTGCAAATTCTTCAGATACAACAGAACAGCGAATTAATTTGCTAGAAAGTGAGCTACAAAAGTTAAAAGCAGAACTGGCAGCTCAAAAGCAAACTCAAAATAATTTACAAGTCAAACAAGTAAAAATTGAAGAAAACATCGAAAAGAATAAAAAAGTTGAGCCTACTAAGCCTATTGCTCCGTCATGGGTCACTTGGACCGACAATGTTAAGGTTTATGGTATTGCCCGTATTGATGCGGCGGTCGATTTTAAATCTTCACCTGATTCGGGGGGGAGAACAACCAGCAGTCTGTACCGAACACCTTTTGAGAGTGAAAAACGTTCAAATCATGCGCGTTCTGATGCCATGATTAATGCAAGCAGATTAGGTGTTTATTTTAATAGTCCAAATAAAGCAGTGACGGGAAATATTGAAGCCGATTTCTTTGATAGCTCTAACATGGGAACGGGTGATGGTAAATTCCGTATTCGACATGCATTTTTCACCTATAAAGACTGGACCTTTGGTCAAACATGGTCACTCATGTCCAACATGGAAACACGTACGGAAGCCGTCGATTACACGCAATTTGTGGGAACCTCTTATACGCGTACTCCTCAAATTCGTTATGACTGGAAAATTGATGTCAATAATGATTTAAAAGTAGCTCTAGAATATACAGGTTCCCGAGTCTCAGCTTTTCCATCATTAACGGGACGCTATACTTTTAAACAAGGTCCTTTAACTGCACTTGCTCAAGGTTTTATTAACGAGAAGTCAGCAGATGTAGCCACCTCAACAGTTAAGAAAGTAAGTTGGGGCGCAGGGGGCGGGTTAAAATACCAATTAACGCCACAGCAATCGGTGCAAGCAAATTATCAATATATTGTTGGTGATCAAAAATTTATGCCGTACACCACGCAAAGCGGCTTGGCTAATTCAACAAGTTTAAATGCAGCGGGTGATTTTTCTTTAAATGAAGAAAAAACAGATTTAGTTATGAATAAACTCAATAGCGTAAATATTGGTTATTCATATAAATTCAATGAGCAATGGCGTGCAAACTTATCGGCTTCAATGTTTGATTATGATGATGATACGGCTTATGCAAAACTCAATCCCGATGCCAATAAGCGTTTAACGGACTATGCTGCTAACGTCTTTTATTCGCCTATTGAACAAATGGATATCGGTATGGAATACCATCAAGGTAAACGAGAAGTCTTTGATGGCAGAACAGCCGATGTGTCACGTGTAAACTTTGTGTCGATGTATAAATTTTAAAATAGGGCGTAATTAAAAAATGGAAAAAATAGTTCGACCCGATGCAGACAATATTTTGTCAAAAAGCTTTATTTTTATCATGGCGATGACATGCGGGATTTGTGCGGGCTCGAACTATTATAACCAGCCTTTAATTTATTCAATTGCCAAAGCCTTGCAGGCTAATGCCGAGCAAGTGGCTTTAACCATTGTGATTGGACAACTGTCTTATGCAGTAGGTCTGTTTCTATTGGTACCACTCGGTGATTTCTTTGAAAAGCGTAGTTATATTTGTTTGCTCATGTGTTGTACGGGACTTGCACAAGTGGGGCTTTCTTTTAGCCAAACCTTGCCAGTCTTATATGGCTTTACCTTTTTAGCGACATTCTTTTCTATTGCAACTCAAGTTTTGGTTCCATTTGCCGCAGGTTTGGCAGGTCCGAAAAAAAGCCCGCAAGTTGTTGGGACTCTCATGAGTGGTTTGTTCTTGGGAATTTTATTGGCGCGCTCTATTGCGGGTTTACTTTCTACGGTTTGGTCTTGGCATGCCGTTTATTTAATTAGTGGCATCGTCATTCTGTTTTTTGCTTGGATCATGTGGTCAAAATTACCAGTTGCGCGTAAATCCCATCAACTCAATATTCTACAAATTTACAGTTCATTGTTTTCATTAGCGGCGCATCAACCGCATCTGCTTCGCCGTGGGTTTGCTGGAGGAATTGGCTTTGGTATTTTGGCTCTTATTTTTACAACCATGACATTCCTTTTAGCCAATGCTCCTTATCATTTTAATGATTTCCAAATTGGTCTATTTGGAATTGTCGGGTTAGCTGGGGTGTTTGCCACACCGTGGGCGGGTAAGAAAATTGCAGCGGGACTCGAGAATAAAGTTGCACTGGTTAGCATGGTTTTATTAATTACTGCATGGATACCACTATTTTTTGCACAACAGTCTTTAGTGGCCTATGCGGTTGGCGTGATTATGGCTTACTTCGGGCTGTCGGCATTTCATGTACTCAACCAAAATCTGGTTTATCGAATTTCCGCACAAGCTCGTTCCCGCATTAACTCAATTTATATGACGCTCTATTTCGGTGGAGCGGCCTTGGGCTCTTTTATTGCAGTTTATGCATGGAAACACTGGGGATGGGAAGCCTGTGTGGCTTTAGGTATAAGTTTGGCTATTGTGAGTTTTATGATTGATCGCTTAGATTTCTATGAAATGGACAAAATTGCAAAGCAAGAAAAAGCTCCATAAGGAGGAGCTTAACAGGGCTTTTATTTTCGAATAATCATTAATGTGGCAGTGGCAAAAGCATATACTTTTCCGTTTTCATCCACGATTTTACCTTCGGTGCTAATAATATTGCGCCCCGCATTAATCAACTGGGCCTTTGCGTAGTAAGACGTATCAACTTGCATAGGACGAATCATTTTTACATTTAAATCAATAGTCCCATAACCCACTCCATGTTCGAGTAGGGTATGCGCAGCACTTCCTGTAGCTGTATCTAAAGCTGTGGCACAAAAGCCGCCGTGTACACCGCCTTGTATATTTCGATGTTCTTGCTTAGGTGTAACTTTATAAGTGGCTTTACCTTCGGAAACTTCTACTAGTTGCATGGGGATGGTGTGAGCCATAGGTGATGGAGAAACTTCACCATTTTTTAAAGCTGTTAAAAATTCAAGACCTGTGTATTTCGGGCTATCCATAAATCGTCCTTGGATGATTAAGCAATGTATTAACAATACTATAAAATGATTTTTTACGGAATAATATTTTGCAGTACAAAATTAAAATAGCAATCAGTTTTTTATTTCTACACGCATTAATTTAATAAAACTATTTAAATACAATATATTGAATATTTAATGAATGTTTTTACTTGTTAAATTTTATGAAAATAGTGAAAACTAGTTTTGCTATAAGAAATTTTTTGATATTTTGGTTGAGTTGAAAAAATAAAAGTCTATTCAAGGAAAAACATATCTGCCTGCATGAAACAGACAGTGAAGTGAAAGGGAAAAACTATGCCTTTATACAAAGCTCCATTACGTGATATGCAATTTGTTCTGCATGAAATGCTTCAAACAGAAGAGAACTACCAACGTTTAAGCAAATATCAGGAAAGCGTAAATCGAGAATTAATAGATCAATATTTAGAGGCAGCAGCAGATTTCTGTGAAAATGAATTGGCACCTATTAATCAAAATGGCGATCAAGAAGGGTGTCATTTAAATCAAGGCGTAGTGACTACACCGAAAGGCTTTAAAGAAGCCTACCAAAAATATGCCGAACTTGGGTTTACCTCTCTAACTGCCGACCCTGAATATGGTGGGCAGGGCTTACCAACTCTATTACGCATTGCGATTTCTGAAATGTTGTGTGGTTCTAACTGGGCTTGGGCAATGTATCAAGGGTTATCTCATGGTGCGATGAGAACAATTGAACACCACGGAACAGAACAGCAAAAGCAGCAGTTTTTAACCAAGTTAATTAGTGGAATCTGGACTGGAACCATGTGTTTAACCGAATCACATGCGGGCTCGGACCTCGGTTTAATTAGAACTAAGGCTGAACCAAATCCGGATGGTAGTTACTCAATTACTGGGGAAAAGATTTTTATATCGGCAGGTGAACACGATCTTTCTGAAAATATTATTCATATTGTTTTAGCTCGATTACCTCAGGCACCCGCAGGTACAAAAGGTATTTCTTTATTTATTGTGCCTAAATTTAATGTAGATGATAAAGGTAATTTGCAAGATCGCAATCAGGTGGTCTGTAGTGCCATTGAACATAAAATGGGAATTCACGGAAATGCCACCTGTGTTCTTAACTTTGATGGTGCTCAAGGTTATTTGATTGGTCCGGAAAATCGCGGGCTTAATTGTATGTTTACCTTTATGAATACGGCACGTATTGGCACGGCAGTACAAGGGCTTGCTGCCTCTGAAATTTCATTTCAGGGCGCGTTAAGTTATGCAAAAGAGCGGCTCGCAATGCGTTCATTATCTGGTCCAAAATATCCAGAAAAGAATGCCGATCCGATTATTGTGCATCCTGCGGTGCGTTCAATGTTAATGACACAAAAAGCATTTGCTGAAGGTGGACGTGCACTAGCTTATTTTCTAGCTCAACATGTAGACATTGTTGAAAGTTCATCCGATCAAGAGCAGCAAAAACAGTCCGATAATTTACTGGCTTTTTTAACGCCTATTGCTAAAGCCTTTTTAACTGAGTCTGGTAATGAGTCTGCAAAACATGGTGTTCAAGTGTTTGGTGGGCATGGGTTTATTGTTGAGCATGGAATGGAGCAAATTGTACGCGATGCACGCATTTCAACATTGTATGAGGGAACAACTGAAATCCAATCTTTAGATTTGCTTGCACGTAAAGTCTTAAATTCAGAAGGCAAGCTCTTGAAGAATATGACAGATTTAATTGATCAATTCATTCTTAAACATCAAGCAAATGTTGCACTGAAACCTTATTTAGAAAAATTAGATGAACTCAAGCAGCAATGGTTATCGCTCACCACAACAATTGCTGAAAAAGCGAAGCACAACCCTGAAGAAATTGGGGCAGCTTCGGTTGATTATCTTTATTTTTCCAGTTACGTCGTGTTTGCCTATCTTTGGGCCCGAATGGCACAAGTTGCCCATGAAAAATTGGCATTAGGTACACAAGAAGAAGCTTTTTATAAGGCGAAGCTAAGCACAGCTAAGTTTTTCTATCAAAAACTTTTGCATCGTACACAAAGCCATGCAGCCGCAATTGAGTCAGGCGCTGAATCTGTCATGGAGCTTGACCAAGAGGCTTTTGCATTCTAGCAAATAGTAGTTTTTGAGAATCAATGGGTGAAATTTTCATGTGGAATTTTACCCATTGATTAAATTTGTAACTTTAGACTCATGAGTTTTTGGTAGGAAAAACCAATTTAGTCAAAGGAGTAGACTATTAATATAAGCATTAAAACGTGAACTTTCATTAAATATTGATGTTCGATAAGGACTACGGAAAGAAAATCATGAATGCTTATTATCAATTACTGAATAGATCAATTGGTCCTCAAGGTGAGGTCATTGCTCATTATTGCTCAACTGTTCATGCACAAGGCACTTGGAACCCCCATGAACAGCATATGGCACCAGCAAGTGGGTTAATCGCAGCGGAGTTAGAGCAGTTTTTACCACGACAAGATATGCGAATTGGTCGAATTAGTTTTGATATTTTCGGTCTTATTGCATTTGGTGAATTTACAATTAAGACCCAAGTGATTCGTGCCGGAAAAACAATTGAGCTAATAGAAGCTGAAATGCAAGCACAAGGTAAAACCTGTATTGTTGCCAGAGCATGGCGAATGTGTACTCAAGACAGTTCTGATATTGCTGGGCTTGAAGATCAGCCAGTTCATCACCCAGACTCTTTTACAGAGTGGAAGGGTATGAAAAGATGGCCGGGTGGTTTTATTCAAACACTAGTGACAAAAATTGATGATCAGCATCGCGCAGGTAAAGGCATTGTTTGGCTAAATAATGATAAAGAAATGGTTGAAGGGCAGTCGACCACAGATTTTGCACATTTGATTGGCATGGTGGATACCGCAAACGGAATTGTACCAAGACAAGAAGGTGAGTTTACGTGGGGCTTTCCAAATCTTGATTTGCAAATCCACATGCATCGTTATCCGCAAGGTAAATGGTTAGGTTTGGAAACTGTTCAGCAATATGGATCGGATGGCATTGGCTTAACAAGCGCGGTTTTACATGACCTCTATGGCCCATTTGGAAGAAGCGAGCAGATTTTAACTTTACGTAAGATGGTCAAATAAATATTTGAACCCATAAAAAAGTCATCCTTGAGGATGACTTTTTTATTTCGAGATTTAATTTTTAAGCAATTTCTTAGCTACGAACTTTAATTAGTGTTGGTGTAAGTTCATCCCAACGCTGTTTTGCAGCGTCCATTGCTTTCATTTTGATATGTCCATAACCACGAACTTCTGCTGGTAATTTTGCAATTTGTTCAGCAACAGCCAAGTTATGATTTTCTGGAGCTTCAACCAGTGCTTCAACAAATGCGATGTAACGATCACGCCATGCTTGTTCGTGTTGACGTTCTTCTTGGCGCGCAAATGGGTCGAGGAAAGTCTCACGTAGCCATTGTAGGCGAGCAAGCATCATCATTGGGAAGCGCATCCAGTAACCAAATGCACGTTTACGAACATTTTGCAGACCACCGAGTAATGCTGGTGGAGCAAGATGGTAAGTTAAACGTAAGCCTTTACCGAACTGTGTTTCAATCGATTCTTTGAAGCTTTTGCCTGTTAACAGACGTGCAACTTCATATTCATCTTTGTACGCCATGACTCTATAAAGCTGGGTTGCAATGGTACCAGTTAATTCTTCTGGTAACTTTTTAGCAGCCAGTTCTACCAGCGTACGGTATTTAGTTGCATAAGCGTCATTCCAATAGTCTGTCAGACGAGTAGAGCGGTCTTCAACAAGTTCAGCCAACGTTTGCGGCGTTTTAGTTTTTGGCATTGCTGCGAGTAAACGTGCAGCTAAAGTTGGGTCACTTGCAAGATGACAACCTACGCGGAAAGCTTCAATGTTCTTTTCAACAGCCGTACCATTTAAGCGAATTGCTTTTTCAATGCTTTCACGTAATAACGGAATGCGACCAGATTGCCATGCCATACCGAGTAATAACTGGTTGGTATAGATTGCATCGCCCAATAGTTGTGTTGCAATGCGAGCTGCTGGTAATGAAACCAATTGACCTTGACGAACACGACCACGAAGACGATCAATTAAATCAGTAATAGGTGCATACCAGTCACGAGATTTAATAAATTCAGAAGTCGGCGTGCTGTCTTCATTCACAATAACCAATGCATCATCTCTTAAGCGAGAAAGTGCGGCACTACCGCCAGCGACTACGGCATCGGCACCAATCAATAACTCACATTGTCCTGCTGGAATTTTTGTAGAAGAAATTTGCTCATCACTTGCTGCAAGTTGTACGTATGAGTAAACCGTACCACCTTTTTGTGCAAGTCCAGCCATGTCCATGACACGTGTTGCTTTACCTTCTAGGTGCGCAGCCATACCAAGGAGTGCACCAATAGTCACAACACCTGTACCACCAATACCACCGACCATAATACGACTTGGAACGTCATATAACTGAGGAATAATTGGTGATGTTGGCCAGCCTGCGCCAATACCTTCAAATTTAGCTGGACGTTTCATATCACGTGTATGAACAGTCACAAAACTAGGGCAGAACCCTTCGGCACAAGTGAAGTCTTTATTACAGCTACTTTGGTTAATTTGACGTTTAGTCCCTAAAGCAGTCTCTAATGGCTCAATAGATAAGCAGTTTGATTTTTTCGAACAGTCGCCACAGCCTTCACAAATATCACTGTTAATGTATAAACGCTCAGCTGGGTCAGGGTAAGCATCACGTTTACGACGACGGCGTTTTTCACTGGCACAGGTTTGTACATAAATTAAAGCGGTCACACCTGAAACTTCACGCAATTCACGTTGAACAGTATCGAGTTCATTGCGGTGGCGAATTTCTACACCCGGTGCAATACCGTCTTCTTCGTTTAATAGTTTAACTTCATCAGTGACAATAACTTGTTTTTTAATACCTTCAGCAGCAAGCTGACGAGTTAACTGCGCAACGCTCAAATGTCCATCTACATGCTGACCACCTGTCATAGCGACCGCATCGTTGTAGAGAATTTTATAGGTAATATTTGTTTTTGCAGCGATAGATTGACGAATTGCTAAGTAACCAGAGTGGAAGTAAGTTCCATCACCAAGGTTCGCAAAAATGTGTTTCTCATTGGTAAATGGTGATGCACCCACCCAACTTACACCTTCACCACCCATTTGAGAGAACGTTTCGGTACCACGGTCAAGTGAAACGGCGATATAGTGACAACCAATACCACCTAGCGCACGGCTACCTTCAGGAACTACGGTTGATGAGTTATGTGGGCAACCACTACAGAAATACGGTTTACGTTCAGCAAGATCGATTACACGTTTTGATTCTTGCTCAGCTTTTAGCAGTAAGTCGATTCTGCTTTGGATTAGTACTTTTAGGCTTTCTGGAATATCTAGTTTTAAGAAGCGAGCAGCCAGCATTTTTGCAATAGGTTCAGGCTGGTACTCATAGTGACCAATGAGTGGTGCTTCCTCAATAGAGGTACTCCATTCACCTTTACCATCAGTTGCTTTACCAATCACATGTGGGCGTTTGCCATCAGGAAGTGAATACAGTTCATCCTTAATTTGTGCTTCAATAATTGGACGTTTTTCTTCAATAACGATCAGTTCTTGTAAACCTTCAGCAAATTCACGAACGCCTTGAGGTTCTAAAGGCCAAATTAGACCAACCTGATAAACACGTAGCCCAAGCTGTTGGGCAGTTTCATCTTCAATACCTAAAATGCGTAAGGCTTCAATCGTATCTAAATAGCCTTTACCACTTGCGGCAATACCAATACGAGCATTTTCACAAGGCCATGTTACGGTATTGATTTTATTCGCGCGGGCATAAGCCAAAACAGCAGGTAAGCGATATTTATAAAGACGTTCTTCTTGCTGAATGCCATGATCTGGCCAACGAATATTAACGCCGCCCTCTGGGAAATTGACATCTTCTGGTATAACTGGAGTAACACGGTCTAGGTCGACATGAACAGAAGCGGAAGTTTCTACAATTTCACTGACCAGCTTCATTGAAGACCATAGGCCAGAAAAACGTGAAACGGCAATCGCGTGTACACCAAAGTCTAAAATTTGTTGAACGGATGTTGGGTAGAAAATTGGGATACCACAACCAATCATGACATGTTCAGACTGGTGAGGGATTGTAGAAGATTTACAAGAGTGGTCATCACCAAATAAGGCAACCACGCCACCACGTTCAGAGGTACCAGCTAAGTTAGCATGGCGGAGTACATCGCCTGAACGGTCAACACCCGGGCCTTTACCATACCACCATGAAGACACTCCATCATATTTGCCTTGGCCTGAAAGATTAACTTGTTGGGTGCCCCAGATTGCGGTAGCAGCCAAGTCTTCGTTTACACCAGGTTGAAATACAACATTATGGGATTTAAGTAATCCTTGAACTTGCCAAAGGAAACTATCATAGTTACCAACAGGAGAACCGCGATAACCAGAAATAAAACCAGCAGTATGATAACCATTAATCGCGTCACGGCGAGTCTGAGCAAGAGGCAAGCGTACAAGTGCCTGAATGCCGGTCATATATGCTGTACCGTTATCACTTATATATTTATCTTCAAGTGACACATCCTTTGTTGCAATAATATTTGGAGTGACTTTTGTAGCTATGTTCATTTATATCTCCTTAGAATTTTTAGTAGTTCGGACTACTTTCTTTTTTCAACATCCAGTTGAATATTTGGAGCAAGTGACATACGAAATAAAAAAAAGATCGGTTCCTCTTCTTAAAAAGAATTAGTGCCAATGTATGTACATTTAGTCATTGTGGTTGATCTAAACTGGTGCAACAATCCGTAATTTAGGAAAACATATTTACGTTATGCGCAAAAATCTCGATGGTGGACTATTGCATGCAATGCATGCATTCCTGAAAGTGATTGATAGCGGGAGTTTCACAGCAGCAGCTGAGCAGATGGATCTGACCACAGCACAGGTTTCACGTCTTATCAGCGAGCTAGAAACACGCTTAGGTACAAAATTAATACAACGCTCAACGCGCCAGCAGGCTCTGACCGATATTGGTGCGACTTATGCAGAGCGCTGTCGCCAAGTCATTTCAATAGTGGATGAAGCAGAATCAGAAGTAACAGGAACGGCATCTAAACCGAAAGGGCGTTTACGTGTATTAAGCATGGGAAGCTTCGGGCATCACTATGTTTTTCCAGTGATGGCTGAGTTTTGCAAAAATTATCCCGAGTTAACGGTGGAATATACGACATCGCAGTACGTTCCAGACCTGTTGGCAAAAGGGGTAGACGTGAGTCTCTATCTCACTGAGTCTTTAACAGATTCCCGCTTTGTTGCACGCAGAATTGGCACTATTTTTTCTGTTTTATGTGCTTCACCTGCGTATTTAGAAAAACATGGTGTTCCTAAGTCACCAGAAGACTTAAAAAATCATGCTTGTTTACGATTAGTTAATCCATCGATTACAGCAGATTGGCACTTGTTAAATGCCAAGGGTGAGTCTTACCAAATTGATATTGGTGGGCAACTCATTGCAGATAACCCTGAGTTATTGTTAGATGTGGTGCAACAAGATATGGGTGTGGCGTTATTGCCGATGTTTTCGGCTTTAGAGGCAGTTCAAAATGGAAGATTATGCCATATCTTGCCTGAGTGGCGTTCGCCCGATATTGGGGTTTATACCTTATTGCCTTCACGTCATTTTATTGACGCCAAAACGCGTGCATGGTTGGATTGGGTGGAAGAATATATTTCACCAAGAATTGAAATGGATGCATCTTATTTTTATAAATAATGAGATAAATTCTTAAGGACTAAGATAGAAAAGGATGAACAATAATACGGATTAGAATAAAAATAGGGTAGAGAATGCTTCTGTTGAGAGGAGCATTTAATACAGAGATGAATGATAGATTTTAAATAAATTGCATGATGGATTTAGTCCCAATTCCTGAATGAAATGAGATAAAGATTAGATAGGATGATCTGGTACTTAGCCTAATAGAGTAAGCCTTATACCAGATGCTGAGTTATTTTATTTATTACTACGCACACTTGGTTTGCCAATAGGCATTTGCATAATTCGACAAGCTTTTTCGGTTTAATACATTGCTAATATTTTGGCTGGCTTGCATCAGTTTTTCTAAGTCGATGCCAGTTTCAAACCCCATGTGGGATAGTAAATAGAACAGATCTTCGGTCGATACATTGCCAGAGGCACCTTTGGCATAAGGGCAACCACCGAGTCCTGCAAGGGACGAATCAAAAACACGAATGCCTTGCTGTAAAGACTGATAAATATTGGCAATCGCCATGCCATAGGTGTTGTGGAAATGTCCAGCTAAAACCTTACTATCTAGTTCAGCGAGGCAAGCTTGCCAAACCTTTTGAACTCGATCTGGTGTTGCGGTGCCAATGGTTTCACCCAAAGACACTTCATAGCATCCCATGTCATAGAGCCGTTTAACGACTTTCACCACTTGCTCAGGTGCAATTGCGCCTTCATAAGGGCAATCGACAATACAAGAGACATAGCCGCGCACACGTATGTTATGTGCTTTCGCTGCGGTCATGACATCGCTAAATTTTTCAAAGCTTTCATCAATAGAGCAGTTAATATTTTTACGGGTAAAGCTTTCAGAAGCTGCGGTAAACACCGCAACCTCTTTGCATCCCACTGATTGGGCAGTTTCAAAACCTTTGATATTGGGGGTGAGCAGGCTAAATTGCACATCTGTGGTCTGCGGTAACAGTTTAAATAGCTCATCACTTTGAGCCATTTGAGGTACCCATTTAGCCGAAACGCATGAACCGACTTCAATCGATTTTAGACCTGCATTAATCAGGTCGTTAATAAAGTTTAAACGTTGTTCAACGGTTAAAGCCTGCTTTTCATTTTGGAGGCCATCTCTCGGACCGACCTCCACAATTTTGACAAACTCACTCATGCAACTTCCTCCTGAGCAGGCTGAAATTCCACAAGCTCATCGCCAGCTTTGACTTGATCGCCCACTTGGAAATAGGAGTCTACAATCACACCATCTTTGGGAGCACGGATGGTGTATTCCATTTTCATTGCTTCAAGCGTCATTAAAATATCGTCTTTCTTAACGCTATGATTTGCACTCACCAGCACTTGCGTGACTACACCCGGCATTGGGGCTTTCAGGTGACCTTCATCGGCTTGGCTATCTGCTTGATTAAAATCTTGACGAATATAAGCAAATTTATAGCTTTGCCCATTTTGGAATAGCGTAATGCCTTGCTGACTTTGGTTAAAAGATAGCTTTTGCTGAGTACCACCAATTTGAACAGAGGCAGTATGCGCATCAATCAATTGGCCAGAAATCGGGTAGCTTTGACCGTTATATTCTGCGGTGAAGCCACCTTCATTTGAGGCAAATTTGATTTGAATATTTTGGTTTAAATAATTCAGTTTAATGCTGTGCTGATAGGCAATATTTAAGCGCCAAAGTGGTTGAGCTTGCCAAAGCTGTTTTTGGCTTGAGCGATTGTTTTCGAGTTTACTTAAAAACTCAATAAATGCTGCTGCCACCACAAGTTCTGGCTTGATGTCTTCAGGGCTAAACAAGAAGTTTTGTTCGCGTTGAATCAGATTGGTATCAAGTTTGGCTTGTTTGAATGAGTCGCTGCGAATAATCTTTTCAAGAAAAGCAATGTTGTTGCCTAAGCCATCAACATGGAATTGGCTTAAAGCATGTTGCATTTGAATTAATGCAGCTTCACGGTTTTTACCCCATACGATCAGTTTGGCAATCATTGGGTCGTAGTACGTCGTGATTTCATCGCCTTCAACAATACCGCTGTCTACACGCACATATTGGTTTTGAGTTGGGTAGTGCAAATAGTCAATTTTACCAATCGCAGGTAAAAAGCCTTTTTCAGGTTCTTCGGCATAGATTCGTGCTTCGAGCGCATGCCCGTGAACTTGTAATTCGTTTTGTAGTTTAGGTAACGGTTCGCCATAAGCTACACGAAGTTGCCATTCAACCAAGTCTTCACCGGTAATCATTTCAGTCACAGGGTGCTCGACTTGTAAGCGGGTATTCATTTCCATGAAATACGCCGTGCCGTCTTGTTCCACAATAAACTCGACCGTACCGGCACCGACATAGTCTACGGCGCGTGCAGCATCAATTGCCGCTTGACGCATCGCATCAAGCTTCTCAATTGGCATTTGTGGAGCAGGGGCTTCTTCTAGCACTTTTTGGTGGCGGCGTTGTACTGAACAATCTCGTTCAAACAAGTGCACATAGTTGCCATGTGTATCGCCAAATACTTGAACTTCAATGTGGCGCGGTTGAATCACATAGCGTTCAATCAAGACATCATCATTACCAAAGCTCGATTTAGCTTCGCGCTTACAAGAAGCTAATGCATGCAGAAAATCTTCACTACGTTCAACCAGACTCATGCCTTTGCCACCACCGCCAGCACTGGCTTTAATTAAAACTGGATAGCCAATTTGGTCTGCCTGTTGTTTTAAAAATTCGGCATCTTGGTTGGTTCCGTGATAACCCGGTGTTAAAGGGACGCCTGCTTTTTCCATTAAAGCTTTAGACGTGGCTTTTAAACCCATAGCTAAAATGGCATCGACTGGCGGGCCAATAAAGCAAATATTGTGTTGTTGGCAAGCAAGTGCAAACTGGTCATTTTCGGATAAAAAACCATAGCCCGGATGGATCGCTTGGCTACCTGTATCAATGGCAGCTTGAATAATGCGGTCAGCTTGTAAATAACTTTGAGTCGCAGGCGACTGGCCAATATAGATGGCTTCATCTGCAAGTTTGACATGTTGTGCATTTGCGTCTGCATCAGAGTAAACAGCAACCGTTGCAATACCTAATTTTTTAGCTGTACGAATCACACGGCAGGCAATTTCACCACGGTTCGCAATTAAAATCTTTTCAAACATGATGATCGTCCTTAATTGTTGTTATTCGAGTTAGAAACCCAAGCAGGCTGTTGTTTATTTAAAAAGGCACTCAGACCTTCTTTTGCCTCACTACCTTGGCGAACTTGAGCAATATGATGTGCTGTCTGTTGCAGCAAGTCAGTGCTCATGGTCTGGTTGCTCACCATTTGAATGAGTTGTTTTGATGCAGCCTGAGCATGCGGGCCACCAAGTAATAGAGCATCAATAATTTCTTGAACTTTTCTGTCTAAGTCTTCCGCATCTGCGACTTCATGTGCCAAGCCAATTTGTTTGGCGTCACGTGCCGAAATACGCTCAGCCGTTAAGAAGTAACGAGATGCTTGTCTTGCACCAATCGCACGAATCACATATGGGCTAATGGTAGAGGGCGCAAGACCTAAACGTACTTCAGAGGTTGCAAACTTGGCATCTGTACTGGCAATACAAATATCACAAGCCGATGCCAAGCCCATACCACCACCAAAGGCAATGCCATGAACGCGGGCAATAGTCGGTTGTCTCAATGTTGCAAGTGCATCTAACATTTGCGCGAGTTTTAAAGCATCTGCTTCATTTTCTACTGAAGATGCCTGACCTGCCTGTTTCATCCAATTCAGGTCAGCGCCTGCCGAAAAGCTTTTGCCACGACCAGCTAAAACCACAACACGAATATCATCATGTGTATTAATTTGCTTAAAGCAAGCATGCAATTCTTCAATCACTGTTGTATTGAAGGCATTATGTAGTTCAGGGCGATTCAGCCAAACATAGGCAACTTGACCTTGTTGTTCGAGTTGTAAAAATTGATAGCTCATATACACCTCTTACATGCGGAACACGCCAAATTTGGTTGGCTGGATAGGGGCATTCATTGCAGCAGCAAGGCTTAAACCAAGTACTTGACGGGTTTGAGCTGGGTCAATTACACCGTCATCCCAAAGGCGGGCAGAAGCATAATATGGATGGCCTTGGCGTTCGTATTGTTCACGAATAGGTTGTTTAAACTCATCTTCTTGTTGTGCGGACCACTCGGCACCCTTTTGCTCAATTTGATCGCGTTTTAAGGTTGAAAGTACGCTGGCTGCTTGTTCGCCGCCCATCACTGAAATACGAGAGTTCGGCCATGTCCATAAGAAGCGTGGTGAATAAGCGCGTCCGCACATGCCGTAGTTACCCGCACCAAATGAACCACCAATAATCAGGGTGAGTTTTGGTACATTTGCGGTTGCAACTGCCATGACCAGTTTAGCGCCATTTTTTGCAATCCCTTCGTTTTCATACTGGCGACCGACCATAAAGCCGGTAATGTTTTGAAGAAATAACAATGGAATATTGCGCTGTGTGCATAACTCAATAAAGTGTGCACCTTTTTGTGCAGACTCAGAGAATAAAATCCCGTTATTGGCAATAATGCCGACTGGCATACCATAAAGCGAAGCAAAACCAGTAATGAGGGTTGAGCCAAAACGTGCTTTAAACTCATCAAAACGAGAACCATCTACAATGCGTGCAATCACTTCGCGGATGTCAAAAGGCTTACGCGCATCACTTGGCACCACGCCATAGAGTTCAGATGCATCAAAAAGCGGTTCATCAATTTGCTTGTTTAAGTCATTTGGCTTTTTATTTAAGTTAGCAACAATGTTCCGTGCAATCGCAATCGCATGTTCATCATTTTCGGCTAAATGGTCAGCCACGCCTGAAAGACGTGTGTGGACATCACCACCACCTAAGTCTTCACTGCTTACCACTTCACCCGTCGCAGCTTTTACAAGAGGAGGGCCACCTAAAAAAATAGTACCTTGATTACGGACAATAATGGTTTCATCAGACATGGCTGGTACATAAGCACCACCTGCGGTACAGCTACCCATTACTACAGCAATTTGGGCAATACCTAAGCTCGACATGCGTGCCTGATTATAGAAAATGCGCCCGAAGTGATCGCGGTCAGGGAAAACCTCATCTTGCATTGGTAAATAAGCACCGCCTGAGTCCACCAAATAAATACAAGGCAAGTGATTTTGTTCGGCAATTTCTTGTGCACGTAAATGCTTTTTAACTGTAAGTGGGTAATACGTTCCACCTTTAACCGTTGCATCGTTGGCAACGATCATGCAAGTGATGCCGTTCACTTGACCAATACCTGCAATCACACCCGCAGCAGGAACATCATCTTCATAAACGTTGTACGCTGCCAATTGACCAATTTCTAAAAATGCGGTTCCGACATCAATCAATTGATCAATACGTTCACGGGGTAAAAGTTTCCCTCTAGCCAAATGTTTTTGACGGGCATTTTCACCACCACCTAAAGCGATACGTTGGGCCACTTGTTTTAGATCTGTGACCAATGTTTGCATGGCTTGCTGGTTTGTTTTGAAGTCTTCACTTCGAACATTAATCTTGCTTTGTAATTGGTTCATAAGATGCGTCCTTATTTATAATTATTATTTGGTTTCATTGAAGAGTTCGCGGCCAATCAACATACGACGAATTTCAGAAGTTCCGGCACCAATTTCATAAAGTTTTGCATCACGCCATAAACGCCCAGCAGGGAATTCATTGATATAACCGTTGCCGCCTAGAGTTTGAATTGCTTCACCAGCCATCCATGTTGCTTTTTCAGCAGAATATAAAATGGCACTTGCAGCATCTTTACGTAGGCTGCGGTCATGGTCGGCTTTGTCACAAGCAGCACCAACCGCATAGACGAGTGCTTTACATGCCAACCATGTTGAATACATATCGGCAAGTTTGCCTTGCATGAGCTGGAATTCACCTAAAGCCTGACCAAACTGTTCGCGTTGATGTAAATAAGGAATCACCACATCTAAACAGGCATCCATAATTCCTAAAGGTCCAGCACTTAAAACTGCACGTTCATAGTCTAGGCCGCTCATGAGTACTTTTGTACCATTACCCACGCCACCCAGTACGTTTTCAGCAGGCACTTCCACATTGTCAAAAAACAGTGGGTAAGTGTTAGAGCCACGCATACCAAGTTTGTCTAAATGGTTGCCGTGACTGAAGCCTTTCATGCCTTTTTCAACTAAAAAAGCAGTCATGCCTTTCGCACCAGCTTTAGGGTCAGTTTTTGCATAAACCACAAGTACATCTGCATCACCGCCGTTGGTGATCCACATTTTTGAACCATTTAAAACGAAATGATCGCCTTTTTGCTCAGCACGTAATTTCATGCTAACCACATCAGAACCAGCATTTGGTTCAGACATCGCAAGGGCACCTACATATTCGCCAGAAATCAGTTTGGGTAAATATTTCTGCTTTTGTTGCTCGTTACCGTTTCGGTTAATTTGGTTTACACATAAATTAGAATGGGCACCGTAAGAGAGGCCAATGGCTGCCGAAGCACGAGAAATTTCTTGCATGGCAATAATATGAGCTAAATAACCCATATTAGCACCGCCATATTCTTCAGAAACGGTCATGCCTAAAAGACCCATATCTCCGAATTTTTTCCAGAGATGTGCAGGGAATTTATTGTCTTGATCAACTTGTTGAGCAATTGGTGCAATTTCCTTTGCACAAAAAGCGGCTACCGAATCTTGAAGCGCAATTAAAGTTTCATCTAGACCGAAATTCAAGCTGCGGAGGTTCATGATATTTTCATCCTATTGGTTATATTTGTTGTCCATAAAATATTTTGTGGGTATTTGATATGTACCATACAATGATTTTTTAAAAAAGTGAATACAGATTCATAAAATGATTTACAATTCATTTTATTTGTTAGAGAATAAATTATGAGCTATAAACGATCATCTTTAATGCAAGAGCGGATGGAGCAAAATCGTAAGTCGATTTTGAGTTCAGCCAGAAAGTTAATTTCAGAGGGAGGATTTAAAGACGCACAAATACAAACAATTGCAGAGCAAGCGGGTGTATCAAGTGGTCTGGTTTATCGCTACTTCGATAATAAAAGCCAAGTGCTCATTGAGGTTTTGTCTGAGGCCATTAACACAGAACTATTGGTGATTGATTCGATTACCGAAAGTGACTTATCGGCAAAACAGAAATTACATAAGGCTGTGGCAACTTTTGTAAAACGGGCACTCAATAGTCCCCAGCTTGCATATTCACTCATGTTTGAACCCGTCGATTCAACGGTTGAACATGAGCGTTTTCGTGTGAAGCAATTGATTAAACAAAGTATTAAAAAAATACTTGCGGATGGAAATGCAAGTGGTGAGTTTGTCTTGGATGATTTAAACACAGCAGCACTTTGTGTTGTTGGTGCCATGACCTATGTGGTCGTTGAACCCCTAGATCCAGCTCAAAATACAAAGTTTGATCAAGCACACAGAGACTATTTTTCAAAACAGATTGCTGACTTTTGTG
>Ga0207655_1000472_pt1 | contig 52005 bp, 62 predicted proteins | sample KBSM44metaG_FD_184398 | JGI IMG/M metagenome (GOLD analysis project Ga0207655, IMG submission 184398) | Miscanthus rhizosphere microbial communities from Kellogg Biological Station, Michigan, USA - KBS M4-4 metaG (SPAdes) (version 2) | ecosystem: Host-associated > Plants > Roots > Rhizosphere >...
AATGAGATTCCTTATCTACATATTTTAGGAAAGTTTATAACGATCCCAATCGAAGATGTTGTACGTTATTTCGGGATAATAATTTTTTTCTATGCAGTCATAAGGGTAATAGGTGTGGTATTGATTGTTTATAAAAAAGAAAAAATAAGTTCTATTGTATCAAGTGTCTCAAGTTTTATGGTGTATATGGTTACATGTCTTTTTTTAGCGGGTTCGGCGATATTTTTAATCGCGCTACATGCAAATCACGTAAATAAATGGGAAAATGATTATGTCATTCCTTATTTGAAAACCATTCCAAATGAAACTTACGATATTAAAATTAAAGACCTTAATTTAAATCGTTATGAGGAAAAAAAAGAAAAGAAAACATATAGCATTTCATTTGAATATAAAGATGAATTTGGAAACGTTCTTCAAAAAGAAGGCTATTTCACAATCAAAACAACTACCAAACAAAAACCTTCTTATCAATATAAAATGTTAAAAGAAAATTTAGGGAACGGATATGAAAAAGGACCTGTACAAGAAACGATTTTTCTTCCTGAAGGTTTTGAACTATAAAAAAATAGCGTACGCTATTTTTTTATAGTTGGGACTTTTTGTAAAATTTTAGAATTCACTATAGAAAGGAGATGGAACGGTGAAAATAAATAATTATTTAATTCAATTAGCCATTACTATTATGGTTCTTTTTGGAGGGACCTTTTTGATTCATTATATTCGAACAAATGATTTATTAATCGATCAATTAATTGGGCTATGCATTGGTTTTTTATTATTAATTAGTGCCATTGTTTGGAGATTTTTGCATAAAAAAAGATAGCTTATGCTATCTTTTTTTGTAAGGATGCGTTTAATGCACCTCTATTATCCCATAAAAATTGAACGATTTCGTCCTTGTTTTTATATACTTCACCTTCATCACAATAACCTTCACCTTTACCATGAATCGTAAACACACCATCAGAATAACGCATAAGTGTCCAAATACCGTTTCGTTTTCGATCATCTAATGTGTAATAATGTTTTTGACCATTCATATCATATGATGCATATGACGTAAAATCAGTGATCCATTTTCTTATATCTTCTTTTTTTCTAATTATCATGAAACATCCCCCTTTATATGTATAATGATACATTTTTTTCTTTTTTTTTAAATCCTTTTGATAAAAGAAAAAAAGACTTCTTACGAAGTCTTTGTAAATATTTTTTCCATATGCTTAGTTAGTTTTTCTTTAATTAGTTGGAGAACAAGTTCGCTTCCTTGTTCTTTCCAAATAACATCTATTTGAACCTGACCATTTTGCAATAAAATAGAAAATTCGCCTAATCTAAATGTGCCTGACTTTGTTTCTTTTTGAATGGAAATATAATGGATATGACCATCTAAAAAATCTCCTATATGTTTTGTTGTAAGATGTTCAAATGGCATAATGCTAAATTCATCTAGTAAATGCGTAAAAAGATTGTGCTTTATAACCATATTTTTTTTATTTAAAAATTCATTTAATACGTCTTGAACAAAGTGATTCCATTTTGTTCTTTTTCTGCTTTGATGATCTTCCTGAGAACGTAATAATTCATAATTCTTTTCAAGAGAAGAATACGTTAGTTCGTGATACAGTTGTTTGTAAAGAAAAACATATTCCTGCGAATCAATGAAAAACTCTTCTTCATCATCAAAAAAAGAGAAATGTTTGAGTGTTTTGCCTGATGAAAGAACTTTCACTCGGTTTATTTTTAAATAATGCGCAAAACTTTTTAGAAAAGCAGAAAAACCATCTCTAATATCTTCTAACGAAAGAGAAAATGTTCGATCATACGAAAAGGTTGTTGGTTTATAATCAACTAAACGATGAAAATGATCTCCCCATTCTCCAAATGATGTTTCTAGTTTGTTGCGTTCAATATTGGTGCAAGAGTGGGATAATTTATCCAAAAAAAATTGCAAATCTTTGTGAAAAGGGAACGAAGTATTTGGTATTTTTAAACAAAGTTCATTTTCATTGTAATCAAATGGTTCGCTATGTTCATGCACCCAGTCGAATAATTGTTGCTTAGAATCTGAATGAAGCCCTTTTTTATGATCAATTGTTCGTAACACTTCGTTTGCTCCGTAAGATCTTGAATTAATAAAGTAAAGAAGACATTCCTCGCTAAATGAATCGATAGAAAATCCTAATTCTTCTTTAAAATGTATGCAACGAATGTAAGTTGCAAGAGGAGAACAAGGACTTGATAATACAAGTTTCTTTTCCTCAATATCATGCAAAGCTTCTTTTGTTGTTTGTACGTTTCCATCTAGTAAATAAAATTGACGAAAACGTAAATCAAAATCATAAATACGTTCTAATTTTTCACAAAAAATTAAATCAATGTGATACCCTTTATACGTAAATGAGTAAAGCATAGGGTGTATAAAATGAACATACGAGTTATGAATTTCGTAATCAAGTACCTCTATATCGCTTCCAAACACTTGTTTAAAGAGACTTTTTGGTGGATAATCTAAATAAGATGGATATTCAATAAAAAGATCAATATCTTTAAATGAACGTCCCATATAGGTGTTAGATAAACATCCTCCTGCAATAGAACTACGAATGTTGGTATTGGAAAAAGAACTTAATTGATCGTTTAATAGACGTGATTTTTGATACACCTCGTTAATAATATCGGGTAATGATAGATCAATTGTAATTAAATCCATTTCTTTTGCTCCCCTCTATCCTTTTTCCTTATTATACCATAAAAAAAGAAGCCTTAAGGCTTCTTTTTTTATGCCAACATTGCCAGTTTTTTTTCAAACTTTTTACGAAGGCGTTTTTTCTTTGAACGAACAGGACGAACTTTTGATTCTTCTTGTTTAACAGGTGTAAAAGCGATCACGTTTTCTTTAATAGAAGACAATTCTGCTTCAAACAATTCTGCTATTTTTTCATTCATTTCTTTTTGGAATTCTTTCTGTTGATGAAAGTCTTTTTCACCAGTTTTCTTATCATAACACCAAGATAACTTGTTTGTTAATGAATAAGAAACCCAGTTGTTTAAAAAGTCAGTAATGAATGTTTGCTTGCTTGTATATGTAGAAAGAGATTTTCCTTCTAAAAACGTTTCAGCCACTTTTTTCATTGAACTTGTTAAACTTCTTTTTTCACCAGCAGTCATAGAATTATAAGTATTAATAAGAATTCCCCCTAAAACTAATTGTACAAGCAACTCCTTGCTACATATTTAATAATAAAAGATTTTAACCTAAAAGAAAAGGGTCTTTTTTCCTAAAATTTAGATTTGACATAAAAAAAATATCGAATATAAATCTAAAAAGAGGTGATAAAGTTGGAAAAAGAAAAGAAAGAAAAACAGTTATTTATTAAACCATTTAAAAATTATATTTATGAAATAGATGCTAAAACTAAAACAATTGAAAAAACCATTTGGGCATATCGATCAATTGATGAATATAAAAAAAATAAAATGCCACGTTGTATAGCCATTGTATTTTGTCAAAAGAAAAGTTTATTTCCCAAAACAAACATTGTATATAAAGAAATAGACATAAAAAAACAAAAAGAAATAGTTAAACTTGTAAAAGAAACGGAACAAGAGTTAAAAGAAAAAATAAAAGAAATAAAATGGAACTAAGATAAGAAATTTTCTCTTATCTTAGTTCCGATAGAATTCTGGTTGTTTTTGCATTTGCGGCAATACTTTTGTTTGTTTGTTCATAGAAGAACCACACAATGGACAAAGTTCATCTTCTGAAGCGAACTCTTCTCTCATCCATCCATGACATTCTTTTTTTGTACACACATGAACAGGTGTTTCAATCTCTGGAATAATGGGCTTTTCTTTTCCTTTAAAAAACATATCATCCATCCTTTTTATGACTTTTTGTTACTATATGCACAAGCTTCTTCTTTTATGCGCTCTTTTAAGAAAAAGTTTGTTTGAAGAGCCATTTTTTCTTTTTTTTGTCGCAATCTATATTCTTTATCTTGAATATTTTCTGTATTTTTTGTGTGCTGTTCGAATAAAGCATACAAAAAACGTTCCATTTCTTGATTCATTTTCGACACTCCTTTGACATTAATCGACAATTTATTTAGTTAAAAGGGATTGAGCGGTTGAATACTAATTATCAATTGTACCCAAAATTTCGACATTTTATTAAACGAGGTGTAAATTGATGACTCATATTACGCATGTTGCTTTTAACCCTGTAGAAAAGATAAAACGTATTTCTTTTTTAGCGAACGGATATCATTACGCTGTATTTCTTCATCAGTTACCTAATGGGAAATGGGTTTTTTTGGACACGGTTGTACATGAAGGATTAGATCATGAATATTGCCCTTATTGTAATCAACAAAAAGAAGATATTGATGCTTTTGATACACCGTGTTTATATCTTTTGGATCATCTCGAAACTGCTATTTCTATATTCATCGAACTCAAAGAACATCCTTTGCTAGCTGTTAAATTACTAACAAATGGCATTCTTTTTGATGACAGATTAATTTGGAAATCCTCTACACGAGAAGAAAAAATAACGTTATTATTTCAGCGTGCACATGAAAGAAAAGAAGAAATTTTAGCTTTTTCAGCTTCTTATGAAACCTATTGTCCAATCGAAGGAGTATCGTTTCCTTCTGCTGTAACAGAAAAGGAATTACTTCGTTACTCTTGTCCCTATAAATTGGAGAAAAATAGTGTATTTTCGTTATGGGTAGATGAAAAAGGGCATGTCAAAACATGCGAAAAAACAATGAAAGAGATTAAAACGAATCAATACGGAATTAAAAAAGATTTCTTTCGAAAAAAGGCGAAGGAAAACAAAGAAAAAGCCATCAAAATCATTTTTGAACAAGAAAAAATAAAACCTAAAAAAACAAAGCATTGTCTAGCTGGCATTTATTTTATCCATTGGTGTCATGAGATGAAGTATGATACAAAATCATTTGAAAAGTTTATAAAAAGTTCAGATCCTGAAGAAATAAAAGAAAAAAAATGGTATTTGTTTAATGATTATAAAGAAGATTTTCGTCTTTTTGCTCGAGATTGGGTAGTAAAAGAAGAACGTAAACATTATCTAACATTTTGTAAAAACAAACAAAAAGTAAAAGCATAAACGCTTTTACTTTTTGTCTATTACAGATACACCTGTTGAAAAATGATGTTCCAATATTTCTTTAATTTTTAACGACTCATTTTCTGCACACTTTACAATCAGAAGAAATTGAGAGGGGATATTAAACATATTTTTCTTTTTATACCATAGCCACTTACTAAAAAACCCTAGTAAAAAGCCAATAACTGCTCCAATAACTCCCCAAATGATTGGTCCCCATGTTAAACGATAACCTATACTTGCTCCAATTACGGAAGAAGCAGTAGCTAAAGAAGCGCCTAAATCGAAATAGCTGATGCCATCGGAATGATGAATAGAATCAAAAAAATGTTTAAATGGTTTATTACTTAATGAAGTGGAAAAAATTTGTTGTGATTGAATCCCTCCTTCTTTTAACGCTTCAATCGCTAGTTCAATAAATTCATTTTTTAAAAAAGTTGCTGCAATAAACATCCCTTTGCTCCTTTTTGAAAAAATAGATGATAATACGTTTATATGATCATACGAAGTAGTAATAAAGTGAGATAATTCTTCTTCAAAAAGCTTATTGTTTTCAATTGCATTAATATAAGAGTCATATATAGAGAAAAAATAAAGAGAAGGTAAAAATAAAAACCAACCAATCTTTATAACGTCCACAGATGACTGTAAATCTCCTTGAAAAATATAATAAAGAGATTCAAAAAAATTTGAATGATACATAAATAAAATAAAAAAGAAAATAGAGAAAAACCCTGATAAGATTCGATGAATATATAGTTGACCAATACCTGGTATAAAAAGAGACCACGCAAGAGCAAGTAAAGGATTTCTTTTATCTAAATAGTTGATCTCTAAAGGGTGAAGAATGAAAGTGTTAAAGGGAGCGTTCTCTTTTTGAGCTAATAAATATGCTTTATTTAAATCGATACTTGTTCGATAACTATCGTAAATAGCAAAAATATAAACAGGTATATAAAAATAAATCCAATGATAATCAAGCACTTCTTTTGCTTTCTCAAATTCACCTGTAAACGAATAAACCATCGATAAATTTAATTGAGACTTTGTATTAATTAAAATTTCCCACATAATTAAAACAAACCCTCTTATATATTTAGATAATAAAAGATGTCCAAATCCTGGAAAAGCTGCAGACCACCATGCAATAATGTAAGGGTTTCGAAGATGAAGTTGTGAAGTGCCGAATATACTTACGTTTGCTTTAATTCGTCGGAAAGGTTTCAAAAATTCAACTCCTTACTACAAATATAGTATATCCAAGCGTTTTAAAAATAAACAAAAAAAAGATGCTTACGCATCTTTTTTTGTTTCGTTAATAGCTGTTTCAAATTCATCCACAAGCGTACTAAAATAAGAAAGAGCTTCTTCAATAGGTTTGCTATTACTCATATCAACGCCTGCAATTTTTAGTAATTCAATTGGATAATCTCTTCCACCAGACTTTAAAAACTCCATATATCTTGCTACAGCAGGTTCTCCTTCTTCTAAAATAGCTTTTGCAATAGCAATTGCTGCAGAAAAACCTGTTGCGTATTTATACACATAAAAGGAATTATAAAAATGAGGAATACGCATCCACTCATATTGAATTTCTTCATCTTGTACCACGTTTTCTCCATAATACAAAGCGTTTAACGAACCATAAATATCGTTAAAAGCATCTACTGTTAAAGGTTCATTTTTTTCCGCTTTTTCATGTGTACGTTTTTCAAATTCAGCAAACATCGTTTGACGGAAAACTGTTCCTCTGAATTGTTCTAAAAAGTAATTTAATAAATACAATTTGGTTTTAGGATCCGTTGTTGTTTCTAATAAATGATGCATTAATAAAACTTCATTAACCGTTGAAGCCACTTCAGCTACAAAAATGGTGTATTGAGCATAAGTATATGAGTTATGTTGATCAGAATAATGACTGTGCATAGCATGACCCATTTCGTGGGCAAGTGTAAACATACTGTTTAAATTATCTTTGTGATTTAATAAGACATAAGGATGTGTACCGTATGCACCTGAACAATAAGCACCGCTTCGTTTACCTTCGTTTTCGTACACGTCAATCCATCCATTTGTTTTTGCTTCTTCTAGAGTAGAAATGTACTCTTTTCCTAATGGAGCTAAACCTTTTTTCATGGTTTCATATGCTTCTTCATATGAAATGGTTTTATTCACTTCAGGGATAAGAGGTGTGTAAATATCATACATGTGAAGTTCTTCTACGTTTAATAACTCTTTTCGAAGAGAAAGATATTTATGCATAGGTGTTAAATGATCTTTCACTGTTGATAATAACGTATCATATACACGAAGCGGAACGTTATCTGAAAAAAGAGATTTTTCTAAAGAAGAAGAAAAATTTCTGATTTTTGCATACGTCGCATTTTTCTTTATATTGGCAGCTAATGTGGCAGCAATAGTATTTTTTTGATTGATATAAGCGGAATAATATGCTTGGAAGGCACGTTTTCTCACTTCTTGATCAGGGTGCTCCATAAACGTAAAATAAGTTCCATGCGTAAGTGTAACATCGTGTCCGTTTTCATCTTTAATGGTAGGAAATTTCATATCAGCGTTATCGATCATACCAAAAATAGTACTAGGAGCAGAAGAAAGTTCTCCAAATTGCGATAAAATTTGTTCTTGCTCTTCTGATAACGTATGAGCTTTGTTGCGAGAAATAGTATCTAATGTTTTTTTGTAGTGTTGCAATTGTTGATTTTCTTTTAAAAAAGAAGATAAACGTGATTCATCCATGGATAGGATTTCAGGTGTCACAAAACTCATTGCACTCATTACTTGAGTATATAAAGAAGAAATACGTCCCATAATACCTTGGTTAAATGTATTTGTCGTATCTTCATCTTTTTTCATGGAAGCATACACGTATAAACGTTCTAAAGATAAAGAAATCTCATCATCTGCTTGTAAACATTGAAGTAATGTTTCACTGTTTGTAGAAAGTGTTCCTTTGTATGTAGAAAATGCTTCTGTTTTTTTACTTACTTCGTTAAATTCATTTTCCCAATCTTGATGAGTAGGAAAAAGATCTTCTAATTTCCATTTCATGTTAGGTGGGATAGAATCTCGTTTAGTTAAATTTGTCATGATGAAACCTCCAAAAAGTTGAATTAACTTCATTATATGACAAAACATAGAAAAAAAACAAGACAAAAACGATACACTCTTAAAGAATATCGTTTTTGTCTATATTTAATGGGATATTTAATAAAACGGTAATAGTTACCAAATGTTTAGTAATTTTTTCCATTTTTTTCCAATTTTATTTAACAATGAGTTTTTGAACAAAAATCATAACGCCTTCAACTTTTGCGATTTCTGTTTTTGGATATGAAAGATGGATCATTTGTTCTTTGGCTTCTTTTAACGCTTGATAAGCATCCTGAAATAATTGTTCTGGGGTCATGCCAATTTCAGAATCAGATGTAGAATTGTCATGTACTCCTTTTAATAAACGTTGTACAAATACCATCACGCCTTCAACTTTTGCGATCTCATTTTTAGAATAATCAAAAATAAGCATTAAAGCTTTTGCTTCCGTTAGTTTTTGGTAACTTTTTTGGATCAATGTTTCAGGATTTTCAGATGAATTTATGTGCAAGATTTCTTTCATACCATAAATCCATTGATTATTTTCACGATCAATTCGATAAAGCCCATCTATTTTTTTTGCTTGGTTTGATTGTGGAGTGAAAGATAGAAAAATATAATTTTTCCCTTCTGTACGTTCATGAAAAAGATCCTGGGGATTGAACGTTTTGCCACCTTCTAGTTTATGTTCCCAAAGATTATGATAGATGGGGAGTTCTTTAACCGAAATTTCAGATAAGATATCTTTTGCAAGCTCATTCGCTTCTGCTTTGGCTTCTTCAGGTGTTGTGTACAATTTAGGTTTATCCGAAGCAAGCATCCAATGCCAGCCTTTTTCATCGTAATATTTGACAGCTTTCCCAAACTTATTTTGAAAAACGGCAGTTAAAAAATACATTTTTTTCATTTTAAAACCCCCTATACTTCTTCATGACTTTATGTATTTTTAAGAAAAAAGTCAATTTTTTAAACAAGAAATCATAATTGTATGTAAAATAGAGCTGTGTTACAATGTAAAATAGAAAAAAAATTTTTAGGGAGGAATTAAATTGGAATTTTCGACGTTTGGAAGACATGTAGCGATTGATTGTTGGGGAGTAGATTTTGATATATTAAATAACGGAGAAGAATTGAAAAGTAAATTAATTGAAGCAGCTGAATATTGTGGAGCAGAAGTACTAGTAGCTGATTACAGACAATTTGAACCTCAAGGCGCTACGGTGTTTTTAGTGCTTTCTGAAAGTCATCTATCCATTCATACATATCCTGAAAAAGGATTTGCAGCCATAGATTGTTATACATGCGGCGAAACAGTTGATCCAGAAAAAGCCATAGAGTATTTAGTTCAGGTTTTACAACCTACAAAACATCATGCAAAAAAACTGATTCGTGGACAAGGGGAAATGGAAGTTCATACGCCTCAATATAAAACAGTAAAATGCGCAAAAACGTTGTCTTAAGACAACGTTTTTTTTCTTGTCTTTAGGAAATAATTTACTATAATAAGGAAAACAAAAAAAGAAAGAAGGAATAGATGTGGAAATAACATTTAAGAAAATGGAAAAAAATGATGTAGAAGAAGTGCGTGTTCTCTCTAATAACATTTGGTACGATACGTACGAAAAAATACTACCTAAAAAAGTAATTGATGAACATACGATAGGGCTAACGGAAGACTATGTAGAAAAAATAAGTGATCAAGAAAATGGATTTTGGAAAATGGTTGTATATAACGAGCAAATAGTTGGGTATATGATTTATCATATTGAAGAAAGTTGTCTATTTTTAGGTGAACTTTATCTAAAAAAAGAACATCAAAACAAAGGGATCGGCACACATATTATTCATTTCCTTAAACATTCTTATTCATCTTTACCAATAGAGTTGCATGTAGTTGCGACGAATAAGCCTGCTTATAACTTTTATAAAAAATGTGGATTTAAAGAAAAACAAACGCTTTTTGATAAAAGAGATGATACCTATATTCCTTTAAAATTAATGCTATTACATTGAAAAAAAGACTGTATTAAACAGTCTTTTTCTTTTCATATAATGTCGTTAATTTTTCGCAGGTTAATAGCATTTCATTTTTTAATTCCTCTGTATTTTTTGCAAAAACAGTACCTAAAGAAGATGTTAGTGAAAAACCCTTTTCTTCCAAGCCAAAATGAAATGTTTCTTTTTTTCCGTGAAGATAAAAATGTAAAGAAGTGATGCTATTATATTTGATTGATTCAATACTTTGTTCACCTTGTCTCATGTTTTTCGGATCTAATCCGCCAAATGAAAGATAGCGTTCATCGATTTCTTTAAATGCTGGTAAAATAATGGTTAATAAAGATTGAATTCGTTGCAAATGATTTGGCGTCAATTCTTTGATAAAACATGGTAGCAAACCAAAATTTAATTCGTTTGATAAAGGTTGACGTAAAGTTTCTTCCAATTGATTTGTTTGTAAGAAATCAATTGGCATACAATCGGAAAAAGGAGTAGTTCCGTAAGTGAACTTGATATAAATTGCTTTATAATTAGATTTTTGTGCTATTTTTTCTAAATATCCACATAACTTTTTAAAAAAACGTTTTTTAAAAGTGACAGAAAAAGAAAATTCAATTCTCATTTGAACATAAAGAAATTGAAATTTAGATATATTGGTTAAAGTTAATTGCATACAATCTTGTTTTCGTTTATTAGAAAATGTAATTGTCCCAGTTCCGTCTTCTTTTAAGTCAACTTTCTTTTGAAAGTTAGAAAAATCACTGTCAATTTCTTTTGTAATAGTCGTTAATTCCGTCATATTCATTCCAATCATCCTCTTTTCTTTTTATTATGGAATATATTATACATTCTTTTTTAGAAAATTCGTAAAAAAATAAAAAAAGACGGCATATGCCATCTTTTTATCCTAATTTCTCTATTAATTCTGTTTGAATGTTCCAAGATTGTTCAAAGGTTTCTTTCATTTGTTGGAACGCTAACGATTTTAATTTAGCAACAGCTTCTTCTTTTTCAGTGGAAGAAAAAATCCATATATTTTTATCTTGAAGAACGAAATAGTCTTCGTTTAACTTAAAATACGTTACATTACAATAATGAACAAAATCATGAATATGCGCATGTCGGACCATGGCTTCAATTTCATTTGGTTTATACTTTGAACGAAGAATGCGATAAATGCGTTCTTGGATTTCTTCATCTTGAAAATAACGTTCAATAAAAGGTCGATAATACCTTTTTGGCTCTTCGAAAAGCGTTTTCACGCGTTGTTTTGTTTGCATTTTTTCGATAAGTGAGCGGATGTGATCTTTTATTTCTTCTGTAGTTGATGCCGAAAAAGTACCAAATGAATCAGAAACGAAAGAATAACCGTTTTCTTCGAATGAAAAAGAACAGTTCTCTTTCCATCCATCTATATAAAAAGAGAACGAGGAAAGAGAAAATAATGTGCTGAAAGGCATTCCTATATATTGCTCCTCATATGAATAATCGAAAGTTGGATATTCCTTTGATATTTTTTCAAAAAACATTTCAAATTCTTCGTTAATATGTACAAAAAGTTCAGAAAAACCAGGTGTTATATTATTGATAAAATAATCACTTGAAGTTCTTGTCGAAATAATTTTTCTCCATTTATAATTATACGAAAGTTTTTCAATATTTTGATAAGAAGAAGGTAAATGTCCAATTAATATTTTTCTTGTTTTTTCACTATCTGTCCCTACATAAATCAACTTAGAAGAATTAAATGCAACTAATTTTTCGATATAAAAAAATAATTTACGCAAAAAAAATCGTTTAAAACGGATATAAAATTGTTCCCCTTTAACTTTGATAATTATCATGTTTTCTTCTTTCAAATTTGTAATTTCAAATCGGAGATCATAATAGTTTGATTTTCGACGAAAAAAATCAATTGTTCCTGTGCCATCCTTTTCTAAATCTACATGAACCTTTAAATACCAAAAACTTTTTTTGATTTTTTCAGCGATTGTTTCGATGGTTATACCATTCATTTTCATCATCCTTTTTTCTTTTATTTTATCATAAAAAAACCGCAAGTAGGCGGTTTTTTTATGATGATAAAGAAGATAATAATTTTAAAAAAGAAGAAGATGAATCGCTCGATTGGACAATCATTGAAAGAGAAGATTGTGACAAGAGTTTTTCTTTTGTTAAATAAGACATCGTTTCTGCCATATCTGCATCTTCAATGCGAGATCGGCTTTGTGTTGTTTGAAGTGTTTGCTCTGATAATGCATGTTTCCGTTGTTCTAAAGATTGTTGATAAGAAGCAAATTTTGAACGATTACTACTTACTGTTTCTAAAGCTGCGTCAATTTTTTCGATACTTTCATCATCATTTACATCTAGCTCGTTTATCCCTAATGTTTTTAATGAAACGTTCGCTAATGATGTATCCATAACATCTTCTGCTTCATTACCTGTATGAAAAGACACTGTATTTTTCCAAGGTGTTATTCCTTGAATAACACCTTGGGTTCCACTAATGCTATCTGTTAATGCGTTATCAACAGGATCGGAAAAATTCCATTCATGTTGAATCTTATCGCGCGTGATATTACCATTAAAGTTTTCACTAACATCATTTACATCTAATGTTCGATCATATATTCTGACACTTGATATTTCACCTTTAAATTTCCCCCAAGCGCCTGATGTCGCTTTGTCTAAAGCTGTATCATACCCAATATAAGCATCTTGAACTTTATTATTTCGTTTTTGTGCTTGTGTTTTATCTAATACACCATCAATGTAAATAGACGAAGTCGTTCCATCATTAGTCCATACGATATGATGCCATTTTTGATCATTAATGTTTTTATTCGATAAAATAGCAGGACTAGATGTGCTTTCCGAAAGGTACACATGAACTTTCCCTTGTTTAATGCCAAATTCTACGCCGCCATGATTGACATTTCTATTACTTAAAACGGCTTCTTCTTTTGTTTCACCTGTTTTAATCCATGCTTCCATTGTTACAGATTGCTGTGTACTTATTTTTCCAATGAATACCTTAGAATCAACCCCGTTAAACGATAAACTAGATGTAGCGTCTAGAAGCGATCGATTATTAAATAAAGTCGAAGTTGAAATATGTTGAATTTCTTGTTGTAAATGTAAAAATTCTTCTTGGATATGATGTTTATCAGAAGATGAAAATGTTCCGTTTTTTGCTTGTATCGAAAGTTCTCTCATCCGTTGAAGAAGGGAAATAATAGAAGATAAACCACCTTCAGCTGTTTGAAATAAAGATAAAGCGTGTTCAATATTTTGGGAACTTGTGTAATTTCCTTGTATTTGGGATGTCATTCGTGTAGAAATGGCAAGACCTGCTGCATCGTCAGACGATCGATTGACTCTTTTTCCTGAAGAAAGACGTTCAAGTGAAGAGTGTATATGTTTTTCATTTCTGTCATTCATTCGTTTGGCAAATAAATAAATAGGACTGTGTAAAACGTTCATTTTTTCCTCCTTTTATGACGTAAACAACGGTAAAATCATTTCTGAAACAGAACTTGACTGAGCAAGCATGGAAAGAGAACTCTCGGAAATGATTTTTTCTTTTGTTAAAACAGATAATTCTTCTGCCATATCTGCATCTTCTATTTGAGAACGAGAAGCTTGCTGCTCGATGGTTGAATTTTCTAAAACGTTGAATCGTTTTTGCAAAGATTCTTGATAAGAGCCGAAATACGAACGTTGCGTCGAAACAATTTCAATAGCTGCATCAATGTTTTGCAATGAAAAAGGATCCGTTCCTTGTAACCCACTTAAACCAAGACTTTTAAGCGATGTATCAACTGTCATTAATTTTTGAGCTTCTTCACTATTAGCTCCTGTATGAATCCAAATTTCTTGTTGATTTGCCGCATTTTTTCTAGTGACATTGGTTAACGTTCCATTTAAATTATTTCCGCTATTATCATAAATGGTGTTTCCATCTCCTTCATTAAAATTTAATGAAAGAATACGATCGCCATTTGTATCATTCATTGTCCCGTTCATAACGGCTTTTACTTCTGAGCTTGTTAATGCACGATTCCAAATTTGCACATCATCTAATAATCCTGAATAATTGTGAATATCATTCGTATTATAATTTCTCCCTAACTGAATATCTTTGAATTTAACGGTTCCTGCTCCAATGTTTTTAGAAGCGATTGCATTTCCGTTAATGTAAATTGTCGCTTTATTTCCGTCATAGGTACCAGTAACATGTACCCATTGATTTTCAGGAGGTAATTTGTTTCCACCTGAATACCAAAACGAGGTATTAACACCTGGGACACGAAAAGTAGCTCCTCTTCCATCTTCAAAAATAATAGGACTTGAACCTGTATTAGTAGAAAGGAGAACATTGTAAGAATTAACAGCGGGATTTGTATCGTATTCATAAGGTTTTGCCCAAAGAGAAAACGATATTTGAGTTCCTGTATAATTAATATTTTTAATAGAAGCAAAACTGTTTTTTCCGTTAAATTCAATCCCTGTATCTGTGTTTAATAAGGATATGCCATTATAAAACGTACTGGAAGAAGTGTGTTCAATAGAAGCTTTGATAGCGTCTATTTCTTGTTGAATAGCCGATAAATCAGTGGTGTTATATGTTCCATTTTGAGCTTGTAACGTCAACTCACGCATCCGTTGTAGCTGTTCTTGTATAGAAGAAAGTCCCCCTTCTGCAGTTTGAATCATGGAAAATGCGTGTTGTATATTTTGTTTAGCCATCTCGTTTCCTTTTATCTGTGAGGTCATTCGAGAAGAAATAGCCATTCCTGCCGCATCATCAGCTGAACGATTGATTCGTTTCCCACTGCTTAATTTTTCAATAGAATCATTTATTTTTCGCTGAGTTATTTGTTGATGTCGAGCGATTGAATAATAAAGGTTGTTTGTTAAAATTTGCATAAGTCACCTTCTTTCACTAAGATTTGTTTTTGTAACAAAAAAAATCATCTGTCAATAAGATCGACGAAAAAGAAAAAATCTTTAATTTGATAAAATAAACAACGAAAGCATTCGTTGTTTATTCGTTAATAGTAAAGCCTTTTTCTTTTAATGCTTCTTCCATTTTTTCTAGCGGAAAAAACTTATTTGAAAAGACAAGAGGCTTCCCCCCGTTTCGAGTATGAATTTTAAGTAAATATTCCAATCGAAACGGTTGTTTTTCAATATATGAAATTTGTTCCCAAGGCACCGTTTTTTTTCGAATTCTTTGAAATTCAAGATGGTTTTCTTGAAACCAAAGAACAGGGTTGATGTAATAATAAGATACATATAAAAAAACAAGAACAAATACCATAAAGAAAGAACTAATTGCGACCCAAAGTGATGGAATGAGTCGATAGGTTAAAGATGTTAATAAAAGAAGATACAAAACGGAAAAGCCAACAACAAAAGCATATACTTTTTTTCCGTTATACACAGTCGTAAATTTCATTTTTATCCCTCCTCTTTATAAAAGTACGACCTTTTTACTATTTTTTTTCAAAAAAGTCATATTTTTATTTTTTATTCATAGAATGAAAGTGTAAGTTAAAAAACTATTTGGAGGGAAAAATTGATGACAAAAAATGAATTAGTTCAGTATGTCATTGAACGTACACAAATGAAAAAGAAAGAAGCAGTAAAAGCAGTGGACGCTGTTTTTGATTCACTGACTGAAGCGATGGCAAAAGGTGAAAAAATTCAATTGGTTGGATTTGGAAACTTCGAAGTCAGAGAAAGAGCTGCTCGTAAAGGTCGAAATCCTCAAACGGGTGAAGAAATGCAAATTAAAGCATCCAAGGTTCCTGCGTTTAAACCAGGTAAAGTGTTAAAAGATGTTGTAAACAAGTAAAACCTCTGATTAAAAACAGAGGTTTTTTTCTTTTTTTCTAAAAAAACATTTTTTTTCACAAATCATCTGCACTTAATGGTAAAATGAACAAGTAATAATAAATAAATAAGAAAATTGGAAAAAGAAGGAGAGATAAAAATGGCTGCAATTGTGACAAACAAACCAAAAACTTCAGAGGTAATTTTAGAAATATTAGAAAATAATGGTGAAATGACACAAGAAGCATTGATTAAAAAAATTCGAGAAAAAGATCCAAGTGCAACAATGAACAAAATTTCAGGTTCACTTGTTCGTATGAAAGCATCAAATCAAATTCTCGTTACAGAAAGTGGGAACATTAAAATTGATGAAAGTGCACCTGTTCGAAAAAGTTCAACGGAATCAGTAACGCAAACATTAGATCTTGTAGAAGCATTTAAAGAATATGAAGAAACAGGTATTCACCCAATGTTAAATCGAGAGCTAACGGAAGAAGAGAAAACATTATTACTTATCAACGAACAAAAAGTAAATGGCATCACATTAGAACAAGACCAACTTATTTTACGCAATCAAATGTTAAAAGGAACATTGATTACTGCTTTATTTTTTGGAGATCCTGGTAATGGGAAAACAACCATTGCACGTGAAATTGCGCGTCAATTAAACATGCCTGTTTATTCTCAAAACTATGGAGCAAATGCAGAAGAATTAGATATTATTGGTGGATTTGTTCCTGATGAAGATCGCCCAGGTTCATTTAAATGGGTCGATGGTCAATTTACACAAGCGTTTCGAAATGGTGGATTTTATATCGCAGAGGAACCTAACTATGCTAAACCAGGTGTACTAGGGGTACTCAATAACGCACTAGATGGAGTAGGGGAATTATTACTTCGTACAGGTGAAGTCGTTCAACGTCATCCTGCATTTCGTTTCTTTGGATGTATGAATGTAGGCGTAGTAGGAACACAAAAAATGAATCCTGCACTTAAAAACCGTATGAATAAAGTCGTAAAATTTGAAGCTATGTCCAATGAAAAACAAGAATCTATCATTATGAAAGAAAGTGGTTTAGAAGATAGAGTTCTTGTGAAAAAAATGGTGCAAGCTGGAGATATCATTCGAAAAAAATTAAAGGATGAAAGCATTGATAATGCAACGATTTCTATTCGTAACTTAGTTAACTGGGCAAAAGATATTAATGATACAGAAGATGTTTTAGAATCTTCAAAATCAACCATCGTTTGGGCAGTATGTGTGGAAGATGATGAAGTTCAAGAAGAAATTTTTAAAGATATTTTAGAACCACGTTTTAAAGGTTATAAATTAAAACGCTAATAAAAGAGAGGGCTTTCGCTCTCTTTTTTTATTTTTTACCCAATTTTCACAAAAAGTAGATTATAATAAAGAAAGCAATAAAAAAATAATGGAAAAAAGAGAGGGAACAAAATGAAAAAAGATCTATTATCTTCTGAAACGTTTAAGGAAAAAAGCAGAAAATACATGAAAGCTATCACAGGTGATTATGATCAACGTTTGATTTTTTCAGATGAAGAAATTATTACAAAAGAGGAAATCCACACGAATTTAGATGATCCTATTTTTGACGACCTTTCACAAGTAGAAAAAGCGATTGGAGTAAGAGGAAAAATTACACAAAAGGCGTTTCATCGTTTATTTACAGATTTTTCTGTATTAAAGGAGTTGAAAAAGAAATTTGCAGGTTCTCCAAAAGAACTAGAAGCAAATCGAGACTATTTAGGAATATTAGAAGGTCGCGCAGTTGAAATTGCTGGATTATATGATTTCCCAGGTACAACTGGAAACGTTGATTTCATTAATGAAAAAACGTATCAATCACTTCCTACTGTATCGGAAGTAAAGCAATCTTCAGGGCGTTTAAAAGCCCATAAAATGGCTTCTTTGCAATATGCCTTAAAAGGAAGCGTGAAAGGCGATTTTCAAGATGAAGAATTAAAAAAAATGTTTGAAGAGACAAAAAAATTAATCGACGAAGCAAAAGATGCCATCACGACGAAAGAACGTGCTGAATTTGCTGAAAAAATTGCGACACTTGTGCAACCTTTAATTGATGAAGCGGAAGAGAATGGAGAAGATTCTGAATTAAAAAATGAAAACATGAATGAAAATAATAAAGGGCAAGGAAATCAAAGCAGTTCTGACGCCGTCCCTCCGAAACAAGAACAAGAACAAGAAGCTGAAAATGCGGAACAAAGTAATGAGCAAAAAGAACAGGAACAGGAAGACGATTCGAATTCATCTGAATCATCAGAAGAAGCTGAGCAACAAGAACAGCAAGATTCTTCAGAATCACAAGAACAACAAGATTCAGAAAATGGAGAAGCAAGTGATGAACAACAAGAACAAGAAAGCGAAGCTGGTTCGTCTGAGCCATCAGAAGATATGGAGCAACAAGAACAACAGCAATCCTCTTCTGAAATGTCAGAAGAAACATCCGATGAAGTAAGTGAAACAGAAGCTCAAATGGAAGAAGAATTAGAAAAATTGAAAGAAGAAATGGAACAAGAGTTAGAAGAAGTTGAAAAAGAAGAAGAAAAAGCATCCGAACAAGAAGAAAAAAGTGAACGACCTTCAATGGAAGATGTTGATTATACGAGAATGCATGACGGAGCATACATCAATGATATTCACCGTTTCAAGAAAAATAAACCACTATATAGTCGTTTGCAGCGTACAATTCGACCGTATTCTAGAAGTTTAATTCGACATCTTCAAGATTTATTAGAACAAAACGAAGATCGAAAAATTACAGGTCAAACATCAGGGTATTTAACGCAAACAGAATTATGGAGAAAAGATGGAAAAATCTTTTCAACCAAACGAGACAAAAGTGACGAAGCAGATTTAGGCATTGTATTATTAATCGATGAATCAGGTTCAATGGCTAGTGATCGTCGTATCATTCACGCAAGAGAAGCAGCAGTAATGATGGCTGAAGTATGTGAGGCACTCAATATCCCACTAGCCGTATTAGGTCATACAGCATTAGGGAGTCCTGAAGTACAAATTCGTCATTTTATTAGCTTTGGAGATTCTATTAAAGAACAAAAATCACATTTAACAAGTATCCAAGCTCGAGAAACGAATCGTGATGGTATGGCAATTCAATATGCTGGTGAATATCTACTTCGACAACCTTATCAAGATAAATTACTCATGGTTATTGCTGATGGATTACCTAGTCATCCATTTAAAGGATATTACGGAGACCATGCTATTAAAGATTGTCAAGAAATCATTAAAACATTGGATAAAAAAGGTGTCTCATCTGTAGGTATTGCTATTGGTGACGGACAAGATGATATTCAGACCATTTTTAAACAATTTATTTCCGTTCCAAGATTGGAAAAATTACCAACAAAATTGGTTAAACTAATTGAAAGAAACTTATTTAAATCATAAGAAGTGCGTATAACGCGCTTCTTTTTTTCAAAAAAAATGTAAATATAAGGTATAATAAGAAAGAGAAAAAAAAGAAAGAAGGTACTCACATGAAATTAAAAAAACAATGGGAAGAAGAACCTGATTATGAAACATTTACACACCTAGGATATCAAGGAATCATAAAACGACAACCTCAGCTTTTAACTTTATGCGGATATATCGGCGTGCCACAGCCTCATCCTTTTTATGGAAGAGACTACGACAGTGTGTATGGATATTTGGACTGTCACGGGGGATTAACATTTAGTGGACAATTTCCAGATTTCCCTCATTGGTTTTTCGGATTCGATTGTGCACATGCAGGAGATTTAATTCCTTCAACGTATCAATTAATGAATGAATTGAGAGAAAAAGAAGATCGTTTATCCACTTCTATTTTTCTTCAACAAGATGTATATCGAAACTTCGATTATGTCAAAAAACACGTTATTCAATTAGCCAATCAGCTACGCGATGATCGAATCAGACATCTGGTGAGTCGATCTTAAAAAGAACGCAAAATGCGTTCTTTTTTCGACAAAAAATATTGCAAAACGACAATTCCTGAGTATAGTAAAGCAGAAATCTAAATATGCTTAGGAGTTGTAGGGAAATGATAAAACAATGGACATTTAAAGGAAGCGAGTACTATAAACGTAGAGGTTCCTTTACCATTCGACTTTCTTCTCACGCTCTTGGGCGTATTGAGAAAAGAAAAGGACTAAAAATAGCATTTAAAGATGCAGCGTTTGCAACGAGTGACTTATTTGCACAAAACATGCAAATTGACGAATATGAAGAAGGAGAGCGTCTAGCCATTCGTTCGGAAGAAGATGGAATTATACTTATTTTAACTATTGAAAAAAAATATTCAGAAACAGACTGGGTTTTATGTGTATGCACAGTTTGGAATAATGAATTAGGAACATTCTATTTCCGTAGAGGAATGAAAATCTATGATTTTTCTCTTACACATGAAGGTCCAACTTTCAGCGAAGCCGATGAATCAACGATTCAATGGCAAGATAAACATGTATTTGAAAAATAAAAAGAATAGAGGATGATGAAAATGATAACGATTCAAGTAGAAGAAGCATTGTTAAAAGAAGTTAACGTATCAAAAGAAGCGATTACGTATGTACTGCGTACGTTAGAAACAAGGATACAAACGGAAAAAAGAAAACGTTTTTTCTTGCAATCTACACGATTGGATATCGGAATGGTGCTTGAGAAAAAAACAGTCCAAAACAAAGTCATTATTACAATTATTCAAATTATTCCTGGAGATATTTATCTAAATACAGGGATGCTGACGAGAGAACTACAGGAAGTTCTAGAGAAATAAAAGACATTGAAACAAACAAAGAAGACAAGTATTACTTGCCTTCTTTTTTTATCGTTTCTTCAATTGAAGTAATCACGTTGGAATTTCCGAAATCTATCGCTTGTCGAATAGCATTTTTAATAGCTAAGCCATTAGAAGAACCGTGTGCTTTAATTAAAGGATGATTCAACCCTAATAAAGGAGCACCGCCATATTCAGCATAATCCATCTTTTTCTTCAACGCTTTAAATTTAGGTTTTAATAATAAAGCGCCTAAAACAGAGCGTGTATTGCTAGTAAATTCGTCTTTCATCATACTTAAAAGAGTAGAAGCGGTTCCTTCAATTGATTTAAGTAGGATATTGCCAGAAAAGCCATCAGCTACTACCACATCGCAGATTCCGTCCATAATATCGCGTGCTTCTACATTTCCAACGAAATGAACAGGAGACGCCTCTAATAACGGATAAACCTCTTTCGTTAATTTTGTTCCTTTTTTATTTTCAGTCCCTACATTTAATAACCCTACAGTTGGTTTAGATTTATGAAGAACCTTTTCAGAAAAAATGCTTCCCATAATCGCATATTGAACAAGATGTTCAGGTTTAGCATCCATATTAGAACCTGCATCTAGTAATAAGACGCCTTTTCCGTTTTTAGTAGGAAGAATTGGTGATAATGGTGGTCGATCAATTCCGTTGATTCGTCCATTAATTAAGGTGCCTGTCATCATAAAGGCGCCTGTATTACCAGCAGATACAACCGCTTGCGCTTCGTTATTTTTGACAGCTGTCACTGCTTGAAGAAGGGAGGAATCTTTTTTACGAAACGCTTTTTTCGGTTCTTCGTCGCCTAAAATAACCTCTGAACAAGAAACAAATGAAACGCGTGCATGCGAAAACAAAGAATCTTCTTTTAAAGATTCCTCTCCATATAAAACAAATTCAACAGTTGGAAATTCAGCTAAAGCCAATCGAACCCCCTCAAAAACAGCCATAGGCGCATGATCTCCACCCATCGCATCAATAGCAATTTTCATAAAATTCGCTCCTTTTACATATAATAAAAATAGATTCATTTTAAACTGGAAAAGTCCTACGTGGTATAATAATAAAAAAGAAAGGATGTTAAAAAATGAGAGACGAAGAAAAATTTTCATTTTTAGAAAGTGAAGAACATTGTTATAAAGTGGATGAACAAAAAAACCAAATTGTCTATCGATTTAAAGATGGAGATTATCGTGGACTTATTGCAGTTCCTCGAAACGAAGAAAAATATTTTTGGTATAAATATTTTATGAAAGGAGATTCGACTTCCTATCAAACAAAATTACCGCTTGAAAAACTTCCGCTATGGTTTAAAGAACTTGTAGAAGAAGCGCAAGATAAAATTGAAAAACGAGATCGTGTTCGTCGCATGTTTAAAAAACAATACGTGCATGCATTAAAGAAAGCATAAACAAAAAAAACCAAGCATCTGCTTGGTTTTTTTATGTAAATTAATGGAAAAATGATTCGGAGAAAAATGAAAAAATTGTGAACAAACAAAGAAGAATAATCAGACCAATTAAAAAATAAGAACCTATAGGAATATATTTTTTTGGTGTAAGTGCACTTGTTTCTGCTCTTTTTTTAACAGGCTGCGGTCGAGGACGGGAAGAAGGAGTGTAATAGTGTTCATAAACTTGATCATAACGTTTTCTACTTTGTTCATTTTTTAACACATCATAAGCTTCTTTTACTTGTCGAAATGTTTGCTCATTTCCTCCTGCATCGGGATGATGTATTCTAGCTTTCGTTCGGTATGCTTTTTTGATATCGGATGAAGAAGCGCGAATAGAAACGCCTAAAACAGCGTAATAATCGATAAATTGAGGCAAAAAAATTCTCCCTCCTTTCTTTTTTTTCCTACATTACCAGAAAAATAAGGAAAGTCCATTGCTAATCAAACAAATATTCTTTACAATAAAAAGAAAAAGAGAGGTTATGAGTATGCATGCGCTTTTTATCATTGGTTTCATGGCACTAATTGGTGCGGTTATTGGTGCGTTCACGAATTATCTGGCGATTAAAATGTTGTTTCATCCGTATAAAGCTATCTACTTAGGAAAAAGGAAACTTCCTTTTACTCCTGGACTTATCCCTGCAAGGCAAAATGAAATGGCAAAACAAATGGGAAAAATGGTCACAGAACACTTAGTAACATCTGATCGTTTAACATCCACACTGCAAGATTCTGCTTTTCAAGAAAAAGTGTTAACGTACACAAAAGAAAAGATTCAACCGATCGTGCAAAGTGAAAAAACAGTGGAAGAATGGATGATAAAAATAACAGGAAAAGAACATTTAGAAAAAATCGTTATAGATAAAGCGGAAAAGGTATTTAAAACATGGATAGAAAAACAAAAAGAAAAAACAGTGGAAGAAATTCTTTTACCTGAATGGATTTCATTTGCAGAAACGAAAATCCCTTTGATACGAAAACAAATCGTTGAAAGAGGGAGTCTATATCTCTCGTCTTCAGAAGGAAAAGAAACCATTCAATCCTTTATGAGTGAATTTTTATCCAAACAACCTAGCTTTTTTTCATTTGTAGGGTCGTTTGTCAATCAAGAAAAAGTAGCAACAAAAGCTCAAAATGAATTGCTTCAATTGCTAAAAAGTGAAAAAGTAGCAACGCTAATTGAGGAACGTATTCAAAAAGAAATAAACGAATTAAAAACAACTCCTATTGAGAAATGGACACAGTCACTTGATGAAAAAACTATTACAAACTGGGTATTTGATAAAATACCTTACAAAAAAGTGCTAAAACGTCCTTTATCAGAAGTATTAGCGCCATATGAAGAAAAAATTATGCAAACACTTCTTCCTAAACTTGTCCAAAAAGGTATAGTTATCGCTTCATCAAAAGCGGGACGCCTTTTTGAATTAATTGATATGGAACACATGGTAACAACGCAAGTTGAAACGTTTTCCATAGAACGATTAGAAGAAATGATCTTAGGGATTATCAAAAAAGAATTACATATGATCACTATTTTAGGTGGCGTATTGGGAGGAATCATTGGAATTATTCAAGGATTTTTCACTCTTTTGTTTTCCTAAAAAGGATTCAAAACAAAAACAAGAAAAAGAAATATTGTTAGAAGGGGGAATGCAACATGAATTTTAATAATATGGGAAAAATGATGAAACAAATGCAGAAAATGCAAAAAGATATGGAAAAAACACAAGAAGAACTTGCTCAAAAGACCGTTGAAGGAACGGCAGGGCAAGATCTAGTGAAAGTGATTGTAAATGGAAATAAACAAGTGGTAGATATTCAAATTAAAGCAGATGTTGTCGATCCAGAAGATATTGAAATGTTGCAAGATTTAGTGTTAGCAGCAACAAACGATGCCCTGCAAAAAATGAATGAATTAACCGAAAAAGAAATGAGCAAGTTTACAAAAGGAATGAATATTCCTGGTTTGTTTTAAAAAAAGACCTGAAAATCAGGTCTTTTTTTTAAATCCACGTCACTTTTCGTTCTGTTTTATTTTTGATGCGTGTAATATTTTCGCGATGACGATAAATAATGAAAAAACTTAAAAATAAGGTAACAAGAATAAGCGCAATATCGTGTTTCCATAAAAAATGATGAATAAGTGCATATCCAAAAGCAAAAAGACTTGCAATCATAGAAGCTAAAGAAACGTATTTAGACAGTTTTAAAATAAGTAAAAAAACAAGGATAGCGCCAATAAATAAAAATGGTTCATATCCTAATAAAACACCCGCACTTGTTGCGACGGCTTTTCCTCCGTTAAATTTAGCAAACAGCGGATAACAATGACCAATAACGGCAAAAGCGCCTATTACTAAGGGATGAAAAGAACTATCTAAAAACAAAGGGAGAAGAACCGCTGCTGTTCCTTTTAACATATCACATATCATCACTAAAATTCCTGCTTTTTTCCCAAGTGTTCGAAATGTATTTGTAGCACCTAAATTTCCACTTCCATGTTCACGTAAATCCGTTCCATACCCAATTTTTCCAACGACTAAGGCAAACGGAATGGAACCAATAAGATAAGCAAATAAGCATAAACCAATATTCATTTTCTTTCTCCTTTCTTTGTTCTTCTTATATCTTTTCTAGAAAAAAGAAAAACACTTCTTTTTTAAAAAATTTTTTATTTTGTTTAAAATTAACACGTTTGGAACATACTAACCGTAAAAACAAAGGAGGTTGATTTCATGAGAAAAAATTCATGGACCGAACAAGAAGAATTGCTGTTAGCAGAATGTGTTTTAAAACATCTTCGAACAGGAAGTACGCAAACAAAAGCATTTGAAGAAGTAGGTGAAAAAGTAAATCGTTCTTCTTCTGCTTGTTCACTTCATTGGAATCAAGAGATAAAAAGTCAATATACAAAAGCCATTGAAATAGCCAAAAAAATGAGAAAAAAATTACCAGGTACAATCCCTTCTTTTTCTTCTTCTGTACCAAAAGAAGAAGCCGTTGTATCTGTCGTACCAACAAAATCATCAGATCCATTAAAAACTGTTTTTTCTTCTTTGCAAGAACACTTAAAACAATATGAACAAATGAAAAATGAATTAAAAGAAGCAAAAGAAACGATTAAAACATTACAAGAAGAATTAAAACAATCCAAGAGTAAAGAAATTATGGAAGAAGAATATCAACAATTTATTGAAATATTAAACCGAGCACGTCATTTGATTTCATAAACGAACTTATTTTACGATAAGTTCGTTTTTTATGAAAAAAAATACAGGTATTTTTTACCTTTTTGTCAAAATTACTTTAAAATGACCTATATAACCAACAGATCGGCATTTAGACAAAAAGGAGGGTTTATTATGATTGAAAAAATACAAGGAGAAAAAGTAAATTTAATTAGTAAAAATAACAAATGGGCAACTTGGATTTTAAAAGATATAGCGTTACAAATGGTAGAAGAAGGAGCTGTTGCGGCTCCAACAGGAAGGTCGAACGTATATAAAATGATTTATACAAAAAAGGAAATCCAAACATACATAAAAGAAAGGGATAAAGAACATTGTCGTTTTTGCACAAAACAAGGAGAAGAAATGATGTATTTAATCCCCGAAAAAATGGGAGGCTTGGAAACGCCAATTAATTTAATTTGGGGGTGTGGAGAATGCAAAGAAAAACTAAAACAAAAAAAATCAACAGAAATTAGAACATATATAGCACCTTTTAGAGAAGAAAATAACGTAATCTTAAACCAAAAAGAAACAGTTCGTATCTGCTCTTGTTGCCAAGAAGAAAAATTACTTTCTTTATTCACTTACACTCATCCAAAACATAATATTCAATACTGCAAAGAATGTGTAGAAAATGAAAAAGCTTATTTCTTGCTTGATAAACAAAAAGAGATTATTGGTATAAAAGAAGAGAATGTGATACATCAATTAAAAAAACATGAAGAAGTTTGTTTAGTAAAAGGAACAGTTTATCAATTAACCAGTGAAAGAAAACAAAAAAAATGTGCTCTTTGTCATCAGTTTAAATTAGAATCATACGAAATGGAAAAACGTATTTGCCATGAGTGCAAAAATACAAAAAAAGACGAAGGCTATTTAGAAGTTAAAACGAAAAACGGACATAGTTATACGAAAGTAAGTTTGATATACGGACAAGAATTAGCTGATAGAGGTGTTGTAATTTTTCAAGATGAAAAAACCATACAGTTTCAAAATAAGATAGAAAGCTTATTATTTACATGTAAACAACGTTTAACAAATGCAAGCTTTATTGTGGTAGCGAAATCTGGAAAATGGAGTCAAGAAGCCACTAAAAAAGAAGCGAAAGAGTTAATAGAACAAGGGATTGCAGAAAAACAACAAACCAAAATTATACGTATGACCATGACCATTGAGCAATTTAAAGAAAAAGTGATCAAGCGGGATCGATACAAATGTCAATTTTGCGGAAAACGCGCCCATGGTGTCTTTTCTACAAGTGAAATTAAAACATTTTCAAATAGTGTTTGTGCGTGTATTGATTGTGAATATGAAAGAGATCCTCAGAAATTTTTAAAATGGCTAAACGTTGTGGAAGAAAAGCGAAACATGTTTATTGATTTTTTAGTCAAAAGAAAAGAAGGCAAATGGATGTGGTTATATGAACCAAAAGGAACGAAAAGATATAAAATTAACAAAGAAATTGTTGAAACGTTAATTCAAGAAGAGATGGCAAAAAAACAAAGCAAAATGAGTGCGAGATTAAACTATAACGCGCAAACTTTTCGAGAATACATACTGGAGAGAGAAGAAAAGAAATGTCATTACTGCAATAAAAAAGGAAATACAGTGGATCATGTCATTCCAAAGTCTAAAGGAGGTTTGACAACACCCAAAAATTGCGTTTGCGCCTGTGAAAAATGCAACACTCGTAAAGGAAATACGGATAAAAAATTATTCATTCACTTTCTCGAACAAACAAGTAAAAAAAATCCATAAAAAACAGCTTATCAGCTGTTTTTTATATGTTATAATGGAAAAATCAAAAGGAAAAGGAGAATGGGATATGACGATTAAAGTGTACAATACGCTTTCAAGAAAAAAAGAAATTTTTCGTTCAATTGAAGAAAAAAAGGTAAACATGTACGCATGCGGACCTACGGTTTATAACTATATTCATATTGGAAATGCCAGAATGGCTGTTTTTTTTGATGTTGTTCGACGATTTCTCTCGTATAGTGGATATGATGTCACGTATGTTCAAAATATTACAGATGTAGATGATAAAATTATTCAAGCGGCGCAAAAGACAGGAAAAAATGAATTATCTATTTCCACTCATTTTACCGATGAATATAACAAAGATTTAGCATCACTTTTTATTAAGCCTCCGACTGTTCAACCCAAAGTGTCGGAACATATTCCTCAAATTGTTTCATTTATTCAACAATTAATTGCTAAAGGAATGGCATATGAACAAAATGGCGATGTCTATTACCGCGTAACGCAATTTAAAGGGTACGGGAAATTATCCAATCAAATTCTTCAAAATTTGCAACATACAAACCGAAGTGTTTATATTGCAGAAGAAAAAGAAAATGAGCATGATTTCGCTCTTTGGAAAAAACAAAAAAACAAGGAAATTGCATGGGAATCTCCTTGGGGCAAAGGAAGACCTGGTTGGCATATTGAATGCTCAGTGATGAGTATGAATTATCTGGGCGAAACCTTTGATATTCACGGAGGAGGAATAGATTTATGTTTTCCTCACCATGAAAACGAAATTGCTCAAAGTGAAGGATTAACAGGAAAACCTTTTGCTCATTACTGGATGCACAACAATTACATTACAGTCAATGGACAAAAAATGAGTAAATCTTTAGGAAACTTTACAACTGTTCGAGATGCATTAAAAACATATGACGGAAATGCACTTCGTATGTTTTTCTTAAGTGTTAATTATCGAAATGAAATTGATTATAGCGAAGAATCGATGGAACAAGCAAAACAACACGTACAAAAATTTTCTCAATTTCTTTTTCATTTAAATCATCTCGAAAACACAGTAAAAATAGATTCGTTATCAAAAGAAGTAAACAAACTTATCACAGAAACGAAAAATTCATTTTTAGAACAAATGAGCGATGATTTTAACACATCTGAAGCACTGACGACTCTTCTTAGTTTTATGAAAAGTATTTATTCTTTATTTGAATTGACAAAAGAAGATGTAAAAGAAAGTAAAAAAACAGTTCAAGAATTGCTAGGAATTTTAGGATTTGATCTTAAAGAAGAGAAAACGAATGATGAGAGTGTTCAAAAATGGATAGAAAAACGAGATGCCTTAAAAGAACAAGCAAAATTGGAAAAAGAAAAAGAAAAGAAGAAAGAATTGTTTCAACAAGCAGATGAGATTCGAAGTTATTTACTTTCACAAGAAATTATTATAGAAGATACACCGCAAGGCACAAGATGGAGGAAAAAATGAAAAAAATACTTCTCGCTCTTTTTATCACAATCGTAGGAATTTTCATATGGGTGAATGTTCACCCATATGAATTAAACAAAAATGAAGTAAAAGGAGATCCATATGTTACATTAGATCAAATGCCTAATGAATTTAAAAGTGCATTTGTGGAGACAGAAGATGCTCGATTTTATCACCATATAGGAGTAGATCCCCTTGGAATTGTTCGTGCATTTTACAGAGGAATAAAAGAAGGTGAATTAAAAGAAGGAGCTAGCACCATCACGCAACAAGTTGCTCGAAACATCTATTTGAATCAAGATCGAACAGCAAAACGAAAAATAAAAGAAGTGTTTATCGCGTTAAATATCGACTATCATAATTCAAAAGATACGATTTTAGAAACCTATGTAAACGATATTTATTTTGGTGCAGGGGCATATGGAATTGGACAAGCTTCCAAAACCTACTTCGATAAAACGGTGAATGAATTAACCATTCCAGAAATGGCACTTTTAGCTGGGCTTCCTCAAGCACCTAGTGTATATGATCCGAATGTTCATATGAATCTTGCCATTGAAAGACGAAATATTGTTTTAGGAATCATGGCAAAAAAAGGACTGATTACCGAAAACGAAAAAGAAAAATATGAAAAAGAGCCAATACATTTACATCAAAAAAAGTGATCCTAAGTGGTCACTTTTTATTCTTCTTCTTCTATTAATGCTTTTTCACATAAAAATTCAAAAAACAAATTAGCTAATACTGCTGTTTCTTCTTCCGTTGGAACATAGCCTTCTTGAATTAAACGTTGAAATAAATAATGGCTCATTTCTTCCGTATCAACAACAATCTCTAATTCTTCATTCATTTTTCCATCTCCCCTTCTGTTTATAATCTTACTCTATGAAAAAGAAAGAGAGATTATGCTTACTTTCAAAGAAAATCAAAAGAAGATAAGTGTTTTTCCAACTCTTGTTCTTTTCGTAAAAGAAAGATTTTTTTTAATTTTTCTTTTGCTTCTTCTTCCGTATCAAATAAGTAAAATGTTTGGTTATCTTTATCTATTAAACAAAAAGCATTTAAAAAAACAAAAACCATGTACCCGTCATGTCTGAAAATAAACTTTTCAGCATACCGAACAGAAAATTCCTCAATTTGTCGATATCCATATCCTTTTCCTAGAAAAAAAGCATAAAGACTATCTTTTTTCTCGTCATCGTATAACTTTAACTGCTGATTACATAATCGATAAAAAAACTTTTTTGGTGGATTGAAAATATTTTTAGTTCGTTGTTTTTGTTCTACTCGTTTAAAAATAGTGTCTATTAATTTTTCCATTTCAGATTCAGTTGTAATTACATATTCTTTATTGGACCATGTAACCAAACATTGGGATAAATCATAGATAAGTTGTATCTCTTCATAGCTTCCATCTAAATAAAATTTAAATTGACCTTTTCCATATAAATCAAGGGAGTAATCAAATAAACAATCATTTTTTCTTTTTTGATCAAATGCCTCGAATAAAACGGAAAATAAATTACAATAATGTTGAAGTTCACTTTTTTCTGTGATGCGCGCCCAATTAGATATATGACCTTTTTCATATAACCATCCTGCAATCGTGACCTGAGAATTACTTAATTCAAAATAGGAAAATGTCGTAAGAGAAGAAACGGCAGAACGACCGAATATGTATTGAAGTGTTCGGGAAACTAATACAGTTGAAAAATGATATTTTAAGATTAGTTTTTCCCACACAAATAAAAAATCTAAAAAACTTTTTTCAACATCAACACTTGGAACAAATCCATCATTTGTTTTAAATAAGAATAATACAGCGTCTTTTTCAAGATGAAAAATTTGTGTTACTTTTAAATCTCCAGGATAAGTAATCGTCACAAAATAATGACTTTGATCGTATCCATCTTCTGCTTGATAGCCTTTTTTGAGAAAAAATTCTTTTATAAATTTCATACATTCTTCCCCTTTTTTCTTCTTTTATTTCGTCTATTTTTCTTTTTTCCTAATAAAAAAACGTCATTTAGACGTTTTTAAAATAATCGGCGTAATCGATCTTTGATATGGTAACCTGATTTTCGAGAATAAATCATTTTATAATCTTCGTTTTTCTCAAGAATAAAAATAGGTTCTTCCATGTTTTTAGACTGAAGATAAAAATCTCCATTAGGTGTAAAACGTTCGACTTTGTATATAATGCCTTTGTATTCGATAAGATCGCCGATCGTGTGTGGAACAAAACGCTTATCAAATTCTTCTGCTGCATTCATAGGATCTAAAATGCCATGTTTTACTAAATTATAAGGAATGGGATTAAACTTTTCCGTGAAAACATATGAATTTTTGCAAAGATAATATAGTTCTTTTACTTCTTGAATCGTTCCATAATATAAAAAATATTCAGGTTCTCCAATTCTTGTGTGATGGACCCAAAGTTTTTCTGGAAAGGTGTTTTCAATTTTTTCTTGCGCTTCTTGAAGAATAGTGGTTAACATAAAATCCCTTCTTTTCTTTTTTCTTTATTATAACATGCATTATGCGTGTCGAATGGGGGAATGTTGCTTAAAAAAAGAGACGATAATAAAACAAATCATAACAAGTAAAAACCATGAATTGATTTTCCCGATATGAACAAGTGCCCAAGATGTCATTTGATTTGGGTATTTCCATGCGCCAAAAAAAGTCGAAATATTTTCAGCAAACCAAATAAAAAGACTGATGAGGGCTAAAGAAATCATGCTTGACATTTGATAGGTTCGTTCGTTTATTGTGAACATTACAATCGTTTTTCGATATACAACGACAAGTAAACCAACTAAAATCCAACGAAAATCATACATATAATGATGCGTGAAAAAATTCAAATAAATTGCACTGCAAAGCAGTGATGAAAGAAAAAAAGAAGGCATGTGATGAAGACGTAAATGAAATCGATTCCAGGCATGGATAATATAACTTGCAACACTTGCGTACATAAACCCACTGTAAAGTGGAACACCTGCTATTTTTGTATAAGCGTCTTCTGGATAACTCCATGATCCCATATGTACTTTGAATAGCTCTAGTCCAAGACCAATGATATGAAACAGTAAACTGATCAAAAATTCTTGTTTGGTTTCTAGGCAAAAATAAAGCAGAAAGACCTGAAATAAAATACACATGATTAAAATAAAGTCATATCGCGGTAGCGCGTTGTGCGGAATTAAATGAGAAAGCGCAAGTGTTAAAAAAATAAACACAGGGAAAATGCAAGAAAGCGCTTCATAATAAACAAAATAAACAAACTGTTTTAAATGAATTTTCATAAAAACCTCCTATTCTTTATATTTGACAATAGGTTCTATTTCCCTATATAAACAACTTTTATATGAAAAATGAAGAAACTCTTAGAATTTTTTTTTACACAAATAAAAAAAACAAGTTATACTGTGCTCATCGAAAATTATACCTAAGAGCGGGAGATTAATATGTTGCAAATGAAAACAATGAAAAAAATAATGGAGCTTCCAGAAGAAACATTTATTAGAATTGCGGAAGTAGAAGTAGAAAAAATTATTCAAAAAAACGAAAAAAATTATCTTCAAGAATGCTTCTATTATACATTAATTTATTCTAGACATTCCCATTATTCAGCGACTCATGTTGAAGTATTAGATAAAAAAGGGAAATGCGTATTTGAATGTACGGATGCTTATACAGCGGATCCTACAAGAAGAGATATCGCAATGGAACATCCAAGTCAACCTGTTTTAGAAATGGAAGTAGAACAAGATGAAATACACGATTTATGGAATTTCTTACATAATAATGGTTATTATGAAAAAACACGGAAACCATACAATCTAACTATTGTAAATCCTACTGTTTTACCAAAAAAATATAGAGACAAATTATCATCATAAAAAACACCCAGTTGGGTGTTTTTCGTTTTCAAATTAAAGATTTATGTTAAAATAGAATGCGAGGTGATGTCCAATGAAATTTACAGGATTTGAAGAAAAAGACTTTGATTTATTTTTAATTGATGGGTTAGAAGAAAGAATGGAAGTGTTAATTGATCAATTGCGTCCTAAATTTTACATAATGGGAGAAGAATTGAAAGATAAACTTGCTGTCATCACAGAAGAAAATGAAACGTTCGCACACGTAGCTAAACATGCGAGACGTAAAACGAACCCGCCAAATGACTCATGGGTAGCTTTTGCAGGAGAAGGCGGAAAACGTGGCTATAAAATGTTGCCACATTTCCAAATTACCGTTTGGAATACGCATGTATTAGTTCAATGGGGGATTATTTACGAAGCAAAAAACAAGCAAATTTTCGCTGAAAATTTACTTGCAAACCTGGATGAAATTAAAAAAACGATTCCAAGCGATTATCAATGGTTCAAAGATCATATGAAACCCGAGGGTATTACAATGGAAGAAATGAAAGATGAAGACTTTCAAGATTTTGCTCGTCGCTTAAAAGAAACGAAAAAAGGTGAAATAATGGTTGGAAAAGTGATTCCAAAAGCGGAAGCACTCGAAATGACTTCCGAAGTTTTTTATGACGTAGTTATAAAAACTTGGAAAAATTTAAATTACCTACATCGTTTAGCCAAATAAAAAAACATCCTTACGGATGTTTTTTTATTGAATTAGTATCTTTTTTATTATTAAACAGAAAAAAACATTTTTACACGATATTTTTGAAAAATCTTTTGATCTTGAGGGTGTAACTTAGTATAAAAGGGAATGAAAAGTTTTAAAACATCATAACGTTCTTGAAAAGCTTCTTCTCTTCTACTGTCATGTTTTCCTTCTCCTAAAAAATAATCCAAACTTTTCTCGATGCGACTGAAGAGAGATTTTTTTTCTTTCGTGAAAATATTTAATTCCACATCTTTTTCTAACAATATTCGGATAACTTCAGGCTTTAATTCAGAAGAATTAGTTGCGTGATATAAACAATTTTCTCCTAGTTTATTCATATATTTAAAATCTGCGCCATTATCCAATAAAAACTGAACAGAATTTTTATTATTTGTACCACATGCAAGTAATAAAGCACTATACATATCATTTTCTGTCCAGTTAATATCAGCTCCATCTTCGATATAAATTTTTAATTTTTCAAAAGCATCAGGCAAATGATCTTCTGAAGCAGTAAGAAAACTTTCATTAATTTTTTTCATTATTATCGTTCCTTTCTTTTTGTGCATTCATTCATATTATAAATTGTTTCTCTATTTTTTTGTAAAAATTCAAAAGAAAAAAATCACTCATTTGAATGATTTTTTTCTTTATAAAATATCTTAGTTTATTATTGGTTTTAAAAAAGTGAAAAGTTAATCCATAATAAAACAACAAAATTTTAAAAAAGTAATAGAAGAGAAGGAAAAGTTGATGTAAAATAAATAAGCAGTTAAAAAGAAATTTGATTATTAAAGGAGCGAGTTGGAATGAATACAGACATGAAGGAAATGACCATTTTTAATCATGAAAAAAATAAAATTGGAGATAAAATTCAAACGGAAGATCGAGAAATTACAATTGTGGATAAATTTGAAGAACCATTGGTGCTTGTATTAGAAAACGTATTAAGCACAGAAGAATGTGAAAAACTAATTGAATGTTCTAAAAATAGATTAAAACGTTCAAAAATAGGTTCATCTCGCGATGAAAACAATTTGCGAACAAGTAGTGGTATGTTTTTTGAAGAAGCAGAAAACGAAACCATCGCTAAAATTGAAAAACGAGTGTCCGAAATTATGAGTGTTCCAGTTGAACATGGGGAAGGTCTTCAAATTCTAAACTACAAAGTAGGGCAAGAATACAAGCCGCATTTGGATTATTTCACATCCAAGGGGAAGCCAGTTGAAAATCCTCGAATTAGTACGCTTGTTATGTTTTTAAATGATGTGGAAGAAGGCGGAGCAACAGAATTTCCTTCATTAAATTTTTCAGCGCCTCCTAAAAAAGGCTCTGCTGTCTATTTTGAATATTTTTATAACGACACGAACTTAAATGAATTAACATTGCACGCAGGAACACCTGTTATTAAAGGTGAAAAATGGGTAGCAACACAATTCATGAGAAGAAAACGTGTAAATTCAAGAAAATAAAAGTAATAAAAAAAACATCCGAATTGGATGTTTTTTTTATTGGTTTATTTTCTTAGTTTTGGCATTCCTGTTACATCAAAATTTTCAACATTTTCATGTTTAAGACGTACCAATGGGATACCTTGTGTTCGAGCATGACGTTTCATCATTTCCGTTTTTGTTAACGTGCGGTTACTTGTTCCCTTCACCTTATAATACGTTTTAAAAAATGTTTTTGAAAGTAATTTTTTCATCATCATCGCTCCAATTCTTTTTGATAGATTGTTTGTTCCTTGAATGTATTATAATGAGCTTTTTTTTCTTTGCAATCTTTTTTTCGTTTATAATAAAAATACTATGAAAAAAGGAGAGGAAAAATGAATACACCGTTAGATTTTAAAAAAGATTATTTTCTTTGGAGAAAAACATGGTACCAACCATTAACAGAACAAGAAGAAAAAAAAGCTGCTGTAGAAAGAAAATACCCAACAACATTATTTGGTTTTAAGCGAGATTTAGTATTGGAAGACTTTATGGATAATGTCATTTGTATAGTTGGATATAGAAAAAAAGTAAGCGAAGAAAAAAATCTAGATTTTGAAATTACCTTAAGAAAAGAAAAAGAAAATACTTTTCGCGTAGTAGCAGGACTATGGAATGGAGCTTGTGATAATATAGCTCACCAATTAGATGAAAATTTCGAAAAAGAAGAAGATGCATATGAGTGCGTGAAAAGTTGGATAAAGAAACATCGATTAAAAACTATTTTTAATTGCTAAAAGAAATGCTATAGGCATTTCTTTTTTTATATTTTATAATAATGAAAAAAGGAGATGATGGTTTTTGCATACAGAAGCAGATTTATTGTTGGATTGGATTCGAAATGAAAATTTGGAAGAATTAAAAAAATGGATTAAACAAACAAAGCACATTGATTTTGCATATCCAGATGAGGAAGAAGAGCGATATGAAGATTATCCTACATTGCTTCATGCGGTAGAATATGAAAAAGAAAATGTTGTAAAATTGTTATTAGAAGCAGGAGTAAATGCTAATTTACGTACTTCTGATGGGCAAACCGCTTTATATAGAGCAATTGAAAAACAATGCTTTCCGATAGTTGCTTTATTATTAGAATATGGTGCAGATGTACAACAAATAGGACGGTTTGACAAATCTCCTTTATTCTGTGCAGTAGATGAATATTCTCAGGATAAGTATTATTTTAAAGACGAAAACGATCGACAATATATGAAAAGAAAGAAAAAGAAACTTCTAATTATTAAAGCATTGCTTGAAAAAGGAGCGGATCCTAACAAACAAGAAATATCGGTCAAGCTAACACCTTTGAAGTGTGCACAACAACGAGTTGAACGTGAAATAATAGAAATTTTAGAAAACAAAAATTAGGTCCATGACCTAATTTTTGTTGCATTTATGTAAATATAAAGTAAGATGTAGTCGAGGTTTCGGTATAAAAGGAGTTTTTGTGTAATGAAAAAGCCAAAGTGGGGAATTAACCAAAAAATGATAAAAATATTTAAAGATTTAGTGGAAGCACTATATTGGATAATTCGTATCATCATAGAAATAAACAAATAATTCTCTGAGGCGGTATGCTTCTTACACAAAAAAATGGGAGGAGAGATGATTGACAACAGCGACAACAATCCCAATTGAAACCTCTTCTGTTGTTAATCCCGAAAATTCTCTCCTCTTACTTTTATACTATGTTTTATCTGTTCAACATATAACCAAGAAATTGAAAAAATAAAAAAATATCCTTTTAGGATATTTTTTCTTATAAACATCTGTGGCGGTTGCTCAAAGAGAAGCATTTAAAAGAGGAGAGGGTGCGTTCATAACGAATTTCTCACGTTATGTTCCTTCGAAACTCTCTCCTTAACTTTATTCTATGCAACGAAAGAACTTATTATACCTAAGATATTTTAAATTTTTAAAGATTAGATAAAATTCTAATCTTTTTCTTTTTTTAAGATTTCATTCGAAGAATGAGGAGAGATGATTAATAACAGCGACCCAACACCAAATTGAAACCTCTTCTGTTGTTAATTCCGAAGAATCTCTCCTCTTACTTTTATACTATGATTTTTCTGTTCAACATATAACCAAGAAATTGAAGAAATAAAAAAAATATCCTAAAAGGATATTTTTTTTATTTCTTCAATTTCTTTTTCAGTTTAATATTTGTTCCCATTCTTCTTTCGTCGCAGTCATAGAACCAAATGTTGTGGCATGCTTTTCGCACCACTGGCAAAGTTCATCTAATGTTGAAAAGACAGGGGACTTTGGAGAACCTTCACTTGTATTTTCCCAAAGTTGATAACCTTCGCCAACAGGTGGTTCTTCTTGTTCCCAATCCTCATATTTTTGCAAATAATCAGGATGTACTCCGTGACCGTCGCAAACAAAACAAGTCATCCAATTTGAATTCAATTCCATTTCTTTTCCTAAATCACTTAATAATCCATAAACATTATGTCCTAAATGTCCTTTTCTCTCTTCGATTACTTCTGGCGTTAAAAAAGGTTGTAGAAGGAGAAAAACTTCGTTTTTCTTATCTTGATCACTTAAAGGATAATGATAAAAATAATTTTTCAAAAGTAAATATTCTTTTGAATAACCTCCTTCGCACTGCTGATCACATTCGATATAATAGGGATTCAAATAACCTTTCCATACTTTTCCTAGTGGATAATCAAAATCAAGCGGTACGCGTTTTAAAAGTCTTCCCATTTTCGTCCCTCCTGGTATTTACTATTTTTTCATTTTTATTATAACAAAAAAAACAGCCTATTGGCTGTTTTTGTATGCATTTATTAGCTTATTTGTAAATGCTGAATCAATCATAAAATCTTCTAAAAATGTTAATTCACTTTTTTTAGTAATATTGTTTTAATTCTTTTATTTTTTGTTTAATATACTCTTTTCCATCTCCAACAATTCGTTTATCAATAGGTTTTCCACCTAGATATTTAGAGTTGTGATAATCAAAGGGTTTTAAATGGTCTGCTCCGTAAAATTGTGTAAGATCGTACACATCTAACAAACAATGATTATCGTACTTATTGAGTGCTTTTACATAACTATCAACGAAAGATTTTATCTTTCGTTGTTTATCTTGTTCATCAAGTGCCAATACTCTTAAAAATGAAACAGATTCCATCGGATATGTTTCGTTAATGCTACTGATATGAACTTCTAATTCCATCGTTTGAAATTCATCGACAATACAATTTCTAATCGTATAGCTTTTTATTTTTGCTTCTGGTTCCATCATTTTTAACACATTGTATGGATTTTGAAACATATTCATTCACTCCAACTCTCATTATTTTTCATCCTTACTTTTATTATAGCGAAACATGTTCTCTTTGGTTTAATTTTTCTTTATTCAAAGCATTATATTGAAAAAAACAATTTTTCCTTTCCTTATTCAATCAATTGATCTATATTAACAAAGATTTAAAGGAGGGAATAATATGAATAAAAAAATAATGTTTATTTTTGCATCACTTCTTATTGTTATTGTTTTTCTAGTTTATTTTGGACATAAAAATTCTTTTAAAGAAAATTCTGGACAAAAAGTACAAATAAAAATAAAAAAATCAAAAACAATGACCGAGGAAGAACAAATAGCATTAGAACAAGAAAAAATGATAGCTAAACTTAAAAAAGAACAAGAACGAAATAAAAAATACCAATTATATATTCGAGAATATGAAGAAAATACGTATAGAACTACTTATGAAAACGAAAAGACATTTATTACTTATAACCAACTTATCAACGGTCCAAATAAAGAAGCAAGCACGCTTGAAGACATTTATATAGCTGCAAAAGATGCCTATGCTACAAGTAATAAATTAAAAAAGATCCATTCCTCACATAAAACATTTCCAAAGAATACACCTGACCTTTTGAAAAAAGAATTTGCTTCCGTGGAAAATAAATTTATTGAAGCTTATCGTTTGAAATCAATCGGCTATTCAAAAATAATTAAATCAATTGAATCAAGTCAACCAAACACTGTAAACGAAGTACAACCAGAACTAGTTTCAAGTAATATTACTTTTGTAAAAGGTGTTTCCATTTTAAATAAAATTAAAAAGAAATATGAACCTTTTAAACTAGAATCACCTGAAAACAAATAAAAACAGCCTTTTGGCTGTTTTTACTTGTTATATTTTCTTATCATATAAGTGTCATCTTCAGGTTCCGATGAAACAAAACCGAAGCGTTGGTAAAAAGAATGTAATACTTCTTTTGTTACTCCAAACTTTGGATCAATATTTAAATCAATGGAATAATGATATTTATCAGCTAAAGTTGTTAAAATGTTCATCATTTCGGTCCCTATACCTTGTTGTTGAGAACCTTCAGGTACTCCGATAAAGGCTAAATGTATTTCTTTATCAAAAGAACGAAATAAAAGTTCAAATTTATTTCCTTCTTTACCCATTAAAAAAGGTCCGATGTGTAAATAACCATAATTAAATCGAAGCTCAAGTAAAATTGGATTACGTTCTGGATGTTCGATAAATGTTCCGCTCATTTGTTTCGCGCGTTCTTGTTCTAAACGTTTTAATTCATTTTGAGAAATATTTGAAAAATCAATCATGAATAGTCTCCTTTTGGTTTAATTGTTCAACAAAATCATCTACATCTATAGCGTTCATTTCATCATATACAATATCAATTAACTCATCAATTTCAATATGTTCTATAGGTTTTTGAAATCGTTTTTCTGCTAATTCTTTAAGTCTTTCATCATAATCAGCGTCTTTTTCTTCATTACAAGATGAACACATCGGTTGCGAATTTTCTACTGAATTATCTTTTAACATTGTTTTGGGCATAATATGATCACGGGTCATCATAAATTCATTTCCTTCTTCATCGACACCAAAAGGTGTAAAATGAGGATTATCTTGTGGATTTCCCCAAACTTTTTTAAAATGATCGGCAGTTACTCCACACTTTACGCATGTTAATCCTTTAATGGCGAACATTAAATAACGATTTGAATTCATTGGAACGATATCTCCGTCAAAAGTAACTCGACTATCTTTTCGTTTTGTAAAGGGTCGAATATTTGAAAGAACTTCTTCAATTTCATATCGAATTTTTTTATCCATTTTCCATTACTCCTATCTTTTATGTGATAGTACTAGTATAATTCATTATATGTCTTATGCAATCGTTTTTTAACCAAAAATTCACGCTTGCAGGAGTTGTGCATTATTTGGTAAAATAAAAAGAATAACTACATTCTGATTTAAAGAGAGGAAAAAAATGTCTAAAGAAAAACAAAAACAATTAAAAAAACAAGTTGCTCCTTATGAAAAGGCTACAACTAAGGACAGTGTAAGGCAAATTATCAATACACTTGTTCCTTTTTTTATATTGTGGTTTCTTGCGTATCAAAGTTTATCAATTTCTTATTGGTTGGTACTGCCTTTTGTAATTGTTGCTGCAGGATTTTTAACGCGAATATTTATTATTTTTCATGATTGCTGTCATTACTCGTTTTTTAAAAACCGACGTGCAAATAAGATACTTGGAACGATTACAGGTATTTTGACATTATTCCCTTATAACCAATGGCAACACAGTCATGCTATTCACCATGCATCAAGTGGAAATTTAGATAAAAGAGGAATTGGTGATTTATGGATTCTTACAGTGGGAGAATATGCAGAGGCTACAAAATGGAAAAAAATCCAATATCGTATTTATCGAAATCCATTTGTAATGTTTATATTAGGTCCAATTTATGTCTTTTTATTAACGAATCGATTCAACAAAAAAGGCGCAAAATGGAATGAGCGAATGAACACATATATTACGAACATTTCTATCGTATTAATTGTTGCTTTATTTTGCATGACAATTGGGTGGCAATCTTTTTTACTGGTACAAGGTCCTATTTTCTTGCTTTCAGGTATAACAGGTGTTTGGCTTTTTTATGTGCAGCATCAATTTGAAGATTCTTATTTTGAAGAAGATAAAGAATGGGAATTTGTGAAAGCTGCAGTAGAAGGAAGTTCTTTTTATAAACTTCCCAAAGCGATTCAATGGCTAACAGGAAATATCGGGTATCACCATGTTCATCATTTAAGTCCGCGTGTTCCCAATTATAAATTGGAAGCGGCTCACAATCATACAGAATCACTGCAGCATGTTCCTACTATTACGTTAAAAACAAGTTTGGCTTCCCTTAAGTTTCATTTATGGGACGAGAAGAAGAAGAAATTTGTCACATTCAGTCATGCAAAAAAACAGGTGTAAAGCCTGTTTTTTTATGTTCTGGAAAACAATTCAGTTCGTTTTTTTAACAAATGAGAAGGTTAATGGTATGATCAAAATGGAATTAGGAAAAACTAGATAAGGAGGTATTTATGCTTACATTTGACATCATTTCAGATATTCATTTAGATAAATGGTTTAAAACCCGCATCACTCATTTAGAAGATGATATGAAACAATGGGTTGCTCAACTTCTTCCTTCTACGCCTTCTCAATGCTTAGTTTTTGTAGGTGATTTTGGTGAATATAATGCACAAAATATTGCGTTTTTAGCTGAAATACGAAAACATTATACGCATGTCCTATTCGTACTTGGAAATAATGATCTTACTCTTCCAGTAGAAGAATACAATATAGAAGGTTTTTCGGATGCAAAAGAACGATTACAATCATTTTTAATAAAAATAGATTCGTTTGAAAACGTTCATTATTTAAACGGAACAACCTTTACATACCAAGGTGTAACATTTGGAGGAAGTGATATTTTTTTTGATTTTGAATTATTTAATAAACATTATAATTTTACGCCTAATCAATTAAACGAATTGTGGTATCAAAAGAAAATGGATATAAAACATAAAGGATTAATGGATGATCCCTTTGCATATAGCAAAAAACAGAAAAGAGACCTTAAAACATTGGTTGTTTCTTCAGACGTTATTATTACACATGGACCTCCTGATTATTTCTTCGAGCCCACGCCTCAAAACATTGGATTTTATGCTTATGTAGGAGATGATTTTAAACCATTTATCCAAGATAAAATATGGTGTTTTGGACATAATCACAAGCCAAAAGATGAAGTGAAATATGGTTGTCGTTTTATTAACACAGCTGTAGGTAAATTAACTAAAACAGCTAAAATACAACAAATAAAACTAAAAACAAGAATGAAATAATTCATTCTTGTTTTTAGTTTCCCCTTATTTCTTTTTTGTTGTTTCACTTTTATTAATTAATTTTTGTAAAAGATCGTTTTTAATTGGTGCATGGTTACCCAAATGACACCACCTCCTTTTCTATAGTTTATTCTATGCAGGGTCTAATTATTTTAGAACTACCAATGTCCCCTATTTTTTATACATATCCACGGTTTTGCTTCCATGACGGTTTCATACCAACCTAACTGTTTTACTAAATCAAAAACGGGCTTTGCTTGGAAAAATTTTCGTTTAATAGGCTGAGTAAAGTTCGTTAAGACTCCGTTTACAGGTTTTTCTTCTCCTGTTTCACCATCTCCTAACCCGTGATTAATAAAAGGAAAATCTCCCTTTTTTCGAACAATAAAAGAAGAATCGGAAATAGTGCTTGGAATAATCGCAAGGTCTTGCTTTTTATGTGATGCGTATTGCTGGACCGCTTTGTAATGGTGTATAGTTTCTCCTTCGACACGAATACTATCGTGAGGTGTATCAAATAATGTAGTGAAAGGTGCATTTAACCAAGCGCCGATTATTTGCGCTAATAAAGATCGATTCACACACGCTAAACGAAGAGAACGTTGTACGTCACTTAAATAGTTTTGTGTCCAGTCTTCTCCTAACTCTCCGTAAGATTCATATCCATTTTGAAGGTGATCGTTTGTGCGCCGCATAAGGGACACGTACCGAAGAAAGCTCTTCTCAACAAAAACGCCTGAACCGCTATGGATGTGAATAAGATAATCGCCTTTTTTAATATTAAGATTAGTAGAAATGGATTTTTCCACATGGGTAAGCTCACGTAATTCAATAAAATGATTCCCTTTAGCAATTCGTGCAATGCTCCGTTTTATTTGTTGCTTGTTTAAAAAAGATGGGCGTTCTATATCAAAATCTTGATACGCTTGAAGAAAAGGATCTTCAATGCCTCTGCTTTGAAGCCAGGAAAACGATTGCGTTAAAATAGATGAGATATCTTCAAGACAAAGACGAAGACCAGGAGCAGGGGATGTGATGGTTTGGGCGAAGAAAAAACGAGTCTTTTCTAAACGTTTAATATCTATGTCTTCTTTTTTTACATGAAGCACACGAAACCCACACCCTACGTCTTTTCCTGGACCCATTGGAAAAACGACGCCGTCGCTTTTAAAATAAAGACCATTTAATCCCATTCCGTCATCTCCGAAATCAGGAAGACCGATAATGTCTCCTTTGACAGCTGAGTGATGAGATAAAAAAGATAGTTTTTCTTTCACAAGCGGTGTAATTGCGGTTTTTCGTTCTTTTGGTATATAAAGCGTGCATTTATCATCCATTTTTAACATAAAATAACCTCCCCCTTATTTGCATTTACCACAATATGATCTCCTTGCGAAACAGAAGATGTGATTCCTTCTACGCCTACTAGACATGGAATTCCTAATTCCCTTGATACAATTGCAGCATGGCACAGTGTTCCACCTATTTCGGTTACGATTGCTTTGGCTCGAGACATATAATGAACGTATTCGGGTTTTGTTTCGTAAGCTACTAAAATAAATTCTTCATCATCATCCATGAACTCAAGTGGGATAGAATCGTTGATTATTTTCACTTTTCCTTCTGTTACCCCTAATGAAGCTATTTTCCCGTTTAACACGTCGTCGCGCTGGGATAATGGTTCAAAAGAAGGAAGTGTTGAGGAAATTTTGTGTGTGATTGGTCGCGTTTGTAAAAGAACTATTCGTTTATCGTTCATTGCCCATTCAATATCCTGAGGACAGCCAAAATGTTTTTCAAGTGCTAAACCTAACGTGTATAAATAAACAACTTGAAGGTCATTTAAACAAAAAGTTGCGCGCATTTTATAAGGAATGCTTCCTAAAAAATTCCCATTCATATGAGCAACATTTCGTACGTTTCCAAAGTGTGTTTGTTTTTCTTCTCCTAGAGATAATGGGTTATGTTGAAGAAACAACCCATAATATTTATGACGATTTAATTCTTTTGTTATTGTTAATGTTTGTTTATCTATTTCATAACTTTCAGGTGTGATTTGCCCTGATACTAATAATTCTCCAAGTCCATATACCGCTTCAACACTTGCTCGATCGGAATGAAAAGGTGAAGAAGTAAACATGACACCTGAAACAACGCTGTCAATCATTGGTTGAATCATTACGGCTTTTTGAGTTGTTTCAGTGTTGGATGAAAAAACTGTTTCAATAGCTTCTTTTAATTCTTCGTACGTTTTAACACTTAAAACGGTTGTATATTTACCTGCTCCGCTAGTTGTTTTTGTATCTTCTTCTCCCATTGAAGAACGAACAGCGAGCGGAATAGTTGTTTTTACTTCTTTCCATATGAATTGTATGTCTTTTTCTGAAAAAGGTTCTGCTATCACAAAACCATCAACAGCAGGAAGTTGAAGGTTTAACATAATAGACGTGTGATATGCTTTATTTCCGACTTTGTCAGGATATTGATGGGCGTTTTTTAATGAAATAAACATGTTTTTTCCTCCTTTTGTAAAAGATCTTTCCAACTTGTTTCGTGAATATCTAAACCATAATGTTGAAAGAAATATCTAAAATTACGAAGTGCGCGTAATTGATAAATATGACGCATTTCTTCATACCAACTAACATATTTATATAATATACATTCGAAACTACGTTTTGAATTGTTTATTTTCACATAAGAACGCGGATTGGTAAGCTTGATTGTTTTTACATAGTCTTTTACGCCTTCTGACGTTTCTAAACGACTTTCTTTGATATAAAAATCATATAAATACCCATATCTTTCAATGAAGTTTGTGACTTCATCAAAAGAATGAACATCTAAACGTTCTAGGGCAATCAATAGTCGCATCAAATAAGAAGGAACACGAATATCAAAGGGTTTTTCAAATAATGTTTCACAGCGATCTGAAAAACGTTTGTATGCCATCATTGTAACCACGCGTTGATAAAGTTCTTTGTAATGGATAAATTTAAAAACACCTTCGCGTTTTTGTTTTTCAATTTTTCTACACAACTCATGAACGGGTTTAATGGTCGATACCATTGCACAAGCTGCTGTCGATAAAAAAAAGCGGTTTTTCATGCTTGTATCAAAATGATGTTCGTATTGTTCGTAATCAGGGATAGAACAAGATAAAAAACCATAGTTTAGTTTTTGAAAAGGTGAATATTGGTGAAATAATTGATGCGCTTCTTCTACTAATCCATCTGCATAAAAATCTAAATGAAGAGCGCTGTCGGCATCATAAATGAGTTGAAAGTCAATGACGACTTCGTTGGTTTTTGGGTTGGTTAATGTAATCATAATTCCTCCTATCAATTAATCTATATGCACGAAAAGAGAAAATATGACAAAAAAACAGCCAAAAGGCTGTTTTTAATTTCGATAGATATAGATAAGAGTGGCTAGAATGCCTGCAGCTAAAAAAGCTCCAGAGGTTAGCATCGTCATCCAACTGTCCTGAATTAACTGATGAACAAATTGATCAACTGCGGGATTTTTCTTTAAAAAGCGTTTCAATTGTTTTTTATCAAAAGTTGCCATACACAAAAACAAGTGAATAAAAGATATATTTTCATGGTTGGTATCCATTGTAAGTGTGAGATCGATATCAGAGCCATCAATTGTTCCAATATACAAAATTTGATTGTTATCATCAACGAAAAAATAACTTTTATCATCATAAAAAATGGAAAAATGCTGCTTCCAGGAAAAAGTTTGAACAAATTTTTGATAAATCTCTTCACCGTTTTGAAAACGGTGTTTACCTTCAATTTTTATTTTTCCGCCAATCCGATGATGATTAATCGTCATATTTTCCAACATAGTTCCATTGACGATTGATCGTTTGACAGGATAACGCAAAAAAGTAGTCATCGTTTTGATTAACAAAGTATTTTCCATATTTCCTCATCCTTTCTTATGTGTTCTACTATTATTATACACAATTTTTTTTATTTTGTGGTACCATAAAAACATAATTTACCAATGAGAGTAGGGACGAGGTATGGATAACGTTAATGGAGAAATGTTGAAAATGAAAATTAAGGAAATGGGAAAAAAGATATTAAAAGAGAAAAAACAAGAAGACCTTTTATATATTGTAGAAGATGGAACCTGTTTAGATTCTAATGGTACCCATTATGGGAACGAAAAGAAAATTGTTATTCGACTAGAACCGTTAATGCGAGATTTAAAAAAGATACAGAAATTATCACAAGAAAACATTTTACACTACGCAAAAATTATCTTTTTGCACGAACTTGGTCATGAGATGGACCCTCATTTACCTAAAACCAATAAAAAACTGGGTGAAGCGCAAATGCAATATTTCAACGCATTGTTTTTAGGAGAAAACTATCAACCTTTCTTAAAAAAATGCAAAAAAATTATCATTGCGCAAGAAAAAGTCGCATGGGAATATGCAGAAGATAATCTTTCTAAAAAAGAAAAAAATAAACTTTATCGACAAATAAAAAATTACTGTTTAGGAACTTATTTTTATTTATTACGGTTATTGAAATATACACATCATTTAGAAGATCTGTTTGAAATTGTTCGCGATATAAATTTACCATTTAAAGCACCAAAATTTGTTTTTTCTTTCTTTGATGCTCGCCAAAAAAAGATCAAATATAATATTGAAACAGAAATGATTGAATTTAATTTACCAATAATCGCTTCTTATTTGAAAAATGAAAAAAAAGTAGAAGAAAGTAAAGTGTTGTTATTGTTTCAACTACTGGAAGAAACCGCGCATTTACATGTAGAAAAAGAAAAAAGCTATGAAGCGATCATGAATACGCTTGATGAAAAAGAAGAAAATGCGATGTTCGACGAAAAGAATTATGAAAAAGCCCTAAGGTGTTGCCTTGAAAGAAAAAAAATAAGAATGGAACGTTTTGATAAAATATCCGCTATAGTAGAAAGGATTATAAGAGAAAATCAACTTTTATTAGATTCAGCGTATCGAACTTATAGTCGAAAAAAAAGAATAGAAGAATATGAAAAAGAGTCGAGATATATTGATTATCATCAAAGAAAATTAAAAAAACAAAAAGAAAAGCAGTTGGTTTAACTGCTTTTTTTGTTGATAAAAATATTTTTCTCTTTTTTCCACAATTTTATTTTTTATCCAGTATCATACCTTTGAAATACAACTTTACTTCTTAGGAGGAATAAGGATGATTAAAAAATTGATTTACGTAGTATTTGTTGCAACATTGCTTTGGACAATGGGAATGGATAAAGAACCAGCAGAAGCAAAATCAGCACAAACATTTGAAGAATTTTACCAAACGTTGCCAAAACCAGTTAAAAAATACGGAAAAGGAACATGTAAGTTGTTTTATAAAGTTGGAAAAGAAGAAAATGTTTCACCAACGGTTTTAGCAGGTATTTATCAATTTCAAGGATTTAAATATAATAATAAATTGGATGAAGCAGAACTTAAAGAAACATCTGTTTATTTGAATTTTTATAAACCAACAATAGAGAAAAAAATTCCGAAAGTGGTAAAAACAAAAGATGGACGAGTTATCACTGAAAATGAAAAATACTGGTTAAGTTACATCTGGGGTCCTGCAAATGTTGCGAAAGCAATGAAAACAGGTGTGTTTGATTTAGATAAACAAGATTATGAAATTCAAAATTTCGATAAAAAGATGAGTTTATTTCGAAACTAAACAAAGATAATATAACACGGAAAAAGCAATCAATTTGATTGCTTTTTTAATGGTATAATGAAAAAGATAGAAAAAGAAAAGAGGGAAATTTCATGAACATTATCATCCATGAAGATGTAAAAGAGCTATTAAACGAATTAAATGAAATAGGGGAAGCCTATATTTTTGGAGGATATATTCGAGATCGTTATTTAGGATTTATGCCAAGTGATGTAGATATTGTAACGAATATTCCAATTGAAAAAATTGAAAGTATGTATTCTTTATACGAAAAAGCAGCTAAGCGAGTAACCGTGAGCGGGCATACCGTTTTTTCATTTAAATTACATCGTAAAGAAAAAATATTTGTTGAAATTGTATCAACAAATAAAGAACTATTAATGAAACCAAAAGAAGCGGATTATACCATCAACTCTTTACTACACGACGGAAAGCAGGTCATTGATCAAACAAACGGAATAAAGGATTTAGAAAATGGGATAATTAAAGAAGTAGATATTAATATTATTCACCATGATTTAATGGAAAGACCTTATCTGTGGTTAAAAACATTACGATTGGTTTCTATGACCAATTTTGATGTATCATCTCAAACAGTGGAAGCCTTAAATGAAAAGAAAACATGTATTCAAGGAATAAATCCTTCTATTATGCAAACAGAAGGATATAAAATATTAAATGGAAAAAATCCATTTAAAGCAATGAAACTGTTAGCTAATATGAGATATATAAGCGATTTTTATGTGAGTGAACAATTTCATGTAAAAGATGTTTCGCTTCAACCTCACCAAAAACTATGTTATTACGCTTTGTTATCGAGTAAAGAAACGATAAATGAATTTATTTCGTTTTTTCATTTACCAAATGAAATTCAACAAAAGTTTCATGAATTATATGAGTCATATCATCAAGAAGGGTATGTTCCAAATCGATTACGCCATCAAATCAAAACCATTCAAAAAGAATTAGAAAAGTGAAAGACGATCTTTTGATCGTCTTTTTGTACGCGAGAAATGGTCCAATCATACTTTTGAAAATGGTTCTATAATGAAACTCTCTTGCGTGATACCATCTTCACCCTTAGTATGAGACAATATAATATTTTTATACGAAAATTTATACAGAATTTTTATCAACCTCTTGTAAAATGGTGAATAGGAGTATAGAAGACAGACTACCCCCTGACAAGAGAGAGTAGAACTGTGTCGTTTTAATAATTTTTTGTAAAACGGAGCCACAGTGTGCACTTCGACCGCGTTGCACTGAATTTTTGTACGATTTCGCACCTATTCAAGTCGCCCAGGTGGTTAAATTTACCGACCTCATCACCATAATGAATGCAACACGCTACCTGATCTTTCGATCAACCGACGGGATATTCTTATATGCATCGCGTTACGCGATGTATATAAGATCTGGGAAGTGGAAGGTCCCTCTAACGGACGACATTTTCGATTGGTTAATCGAAAGCGAGTTAGACGGGAAACTCCGCGCATTTGTTACGTCTTTTCTTTTCATTTAAACACCTACTGCTTAAATAAAAGGCTCTCTGCCAGTGATATGGAATTGTATCCAAAACAAAAACCTGCTACCGTCCTCTATAAGCAGCATGAAAGCTGGTTATAAAAACAGTAGCAGGTTTAGATAAGGAAGAATGAAGACGAAAACAAAAAATGTCCACATCCTGAAATATATGTATGAAAAAAACATATATGACTTTTTACGTAATTTTTTCCGAATCTATTGAAGGATATCGTAAAATCTCTTATAATAGACATATATCTACTAAGAAAGTTTAACGGATAACCAAACCTGATACCGTGTTGAGGACGGTGTCGGAGCTGAATGAGTGGGGACTCGATTCAGACCGTTAGGCTTTTTTATTTTGTTGACTATTAATTAATACGTTTTATAAATAATCCTTTTTTTTATTATAATACATTGTGATTAAAAAAGAAACGTTAGAAAAAACGAAGGAGAAAAAAATGAAAACATTGTATAACAAATTAAATGAAAGCCCCCTTGCTTATTACTACCTATTTTCAATTAACGATGAAAATGAAATACACGCAAAACATAAACAAACTAATCAGCTAGCGCTAAAAATTAGAGAGAGAAAAGAAAGAGATCAAATAAAAATTGAAATAAATCCATTGATCTATATGAAAAACAACGTAAAAATGCCCCTTATTTTAGATGAAACACCACTTAAAGAACTGATTGCAAAGTGGTTATTTACAGAGTCTATTCATCGCATTCGATTGATGAATGGTACATTAAGTAGCCTTGTTTATATACGTCCAGAAAACATGTATGAAGATAAGTTATTAGATGCATCAATCAAAGAACTAAATTTAACAATTCGAGCGTTTAATTGTCTATGGAGAGATGGATATGATAAGGTAGGAGATGTAACGTTACTTTCAAAAAAACAATTACGAGAGATTCCACAAATGGGCAATTACAGTATAGAAAGTGTAATTGAGGAAATGAAAAATATTGGATACCCTGTAAAAGAACTATAAAAAAAGCAGTCTAAATGACTGCTTTTATTTTTTAATAATGGTTCCAATTGTAGAAATAAAATTAATGTCGTTAGATAAAGGAATCGCTGTTGATTTTTTTTGTTTACGAAATAATTTGGATAACAACCCGAACATCTAAAAATCCTTCTTTCTTTTTATTTTTTCTTAGTCTCTTTAAAGCTTTTTAAAATTAAATGATACAGTGTTGTTCCTTGTAATAATTCAATTGTACTTTTTTTCATTTTTTTTCCTACTTTCTTATGGTGATAAGAATATTATACGTTGATTTTGTCGAATTTCAACCTTTTTTTTATTTTCGCACAAAAAATAACTCCAGTGGTATAATGAAAAAAAATAGAAATGGAGCGATAATGATGTTTCCAAACCTACTAAATCAATTTGATACGATGAAAAAATTAAATGAAAATCATAATGTAACATGTTCCTACACAAACGTTGAAATACGTTTGGTGCCGAATTTATTTGAGTCTTTCACCTTATATATTGACGAAAAAGAATACATCATAACAAATAATGAAGAGCCGAACTGTTTTTTCAATGAAGTGGTAAAAGCGTTATTAAAAGTACTGATAGAAGAAGAAAAATATATTATTTTTCATAAAGCGATGAATATGGAATCTATTAAAACATATGGAGGATTTAAGGAATTTTTAAAGGAAAACACCTACAGTTCAAACTGGATAGAAGGCTATGTAGAGATAGAACCCGTTTTTTATGATGAAATAAGTGAAGATTTCTTTACGATAGAAGAGCTATATGAAATGAAACTAGAAGAGATGTATAATCTTACTTTTGGTCTGAACTTTGACTATCAAAATCAACATTATTTTTTAGAAAATTGGCTAAATTCTCCTGATCGCGTCCGAATTATGATGAATATGATAAGCAATCCAAACGAAGATATACAAGGTATTCTTTTGGAGTTTTTTACTCAAGAAGAAGCGATGAAAACAGCAGGTAATCATTCTTTAGTAAATGATTTTTATAGTGACTACCAAAGAAATTCCGTTGCTTTTGATGTAAAAGTGTATGAAGAATTTGCTCACCCTGATTTAATGGAATGGGAAATTATTAACTACGAAGAAGAAAGTCAAAACCGAACTCAGGCTATTCATTCATTAATCGAAGAAATAAAAAATGACGAAGAATTAACTGAAATGGAATTGTATAGTTGGGAAATGGAAGGAAAAAGTGGTGGATATTTAGTGATCGAATTTGGTGATGTTACACCAAAAGAGATGGAAAAGGTTATTGAAATCATTGAACTGGCAAAAGAGAACAGTTGGAAAGATTATCAATTGTTAGAACATTATCGTTATATGTGGGAAACCATTGTTGATAAACTAGAAGATTTGAAGGAATATGCAGAAGAAGAGGATGTTGAAAAAATGCAAAAAATTATTGATGAGATTCATCAAAAAAACAAAGAAAGAGTATGATGGAAAAAAGAGCCTTGATTGGTTCTTTTTTTTAAGGAAAAAACAAAAAGAATGAGAATTAGAAAAAGTAAATTCAACAAGAAGAGGTGCACAAAATGCAAAAAATTGTTTTTTTTGTCGGCGTAGCA